>Ga0209429_10002810_pt1 | contig 10129 bp, 9 predicted proteins | sample BarGraNGADG00212_3_FD_184493 | JGI IMG/M metagenome (GOLD analysis project Ga0209429, IMG submission 184493) | Arctic peat soil microbial communities from Barrow, Alaska - Barrow Graham LP Ref core NGADG0004-212 (SPAdes) (version 2) | ecosystem: Environmental > Terrestrial > Soil > Wetlands >... | reverse complement strand
ATTTTTAGTAGGTAAGAAGGTATCTAAATTATCTACCTTACCATAAAATTTATTATAATATCTTGTAGATATACCACCCGTTCCTGTACCCGAAGAACTTGTTTTATTTTCTGGATACCATGAACCTTGATAGTACACAAAAAGTCTATAACTATCAATAGCAAAAAACAAAGAAATATCCTTATAATTTGCATTAATTGTAAGTTCGGATTCAACTCCTATAAATCTATCGTAGTAACATTGTTTCACTAATTAGTATTAATTTTGATAGCTTTATCGTTTTGCTCTAAATTATATTTAAAACATTTATCCAATTTAACCTGAAATGGCCAAACGACTTGGCCTCTACCGGATTGAGTTTGAATAAATCTATCGATCCATTCCTTATCTCCGGTTTCATTTATCTTTCTCAAGATATTTAAAGCACCGTTCAGATCTGCATTTATCTTCTGTCCTGTACTGGTTTGGAACATTCCTCTTTTAACACGTTTACCTACGTAGGTTTCATGTTTCTTTACAGGTTCTAAATCCATTGCTGAACACTTGCTTGTATAGGATTCTTCATGTCGAAGAACAGATATTCCAAGAAGTTTCGCTTTATATTCTATTTGGTTTATTAAAGTATCGTACGGAATTTGTACAAAATTCTGATTGTTTTTCTTACCGATGTTTATACCTGTCTTCCAGTCTTTGTTGTAACCAACTACAATATTAGATATACCTGTTTCTAAGCATGTATCAACAATAAATCTGGAAGCTTTGTGCATGTAGTCTTTAACTTTACGGTTTCTTTTCGTAGTTAGTCTTTGTAGTTTCTTAGATGTTTTACGTTTTGGATATTGTTTTACTAAGTCAGATTGTAGCTTTGCTTTCTTTTTGTTCCAATACTGATTTATATATTTAATCGGTCTTCCTGAAACTATAGTTGGTTTAGAACATTCTGTATCAAAGCATGTCATTAGGTTGTTTACACCAATATCAATACTCATCCAAGAATCTGTAACATGATTTGCTTGAATTTCTGCTTTCTCATAAACAACTTCTATCACATAACATGAATGCTGTGGCACAATCCTAACTTGCTTATACCCAGAAGTTATTTTTGTCTTTAGCGGTGATAAACCAGCTCTTTTCGGAAACTTGATAGTTCCATTTTGTTTAATTCTTGCTTGATCTGCTCTGAAAATTATAATGTTTCTACCTTTAACTGGGTGTTTAAATTTTGGAAATTTTGGACATCCGTTTAAAGATTTGTTATTTTTTCTGTATCTTCGTAGCAATGCGAAATATGACTTCATATTTTTGTCCATTAACATCATAATTTGATGTGAAGTTGCAATAGGAAGTGCTAAGAAATCTGGATTATTTTCGTTATAAAATTTTTTATACAACTCATTATACCAGATATATTTTCCGGTTTCTTCAAAATGATTTTTTATAGTCCACAAGCAAGTGTTGAACAGATTCTTGGAAAGGAATGATAATTCATCAATACGTTTCCAATTCGGATTGTTTTTGTTTACTACGTGCTGTTCTACTAAAATCATTATTATATTTTATATTTTGAATTATATTTATAAAGAATATTACATTTTATGTTATGATTATGTACTAATATTGATAGACTTAAAGTCTTTTTCAGTAAATATTTTGAATTCTAAGTTATTTCTTTTGCAAAATTCTGATGCCGCTTTCCATTTAGAAATATTTCTAATATAAGTTAAGCAAGCACGGTTATAGTTTTGAATGCTTTTGACGTTTGCTTTTCCTTCCATCAACTTCTTCGGTGGATGTGTTTCTTCTATTGGTTTTACTTCAATTAGAATTTTTTTATCTCCTATTATTGCCCAAAAATCCACAAAATATCTGTGCTGTTTTTTAGTTGCAAGGTTTATATAATTAATAGGAAAAGGTTCGCTCGACCAATTCTTAACATTTGGATTTCTATCCAGATATAACATCAATTTTAATTCCCACGAACTTCTGAAAAATATGTTAGCTTTATCACCAAGATATTTTTCAGCATTTTCTGGGGTATAATAACCTTGCTTAAATCTGGATTTATTTTCTACTATTCTCCAACTCATCTTAGTTAATCAGGTTATTTCTAAGTGTAGATATTAACTTCTTGTTGCCGTAATAATTCAGATAATCTGAATTTTCTTTCCTGTAGTAAAAGTTTACACAGTTTAAAGATTTCATTCCAACCTCATCATTTACTAATCTACCATATCTATCATACCAATCACCACGGATTAATGGAATTTGAGTTGTACTTAAAACCAAGTCACCATTTATATCTATAAACTTTTTAATGTAGTTTTGAATTGCTGTTAGTGAAAACAAAAATTTCAATTTTTTGTTAATATTCATATCTTCTAATGTCTCTGGCATATTCAAATCTGATTGTAGATATTCGCCGTAAGCAAAGACATCCGGATTATTTTCGTACCAAGACCAATTCTCGTAAAATCTCATTATCTTCTCTTTGTCTAAATCTGTCATTGGAATTTTAGAATTCAAGTAATTATCATAATCTGTTAATATTCGTAATTCGTTTTCTACATCTTCCGATAAAAATTCTACACTAACAGAATCTACACCTGTTACTGCTTCAATAATTGCAATTAGATCTGACTTTGGCATATAGTCATCTCGTTTAAACTGTGTAAAGTATTGTGATAATTTAATCTTTATCTCGTCTTGAATTTTCTTCTTGTCATATCCTTGGAATATATTCATATAGATATTTAGCATATAACGATTGAACGTTGGGTCTTCAAAACTAAGAACTGAACCAAGAATCATTGAACCAGATTCTTCTATTCTTTGCTGTATTGCAAATTTTTCAGATTCTGTAATTGCAAATTTATTAAATTGTATACTGAAATAATCTTCACCAGACTTATAAAGTTTTGAAATATCAGGAAGAAGCATAGCAAAAACCACTTGGTCAATATAAGGATCGAACTTGTTTGTTTCTGTCCACACTTTGATTTTTGAAAATCTTTGCATCTGTTCAAAGTATTGTCTATAATTACTTGTTTGTCCGAATACGAAAGATCTACTTTGTAAAGGTGCTAATAATTTTGTTAGTTGGACTTCTTCTGAAGGTGCTCCAAATAGAACAGGATTGACAACTTTTAATGTAAAGATTTTATTTAAGTCTATTATACTACCTTCTATATCGTAACCATCATTCAAAAATTTGAAAGAATAACTACTCGGATCTGTAATATTACCAGAATTACCTTCTGTTAAAATGTATTGGACAATTATTTTAGAACCAAGTTCAGGAATAGCACCATGTGTCTTATTACCGAAGAATACATCAAGACCAGAAGTTAGACCTGTTTTAACAAGAAATCCTTTTGAATTTCTTGGTATATCAATTAGACTATCATATTTTGTCCAACGTTCACCGTTTACATAAACTTGAACATTATGATGGTCTACTATATTTTTGTTTATTTGATTTGCTTCGAAGGATTGAAGATTTGCACCTGTACCAGTAAATGTCTGTTGCTCAAATCTACCTTGGATTAGTTTCATGTATTTTGTAGATCTATCTGAATAGATGTCTACTTTCAAGTCACTTTGTCCGTAGATAGCAACATATTCCAAACCGTTTGTATCACATTTTAGTTGTGAAAAGTTTGGAATAATTACATAATTACCAGACATCTTTTCAGGTTTCATACCATTTGGGTTAATGGTAATAGTTCCCATTGCTGCTGTTGCTCGCATTGGATCGTAACCTGCTAATCTTGCGAGACCGTAGATTGAATTTGCTTTCTGTGCCGAATTAATATTTAGTTCAGTAACAGAATCTTCAATATAGAAAAGATTGAATTGTAGTAATCTTTGGATGACATCTAATAATTGACCCCACGGTGAAGCGGTAGTATAAAGATGCTCAGAATTTTTATATAAGGTTCTTATATAGTCACGGACGTTGGAAACTAAGTCTGAGTATCGAGAATTTTTCTTTTCAATTGGTGTCATTCGTGCTAAACTTTTTTACGCTGTATTTTATATATTTTAACTTGAAATACCCAATACCCGTTCTCCATTGATAGTAATGTAAATAGTAACGTAGTCTTTAACGCCATCTGAACCGTAGTCGAAATTTATGTCAATATCGTACTTGCCGAAATTCCAGACGTATTGTTCCACCTGATTTCTAAAGTCACGCACGATAGGTGCTTCTCTAAATCTCGTAGAAAATAAAAATTCTTCAAGATCCAGACCAAGATTGTACGATCCGATCACTTCACCCTTACGGGTAAACAATATCATGCGCACTTGATTTAGGATACACTCCAATTCTTCATTAGTTTCTATCTGCCCCGATCTGTACTTTGGATCACCTGGATCGCGGAATGCGAGTTCGCGGATTATGATAGGCTACCCTCCTCTTTATAAATGTCTTTATAACTAAATAAAAAACCTTTATAAAATGTTTCTTTAATTTTATTTGATCTACAATTATCTTGGATAGAAGTTTCAGATAAACAATATTTTTCGCTTGCTTTAATTTTATTTTCAAATATATCAATTAAATTTTTATCTGTATCATATACGTATATTTTATTCGACCTAATTTTTGATACGTCGTTTTTAAATTTTTCCATTTTTTCATCTGCTATATCTTTACCATATTTATCTTTCCATATATCATAAAGATTTTTACCATACATTCCGTTATTTTTACCTGAACTTCTATCACGATGCTTTTGATGATCTTCTTCGCTCATATTTTCCCATTTGTCTTTCTGAATTTTTTGTAAAATCTCTTTACCACCGTTAGCATACCACGTTTCCTGCTTCACTTTTATCTTCTTTAACGATTCTTCAGAAAGATGTTTACCGAACATTCCATTTTTTTCACCAGTTACATTTTCACAACGATTTTGATAAGACCCTTCATCCATATTCTCCCAATATTCTTTATGGGAAACACTTAATTTTTTCTTCGACTCATCTGTTGTTATCCGACCTTTTCTACTCAATGACATCTGTTTCTTTGTTTCTTCAGTGTGGTGGTTACCCAAACTGTAAGAATTTCCTTTCATTCTTTCGCTTAATTTTCGATTTGACTCATCTGAATGTTTTCTTCCTTTTGCTTTAGAACTTATTTTCTTTTTTGTCTCTTCTGATACAATTTTATTTTTATTTGCTTCATAATTTGCGACCCGTGCTAAAGCGAAATCTTTGCTTATATATCTACAATTATTATGATATTTACTTTTCATATTCATCATACAAAAAGCGCTGGCCATTTTACGAGATTTAATGTCAGATTTACCATATTCAGTTCTTAATCCCTTCCATAACAATAGATGAACCATATAGTGTTCTTTTGCTGTAAGTTTAACCAAATCTTTGTTTGCGCCATAAATTGATTTAGGATATACGTGATGTCTTTCAATATACGTTCCTTCCGGTAACGTTCTGTCTTTTGCTATGTTACAAATTTTCCAATACATTTTCATATATTTATTATTAATATCTGTCATTTTATCTTCCACGACGTGTTTGATTTGTAGGTACCCGACGACCGTTACTGTTATTTCCGCCTGGTTGGCGCCTGGTATTGTTTTGCACAGGTTTCTCTGTAGACCTATTTGGATTTCTATCAGAATTATTTGTTGAACGGTTTCTATCAATTTTTGGTTGGTTTGTCTCTTTCACCTTTTTGGCACGTGGTTCATCTGCGTCTTTTTCTGGATCTTCAGTGCTATCCCCAACTTCGTCGGGGTCGCTGTCATTGTCACCTGCATCATTAGGATCTTCGAAATCTGGTGAAGCATAATCTTCTCCATCTTTTTCAGTACCTTTTTCTTTATCTTGATCTTTACCGTCTACTCCTTCCTGACCGTTTTCGCCATTTGGATCTTTTTCATCGTCTTCTTTCTTCGATGTCTCGTCTTTCTTAATTGTAGATTTAATTCCATTTCTTTCAAGGAAATCATCAAAACTTTCTACGTACTTAGTTATCTCGCTCATATTTACTCTTTTTTAATTAAACATTAAAAACCAATTTGGTGGGTTAATTTCCTTCAACCTTGTCATTATCTCTTCTATTTCTGCTTCTGCTTCGCTTCTTAAACTTTCTATGTTTATTTCAATTCCACCTGGTAATGGCATTGAGTACATTCCTATTATTCTAGCGAAGGATTCTTTTGTCTTTGCTGTGCAATAACGTATAAAAACGTGGTCGTCCATCAACGCTTCGTCTTCGATTCCAGCGTATCCTACGATCAATACTTTATATTTTGGATCACGGCCAGTGATCTGCAGTTTCTTATTGTTCTTGTTATATTTATAAGAAATATCCGTTAGCATAAATGCTTTAGTTAAACTTATCATTTGTGCTCTTGCTAATTTTAAAACAAGATCGTCTCCGACCATATTATCCATATAAACAACAGATGCCATTATTCTATTCTCACTGAAATCTTGATCTAACGTGTTAAAAGTTCCTGTTGATCTACATTCTCTAACTTTATGAACAGATAAAAAATTATCAGGTAGTATTAAAGATCTACTACGTTTAAATTCTTGAGTTTGGAAAACATTTAATGGTACAATCAATCTTGTTTCTTCTGTACCGTATTTATAACGATCATAGAAGAACAATTTTGCTTGGTTTATTACTCTCTTCACTTCTTCATTCTTTATCAGTTCTGGTAGCATTCCAGACCCGCTTAGTTCCGACTGGATTTCGAAAATTAAATCATCTGTCGTCATGTCTATTTCTTGTTTTTTAAATTAAGTACGTAATCTTTGTCCGTAAATTCATACTTTTCCGGATGATCGATAAGATCTGAAAAAAGGTCTATGTCATATATCTTATGAGGTAATGGGCACATACTATTTTTTATTTCTTTGTTAAATCTTTGATTATATCTCCAAAGATATGTATTCTTAAGTTGTTGGATTTCTCTTTGGTCGAAAAAATCTATTGGTTTATTGTAATATTGCATTATTGCTTCATAATTACAAATAAATTCATAAGCATCTAAACCTGTTCCAGCATTAAATTCGATAATCTTAATTTCACCAGTTTTGGTTAAGAAACAATCAATAGAAAATGTAGTACATTCTAAAGTTTCATTTGCTTTCTTAGCTAATTTTTTTACTGTTCCTAAGAATGGTAGTATATTATAATCTTGCTGTACGTAAGAAAACTCTACTTCTTCATCTACTTTTTTATCGTTTATATCTCTACCTGTTCCGTCTCGTTTTTTGATTCTTTCTGAAACTGAGAACAAGATGTCTTCAAAAAATATGAATCTAAACTCTCTATCGAAATCTACACATTCTGAGTACAAGTCAAATTTGAACTCTGAATTTTTAGGATCATTTACAAACTTTTCTAAATCTTCTGGTGTGTCAAATTTTACAATACCGATACCTGAATGTCCATTATTTGGTTTACCAACAATTGGAAATTTCAATTTTGCTTTAGCATCTTTGACTGAAAAAACAGTTTTAGGAAATGCTCCGGGTAGAACACTATCTAATTGTTGATATGTTTTTATCTTGCTTGTTCTTCCTGCTTCATTATAAATGAAAATAGGAGTTTCATCTTTCAATCTTTTTGTTAATTGATCAATTTTGTTGCTTTTATCTAATCTTTCTTTTTCGTCGTCTAATTTTTTATAATCTATGACTAATTTTGAAAGTATAATTGAATCTTTTGAAAATTTGTAATCAACAAGATCTTTAAGGTTGCTATCGAAATAAATTAGTTTAGTATATTTCTTTAAAAAATAATGATATATTTTATCTGAAAATTCGTCACCTTTGGCAATAGACAATACTTGATCTTTTGGAACGAGATAGTAAAACTCAAACGGATCATTGAGTTTTTTCAGGAACGTGCTATAGGAATAATCGTTTTTCATGTTATATTTATTTATTTAGATAACCAATTTATACCTTTACCGAATCTATATTGTGTTATCAGATTTACATTAGGAATTGTCTTAACTCCATTTAATTTTATACTTCTTCCTTTATTCTGTGTAGTTTTAACACTATAAATTTTATCATTATACTTAACCAAATCATTCGGTTGATAAAAATGTCTAACCTTTCTAATACTTTTTCTTCCATTAGATATTTTTTGTCCTCTGTACTGATGTAGGTTTTCGGTATTAGAATTTTTGTTTCTGGTTCTTCTACCGGAGTTTAAATCCTTTCCACTTACTTTTTCACTTGTTCTGTTGTCTATATATTTAGCATCGTAGAATTTTTCTAATGATCTGTTATTTCTTCTTACTTGCTTTACGTTATGAACTATCAAATTTCTTGTTTGATTAGTTCCATTGGCAATTACAAAAGCATCATTATAATGTGTTTTCTCAATGTCATTTTCTATTCGACGTTGCTTAGTTAAATAACCGTAAGTGGAATAAACGATCGAATGTTTTTCTTTAAGACGTTCAACTAAAGAATTTCTAATTATTGACATAAATGTAGCATCTTTAAATCCTCTAACTTTTTTACTGTTTTGACACCATTCGTATAAAAACTTGCCTTCTTGGTGGTTAGGTGATGTATGACATTTTGTACACAAAGTAATTAAATTGTTTGGTGTGTTTGTGCCACCTAAACTTTTATACTTGATATGATGAATCTGTAAGATCTGTTTTTTGTCTTTTTTGTTCTTACATTTTGGATTTTGGCAACTGTGACCATCTCGATGTAATATATATTCTCGCGTATTCCAAAAACCAAGTTGTTCTCCTTGCTGATATTCCTTTCCAGTAATTTCTGGATTCTTGATTTTTTGAATGTCAAACGCCGCCGTTTCAACTATACATTTTGAAATTGGTAGAATTTTGTATATACTATCAACGAATCTAAGATGTGTGTCTAACTTGTGCTTCAAAGAAGGTGCTAACCAACCTTTAGGCATCGATTTAGTTCTATTACACCATCTTGGTTTTCTGTACCTTAGTCTTGAACGTCTAATAGTTCTATACATTGATTTGCCTGATATTCTGTCTGAAATATCTTTTAAAAGTTTTAACTCTCCAGAAAGCAATTCTTTCTTGTCCGTTACTGCGCTGAATCCAACATTAAGATAACCAGAATCTATACCTAAAGTTATTTCTTGAGTGTATTCTGTTTCTGTCTTGTATACCAGTTGAATAGTAAAAGGTTTAACGGTAACCACTTTAGCTAAACCGGATTTTAGTATTCTTCTTACCTTTCCGTATCTGGTTGTTGGCATTAAAGCCTTACCATCTTGATTAATTACATATACCATGTTTTTCTTTCTATCTCTTTTTAAGATAATTCAAGATTTTAAAAATCTTGTTGGTTCACATCGACAATGTTATATAAGGTTTTGTATGATAACAACACTTCTCCTACCATCAGAGATGTTTAATTGCTATCCGTAGTGTTCAAGACTTGTGAAGCATCTTGAAGTACCTATATATTCTTACATAACGTAGCTAATTTCTTAGCTTAGTCTAAACAACTGAACCGTAGAATTTCTTCTACAATCCACTAACCTGCTATGAGGTTAGTTGGCGATTGTTCATCTTTTCTTTCTTATTTAAATTTCTTCTACTAAAATACACTCGTCATCCATCGTTAGTTCTTCTGAAAATCTGCCTTTTCTTAAAACACAATTTTTAAATGTGCCGTTAATCTCGTGAGTTGGATCATTGCTAAAAATGTAGCATTGTTCAAACTCGTTATTTTTTCCATATAAACAATCTACTACCTTAGCAGACATTGTATAGTTGCTGCCGTACAATTGACATTCTTCAATTATAGAACCTTCAATTTCACAGTTCCAAAATGAAAGATGATTACCATGACCTTTGAATTTAGAATCTATAATGTCCAATTCTGAAAGTTCAATAGCATTTGTAATATTAGCACCTTTTATTTGTAACCTTCCTAAATCTGTATCGTAATTGATAGCACATTTATCAAGGTTATAATTGATAATTAAGTCCCAAAGAACTCGATCGAAACGATTATAAAAAGTTTTAATGACTTCTATATTATCTTTTAGATCTACAGTCAATTCAATATCAGGAAAATTCTTTTGAAATTCTTCTGGATCGTGAAACTTTTTGAAATTCTCACTTTCTTTTTC
>Ga0209429_10002809_pt1 | contig 10130 bp, 8 predicted proteins | sample BarGraNGADG00212_3_FD_184493 | JGI IMG/M metagenome (GOLD analysis project Ga0209429, IMG submission 184493) | Arctic peat soil microbial communities from Barrow, Alaska - Barrow Graham LP Ref core NGADG0004-212 (SPAdes) (version 2) | ecosystem: Environmental > Terrestrial > Soil > Wetlands >... | reverse complement strand
TGGGCGGATTTGCGGGGCTTGTCATAGGTTTTCAGTTATTCCCGCGTGTAATCTACAACGCGTATCTGATTATAAACCGGCTTCCTCCGATTCATCCGCCTTTCCGCATGGAACTTGCAGGCATCACCTTGCTGGCGGCAGTGATCAGTACATCGCTGGCAGCACTTTTTGCAATTCTTACTTCACTGCACGCGACTCCGGCAACGCTGATGCGCCCGAAGGCACCTAAGATCGGTAAGCGCGTGTTATTGGAGAGAATTCATTTTATCTGGAGCCGGATGGGCTTTATTGAAAAAGTTACGGCGAGGAATCTTTTCCGTTATAAAAAACGCCTGCTCATGACGATCATCGGCATTGCCGGATGCACAGCCCTGATTTTAACAGGATTCGGACTAAAGGATTCTATAAGCGGCCTTGTCGACAAGCAGTACGGAGAAATCATGAAATATGACCTGCAGGTCGTATTTGAAAGTGAAGTTAAGGATCCGTCCACTGACAATACTTTTAAATGGCTGAAGGATTCTTCGGAGATCAAAAGTATAACGGCGATCAGCGCACAGAACACGAAGGTTGTTTCATCCCCAAAGCCGGAAACCCTGCAGGCCACTTTGATTGTTCCGACTGATACGCAGGGATTTACTGTCTATACCGATCTTCACAAGCGCATCGGAAAGGATGCACTTACCATGACGGATGAGGGCGTTATCCTCACCGAAAAGCTGGCACGGCTTAAGGGTGTGGGCGTCGGCGATACGGTTACACTCACAGGAATTGACGATAAGGAAATCAATGTGACGGTGACCGGAATCAATGAAAATTATATCTATCACTATATTTATATGACACCGGCGCTTTATGAGAAATTGTACGGCCGCAGTGCCCCGGTGACGGCCGCTTTTGCGATGCTGGCGGATACCTCTGACGGTGCGATTACTGTTTTTAAAGATAAACTCATGAGTCAGAGCAATATTGCCGGTACGATTTTCGTGCCGCTTCTAAAAAGTCAGTTCGCCAATATTTTTGTCAGCCTGAATTATGTCATTCTTGTCCTTATCCTGTCGGCCTTTGCACTGGCGATGGTCGTACTTTATAATCTGACAAATATCAATATTAATGAGCGTATCAGGGAGATAGCAACAATTAAGGTGCTGGGGTTCTACGACATGGAGGTGTCTGCCTATGTATTCCGGGAAAATTCCGTGATTACCATCCTGGGAGCGGGATTTGGCCTTGTGCTCGGTACTTTCCTGCATAGTTTCATCGTAGAGACGGCGGAAATCGATATGATTATGTTTGGACGGGAAATAGCGCCGGTCAGCTTTCTGATTTCATTCGGACTGACACTGCTTTTCTCCGTTCTTGTAAATTTTGTCATGCATTTCTATCTTAAAAGGATCAGCATGGTGGAGTCCCTGAAATCCGTCGAGTAATCACAAACCGGTAAATATTGACTTTCTTTACAGTATTTTATCTAATATAATGAAAACAGGTCGTTTTTCCTTGACGCGGACAGGGGCTGCGCTTTATAATGGCAAAGTTAAAAAGATATTGTGATCTCCACGAAAGGTTAAATCTTTCTTTCGGGCGAATTGCCCAAAATTCCGGAATACTGCGTTCGCAAAAACTGTTTCAATTCATCAGCATATTGGTTATTGCTTCGTAGACATTTTTCAAATTCAATACAGTTATCATTTTTAGTGTTTGATGTTTGATGTTTGGCATAAAACTAGCTGTTTGCTGTTTTATTTGCACAGATTCATATAGAGCCTTATTTCCCAAATTTTATATTGAGGTGAAAGAATGGAGCCAACCGACAATTTTTCCCAAAAGAAAAAGAAGGATCTTGTCGCTATTGCATCGCTGTTTGGTATTCTCCCGGAAGAGAAGGCCAACCGCATGACAAAGCCTGAATTGATTGAATTTCTGGCACAGCAGGACCGGTTAAGCAAAGAGACTTCGAAGCCTGCGCAGAAGCAGACGATGCGTGCTGCGGATGATGCCTTGATTCATGCAACTGATCTGCTGCTTGCAGCCATTGAAAGCAGCAGCATACAGGAGCCAATTTCCGCAGAAGTCACTGTCAGGGAACCTGCACGGATCCCTGCGAGACCTGTTGTAAAACCTGTTGTCAAAAAAGCCGCAGCTGCACCGAAACCGGCAGCAGAAGTTAATCCGGCAGCAGAATTTAAGCCGGCAGCAGAAGTTAAGTCGGCAGTCGCTCCTAAACAGGCAGCCGCCCGGAAGACAGATACGGCTTCCCGATCAATCGCAGCAGAAGTGACTGCCCCCGCGCCAATACCTGCTCATAAAATTCTGAAAAAATCGGCCATCCCGATATTAAAAAAGACAGCAGATAAACCTGTAAAGCAGCTTTCAGTAATAACTGATCCCGCTTCCACGCCGGTAAGCTTATCCGGGAGTATTCCCTCTGCAGCCAGTGCTGCCGCTGTTCCGTTTGAGGACACTGCTTCTCCTGTATTTTCAGAAGTTCCTGTCACAGAGGTTCCTGTGCTTTCAGAAGTTCCCGTCATTGCTGCTCCTGTGCTTCCTATGGCCGCTCAAGCTGCCGATGAAGCATTGCCTCAGTCACCTGAGCCTGTTCTTAAAAAGAGACGCGGACGTCCCAAAAAAGCCATGGAACAGTCAATAACTGACACACAGTCCGACGCTGCTGAATCTGAGCCGGAAAAAGTGCCGGCAAATGTACCGGCAAATGTACCGGTGTCCATAAATACGACTACCCGCAAGGAAGCTGTCACTCACAGGTCAAGCATTGTTCAGGAGGAAATGGATCCTCAGGAAGTGGTCAGTACCGAACTTGAAGCTGTTTCCGACGCAGATGAGGATTCGCGCGGCATTTTGGACCGCGCCACCTCAGACCGTGACTTTTCGGACCATGATTCTGCAGACCGGGATTATTCTGAGCGTGATACTTCAGAAGGGGACTCTTCTGACCGCACCGCCTCGGACAAGGATCGAGCAAATTATGAAATTTCCGAGGGGTGGAACCTGCAGCCTGAATCGCCTCGCGAAAAAGTACCGCACAAGCCGCAGGAAACGGCTGCAGACCCGGCTCGCCATATTACCCGTACCAAAAGGCATTCTGTCATCATTAAGCCCAAAGACGAAGATATTTTTTCCCGTGAGCAGGAGGAGCCGGCAGGGTCCGGGGCGTCTGCAGATATGCAGGGTTCAGCCGAAGACTCTAAAGCAACCGATGAAGATGACGGGTCAGCAGTTGTCTTTGCGGAGCATGGTGATCACTCTGAGTTTTCACCTCACCACGGAAGAACGCTCCGTCCTAAGGAACCGCAGCAGGAAATGCTTTCCGGTGTCCTTGAGCTTATGTCGGAAGGATACGGGTTCCTGCGCAGGGAGAATTACCTGCAGGGACAGAACGATATCTATGTTCCCGCTCAGTATGTCCGCAGATTTGGTCTGCGGCTCGGCGATTTCGTAGTCGGTCCGTGCCGCCCCAAAAGAGAATCAGACCGTTATCAGTCGCTTCAGTATATTAAGGAAGTGAACGGGATGCCGCCGGAAAAAATGATCCGCCGTGCCCATTTCGATCGCCTGACTCCTATTTACCCTGAAGTGAAATATATACTGGAGACAGACAAAAATGAACTGTCCACCCGTATCATTGATCTGATCTCCCCGATCGGCAAAGGCCAGAGAGGCATGATCGTATCTCCCCCCAAAGCAGGTAAGACGATTCTTCTCCAGAAAATCGCCAATGCGATCTCCATCAATAATCCGGAATCCAAGCTTATCGTTCTTCTGATCGACGAGCGTCCCGAGGAAGTTACCGATATGCAGCGCTCCATTAACGGAGAGGTTGTTTACTCAACTTTCGATAAGACTCCGGAGAACCATGTAAGGATCGTTGAACTCGTTCTTGAACGGGCGATGCGTCTTGTCGAGCTTGGTCAGGATGTTGTTATTCTTCTGGATTCGATGACGCGTCTGGCACGTGCGTACAACCTTACGATTAATCCGACGGGTCGTACCCTATCCGGAGGACTTGATCCGGGTGCGCTCTATGGACCGAAGCGCTTTTTCGGTGCTGCCAGAAACATAGAAGGCGGCGGTAGCCTGACAATCGTTGCAACATCGCTTATCGACACGGGTTCGCGTATGGATGAAGTTATTTTTGAAGAATTCAAGGGAACGGGCAACATGGAAGTCTATCTTGACAGAAAGCTTTCCGAGAAGCGTATTTTCCCTGCAATTGACATCAACAAGTCCAGTACCCGGCACGAGGAACTTCTGCTTCCTCCTGTGGAACTTGACGCCATATGGACGATCCGCAAGGCATTCGGGCAGCTGGACACGGCTGCTGTTACGGAGATGATCATCAGCCTGCTCTTGAAGACAGCGACAAACAATCAGTTTGTTCAGTCCATAAATGTGTCGTTCAATGATAAAGCCACGTTTGACGCAATGCGCGGGACCAGGCCGGCCGGCAACTCAACAAACAGCGGTAACAGCAGCAAGTGAAAATAAATGATAAATGACCGCGCAACATAAAATAATCGTTGACACTGCATCCAGACTGTAGTAGCATTTTATCTGCACATATAAATCCGGTTTGGCATACGTGTCAAAGTGCGTCAGCACAGAGAACACGCGCCGACCTTTTGATGAGAGGTGAAAGTAATGAAAGATACAATACATCCTAAGACCACAACAGTCACTGTAAAGTGCGCATGCGGCGAGACATTTGAGACCACATCCACTAAGAGCAGCCTTCATGTCGATATCTGTTCGAAGTGCCATCCATTCTACACTGGCAAGCAGAAGCTTATTGATGCCGGCGGACGTGTAGACAAGTTCAAGAAGAGAATGGATAGTAAATAATCCGTTATTTTTAATGAAGCAGGATAAAAGAGAGATGTTAACATCTCTCTTTTTCTTTTTGTGTGAAAATCTGCTAGAATGGAAAGTACCTATACACATAAAAGGGGAGACAAAATGACGAATACTAATAACTCTGCCGGAGAGAATACTATAAATCAAACTGCGATATCCGAAAAGCAAATGAAAACATCCGTTGTTACACAAGGAAAGAAGACTTCAATCGGAGGGCAGGCCCTCATCGAGGGTCTGATGATGGTCGGGCCAAGACGAACGGCCATGGCTATCCGTAAAGCAGACGGCTCTATTCTTGTCGAGGAAATGTCGCGTGGAAATAAGATGGTATTCTTCGAAAAAATTCCGTTTATCCGCGGAGGAATCCGCATTTTCAGACAGCTGATCACAGGGACGGGTGCTTTGATGAAGTCCGCCGAGCTTTCCGAAGAGCCGGATGCAGTCATACCGGCTGTCCGGGAAGCAGAAGTCGTTCCGGAAGCAACCGAGAGTAAGACAGCGGATCATACAGAACCGGACGGGGCAGCGTCGGTTATCCTGACGGATGATGAGCGCCTGGCCAGTATTGCCACTCAGGCCCGATCTGCCGCGCAGCCATCCAAGCCGAAAGAGAAGTCCAGCCGCCTGGATTCATTTCTGGAAAAGCACATGAATCTTATGGTCGTTTTCTCCGCTGTCCTGGGGATTGCTTTCAGCGTAGTCTTATTCATGCTGCTCCCCAGACTGATCGTCGATCTGGTTACCTTTTGGATTCCGGCAAGCCAGACGGATTCCGTTACCGTCACTTTACTTCGAAATCTTTCTGAAGGTATTCTGCGTATCACAATCGTGATCGGCTACATGGCGATGACATCACGCATGAAAGATATCGCGCGTGTCTATATGTATCATGGGGCCGAGCACAAGACGATTGCCTGCTATGAAGCGGGCGAACCTCTTACCGTTGAGAATGTCCGTAAACACATCCGCTTCCACCCCAGGTGCGGAACAGCCTTCCTGTTTACGGTTGTCATTGTTTCTATCCTGGTATTCGCAGTCGCCGGTATTTTTATCGGTGTCAATATCTGGTGGCTCAATGCGCTGATCCGGCTTGCGCTTGTGCCGGTCGTAGCTGGAATCGCTTACGAATTCATTCATTTTACGGGTAAATATGATAATAACGCAGTCTGCCGCGCGATCGCCAAACCTGGAATGTGGCTGCAGCGTTTTACCACAAAGGAGCCGGATGACAGCATGATCGAAGTTGCCATTGCAGCGATGCAGGCTGTTCTTCCCGAGAATTCAAGTGAGGACAACTGGTGATTTTTTCTGACTGGTTACAGAGCACCCCCGCAATATTAGAAAGAGCGGGTGTAGAAGCTCCAAAATCCGAGCTCTACTTATGGCTGTCTCTGGTAACCGGAAAGAATCGCCCCTATTTTATAGCACGTTCCCAGGACTCCATGGAGTCCTTTCTTTCGCGTGACAATATCCGGCATCTCGAGGATATACTTCTGCGAAGACTCGAGAGGGAACCGCTGGCATATATTCTCGGAACAACATGTTTCTGGGGAAATACGATCCGCGTCGGTCCGGGTGTTCTCATCCCCAGGCCGGACAGTGAAATGGTCATCGAAGTAGCCCTCGGACTTCTGGGATATGTGCGGATGCCGTGGGGACAGTGCCGAAGTGAAGAGACGGCAGCAGGCGATATAGGGAGAAAGACCGGCGACATCATCCGTTTTATGGATCTGTGCACAGGTTCCGGATGCCTTGGAATTTCTCTTGCACTTGATATTCTGCGCAAAGACGGCCGTGTAAACGGTGTGCTTACCGATATTTCGGATGATGCAATATATTACACAAAAGGCAACCTGTATGAAAACCATCTCCTTGATACCCTGACGCTCTGCAGGTGTGATCTTTTCCCCGGTTCTTCGGTTATTTCCGATATCTGGGGTGATAAAAAGGCGGACCTGATTATGGCGAATCCGCCGTACATTACTGCAGGTGATATGGAGACACTGATGCCGGAAGTTATGGATTACGAACCCGAACTTGCACTGCGGGGCGGGGAAGACGGACTTGTATTTTACAGGCGTATTTTGCGCAGAAGCCATTCATTTCTGGCATCCGGAGGGTGGATCGTTTTTGAGCACGGATATGATCAGGGAGAAAGTGTTCCTGCGCTTTGCCGCGAAAGCGGTTATACTCATGTCATGTGTTTCCGTGATTACGGAGGACAGCCCCGAGTGACAATTGCACAGAACGGTGCAGATATATCCAGCGAAGGAGAGTGAGAATATATGCCAGGCTTATTTTTCCTCTATCCATTTGACAAAGGTGATACCGTAACCTTGCGTAAAACGCATCCCTGCGGCGGCAAGAATTGGGAAATCCGGAGGGTAGGGGCGGATATTTCTTTGTCCTGCCTGACTTGCGGACATATGATGGTCGTAACCAGAAAGGCTCTTGAAAAATCCTGCACGCAAGTCGTACCATCTAAAGACACAAACCAGACGGTGTGATATGATCAGTCTATATTATTAATGTGTGGGGGAGTAGATCTTATGTCCAAAAGCGAAACTCATAATAAAGAATACGAGAATGTAGCTTCTGTAGTATCAGAAAGCGAATCCAATAAATCCGCCGTGAAGCTTCTTCAGGGCTGGCTTGGCTCGTTATCAGATGCCGGACTTGCCCAATGGGATCGGCTGCCCGATATCGGCCTGTATATGGATCAGGTACTGACACTTATGGACCGCCAGCTTGTCTTCTATAAGCGCGCTGACGATGATAAACTGCTTACACAGCCGATGATCAACAACTATACCAAGGACGGCCTTCTGCCCCGTGCGTCGGACAAAAAATATACACAGGGTCATCTTGCACTTTTATCCGTTCTCTGCTCCTTGAAGCCGGTGCTGTCGATTTCCGATTTGTCCGTGCTTCTGGAGAATACACAGCTCGGCAATGATGAGCGGAAGATCTATGAATTTTTCCTTGAATCGCAGAAGGACGCGATTGACAGTGCCCGTAAGGACTTGCTTCCTGAAATTGATACTCTTTTTGAGGCTGTTTCGTCCAACAAATCAACTTCCGATGCCTATCGCCGTGAAATGGCACTTATGGCTCTGCGCATGGCAATCGAAGCGCGTGTCCGTATCATGATGACACAGAAGATCCTGGACTTTTTGAGCCCGCCGGATGTGAAGAAAAGCTAAAGGCTGCCGAAAATATTCAGCCGTTTACATTCAATTTCTCTGCCAGGGCAGTCAGCAATTCTGTTTCGTTTTTTGAGCCATAGTATTTCATACTGACCACGACATTGCCTTTTCCGGCGAAAACGAATATAAAACCATCAGCTTCTGCTGTATATACGATATCAAGTCCATCAAAATTTATTTTCGAAACTGCAACATCCAGCATCATTTCTTCTCTGTATATATAAAGATCATTTTTCATCAGATCGTGAAGAGTCCCGTCTGCCAAGCCGGAAAAAGTCAGCTTGTAATATTGGGTATTTAAACCGACTCCAAATGATTCATCACGAGTCGCAGCAGATTCCTCAACTTCGAACTGCGTCATTGCCAGCAGGCTGCTTTCTGTCGCTGCGCTGCCATAATAAATCAGTGTATCTCCGGGAAGATCATCAACTGCTTTAGCCTCATCTGCTGTCTTATTTATGACCAGAAATTTATTGCCGGCGACAGCGTCATCGAGATTCTCAAGATCACTTAAGCGCAGACAGGGCAATTTCGTCTGTGCAGTCATTGTTACCTGTGAGGTACCATTAACGAAACGAATAATATGACTAGCCATGAAACCCTGACTTATCAGACTGATAACAACGATAAAAAGTGAGATCAGCATAACAACATCGTTGTAGTATTTGTGTTTTTTCCATGATGCATGATGATTAATCGCTTTGCCTGAAAATAGTGATTTCTTAAGCGCACGGATATCAAAAATTTGCTTCAAAAAAACAACAAGCACAAGAAGCATTGAAAAAGCCATGGTCATAATATTCACGCCATTCGAAATCATATTCAGAAATGGCGTGCCGCCTATGAACAGCATATAGCCGTAAAGTACGAATTCAAAAGATACAAGAATTACCATTATTGGCATTAGAATACTCAACATTCGAGTGAGCTCAACAAGTGTGAATCCCTGTTCTTTTGCATCCGTGTGAATCTCTGTCGTCTGTGTCCCGGCTGCCGCACAAAAAACATGTGCCCATTTTTTGGATGCGATATATTTCCATCCGCAGTCTTCGTACATGACTATTCTATCTTTTGATAACCTTTCCTTTGAAATATCAATGCGGTATTCAATGCGGGCTGGCTCTGCCTTCTCAAATGTGCAGAAACCAAATCCGATTTTCTTAAGGAAGAGTCCACGGGCAGCCTGATCAGAAAGCCAGCTCTCGTAAGCCCCGATACTATAAGGACTAATTATCTGCAATTTTCGCTTAACTGTTCCCATCTTCCAATACTCCCTTCAGATTTTCCCCGTCATCGACCAGACTCATAAGCCTAATATATTCCTGTAAAAGATCGTTCTTGCCTTCGGGAGTAATCGCGTAGGTTTTTCTGCGGCCGTCATCATCTATCACAATAATGAGACCCTCTTTGAGCATCCTTGAAAGGACACCGTATAGTGTCCCGGGGCCCATATTGACCCTGCCTTTTGACACTTCCTTAATGGAATTCATCAGCTGGTAGCCGTGGTTGGGATTCATCAATGCCAAAAGTGCATAGTACATAGCTTCTGTCATTGGACCGGATTCGAAAGGCATATATCCATCACCTCTGTTTTGCTATTATGCGAGACGATATATCGCGTGACATAATAGTAGCAATTGATTGCTGCGATATCAAGAGGAATTGATGAAATTTGCGCTTTTTTAGCAACTATTCGTTATAATTATTTGCAAACGCAAAAAGAAGCTCCGGAATCCTGCGATCCCGGAGCTTCTTCATAGTACGTGATAAATGTAAGGATTTACAATCAGCCTGCTTCTTCAACCGCAACAGCGACTGCGACAGTGGCACCGACCATGGGGTTGTTGCCCATGCCGATGAAGCCCATCATCTCAACGTGTGCCGGAACAGAAGAGGATCCTGCGAACTGTGCGTCGGAGTGCATGCGGCCCATGGTATCTGTCATACCGTAGGAAGCAGGACCTGCGCCCATGTTGTCAGGATGAAGCGTACGGCCTGTGCCGCCGCCGGAAGCAACAGAGAAGAACTTCTTGCCCTGCTCGATGCATTCCT
>Ga0209429_10002807_pt1 | contig 10136 bp, 5 predicted proteins | sample BarGraNGADG00212_3_FD_184493 | JGI IMG/M metagenome (GOLD analysis project Ga0209429, IMG submission 184493) | Arctic peat soil microbial communities from Barrow, Alaska - Barrow Graham LP Ref core NGADG0004-212 (SPAdes) (version 2) | ecosystem: Environmental > Terrestrial > Soil > Wetlands >... | reverse complement strand
AATTATAACCGATTAATAATCTGACATGAAGAAAATTATAATAATCACATTACTCATTCAATTTGCTTTTCTTGCAAATGCTCAATACCAAATAAACACTACAGAAAAGGGAGCCGGATTTTATCTTAACCCAATTTTTGCCGGTGACTACCCCGACCCGAGTATTTTGCGCGAGGGTAATGATTATTACATAGTTCATTCATCTTTTGAATATTATCCGGGCTTACTAATCTGGCATTCAAAAGATTTGATTAACTGGACACCATTAACAAATGCCTTGCATAAATACGTAGGTTCAGTATGGGCTCCCGATCTTATAAAATATAAAAACAAATATTACATCTATTTCCCGGCAAATAATACAAACTTTGTTGTCACTGCCGATTCAATCAAGGGCCCATGGAGTGATCCGATAGATTTAAAAGTAGGGAATATCGACCCGGGGCATATTACAGATGCAGCCGGGAAACGATATCTTTATTTTAGTGGAGGCGGTTATGTTCCTCTGTCAGACGATGGCCTCACTGTTACAGGTGAATTAAAGCAGGCATACAATGGATGGACAATTCCCCGCGAATGGTCGATTGAATGTTTTTGTCTCGAAGGTCCAAAACTCCTTAAACATGGTGATTTCTATTACCTTATAATGGCCGAAGGTGGTACAGCCGGACCACCTACAAGCCATATGGTTGTTTCAGCACGGTCAAAAACACCTTTTGGCCCCTGGGAAAATTCACCATATAATCCAGTAGTCCGTACAAATGATATCTCAGAAAAATGGTGGTCAAAAGGACATGGTACCTTATTCGATGACGCGAATGGAAAATGGTGGATGGTTTTTCATGGATATGAAAATGGACACCCAAATATGGGACGTCAGACTTTACTTGAGCCAATGGAATGGACAACAGATGGTTGGTTTAAAACACCCGACGGAATAAAAACAGGCGACCCGATTAAAAGACCTTCAAATGTTGCGTCAAAACCGTTATTTTCATTAAATGATAACTTCGATGGAAACCTTTTGAAGCTACAATGGAAATTCTTCGGAAAATACGATCCAGCTCGGTTTCAGTTAGTTAATAATCGATTAGCTATCAAGGCAAAAGGTGATTCCATCAGCAATTGTTCCCCATTGCTTTGTATGCCAACCGACAATTCATATATTGCTGAAGTAGAAGTATTCATTGAGGGAAAAGCAACAGGTGGGTTAGCTCTGTTCTATAACAAAAAAGCTCATTCAGGTATTTTAGCCGCTAATGAAGATATCCTGGCAAATCTCCAGCTATGGCAGTTTGTAGCTGAAAAGAAAGTAATTAAAAATCATGCATTTCTCCGCCTGAAAAAAGTAGAAAATGTAGTTGATATGTATTACAGCGCTGACGGAATTAAATGGAATAAAATAGAGAACTCTGTTGAAGTCTCTGCGTTGCAACATAATATTCTTGGTGGATTTTTAAGTTTACGCATTGGATTATGCTCTATAGGTGAAGGGATTGTTACATTTGATAACTTCACCTATAGAGCAATAAAATAGAACCGGAATAATCTGGGTCTTATTTTGCAGGCACCGGAGTAGCTGCCGCAGCAGAAGTCACAGCCTTTTCCGGACCATATTTGTATTTATAGCCCTGTATCTTCAGCATCTCGACTGCGTACCTTCTGCCGAGTTCGCGCATTCCTTCAGTGTTGAAATGGAACTGATCGGTAGAACCCTTTACTCCTTTTGTAGAAATGATATATGAGTTCGGAAGTACTTTTGGCAGGTTTGGAAGGATTTTGACATTGAATGATGCACATACCCCATGCTCCTCAGCACTCTTGAGCTCACCTGCAAGCAGAGGAACATCTTTCGGGTTAAGGTTCAGATCTTTTATCAGATCATTATAGATAGCCTTTACCTTATTTGGCCATTCGGGATCGGTGGAATTTGATTCGCCCTGGTGTAGCAGGATACCCTTTATAACCCCATCCTTCTGGGCAATCTTGGCCATATCAACCAGACGCTGATAAGGATTTCCATTGTACTGCTTGCAGATGTTAATCATCCATACCCTCTCAGTATCAAGATAAGACTTATATGATTCCTTCCCCCATAGCTCTATCTTGGCTCCTGCAACAGACACATTGATTACACCTACACGATTTTTTTGCGGAAGATTTGCTACCATTGTCCTTCCAAACCAGTCAACCGGACCCATATTGTTCTCAGGGCGGTTGATAGGAGGGGTTGCCACATACCAGTTACCCATTACCCGGTTCAGACGGGGATTATCGACTGCTGCCAGCATCTGGAATCGCTTGTCTAGCTCTCCCTTATCCTGATCCTCAGGCCGTGCTCCGGCTTCCATATTCGACTGGCCAAAACACAGGTAGATAAAAAATTTTGGGTCAGGCTTCTTCGTCTTTTGTGCAAATGAGCCTGCTGTGGTGGCAAACAATAAGACCACCAGAATAAAACCAAGTTTCGTTTTCATTTTCATTTTTAGGTATATTTATTTAGAGTTGTGATTTTCAAACCCTTAGAGAACCACGGAACCCCCTTACAGCATAGTAAGAATCTGCACCGTTGTGATACACGAAGACATTACCGTAACGGAAATCAGCAAAAATGGCACCACCAAGTTTTCTAATCGCGTCAGGAGTTTTTAACCAACTCGATGTTTTAGTATCGAATTTTTCAAGCTTCTCTAACTCCCTGTATTGTTCTTCAGTTAAAAGTTCAATGCCCATGTCGGATGACATATCAATTGCATTATTTTCCGGCTTATTCTCTTTTCTCGATTCCCATGCTTCACGATCGTAACACAAGCTTCTTCGTCCTTTAGGACTTTCCGGAGAACAATCGTAAAAAATGTATTCCCCTTTTTGCTTATCGTAACCTATAACATCCGGTTCACCACCAGTTCTTTCCATCTCATTTAGCGACCACAGCTTTTCACTATTTGCTTCGAGCTTTGCTTTAACTTTAGCCCATTCAATGCCTTTATGACGGTTTAAGTTTTTCTCATAACGGTCTTTCAATATTCTGAGGAGTTCTTCACGTTTCTCTTGAGATAGCTCCTTTTTCATTCCAGTCTTAGACATAGTTTTGAGTTTTTAAAAATAGATTGTTGTATTTATTTAACAATCTAACTCATTCTGTGTTCAAACCGCAGTATCACGATGAATTTTGTATTATCAGGGCATGGGCACGCCAAGGCTCTTCTGCAGAATCGTAATAAGATCATCCGCATCAGACAGTTCTGGAATGACCCACTGCGAACCGTAAATCAGTTTGGGGACTCCGCCCTTGCCGTTCTGAATGGTCTGGCCATAAATCTGAGTACAATTTTGTAAATACTGTCCTATCCAGGGGTCGGTCAAGGCGGTATCGAATTTTGCCTGACCAACTAACTCAATGGCTTTTGCCCGGGCAGATTCGAAATCTCGTGGCTGCCAACTGTTGCCAGATTCAAACGTGAACATCCAGTTTTCGAATGCATAAAACGACTCTCTGTTGACGAGCCATACAGCCAGACCTATCCTCGCCAGTTCACAGGAGTTTTTGTAAGCATCTACAACCTGGGGGATGTAAGTGTTGCACCCAGGATTCAGTGGCGACGGACAGAGTACGAATGCCAGCTTGCCATTGTAACGGCGAATCGCCTCGTTAAGAATAAAATGTAATTTCTGACAATGGGGACAATTATAATCAAAGAGTAATTTGACGATGTAGGGTGCGTCAGGCGACCCTACAATCGGTACAGTGCTGTAATCGAATGCGGGCAGGTTATTCATTGACTGTCCGTCTCGATAGACGGCTGAGGGTTTTAACACGACCTGACAGACAGCCATGATGCCGGCGAGGGCTACACCGGCCAGACCCAGGCCTAATACAGGCAAAGGGCGAAAAATACGCCCGGGGGAGGCTGGTGTAATATTTTTGACAATTGTCTGATTCTTATGAGAGATATTATTTCCAGAGTTAATTAATTCCCTGGTTGCCCTCCAGATTACAAGGGTTGCCAGCAATAAACCAGTGATATGTGTGGTCATGCAATAGGGGCAAAAAGCTCCAATGAACCATTTCTGCAAAATAGTGAACCATATTGCGCTACCTGTAATTGCACCAGCCAATATCAGCATCACACACCATGCCAGGCGACGAATGGGAGCCTCAGTTGCCGGACCAATAAAAAGACTGGCGACCAGCAAAGCGAGATATACTCCCACTGCCAATCCACTGAGAGGTATTATCCCTGCTATCACAGACCACTGGCTATTGAGTACCGTGTCGCACGGGCTACCACCACCGCAGCCGACCATCGATCCGCCTGCCAGATAATGCCAGCTTAGTATAACACTCAAAATCAGAGCTACTGTATTTAATGCGGTAAGGGTCCATCGCCATGAGGGCCAGGATAACTTTATACTTGTCGTATCTTTGTAAGCAGCCAACGTTCAATCCTCCTTTGTTTGTAAATTAAAAACTCCGCGGCATCACAGACTGGTGTTAAGCCGCGGAGTGTTATAAAAATCTTATCAAAACCTTGATGATGTTCTCACTAAAGTTTTTTGCTAAATTGATTGGGTGCTCCTGGTGTAGGAAGGTTACTGGTTATCACAACTCCAATTTCATGAGCCTTTGTCAGAGCCGAGGAGAGGGTAATACCACTTCCTGAAACCTGTGAACCAACTGCATGCGCCTTAGTAAGAGCTCCGGTTACAGTTATAGTAGCGCTCTGGGTAGGTCTTGCGCCGCCACCACCACCAGGACCTCTTTGTGCCTGGGTGATTGAGGCTACAACTGCTGTCTCCCCATTTGCACCATTGTCTATGGTGATGGTCTGACCTGCACTAAAGCCTTCAACACTAGCAACAGGGATAACTGTTGCGCCCGCCGTAGTTGCAGTACCCACTGTAGTTCCGCCTGTTGTACCGATTGCATTGATGACAGCGGTTTCACTATTTGCTCCTGTTTCGATTATTATCTTCTGCCCAACACTGAAGTCTCTGACATTACCGACTTTGATATTGTTTGAACCCGCTGTTGTCGCTGTTAACAGATTAACAGTGTTTTGCAGCATGAAATCACGACAATTGAAGTCAGTGTCTGCACCGTCAGGGTAGCGACCAGCGCTCCTGTCAGGTTGGCTGGTAGAAGTTACAGGGACTCCTCTTTGGCCTCCTCTCGCGCCCGGTGAAGGTACGAAGCATCCGCTCCCAAAACCACCGGAATTAGCCTGATAACCTTCGGCTGCCCATGGGTCGACTAGTCCACCATAGTTAAGACCGTCAACAACATTGCCTGTAGCGTCGCGCAATAAGATATTGCCTGCTGCAGAAGAGAGTGCGGGACCTCCGAACCACTGATTTGGAACAGGAGTTCCCTGATATCCTGCTGTTGTGACTTTCTGGTCACGAACAACTGCCTCGATCGTGTGATCCCTGGTCAGTGGACTGTCCAGAGTTATACTGATTCCGAGTGCAAGTACGGGCTCATTACTGGAATGTGCAAAAGCAGTTGCCGGTTCGAAGCTGATTCCGGTTCCCCTTACACTGAAAGGTATGTTGTATGAATGATTGAATTTAATCGGTTCTGCCAGATCGAGTCCTGTTCCCTGATCCTCAGGCTTTAAAGGACCATTGAAAGTGTTACGAACTGATTGCGTGCCAACACTCTTTACAGTAACCCACTCTATACCATGTCCTTTGCTGTCAATGTCCAGTCTGATTTTGTCACCAACTGATATGTTTGCAACTGACGAAACCTTGATGTTGGTGTCTCCTGGTTTTGCCTCAGCTGATAACCATGCTTGTGTACCCTGCTTGCCGACTGCGGTGACTGTAACCACCTCATAGCTCTCAATTGATCGTGAAACTGCGGGGTATGTTGCGCCATATCCAATGGCCATCTTTTGGCCAACCTTAAAGCCGTTCACATTTGTAACAGGCACGTTGGTTGAGCCTTTAGGGATAGTAATTACCGGACCTTCCGGGAGTGGTTGCCATAATGTTGTAGGAGTGCCTGGTTCTGCCTGACGGCCTCCTCCGAACTGAGGTGTGGCCTCAGGCTGAGGCATCGCTACTGTTCCTATACTTGCAATTTTGTGAGTTTCCATTGCGGAACCATTGTCTATTTCAACTATATCGCCAACTGACATTCTGGTGGTACTCCTCAAATAGAGGGTGGACTCACCCTTTTTTGCAGGAACTGAAAGTCCTGAGTTAGCCAAACCAAAAAGGTAGAAACCATGCGCAGCAAGTTTCGTCCCGGCTGGGATCTTTACTGATGAAAAGATTGGCAGCTGGGTTGGATGTTGGGTCATAGTCCAGTTAGAGATATCTATTGCACTTTCACCAGCATTGTAAAGTTCGATGAATGAATCAGTCGAGTTGGCGGTAGAACTGCCGGTAATGCGGAATTCGTTAATCTTAACAGGGCTGACATTACGGACCTTTTCAGTTGTTGTCTCGGATATCATCTGATTGGTCGTCGGGTTTGTCCATACAGCTTTGCCAACCATATCGCCGTTGAAAGACTCTGACCCGGAAGTTACAACGAAGGAAGCACTTACGCTGGCGCCCTGTGCGATTGGATCAGCGAACTTCTTCGAAGTTTCTTTTGAGTTTAGAACAACTGATTTCCAGCCTTTTGGGACGGTAATGCTTAAAGTGACGTCCTTAACAGGGGCACCGGTAGTATTTGTAAAAGTTACTGTAGAGTTCTGGGTAGACTTAGGTGAGAATGTCTGAAGACCGGGAGGTGTGTCGGTTGCATTTGCCGGGGTCAGGCTCAAAGGCTGCACATCGTATCTGGCAGCAACTACATTGGCCTGAACCTTCTGATTTATTTCCCTGGTTGGGTATGTGCCCGGTGCTGTCATTGCACCTTCATAGAAAGTACCTTGCGAACCGTTACTGTTGTCGCCACCATTACCCAGAAGAATAGCTCCCTGCTTGCGCATCGGATCGTAGCTTCTTCTATCATTGAATACGCGAGGTCCATCGAACATAACTGCCAGAGCACCTTTCTGAGCATCTCCGCCCATAGATCTCCAGTAGTGAGGTTCGCCATCAGCAGTTGCAGTTACAAACCGCCAGGTTATGATTGGCAGGTTGGGAAGATATTTATCGTTTGGTGATGATGTGACACCACCTACCAGATTATTCTCCTGATCAGTCATAATCCATGGGCCGGGTGCTTGTCCACGATACCAGGCTGTAGCATTGCCAAAATATGTGGTCTCCATAGTTCCGTCTCCGTCATCACGACTGTCGGTCTCTGCGTTGCCATAATCGTAGCAGCAGCCGCCATTGTAATGATGACCGTTAACGACCCAGTACTGACCTTCTGCCTGGTCGTCGACTGCGGTGCCCCTGGCATCGTTCCATCGCAGACCCATACCCGGCTCTATGAAAACGCCGTAAGCTTTGTGACCCATTATAGTTATAGGTGCCATGTCCGCGATCGGGATATTATTAAATCCCCCCATTGCCGGACCACTGAAACCACCGCGGGGTGCCTGAACGAGGTGGTTGCCTTTACCTGACTGGTCGTAGAGTGTTGTGATCCAGCAGTATGTGTTTGCACAGAATGCATCCTGAGCGGCTGCATTGGCATATCCGCCAGCATCGCCCTCACTGGGCTGAACAACACCAATATCCAGTGTCTTACCGTCCGACTGGCGCATTACCTGGTATAGCGGACCGTTATAGGCAGCGTACAAAGCGCGTGTACTGCTGTGGGCAGCAACACAAGGCATCCCTGCAGTGGTATAGACATCGCACGGACCTTCTGGTCGTTGAGGAGTAATACTGCTCCCTCCCCCCGACATTGACATCATAATAATCATGGCGACTGGTAGTATGAACGCCAATGAAAGAGTGACTAAAAACCGATTTTTCTTTTTCATGTTGATTCTCCTGATTTTTTAATTAGAGTTAGTATAGTTTTACTTTTGCCAAATATTACATTTATAAATCTATTGCCGATCTATGTGTAACAATTTCAGGTGTTATGCCCATCATGACTTCAGTAAACATCTGCAATTTTCCAACAATGCGTTTAGCATCTAATCCGTTGCTATCCTTCCTTCTATGCCAAAAACAGGTTAAATTAAAATCCTGCTTATCTGTACGATCAGATTCGTTTATTAAGGTAAAGATAAAATATTAAATTCATATAAGTGTATAATATACGTTTATTTTTTAACGATTTTTTGCGCGGATATGTCCTCAGCATTCAGTGCCAAAAGCAGAAAAAGTCGAATTCTCCTGCATTTAAAAATTAAAAACTCCGCGGCTTCGTCTAGCCGCGGAGTTTTATACATTTTAACAAAGACCTGCTGATGTCCTTACTATAATTTCTTAATATATTGATTGGGCGCTCCTGGAGTAGGAATGTTACCGGCAACCTGCACTCCGCTCTCATGAGTCTTTGTCAACGGCGTAGCGAAGGTTATACCACTACCAGAGACCTGTGCACCCGCAATATGGGCTTTTGTAAGAGGCACGGCTACTGTGATGGAGTTGGTTGGCATATTTCCAGGGGCTCCTGGACGACCGCGAGCTGCAGTGATGGAAGCAACTACCACTGTCTCACCATTGGAACCATTGTCTATTGTAATGGTCTGACCGACACTAAAGCCTTCTACACTAATAACAGGTATAATTGTAGCACCAATGTCTGTAGCAGCACTCACTGAAGTGCCTCCTGTTGTACCAATATTCGAGATAATAGCTGTCTCGCTGTTTGTGCCTGTCTCTATAATAATCTTCTGACCAACAATAAAGTCTGCCACACTAGCTACTTTTATATTGGATGATCCTGCTGGTGCTGCGGCTGACAGTGTTACTGCTGTCTGTAGAAGAAAATCGTTGCAGTTGCTGTCAGTATCATTTCCATCGGGGTAACGGCCATAGCTCCTTCTGGGTGGCGTAACAGTCTGTGCCTGTTGCCTATAGCCTGATGCCTGGCCCTGTACCACAACTATGCATCCTCCCTGACTTTGAATCCCTTCGAGGGTTGCCAGTTCGGGACTCGTGATTGTTCCGTTGGCGCTGGAGTTACTTTGCAATGTGCCGTAAACCATGGCATCGATAACAACTGCTCCGCTTGCATCCACCAGGGCAATCGATCCGGCAATTGACGAAAGGGGAAGACCAAACCACTGATTAGGTTTTACTGATCCCTGATAACCAACCGATGCAGCTTTTGGATTGATAAGTGCAGCTCCTGTTATATGACTCTTTTCCAATCCGCTATCAAGTGTGATACCGCTGCCGAGGGCCTGTACTGCTTCACCACTTTTGTGTGCAAAGCGGGTAGCAGGAGAGAAGCTTATACCAGTTCCTCTGTCAGACACATCAACATCGAGCATGTGGTTGAATTTGAGTGGCGTGGAAAGTTCTACATTTCCATTGGAGGCATCGGCAGTTACCGGTGCTTCAACACCACCGCGCACTGGAGCCGAAACAACACTTATAATACGCTTTACCTGTATAAGTTCCGTACTCAAACCGGTCCCTATAATAAGAGCATCACCAACAGTCATATTATTATTGGCTGCAACTTTTATTACTGTATCACCGACTTTTGCCGGTATTGTAAGGCTTGTCTGGGTTGATGCTTTGCCAACTACAGTGACAGTTGCAACCTCATAGTTGCCACCCAGATCGATACCAATCTTTTGGCCAACCTCAAAGCCGGCACCGTTTGTTACAGGGAGGTTGGTTGATCCTGCCGGCATTGTAAGCCATGGCCCAGTCGATACTGGTACATATATTGTGGTTAAAGGCGAAGCAGCAGTGCCGATAGTTGCGATGGTACGTTTTTCGCCGTCAATGTCGATTTGCTGACCCGTTTCAAATCCTGTAATACTTTTCACGTTAATGATTTTATCACCACTCTTTGCCGGAGCAAGGAGACCTGACCCGGAGAGACCCAGTAAATAGAAGCCTTTGGCAGAAATTTTAGTGCCTGAAGGAAATGTTGCTATCCTAACAGGAGCCCACTCACTCTGGGTACAGACAAGCGACCAGTTAGAAATATCTATCTCCTTAGAATCTGCATTATAAAGTTCTATGAACTGGTTTGTCGGTGTTACACCGGCATCGAGGCGGACCTCATTTATTTTTACCGGAAGTACAGT
>Ga0209429_10002805_pt1 | contig 10142 bp, 7 predicted proteins | sample BarGraNGADG00212_3_FD_184493 | JGI IMG/M metagenome (GOLD analysis project Ga0209429, IMG submission 184493) | Arctic peat soil microbial communities from Barrow, Alaska - Barrow Graham LP Ref core NGADG0004-212 (SPAdes) (version 2) | ecosystem: Environmental > Terrestrial > Soil > Wetlands >... | reverse complement strand
AACCGTTCCGTCGCCAACCGCGTGGTGGGCGAGGTCCAGGGGCGCACCTGCGTCCTCGTCGACGACCTGATCGACACCGGCGGCACGATCGTCGAGGCGGTCCGGGTGCTCCTGGCCGATGGCGCGAAGGACGTCATCGTCGCCGCTACCCACGGAGTCCTCTCCGACCCGGCCCGGCAGCGCCTGGAGTCCTGCGGCGCGCGCGAGGTCGTGGTCACAGACACCCTGCCGATCCCCGAGGAGGTGCGCTTCGAGCACCTCACGGTGCTCTCGATCGCACCGCTGCTCGCCCGGGCCATCCGTGAGGTGTTCGACGACGGCTCGGTCACCTCGCTGTTCGACGGCGCGGCCTAGCCCCGACGGCCCCGCACGGCCGCCCGTGGGCCCCGGACATTTCGTCGCCCTGGCTCCGGGCGGGTACGCTGGGTGGGTTGCCTCGGCGAGGGACGTCGGACGGCCGGTGGCGCCATCCACCACCGCTCTGACGTGATCGATGCTCCGTGATCGACGCGGCGGTGGTGGGCGTGCGCCCGTCCCTCCTGCGTCCCGCGTCGAGGCCCACACTGCGGCCCCGCAGCTGCAGTCCCACGCACCCGCCACCCAGCCAGGAGACCCCACCGTGACCGAGGTCAAGCTCGCCGCCGTCGCCCGCACCGAGTTCGGCAAGGGTGCGGCCCGCCGCATCCGTCGCGCCCACCAGGTCCCGGCCGTGCTCTACGGCCACGGGGCCGCACCGCTGCACATCACCCTGCCGGGCCACGAGACGATGATGGCTCTCAAGCACGCCAACGCCCTGCTGACCATCCAGATGGACGGCACGGACCACCTCGCCATCGTCAAGGACATCCAGCGCGACGCGGTACGCAGCGTGATCGAGCACGTCGACCTGCTGACCGTCGTCAAGGGCGAGAAGGTCACCGTCGTGGTGCCGATCCGGGTGATCGGCGAGTCCGCACCGGGCACCATCCACCTGCTCGAGACGCAGTCCGCGCACATCGAGGCCGAGGCGACCAACCTGCCCGACAACATCCAGGTCTCGGTCGAAGGCCTGGAGGCCGGCGTCACCCTGCGTGCCGCTGACCTGCAGATGCCCGCCGGTGTCATCTACCTCGGCGACCCCGACGACGTCATCGTCGCGATCTCCGTTCCGCAGATCGAGGAGGAGCCCGAGGAGGACGAGGTCGGCGAGCCGACCGAGCCGGTCCTTGGCGCTGACGCGTCCGACGAGGAGGCGTGACCTGAGCCTGCGCGACCTGCTCCACCGTCACGGGTCGCCGGTGGCGGGGGAGCCCGCGCGTGAGGAGGCGGAGTCGATGAGCCCGTGGGTCGTCGTGGGCCTCGGCAACCCGGGCCCGCGCTACACCGGCAACCGGCACAACGTCGGCCAGATGACCGTCGATGCGCTGGCCGCCAGGAGCGATGGTCGGTTCCGGTCGCACCGGGGACATGCCCAGGTGGCGGACGTGCGGCTGGGGACCGGACCCGGCGGGGTCCCCGGGCCGCAGGTTGTGCTGGTCAAGACCACCGGGTACATGAACCTCTCCGGTGGCCCGGTGGCGTCCGTGCTGGCCACCCGCGGTGCATCCGAGCGCCTGATCGTGGTGCACGACGACCTCGACATCCCGTTCGGCCAGGTCCGGCTCAAGGTCGGTGGCGGCGAGGGTGGGCACAACGGGCTGCGCAGCATCAGCGCCGCCCTCGGCAGCCGGGAGTACCTGCGGGTCCGGGTCGGGATCGACCGGCCACCCGGTCGGATGGACGCGGCCGACTACGTGCTGCGGGACTTCACGGCGACCGAGCGACGTGACCTTGCCTGGCTGGTCGACGCCGCCGCCGATGCGGTCGAGATGGTCGTCACCCAAGGCCTCGCCGCGGCGCAGCAGCGGTTCCACAGCCCCGCCTGAGGAGGTCCCGGGCGGTGCGCCGAGGACGCCGCGAGCGGACACCGAGGCACCCGCGTCGCCGGGAGCAGACTCCGCGGCGGCCGAACCACCCGAGCGGTTGGCTGTCTGCCCGGCCTCGTAGACTGGCCGTGCGCCCCGCCACCTCCCGGTTGCGGGCCTGTCGTGCTGCCCGCTTCGCGATCCAGGAGCCCATGAACCTCACAGGTGTGCTGTCCGTCCTGCTCGACGCCCCCGCCGTCGCGCAGGTGGCCGACCTCTCGCGGTCGTCGGCCGCGCGCGGGGAGCTGGACGTCGTGGTGCCGGCCGGTGCCAGGCCGCCGCTGCTGGCCGCCGTGACCCGGGCGCTCGCGGCGGCTGCGGAGCCAGACGTCGGCGCCGACCCGCTCGTCGTGGTGACGGCGACCGGGCGCGAGGCCGACGACCTGGCTGTCGCCCTCCGGTGCTACCTGCCCCCCGACGACGTCGCCGTCCTGCCCGCCTGGGAGACCCTGCCGCACGAGCGGCTGTCGCCGCGCAGCGACACGGTGGCCCGGCGGCTCGCCGTCTTCCGCCGGCTCGCCCACCCCGGCGCCGCCGAACGCCACCAGGGCGCCGGCCCGGTGCGCGTCCTCGTCGTGCCGGTGCGCGCGCTGCTGCAGCCGGTGGTGTCCGGCCTCGGCGACCTGGAGCCGGTGTCCGTCGCGACCGGGGACCAGGTGGACCTGGCCGAGCTGGCGGACCGACTGGTCGGGGCCGCCTACAGCCGGGTTGACATGGTCGAACGCAGGGGTGAGTTCGCGGTCCGGGGCGGGATCTTCGACGTCTTCCCACCCACTGAGGAGCACCCGCTGCGGGTGGAGCTCTGGGGCGACACCGTCGAGGAGATCCGGTGGTTCGCGGTCGCCGACCAGCGCAGCCTCGATGTCGCCCCGAGCGGGCTGTGGGCGCCCCCGTGCCGGGAGATCCTGCTCACCGACGCGGTGCGGGCCCGGGCCGCAGAGCTCGTCGAGCAGCTGCCCGGCGCTGCCGAGATGCTGGACAAGATCTCCGCCGGGGTTGCCGTGGAGGGCATGGAGTCCCTCGCGCCGGTGCTGGTGGACCGGATGGTGCCGGTCGTTGAGCTGCTGCCGCCGCGCTCCCTGCTGGTGGTCTCCGAGCCCGAGCGGGTCCGGCGTCGGGCGCACGACCTCGCGGCGACGACCCAGGAGTTCCTCGACGCGGCCTGGACCTCTGCCGCGGCGGGGGGCAGGACCCCGATCGACCTGCGCTCGGCGTCGTTCGCGGACTACGGCCGCACCCGGGAGCAGGCGCTGGCGCGCGACCTCGGCTGGTGGACCCTGAGCAGCTTCGGGCTGGACGCCGCGGCGGCTGGTGAGGATGCCGACGTCGAGCCGGCCGTCCCGGAACCCGCCACCCGCGAGTCGGGCGCCGACGGCGCGCCGAGCCTGCTCGTGGCGGCCCGGGACGTCCGCGCCTACCACGGGGACGTGGCCCGTGCGGTTGCCGACCTGCAGGAGCTCGCCCGGACCGGCTGGCGGCTGGTCCTGGCCACCGACGGCTCCGGCCCCGCCCAGCGGATGGTCGAACAGCTCACGGCCAACGACGTGCCGGCCCGGCGGGTCGCCGCGATCACCGACGCCCCGGTCCCCGGCATCGTGCACGTCGTCCCTGCCCCGGTGGGTCGCGGCTTCGTCGCGACCCAGCTCCGGCTGGCGGTGTTCACCGAGATCGACCTCACCGGACGGCCAGGTGCCTCCACCCGGGACATGCGCGGCCTGCCGGCCCGGCGGCGCAACGCCGTCGACCCGTTGCAGCTGCGCACCGGCGACTACGTGGTGCACGAGCAGCACGGCGTCGGGCGCTTCGTCGAGCTGGTCCGCCGGACCATCAAGGCCGGTCCGGCGTCGGGGACCCGCGAGTACCTGGTGATCGAGTACGCCCCGTCCAAGCGCGGCCAGCCGGGTGACCGGCTCTACGTGCCGACCGACCAGCTCGACCAGGTGTCCAAGTACACCGGGGGCGAGTCGCCGACCCTGAACCGGCTGGGTGGCTCGGACTGGGCAAAGACCAAGGGGCGTGCCCGCAAGGCGGTTCGCGAGATCGCCGCCGAGCTCATCCGGTTGTACTCCGCCCGGATGGCGACGCAGGGCTTCGCCTTCGGCCCGGACACCCCGTGGCAGGCGGAGCTGGAGGACGCGTTCGCCTACGTCGAGACCCCGGACCAGCTCGTCACGATCGACGAGGTCAAGGCCGACATGGCCAAGCCCGTGCCGATGGACCGCCTGGTCTGCGGCGACGTCGGGTACGGCAAGACCGAGATCGCTGTGCGGGCGGCCTTCAAGGCGGTGCAGGACGGCAAGCAGGTCGCGGTGCTCGTCCCGACAACGCTCCTGGTCCAGCAGCACCTGGAGACGTTCTCCGAGCGGTACGCGCCCTTCCCCGTGACGGTCAAGGCCCTCTCGCGCTTCCAGAGCGACGCCGAGGCGACGCAGGTGGTGGCCGGTCTGGCCGACGGCAGCGTCGACGTCGTGATCGGTACGCATCGCCTGATCACCGGACAGGTCCGGTTCAAGGACCTTGGCCTGGTGGTGATCGACGAGGAGCAGAGGTTCGGCGTCGAGCACAAGGAGACCCTCAAGCAGCTGCGCACCGACGTCGACGTGCTGGCGATGAGCGCGACCCCCATCCCGCGCACCCTTGAGATGGCGGTGACCGGCATCCGGGAGATGTCGACGCTGGCAACGCCGCCGGAGGAGCGGCACCCGGTGCTGACCTTCGTCGGCCCGTACGACGAGAAGCAGGTGGTGGCCGCGGTCCGGCGCGAGCTGCTCCGCGAGGGCCAGGTCTTCTACGTGCACAACAAGGTCAGCTCGATCGGGCGCGCGGCCGCCCGGCTGGCCGAGCTGGTCCCGGAGGCCCGGATCGCCGTCGCGCACGGCCAGATGGGCGAGCACCAGCTCGAGCAGGTGATCGTCGACTTCTGGGAGAAGCGGTTCGACGTGCTGGTCTGCACAACGATCGTCGAGACCGGGCTGGACATCTCCAACGCGAACACCCTGATCCTGGAGCGGGCCGACCTGCTCGGGCTGTCCCAGCTGCACCAGCTCCGCGGCCGGGTGGGCCGGGGCCGGGAGCGTGCCTACGGCTACTTGATGTACCCGCCGGACCGGCCGCTGACCGAGACCGCGCACGACCGTCTCGCGACGATGGCTGCGAACACGGACCTGGGTTCGGGAATGCAGATCGCCCTCAAGGACCTGGAGATCCGCGGGGCCGGCAACCTGCTGGGCGGCGAGCAGTCCGGGCACATCGCCGGGGTGGGCTTCGACCTGTACGTGCGGATGGTGGCCGACGCCGTCGCGGCCTTCCGCGGTGAGGTCGACCAGCGTCCCCCCGAGGCGACCATCGAGCTGCCGGTGGACGCGCACGTCCCGCACGAGTACATCGCGCACGAGCGGCTGCGCCTCGAGGCGTACCGCAAGATCGCCGAAGCCACGACGGCGGGTGCCCTTGACGAGGTGCGCGCCGAGCTCACCGACAGGTACGGCACGCCGCCGGAGGCCGTGCAGAACCTGATCGAGGTCGCCGGCTTCCGCAACCTGGCCCGCGGTGCCGGCCTCACCGACGTCACGGCTCAGGGCCGGTACGTCCGGCTGGTGCCGGTCGAGCTCGCCGAGTCGGCGCAGCTGCGACTGATGCGGCTGTACCCGGGCACTCTGCTGAAGCCGGGCGTGCGCACGATCCTTGTCCCGTTCCCGACGACGGCCCGGGTCGGCGGCCGACCGCTGGCCGGCAGCGAGATCCTGGCCTGGGCGCGTGAGCTGATCGCCGTGCTCGGCGGGCCGGCCGGCCTCCCGACGTCGCCTACCATGGGCGGCGCACCGAACGTGACCTGAGGAGGTCGAGCAGGTGAGGCTCAGCAAGTGGGCGGCCGTTGCCGCCGTTGCGCTCGTCGCGACCACTGGGTGCTCCGTTCATCCCGGCGCGGCCGCAGTGGTCGACGGTCGGACGATCACCCAGGAGTACACCCAGAACGCCAGCGAGGACCTCGGCCTCGACGTCGGCCGCACGCTCTCCCTGCTGATCGCCGCCCCGTACTTCATCGATGCAGCCGAGGCGAACGGGGTGCCGGTGTCCCCGGAGGACGCCCGCGCAGCGGTCGAGGACATGCGGACGGCCAACGGGGGTGACGCCAAGGCCCCCATTCGCGCCGGAGCCATCGAGATCATGCGCCTCGTGCTGGCCAGCCAGGCCCTGAGCGTCCTGGCGGACGGCGCGCAGATCCAGAGCGACACGAACGCCCATGTGCTGGGTCTGAAGATGGACATCAACCCGCGGTACGGGGAGATGGACCTGAGCAGCGGGCTGATCGCGCGGCCGCCGCTGCCCTGGATCGTCCCGACGGACGCGTGACCGCGACCGACCGTCCGGCGGCCCTCGCGGCCGTCGAGGACCTCGTCGCGGTGATGGACCGGTTGCGCTCGCCGGGTGGCTGCCCGTGGGACGCCGCCCAGACGCACGCCTCCTTGCTGCCCTATGCGGTCGAGGAGGTCTACGAGGTGGTCGAGGCGGTCGAGCACGATGACCGGGCGGCCCTGTGCGAAGAGCTCGGTGACCTGCTGCTCCAGGTGGTCTTCCACGCCCGCGTCGCCCAGGAGCACCAGACGGAGCCGTTCGGGCTGGCGGAGGTCGCAGCCGGTGTAGCGGCCAAGCTGCGGCACCGGCACCCGCACGTCTTCGGCGACGCCGTCGTGGCCGACGCCGAGGACGTCCACCGGCGCTGGGAGGAGATCAAGAAGGCGGAGAAGGCGCGAGCATCCGTGCTGGACGGCATCCCGGCCGGGCTGCCGGCTCTCGCGCGGGCGCAGAAGGTCCTCGGACGAGCCCGCCGGGCCGGGCTGTCCGTCGACGACGCGCACTCCCTCCCTTCCGCGAGCGAGGTCACCGGCGGCACCGGCGTCGCGGGTGTCCATGACCCCGGCGACGCATCCGGTCTCGGCCGCGCGCTGCTCGAGATCGCCGTCGCGGCCGAGGCCGCGGGCGTCGATGCCGAGGCAGCCCTGCGGACCGCTGTGCGGGACCTCGAGGCGGCGCTGCGCCGGGCGGAAGCGGCGGACGACAGGGACTGAGCCCAACGTCCCGGCGCCGCCCGTCGTCGCGCCGCTACGGTCGGCACGGGTGTCAGTGCGGTCACCCAGGTGAGGAGACATCTCCATGAAGATCGGGATCCCCCGTGAGTCACGACCTGGCGAGCGGTTGGTTGCGGGCAGTCCGGCGACCGTTGCGCAGCTGATCAAGCTTGGCTACGACGTCGTCGTCGAAACCGGTGCGGGCGCAGAGGCCAGCTTCCCGGACACGGCCTACGTCGAGGCCGGTGCCTCCGTCGCTGACGCCAAGGAGGTCTGGGCGAGCGACATCGTGACGGCGGTGAACACACCGACGGCCGGGCAGATCAAGGCGCTCCGCAAGGATGCCGTGCTCGTCGCGATGCTCGGCCCTGCCGCGAACCCGGAGGTCGCCAAGACCCTTGCCGACGACGGCGTGACCGCTCTTGCGCTCGACGCCGTGCCGCGGATCACCCGCGCGCAGAGCCTCGACGTGCTGAGCACCCAGTCCAACGTCGCCGGGTACCGCGCCGTGGTCGAGGCCGCCGAGGAGTACGGCGGCATGTTCACCGGCCAGGTGACAGCCGCGGGAAAGACGTCGCCGGCGAATGTCTTCGTGATCGGTGCCGGCGTCGCGGGTCTCGCCGCGATCGGCGCAGCCAACAGCCTCGGTGCCCAGGTCCGGGCCTTCGACGTCCGTCCGGAGGTCGCCGAGGAGATCGAGTCGATGGGCGCGACCTTCGTCGACGCCCCCGAGGCCCAGCAGGAGGTCGCTGCTGACGGGTACGCGAAGCCGCTGACCCAGGCTCAGCAGGACGCCGCGATGCTGGTCTACGCGGCCGAGGCAGCCAAGGCCGATGTCATCGTCACCACCGCCCTCGTGCGCGGCAAGGCCCCGACGACGATCACCGCAGAGATGGTTGCCACGATGCGGCCCGGGAGCGTGATCGTCGACCTAGGCGCCTCCGGCGGCGGCAACTGCGAGCTGACCGTCGCCGGCAAGAAGGTCGTGAGCCCGAACGGCGTCATCGTCGTCGGCTACACGGACCTGACCAGCCGGATGCCCCGGCACACCTCCCAGCTGTTCGGCACCAACATCGTCCACCTCATGGCGCTGCTGACCCCGGGCAAGGACGGCGAGCTCGTGCTCGACCTGAAGGACCCGGTCCAGCGCGGCATGACCGTTGCGCACAACGGTGAGGTGCTCTGGCCGCCGCCACCGGTCGCGGTGTCCGCCGCGCCGGCGAAGGCGGCGCCCGTGTCTGAGGCCGATCTCGCCGAGAAGGCCCGGCTGGCCAAGGAGGCGGCCAAGCGCAAGGCCACGCGGCGAAACATCTCGTACCTGATCGGCGCGGTCCTCTCGCTCCTTCTGCTCACCTACTCGCCATCCGAGACGGTGGCGCACCTGACGGTGTTCGCGCTCGCCGTGATCGTCGGCTACTACGTGATCTCCAACGTCAGCCACTCGCTGCACACGCCCCTGATGTCCCAGACCAACGCGATCTCCGGGGTCATCCTGGTCGGCGCTCTGCTGCAGATCGGTTCCGACAACGCGGTGGTTGCGGTCGTCGCGTTCATCGCCGCAGCCATTGCCAGCATCAACATCTTCGGTGGCTTCCTGGTCACGTACCGGATGCTCGGGATGTTCCGGAAGGACGTGTGACGTGCTGAACGACCTCGCTCAGGCGATCTATGTAGTCGCCGCAGTGCTCTTCGTCCTGTCCCTCGCGGGCCTGTCCAAGCAGGAGACGGCGCGCCGGGGCAACATCCTCGGCATGGTCGGGATGGTCCTGGCCCTGCTGGCAACGATCGTCCTCTCCGTCGACAACAGCAGTCGGTCGGTGCTCGTGACCCTGTTGCTCATCCTGATGGTCTTCGCGATCGGCGCCTCAGCGGGCATCTGGAAGGCCCGCACCGTCGAGATGACCCAGATGCCGGAGCTGATCGCGATCCTGCACAGCTTCGTCGGTGCCGCGGCCGTGCTGGTCGGCTTCAACTCCTACATGACCGAGCCCGCCGACGTCGTGCACCAGGTCGAGGTCTTCCTCGGTGTGTTCATCGGCGCCGTCACGCTCACCGGTTCCGTCGTTGCCTACCTCAAGCTGTCGGCGAAGGTCAGCTCCGCCCCGCTGATGCTCCCTGGCCGGAACCTGCTGAACATGGGCGCACTCACCGTGACCGTCGGCCTGATGGCCTGGTTCATCGGCAGCAACGGGCTGGTCCCGTTGGCCGTGATGACCGGCATCGCGCTGGTGCTCGGCTGGCACCTGGTCGCCGCGATCGGCGGTGGTGACATGCCGGTGGTCATCTCCATGCTGAACTCCTACTCCGGGTGGGCCGCGGCCGCGGCCGGCCTGATGCTCAGCAACAACCTGCTGATCGTCACCGGCGCCCTCGTCGGCTCCTCCGGTGCGATCCTCTCCTACATCATGTGCAAGGCGATGAACCGGTCGTTCATCAGCGTGATCCTCGGTGGCTTCGGGTCCGAGGGCGGCAAGGCGGTGTCGAGTGACGCCTACCAGGGCGAGCACCGCGAGACCCACGCTCCGGACGTCGCCGAGATGCTGCTGGAGTCGAAGTCGGTCGTCATCGTGCCCGGCTACGGCATGGCCGTCGCCAAGGCCCAGTACCCCGTCGCGGACCTGGTGTCCCGGCTGCGTGCACACGGCATCCAGGTGCGGTTCGGCGTGCACCCCGTGGCGGGCCGTCTGCCCGGTCACATGAATGTGCTGCTGGCCGAGGCGAAGGTGCCGTACGACATCGTCCTGGAGATGGACGAGATCAACGACGACTTCCCGAGCACCGACGTCGCGCTGGTCATCGGTGCGAACGACGTGGTGAACCCGTCCGCCCTCGACGACCCCGATTCGCCGATCGCCGGCATGCCGGTCCTTGAGGTCTGGCGGGCCAAGCAGGTCGTGGTGTTCAAGCGCTCGATGGCCACCGGGTACGCCGGCGTGCAGAACCCGCTGTTCTTCAAGGAGAACACCGCGATGCTGTTCGGCGACGCCAAGGTTCAGGTCGAGGAGATCCTCGTCGCGCTGCGGGCACGGGAGGCTGCGCTCGTCGGTTGAGACGGACCCAGCGACCGGCCCACCCCTGCGGTGGGCCGGTCGCTTCCGTCTGCCGGCGGTCCAGGATGCGGCGGTCGAAC
>Ga0209429_10002804_pt1 | contig 10148 bp, 20 predicted proteins | sample BarGraNGADG00212_3_FD_184493 | JGI IMG/M metagenome (GOLD analysis project Ga0209429, IMG submission 184493) | Arctic peat soil microbial communities from Barrow, Alaska - Barrow Graham LP Ref core NGADG0004-212 (SPAdes) (version 2) | ecosystem: Environmental > Terrestrial > Soil > Wetlands >... | reverse complement strand
CCCCCCCCGATAGACTCTAGGGCCGCCGCGGCGAAGGCGGACGCCCCGCCAACGAGCTGGGGAACCGGCGCGGATGTCGAAGACCAGGCTTGCCCTTACGGCGCCGACGCCACCCCGCGAGCGCTCAGGTGCGAGCTCATCATCGCCAGCACGTCCCGGGCGTCGGCGAGCGCCTCTGCCGCAGCGGATGCCGTCGTCTCCGGCCATTCACCTGGATAGCGCGACTCCACAAGCCACCGGCTCAACCGTGCCAGGTCCGCGGACGACTCATGGACGGCCCAGTCATCCGGCAACACCTGGCGCCGACCGCAACGCCTCGGCTGCCTCCAGATCCTCGGCGGCGAATCGCAGCCAGCGTGCTGCCTCCGCCGTGAGCTCCTCAGGCGTCGCGCTCATACACGGCCTTTCCCTCGCGGAGCGCTGATCTGAGGACGTCGCCCGGCGTCTCGCCGCGACGGGCGATCTCGTCCGGGTCTGTGGGCACGACATCGATGGCGGCCCGCAGCCCGCGCAGAGCCTTGTTCATGCCCACGGCCGTCTCGCGCTTGTCGCCCAGGTGCGGCACCACGACGAGCAGGTCGAGGTCGCTGTCGGGACGCGCTTCGCCACGCGCGTACGAGCCGAAGACGATGATGCGCAGCGGGTCGAACCCCTTGACCAGGCGCGCGATGGCTTCAGGCAGCTTCTCAATGGCCGGCGCTAGCACAGGACCCACAGCCACACCTCCGTTTGGCGTCCGTGCCAGTCTACTCCTGAACGTGCCGCAACGAAGAAGAGGCCTCAGCCGAGCGGGCGCCGCCGGCGCAGGCCCGCGAACTGGTCGACTCGGTTGCGGCTTGCAGACCGGCCAGGGCGCCAGCATCCGCGAAGATAACCACGTCGGCGACGACGTCAGCATCGGCGCCAACGCCGTGCTCAAGGACGACGTCTTCGTGGGCCCCCACGTCGTCTTCACCGACGACCCGCACCCCATGGGCTGCCCGCGCTACCAGGACTGCAAGGGAGGCCCTGTGGTGCGCCGCCTGGCGCGCATCGGCGCCAACGCCACCATTCTGCCGGGCGTCGAGATCGGCGAGGGCGCCCTGGTCGGCGCCGGATCCGTCGTCGCACGCGACGTCCCGCCGGGCGCCGTCGTCGCCGGCAACCCGGCCCGCGTGATCAAGCAGGTCGCCGAGCTCACCTGCCCGCCGGGCTGGTTCGAGCGCCCCTACACCTGGCCGCCCTACGCCGCCCCCGAGCCGTTCGACCCCGGCGACGCCTGCGACGAGGTCCCGCCGCGCTTCGAGCCTCCGGCCCCGCGCGGCTGAGCCGCCGCGCTTCGAGCCTCCCAGGCCCTCACCGCGATCCCGTCACCGGCGCCAGCACCTCCGCCGGCGCGGGGGTCGACTTTTTGGGACCCAACGGTGCGTCTCGAGGAGGGCGGTTCGGGGAGGGGGTAGTGGTTGGTGGGCGCTGTGCGGGTGTGGTGCATCGATCGATTCGTCGTCGGCGGGTGGAGGCAGTTAACAATGTCGGCGTTCAACGCGCCAGACGTCGATGTCGCGGCTCCTGACAGCCTACCTCTACCATGCACCCGCCCGGGTGCTGAGCGTGGAGGCCTCGGGCAGCCGGCTGAAGCGGCGTAGATCACTGGTAGCGACGTCGCGGGAGACGTCGTCGGGGTCAGGTCCGCTGAGAGATCTCAGAGGTCGAACAGTCGCGCCGACTTCGCTTCGTGCTCGGCCACGGCGGTGCGCCACACCTCATGCGGGGCGTTCGTCGGCACTCCGAACTCGTCTGCCAGAAGCACGACCGCGGCCTCCAGCGTCGGCTGGCGACACGGGAAGTGCACGCGGCCGAGTGGTTGCTTCGGCCCCAGCACACCAGGTTGGCGCAGCGTGCCATCGACGTGGAAGTGGCCTCGGGGCGGGCTTGCCGTGGCGATCTGCGCGCGGGAGTAGTCCGCTCGCAACACCCACGAGTCGTCATTGACGGCGTTCTGGTACTGCCACGTCATGGCTTGGATTCTCAGCTGTCTGCCTGCGCGCATGTCCAGCTCCAGCCATGCGACGAGGCGCAGGTACCGTCCGTCCGTGAGTCGAATCGCAGGGCCGCCTCGTGGGTCGTGGCCGCCGGTGAGTCCCCAGACATTTGAGGTCGCTGCTGGGTGTGAGAGACGGATCGCAGCATCCTTGTGCGCCACGGTCAGGCAGAAAAGGAGGTTGACGTATTGCTCGAAGTGGCCGAACGCCTCGCGTCCGCCCGCCAGGCATCCGTCACTCGCCTTGCGCAGCGAGGCGACGGTGGACGACCAGCTACGTGCTGAAGACGGGGTCATCCTCCGGGAGCATGGCGCAGAGTGTGTAGGCCTCGAGCAGCCGGCTGAAGTCGCGCAGGTCGCGCACCGCGAAGTTGCGGAAGACATCCTCAGGCTCGTGCCCGTGCTCGAGGCTCTTGAAGCGTACGAGCTCGACGATCTCGTCGCGAGTGAACGTGTAGGTCTTGGTGGCGAGCATGGAGCACCTCCTCATCGTGCTTCCCCAGAGTAGCACGTCACGAGCATGCGACAAGGTGGACATACGGGGGGCGCCTTATCGAGACGCCTTCCTGGCGTCCCCGGCGTTCAGCGCGATCCGCTCACCGATGCCTGGCCGGGGGCCGGCGCCAGCACGTCCGCCGGTGCCGACGTCGGTGCTGACGACGTACGCGGGGGTCACAACGCGGCTCGTCCCACGCCGCGCCTGCGGACGCCACTGGCGCTGCTCGCTGAGGGGGTATGTTGTGACGCGTGGCATTTCGCAGACCCCGGAAATGGTGCGTTGGTGCGCCCGCACCAGTGCATACCGTGTCGTCGGCGCACCAGAACGCCGCCTGGCGCGCATCGGCGCCGTCGTCGCCGGCAACCCCGCCCACGTCATCAAACAGGTCGCCGAGCTCACCTGCCCGCCCGGCTGGTTCGAGCGCCCCTACACCTGGCCGCCCTACGCCGCGCCCGAGCCGTTCGACCCCGGCGACGCCTGCGACGAGGTCCCGCCGCGCTTCGAGCCTCCGGCCCCGCGCGGCTGAGCCGCCGCGCTACGAGCCTCCGGCCCCGCGCGGCTGCCGCTGAGCGCGCTGCGCCACACCGTCCGTGACAGGTGCTACAGTGAAGGCGACGCATCCGCTGTCAGGGACCGACGACTGCCATGGAGGCCAGAACACGATGAGGTTCGATCGCATCACCACAGATCCCGACCAGATGGGCGGACTCCCGTGCATACGAGGTCTGCGTATCCCGGTGGCCACTGTCATCGACATGGTCGCTGACGGCATGGCGCCTGCGGACATCATCGATGCCTTTCCCGACTTGATGCCGGAAGACATCGAGCAGGCTCTTCACTACGCGGCCGAGAGCGTCCGCGAGCGGGAGATCCCGATCAGGGCGGCCTCCTGAGGTTCCTCGTAGATAACGCAATCTCGCCTCGCGTTGCTGCCGGTCTGCGCGCGGCTCAACACGATGCCGTCCACGTACGCGACCTTGGCATGCAGACCGGGTGTTAGTGTCCGCGGATTCCGATTTCGCCACCCTCCTTGCCGTGCGTGCTCAGCCCAAGCCCTCGCTCGTCCTCTTCAGGCGCGGCGCCGATCGGCGCCCCGAAGCTCAACTTGCGCTCCTGCTCGGCAACCTGGAGGATCTCGCAGGCGACCTCCAGACGGGAAGCGTCGTCGTGATCGAGCAGGCACGGATCCGGATCAGGCCACTGCCGATCGGTGGATAGGCGGCGGTCGGCAACCCGGCGCGCGTCATCAAGCAGGTCGCCGAGCTCACCTGCCCGCCGGGCTGGTTCGAGCGCCCCTACACCTGGCCGCCCTACGCCGCCCCCGAGCCCTTCGACCCCGGCGACGCCTGCGACGAGGTCCCGCCGCGCTTCGAGCCGCCCAAACCGCGCTGGCCGACGCCGGGGCGGCGCTGCTCGCTGCAGGTCATGTCGTCATGCGTGGCATTTCGCAGACCCCGGAAATGGTGCGTTGGTGCGCCCGCACCAGTGCATACCGTGTCGTCGGCGCACCAGAACGCCGGCTCGCGAAAACCCCCCTCAAGAGACACCTGGGCCGCCGCGGCGAAGGCGGACGTGCCGCCGGATCGGCTCTGCAACGTCCACCTCATCCCCCGTTCTACGCCGACAACTCCACCTTGAGCCTCTTGCCGACGGCACTCGCCGCACGTTCCAGCGTCGACAGCGTCACCGAGGGGTTCGCTGGATCGAGCAGCCGCTCGACCGCCGGTCTGCTGGTCCTCATCCTGCGCGCCAGCTCCGACTTGGTCAGGTGGCACCTCTCCATCTCCTGCGCGATCTGGAATGCGATGACACGCTTGGCGGCGACCGTCTCCGCGTCGTCCAGCAGCCGTTCGTCCCGAAGGAAGTCGTCGAAGTCGCTGCCGATGTGCTTCTTGCCCATTGCGGTCACTCCTGCGGTACCATCATCTCGCCGTCTACCGTGAACAGTACCCGCGCGATCGCGTCCGCCAGATGCGATCGGACCTCCCACAGCCCGGGCTCGAGCTTGCGGATCAGCGGCATCCCGAGCGGCCAGCCGTACTGGGCCGTCTTGGTGTGCAGCCAGTCGCGGACTGGCTCATTCCCCGCGGCGGTTCGATAGAACGCCACGGCGAGGATCGGCCGCCTGTCACGGGAATCGTCCACGAAGGAGGAGACCACCGTGCTCGGCGTGCCCTGCCTCACCTTGCGCACGATTACCGAGCGGCCGGTCACCGTGACCGAAGGGACCAACCGGCTGGTCGATCCGTACGACGCCGCGGCGCTCGTGGGCGCCGTGGACGAGGTCCTTGCGGCGCCCCTGCCTGCCGCCGTGCGCCCGGAGCTCTGGGACGGCCACGCCGCGGAGCGCATCGTGGCCGTCATCGCCGGCTGGGCGGCTTCCAGCCTTCCGCCACGACGACACGGTATGCGCTGGTGCAGGCTCATACCGTTGCTGAGCGGCGGTATACTGAGCTCATGCCTCCGCCGCTGACAGCCGAACAGATCGCCACCTTTGGCGCCACGATGCGGCGACGGGCGGCCGACGACGCACGGCGCCTCCGCGAACGGCGCGACGCGGCTTGGGGCGTGGCGCGTGAGGCCGCCGACCTGCTGCGCGCTCGCTACGGTGCGACCCGCGTGCTCGTCTTCGGCTCGCTCGCGGACGGCGCGCACTTCAGCGCGCACTCAGACATCGACCTGGCGGCTCGGGGGCTAGCCCCCAGCGACCACTACGCCGCCCTCGGGCGCCTCTCGGCGCTCTCGCCGGACTTCGAGTTCGACCTGGTCGATCTCGATACGTGCCCCGCTGAGCTGCTTGGCGCCATCCTCGCTGAACGCATCGACGGGTCCATGCCGTCCGGCGCAAACTGGCACCAGGAGCTCCTGCAGCAGATGTCGGCGGAGCTGCCGGGCGTCCGCCCGGCCGTCATCTCACGCGCTCTGGCCGCCGAGCTCGCGGCCGCACTCCACTACGCCTGTCCATCCCTCAGCCTGTTCGGCTGCGGGCATAGCCCCGAGGACGCGATGGCCCGATTCGAAAGCGATGACGTTCTCCTTCCCAAGGCTCGGCACCTCAAGCGCAGACTCAACCGCCTTGTGTCGAGCGTCAAGGAAGCCGCTTGATGAGCCGCCGCGCTACGAGCCGCCCAAGCCCAGCTGATGATCGACGCCTCGTCGTCGCTCCTTCCTGACCCTCACCGCGATCCCGTCACCGGCGGCGGCGCCGGCGGCGCCTGTGCCGTCCGGCCCCGCCGCGTCCGCCCGGGGGGTAGTCGTCATGGGTAAGATAAGGCGGACCCCCAGAGTGGTGCGTTGGTGCGCCTGCACCAGTGCATACCGTGTCGTCGGCGCACCAGAACGCGGCCTCGCGAAAACCCCCTCAACACACACCTGGGCTGCTGCGGCGCGAGAGTGCGCATCGCGGCGCGAGGAGGGCGGTGCGGGGAGGAGGTAGTGGTGGATGGGCGCTGTCTGGGCGTGGTGCTTGAGTCTCTTGCCGACGGCACTCGCCGGTCGTACCAACTCGGGTTGACGCGCCTGTCAGCTCCCCGACCTCAACTCGCGGCCTTGAGAGGCTCGACGGGCCGAGCCGGCCGGCTGCGCGCGAGGTCGTGGGCCGCCTGAAGGTTGATCCAGTACTCCGGTGTGGTGTTGAACGCTTGTGCGAGAAGCCAAGCTGTCTCGGGCGACACACCGCGCTTGCCGCGCACCAACTCGTTCACTCGCTGGACCGGCACGCCGAGGTGCGCGGCCAGCGCCACCTGTGAGATGTGCAGCGGGGCGAGAAACTCTTGGCTCAGGATCACGCCCGGGTGCGTGGGAATGCGGTTCTCGGGGATCATGGCGACCCTCCTCTCAGTGGTAGTCCATCAGTCGTACCTTGTGAGCATCGTTGCCCTCCCAGCGAAAGACGAGTCGCCACTGGTCGTTGACGCGGACCGAATGCAGCCCTTTGAGGTCGCCCTTGAGCGCCTCAAGCCGGTTTCCGGGAGGCGAACGCAGGTCGAGCATTGATGCCGCACCGTTGAGCGAGTCCATCTTCACGAGAGCCGCATCAACCACTTCGCGCGGGAACCGCCGTGCTCGGCTTGTCGGTCGACCGTGGTAGAGATCCTCTGTTGCGCGGTCGCCGAACGAAGCGATCATCGAACCTCCTGTGGGGCAAGGTTACCGCTTGCACGGTTACCGTGCAAGTGAACATCAGCATCTGGGAGTGAAAGCTGACATGCAGCATGCGTTCCGTGCGCTGCCCGACAGTAGCACGCCACGAGCGTGCGACAAGGTGGACGTACGGAGACCGCGCCCACCTTCCCGAAGCTGTCCGGCGGTTGGGCGTACGTCTGGATGTACTCTTGGAAGGACCGTCCGACGACTACGCTCGGCCGGTCGGCATGGCACAGCGCACCGGCGTCCTATGGCAACGTAAGCAGGCGCTCACTGCGCCAGATGCGCACGACACGCACCCGCTGGTCGTCGAGCCGGTAGACGATGCAAAAGGGCGGAAGGATGACCTCTCGCAGCAGCCGTTCGCCGATCTCAGCGGCCTGTTGCTCTGCATACCAGGCGCGTATCGCCTCGAGGTCCTCGATGGCCGAGGCGGCGAAGCTGATGCGGCGCTGGCGCGCCACGTCACGTCACACCGAGACGCTGCTCGACCGTGGCGAGGAAGAAGGCACCATGCTCCCTCTCGACGCCTGTAGCAAGCGAGCGGCGCCCGCCTGGTGCTCACCGACTCGGGCGGCATCCAGGAGGAGACCACCGTGCTCGGCGTGCCCTGCCTCACCTTGCGCACGAGCACCGAGCGGCCGGTCACCGTGACCGAAGGTACGAACCGGCTGGTCGATCCGTACGACGCCGCGGCGCTCGTGGGCGCCGTGGACGAAGTCCTTGCGGCGCCCATGCCCACCGCCGCACAACCGGAGCTGTGGGACGGCCACGCCGCGGAGCGCATCGTGGCCGTCATCGCCGGCTGGGCGGCTTCGCGCCGTCCGCCAGACGGCGCGAAGCCCGCTCAGTCATGCCTCGAACTCACTCCTGGGCACACCAGACTGGCGGATGATGGATTGAAGCGTACCGATACGCAGTTCATCATGGTTTGGAACCGGTACAGTGATCGTCGTGTCAGCGAGTGGCTTCTGCATCACGATATGGCTGCCTCGCTGACGCACCTCCAGGAGAACCCGTGACCTCCAAGAATGGCGCAGACTTGTTTCCCCGAGAGGATGCGAAGCCTACCCAACGGAAACCTCGACTCGGGTCACATACACTTCCTCATGCAAGCGTGTCTGAAGCTCGCTCTCTGAGGCGGTCTCGAAAAACAGCTCGACTGCCTCCTGAAGATTCTCTCGAGCCTCTTCGATCGTGTCGCCCTGACTCGCGATATCCAGTTCCGGGCAGAGCGAGACATACCCCAGCCCTTCGCGTTCGATGATCGCGGCAAGTTGCTTCTTCATGATGCCTACTCCGATTCTCTTGACCACATGACAAACTGGGTGCCCCTCGCCAGTCTGGCGAGCAGCTTCACGCCACCGGCTTGGAGAGCGCATAGGCGACGTCCGTGCGAAGCACTTCGGCCCCGAAACGCACGGCAGTAAGCACGCCTTCGCGCGTGAGCCGGGGATGACCCTCGAGGAGCTGCTCGACAGTCTGGCCGGCGCCAAGCTCTTCGAGGATGGACTCGACGGTGATTCGAGTGCTCTCGACGACAGGCTTGCCCATCATCACGGCTGGATCAGAACGGATTCCTTGCGTGGGCATTGGGAACACCTCCGTCGCTACCCGGACACGATACCACCGAACCCTTGGCCTGTACCGCGGGATGCAAACCCCCCGCGCTACTTGCCGGCGACCGCCAAGAGCGCCTTGGGGTTTGTACGAGCGATCGTGAGAAGCGTACGCGCCGCACCGCTGGGCTGCTTGCGCCCTTGCTCCCAGCCCTGCAAAGTGCGCACCGACACGCCAAGCAGTGCGGCGAATTGAGATTGAGACAGGCCGGTGCGTTGCCTTGCCTCGACTGCGAGCGAAAGGACGACCTCAGCCTTACCAGCCTTCATTTCTCGTACGGACTGGAGCAGCTCAGCCGCAAGGTCACGCCTTGCCTCATAGGCTTTGAGTTCTGCGTCGGTCAGTGGCTTAGCTTTCGAGGGCACGACGAATCTCCTTGAGCTTAGGCCCGACCCCAGCGAACCTTGCGGATACCACCGGACTCGGGCACCACAGCCCCGGCATCGGGATACTCGGCAATGTACGCCGCGAATTCGCCTCGTTCTTCCTCGCTCCAGTAAAGCGGCCACTGTTTCTGGAAGAGTGGCGTCTCGACAACCGTGAGCATTAAGTAACTATACGCCTAAGGCGTACAGATGTCTACGCTCGAGGATCTTGCAGCGCCCGAGGTCGACGATGTCGTCGCGGGTGAAGGTGCAGGTCTTTGTGGCCAACACTGAGTGCCTCCTCTTCGTGCCGGGCCAGAGTAGCACCTCACGAGCATGCGACAAGGTGGACGTACGGCGGCGCCTCTGCCACCCCGCACCTCCGCGTCCACCCGGGGGGTAGGTCGTCATGCGTGGCATTTCGCAGACACCGCGAAGGGTGCGTTGGTGTGCCCGCACCAGCGCATACTCTGTCGTCGGCGCACCACACCGCCATCTCGGCAAGACCTCCCTCGACAGACACCTGGGCTGCCGCGGCGAAGGCCGGCGCCCTGCCAGCCCGACTACCACCTTGGTGTCGGCTCGGGCTCGCACGCGGCCCAGACGGCGCACGTGGAGGCCGGTCTGCGCAGCGGCGACCGCGGCATGCCCGAGGAGCTCAACCGGCTGCTCACCGATCAGCTCGCGGACCTGCTGTTCACCACGGAGCGCAGCGCCGGCGAGAACCTGGCGCGCGAGGGCATCGACGCCGCCGGGGTCCACTTCGTCGGCAACACGATGATTGACACGCTGGAGCGGCTCTTGCCGCAGGCGCGCGGGGGAGAGGCGCTCGCGCGCCTGCGCCTGAGCGCGCGCGGCTACGGCCTCGTCACCCTGCACCGGCCGAGCAACGTCGACGACGCGGCGCAGCTCGAGGCGCTGGTGGCCGCGCTGCACCGCATCGGCCGAACCGCGTCTCCTGCTCACCGAGCCGCTCGGCCACCTCGACTTCCTCCAGCTCATGGACGGCGCCCGCCTGGCGCTCACCGACTCGGGCGGCATCCAGGAGGAGACCACCGTGCTCGGCGTGGCCTGCCTCACGCTGCGCACGAGCACGGAGCGGCCGGTCACCATCACCGAAGGGACGAACCGGCTGGTCGATCCCTACGACGCCGCGGCGCTCGTGGGCGCCGTGGACGAAGTCCTTGCGGCGCCCATGCCTGCCGCCGTGCGCCCGGAGCTCTGGGACGGCCACGCCGCGCAGCGCATCGTGGCCGTCATCGCCGGCTGGGCGCAGAGGCGCTGGTGATGCGCCGGCGGGCTAACGCCATCGACCACTGCGCATCATGTGCGATACTGCAGCCATGACCGAGCCACTCACCGACGCCCTCGCGGAACTATGCCATGAGCATGCCCTCACGGCTCTGTACGTCTTCGGAAGCCGTGCTCCCGAGGTCGCCGCCCGCGTCGCGGGCGAGATCAGGCTCGCGGAACATCCTGGCTCAGACGTCGACATCGG
>Ga0209429_10002803_pt1 | contig 10148 bp, 6 predicted proteins | sample BarGraNGADG00212_3_FD_184493 | JGI IMG/M metagenome (GOLD analysis project Ga0209429, IMG submission 184493) | Arctic peat soil microbial communities from Barrow, Alaska - Barrow Graham LP Ref core NGADG0004-212 (SPAdes) (version 2) | ecosystem: Environmental > Terrestrial > Soil > Wetlands >... | reverse complement strand
TGCAGTCGTGGTTGTTTTTGTCTGACCAAAGATAGTGGGTGCTCCTGCGTCAATGATGTTGGCAGTAGGAGATGCAAAGAGATTTATTGGAACATCATGAGGTGTATTACTATCGGAATGTGCGTTAAATGTAGTTGCGGTAAACCTGACCGGAATGCCAAAACTATTGTCAATGTTCACATTCAGGCTGATAGCTCCCGGAGCGAATTGAAAGCCACCTCCTAAATTGGTCTTGAAAACAGAAATATCCACATTCTGGCTGAGATTGGAATTGAACTGCCCAAGGTTGCCATACATACTGGCAAATTGTAAGCTGGTGATTCCCAATGGCATGTTCATAGTGTAATTTGAAAGCGTAGGATTTGTGTTTCCCTGCATTGTCATATTAAGATCAAAATGAATGGTATTGGAAACACCGGTTACGGTTTTGAGTATCAGAATGCAATTGGTGAGATCAACATTTACAACAGCATTAGGTGCAATTTGAGAAATATTTATTGTAGGAATGACTATTTTTTGGCGTGTAGTTTTGTTAATGATATTAGGGGCCTGGATTGTGATAGTAGCTGATTTATTGAAGTTGGTATTTATAGGAATTCTGATTGTACCCGATTTAATATAGATCGAATCCAGCTTTTGTGTTGCATTTGCTAAGGTTAAGGGCACATCTGATGTAAAGGATGTTGAATATTGCTTCCCGGTCGATAGATCAATCACCGGACTTGTGGTCTGAAACGAGTAATTTTGAACGGGTAAACTCTGATCAGGGATCTTCATCAATAGATCAGCTGTCTGTGAGGTCATGTTTTTAACACTGTATACAAATGATACCAATCCCTGGGCATCTGTTTGAAGTGCACTGTTCTGATTGGTGAGAACATCTCTTAATGTGATATGTGATGTAACCAGAGGGACTGCCCATTCACCGTTATACACCGGACTGGTCATTTTGTTGAAGTCATAATCTGATGGCTTTATGCATGATTGAATCATGCAAGCCCCAATAATGGAAAATAGAAGTAATTGTACTTTCTTCATGACGAATAGTATTAATTTGATACTTTAATAATGACAGAAGGATTTACTACATCAAAGGTAGTCACTAAAAGTGCCTATACGTACTATTTGTGAATTTTAAAAGTTTAAAAGGTATACTTATAAGCATTTAAAACTTGCTTTTCTACCGTAAGGATTAATACTGAGCGTGATCCATCTATTGGTATAATTGCAGGAGGGCAGTCACTTGAAATTGAAGGGAATTCTCTTAATATCCCCAATGAGTTAAAAAGCAATAAGCGGCTATTACCTGAAGTAATTAAATAATATTTCTTATTGTCTGGAGCAATAAAAATCAATGGTTGAAAACGTGGAAATGATGACAGATCATATTCGTAAATGATCTCTCTCTGGAGGTTGAAAACTGTAAATCGTGCCTGATCTAGAAAAATATAATCTGATTTTCCAATGTTTTCATATTGATCTATCAGAAAGAAAGGATGCGTAATTACAGTTTCAAAAGGTAGTTTATCAAAAGTTCCATTTTTGCTGACGTACAATAAATCTCCATCAGCTGCTGCACAAACAATGTCTCCTTTAAAAGATAAACGGTTTGGCCAGATTTGAGTGTTTGAAGAGATGGCTGGTACTTTATCAAAGTTTCCTGATAAAAAACCCTTCATATCTGTGATTTTGATACGTCCGGCTTCATCAATAATTGTAATCAGTTTCCGTCCATTATGGTCTATGATTTCAACGGGTTTTATTACACGTGCTTTTGTTTCAACAGGGTTCCATCCTTCCAGCTTCTTCCCTTTAATTGTAATTGCTTGAATATTGTTCTTTGAGGTTGCCAGAAAGAATGTAAGACCCTCTCTCCCTGTCGAATAAGCAGTTAATCCGTTGGTAGCATTAAAAGGTATTTTGAGAGGGAACCCATTTTCATATTCACCATTAGTCTTTAGAAGGTATATCAATTCTGATGAATTGAATACTATACATTTGTGTCCCTGGAAATCAATAATTCTTAAATCTCCCAGAATATGACCACCTGTAATATGGCTCCATTCAACTCCACCCTTATCGTTGATGCACCATATTTTGTTATTTCCATCAATCAAAAATGAGTAAAAACCTTTCTCTGTCTTAACTACCAGCGGACCACTTCGAACAGTACCAATGTATGAAACCCACACCGGAGATTGTTGATTTGTAATTTGTTCGGTAGATAAAGGAGTGTTTGCGACCTGACTCGTAGTGTCATTTGCAATGCAGATGCTGGTGTAGAACAGTTTGTTTTCTAATGAAAATTCAGTAGAAAGAAGTTTTGCAGATCTGATCGCATGCATTATCGGGTATTTTTGTTTGTCTCCCGGTAAGAGTAAAGTTGAAATATGTCTGATTATTTGAGTTAAATCTGAATATACCCAGATATTGGAAGTGCCTGAGATATAGTTTCTGAAGTTTTGAAATGCCGGTGATGTGGAAAGCGTATTTTTTGAAGTATAACTGCTTAAAAAAGCAGTCATTGCATTCACAGATCGTGCAAAAACAACATAATCTCCGGCCAGGGCAAAATAGTATTTTTTTGAGTCAGGAAAGAGATTGCCATATATCAATGGTAACAGTGAAGGGTATTCAATGACATGGATTGTGATCCCATTGAAAAACATGGAATTTCTCTTGGCTAAGATTGAAAGTGATGCTTCTGTCTGACCGGGACTACTGGTTTTAAAATAAGCATAAACATTCTCTTCTTCAGATAATGAAAGGTTGTTTGTAATGGCAATGCCCATTTCGTCTTTCATCCAACCTGTTAAGACTTGTTCGGCATTGATATTAAGACTATCCGAAATGGCTTTGAGTTTATTTTCAAAAACATATAATTTTGATTGTTTCTTTAACTGAAACTTTAACCGACGAAATATAGTCTTATAATCTTTGAACCCAATATTGATAAATGCTGCAGTATTACCAGGCAGGAGACTATCAACAGTACTTGGTCTTGTTTTTTGATCGTTAAAAAGATTGAGATATGTGTTTGAAGAATCACCAACTGATGAAAATCCGTTCATCAGAATTTCTTTTTCTTTGATCAAAATATCAAGTTCGGTCCAGTCGCTGAATCTGTTGATGCCTGAAATGGTAGAGAGACTTTTGGTATCGAGTTGATTATTGAGCAGGTTGGGTAAATTATGATAATTTACATAAAGAACAGCATGCGCTTTTAAGCTCTCTGTATGGCTTACTCTGACAAATGCACGTTGTTTTGCAATACTTTCTCCTGATTGAAGCATCAGGATCGCTTCGTTAATCAGACTAGTATTATCGGAGGCAAAAAGGATACCCTGCATTAAAACAAGATTTATAACATTGTCTTTTTGAAGTGAACCTCTCGGGTTTTTGAAAATTATCTTTCGAATACTGACACCTGCAAAATCGCGGATTAGAATTTGAATATTGGATCCAAAGTATTTATTAATGAATGGATTTAAATTATTATCATGGATTTTATGACCTGTTTGGATTGTAAAAAGAAGACCGGCTCCACCTTCGTGCAGAGGATGGAGTGAAATATATAAAGGATATTTTTTTATTGTATAATCAAATCCTGCATTTTGAGATGCTAATTTGATAAAGTTATTAAACTTTGATCCGAGATTTTCGTATTCTTTTTCCCGAATGAAGTTCTTCCAAATCTGGCTACTGGAAATTAATGGCCATGTTTGATTTAAATTTTTGACTTTTAATATTATGGCAGCATCGCTTGGTATTGCATTGATAGCAGGAACCTCTTTTTGTGACCAATAAAGATTATAAAAGAAGGGTGATGCAATCAATACAATTATGATTAATACCGTTATAATTGCAAGTATCGGTTTAAGCTTAAGGAGAATTAAAAGTTTTTTACGTATACCGGTCAAAGTCTTGAATTTGGAAATCAAAGTTACGAATGGAATTTGATTCGAAGCGTTTCTTTATTAAGAAACTGTTTAAATTTAGTTTTTTCTTTTGCCCGTAGGGCATAAATGACAATAGAAATGCAATTTCCCCTCTTATTTTGCCCGTAGGGCATTAACATTAACATTAAAAGTTAATCCCCTACGGGGAAAAGAATTATATTTCAGCCCTTTCTATTGTCATTTATGTACTACGGACAATTTTATACAGTTTCTAATTAAAAATAAACACGAAAATTTAATTGCTGTTCAGAAGAGCGATAATGGAGTTAATAATTGAAAAGTTAACCGATGGAGCGGTGAAACCCCGATTTCTATAATTGCTTGTCTGTGCGATTTTGTAGGATATCCTTTGTTTTTGTTCCAATTGTAATGCGGATATTGTTTGTGAAGATCTTCCATAAGGTTATCACGATAAGTTTTAGCAAGTATTGATGCTGCAGCTATTGACTGAAACCGTGAATCTCCTTTTATAAAACAACAATGTTGAATTCCGGGGTAAGACTTAAATCTGTTTCCATCAACAAGAAGTAATTCTGGTTGTTGGTCGAGTAAACTCACCGCTTTATGCATTGCACAATATGTTGCCTGAAGAATATTTATTTCATCAATCTGATTATTATCAATGACTCCAATTGCCCAGGCCAATGCGTTTAGTTTAATCCTTTCGCAAATTCTGTCACGTTGTAACGCAGTTAGCTTTTTAGAATCGTTCAACTCAGGATCATTAAATCCTTCCGGTAATATTACTGCTGCTGCTACGACAGGTCCTGCCAGACAACCTCTTCCGGCTTCGTCAATACCGGCTTCAATTAAACTATCCTGAAATTTAACCTTTAAAGGTTGAATGGGTAACTTCATTTTATTTAATTAATAACCTGCAATTCTGGATACAAAAACTGCTATCGTCAACAACCATAAAAAAAATTCTGAACGTCTTTGATTTTTGCGATTTAACATTGCATAATTGATGATAATTGTAGCAGGGATTGTAAAGAAAACAATATGAAATTTAAATTGCTGATTTGCATACAGAAAAGAGAGAACAGCTATTAGAAAAATGAATATTATTACCCAGTATTTTCGTCTGATTGCAATTACTTTTTCGTTGATATGGTTCATTAAATTGGATAATGATCCTAACAAGATCATTATAATAATTCCCCATATAATATAACCTGAGCGACTAAGTTGAACACTAAAGTGTTCAGGATAAGAAAAAAACTGTTTAATGGAATTCCATATCACCATTTCCTGATTGTTCAGGAAGAAATAAAGCCAAACAAAAAGGCAGGCTGCAAAAAATCCCACAAAAGAAATGATCCATTCACGCCATGAAATGACGCGATAAACCAGGTAACTGATCCAAATCAAGAGGAAAAAAGAAATTGCCGGAAAGTAAAAGAATGATGCAATAGTGATAAAAAAAGATGCGTTAAAACATTCTGTAAACGGATCTTTAAGCTCGAACATATTTAATAATTGAGTTATTCCAAGCAATATAAAAAAAGAAGCAAACAATGGAGCTGACAGTTGAGTGAGAAAATGTGTACTGCCTGAGAGTAAAATAAAAATGTAAGCAGGAAGAAGATTGTTTCTGAATGACAGATTGTTTTTAATGAGCATGTAATTGAGAACTATTGCCTGAAGTGAGACCAACAAAATCACAATCATTGAAATTAAAACAGGATAAGATGAAATATGATCAAAAATAAATTGGTAAAGCCCGGTATCAAATTTAGCCGGTGCTTGAATAGTTCCATCGCCAAATGAACTATACCACAATCCAACAAATAAAGGCAGGATGAGTAGAAATTGGATTGGGGATTGGCTACGGAATATTCTTAACAACATTTTTTTAAAAATTAATGTAGATCAAATCCTATATCACTACGAAAATGTTTTGTAGTGTAATCAATATTTTTTGAAGCCTGATATGATTTTTCTAAAGCCTCATCCATGGTATCTCCAAATGAAGTGACAGATAATACACGACCACCATCTGTAACAATAGCGTTATTATAAATCTTTGTCCCGGCATGGAAAAACAGTGTGTCTTGTGGAGCGTCAGCGATATTCATTTTTATGCCTTTTTGATAAGCATCTGGGTATCCTTTTGAAACCAACATAACTGAAGCGACAAACCGGGGATCAATTTCGAGTTCAACCTGATCGAGTGTCTGGTTAGCAATAGCGTCAAAGAGATCCAGAATATCATTTTTGATCCTGGGAAATACAGATTCAGTTTCAGGATCACCCATTCGGACATTGTATTCTATGACAAATGGTTCATTGTCAACCTTAATCAGTCCAAAGAATATGAACCCCTTGTATTCAATCCCTTCGCTGATCAATCCATCAACAGTTGGTTTGACAATTCTCTCTTCAACCTTTTTCATGAATATTTCATCTGCAAAAGGAACTGGTGAAACAGATCCCATCCCTCCGGTATTTGGACCAGAGTCCTTTTCTCCAATTCGTTTGTAGTCTTTGGCTACAGGGAGAAGTTTATATGTTTTACCATCCGATAAAGCAAAAACAGAACATTCGATTCCATCAAGAAACTCTTCTATTACAACTTTTGCAGAAGCATTACCGAATTTTGAATTTTGAATCATGTCTGAAAGTTCTTGTTGTGCTTCCTGTAGATCAGGACAGATAACAACTCCTTTACCGGAAGCAAGACCATCCGCTTTTAATACATAGGGAGCTTTTAAGGTTTGCAGGAAAGCGATCCCCTCTTCAAAATTTCCCTTGTAAAATGTTTTATATGCTGCTGTAGGTATAGCATGTCGTTGCATAAAAGCCTTGGCATAATCTTTACTGCCTTCGAGCAAAGCCCCTTGTCTGACAGGTCCTATCACTTTTATATGAGATAATTCAGGGGTAGACAAAAAATAATCATGGATGCCATCAACCAAAGGTGCTTCAGGACCAACAATAATCATTTCGATTGCATGACTAAGTGCAAAAGCGCCTATACCAGGGAAATCACTTAAAGAAAGTGCTATATTTTGTCCACATTCCAGCGTTCCTGCATTTCCGGGAGCGATGAAAAGTGTCGACAATTTTTTGCTTTGAGCGATTTTCCAGGCTATAGCATGTTCTCTGCCTCCCGAACCAAGCAATAATACATTCATCTTTTAGCTTTTTTTTTTGCAAAGTAACAAAAAATCCTGCTCTTTGCCCATAATAATAGCCAATATAGAATGATTAGTATGGACCAAACTTTATAAAAATCTGTTATTTTAAACTATATTTGCAATAGATATTTTTAAAATTTTGTTTTACCTGATAAAATTTTTTCACCAGTTCCGAAAATTCTTATATTTGAATGTTGTTCCGAAACATTTTTTCAACGTCAGAACAAGACTCAGTTAAAAGACAATACCACCGGCTCCATTAAAACGGATATTATGAAGCTTAAGCTCACAAAAGTCAGAATCAACAAATACAAGAGTTTCACCAAGGAACAGGAGATTGATATTGATGAAAAAGTCACAGTCTTAGTTGGGAAAAATGAATCCGGAAAAACTGCATTTCTCGAAGCAGTTGCAAAGATTAATTACTTCGAAAACAATCCTTTTTTCAAGTTGAATATCATTGGCGATTATCCCCGCAACGAACTTATTCGTTTTAAGAATTCAGGTGAGGATACCGAAGCGCTTCGATGCAATTTTGATATCAGCAAAGAAATGATGCAGGTGATTGAATATGATCTTGGTAAAGATGTACTGCAGAGTCATTCATTCACTTATGGTATCAGTTATATGGGGAAAACGCATTGGTTTGGACTAAAAGTCAATGAACGAAAGTTTCTGGATCAGTTCTATCAGCGCTATACCATCAACGAAGATTTACAATCTCAATTGCGCAATGTCCGCAATGTTACTGAGTTGATGCAGCTCTGTGATGTGAAAAGACACGATGCTGTTCTCTCGAAGATGGCTGAAGATTTGCGTGAAAAGATCTATTCAAAAGCATATTCGTGGAGCAACCCTATCAAAGGATATATTGCAAAAAACTATCTGAAACCTGCTATACCTTATTTTTGGTATTTTGATGAATATTATTTGCTGCCAACAAGAATAAGTATCCGTGACTTGAAGAACCCACCGAAGGATGATGAAATGTTACGTATCTCTCGTGCATTTTTTGACCTTGCTAAAATTGATATCGATAAATTACTTGAAGCCGATGATTTTGAAAGTTACCTTGCTGATCTGGAGGCAACTGCTAACGATGTAACCAATTACATTTTCAAATACTGGACCACAGAAAAGGATCTGGAAATTAAATTTGAAATCGAGAGTTTAAAAGAAACGAAAGACAAAATTCTGCATATCAGAATCCGTAATACAACGCGAAGGATAACTTTACCTTTGCGCAACAGGAGTAAAGGACTAAATATGTTTTTCTCATTTGTTGTTTGGTTTAGTAAGGTCAAAAACATGGTTGGTGATAATCTTGTGCTTTTGCTTGATGAACCCGGATTAAGTCTTCATGCTTCTGCTCAGGCTGATTTACTCAGATTTATTGAAGATCTATCTATCGATCATCAGGTTATTTATTCAACACATTCTCCATTTCTTATAAATCCCTCCCGACTTGATCGGGTCCGTACAGTTACAGACACAGTTGAAGGGAGTACAATATCTGATATGATTTTGGAAAATGATCCTGACACATTATTCCCTTTACAAGCTGCAATTGGATTTGATATTTCACAAAATCTCTTTAATAATAAACGAAACCTGTTGGTTGAAGACCCTGCGGATCTGATACTACTTAATCTGATGTCGGGTACTTTGAAATCTATAAGCCGAACCGGCCTTAAAGAAGGAATAACTATTATGCCGATAGGTGGGTTGGAAAAACTGGCAACATTTCTACTCCTTTTAAAGAGTACAAAAAACAATATGGTATGTCTGATGCCAACTGCCAGTGTATCTAAAACAAAAACGAAACAAGATACTGAATTATGGGACCAGTTCATTAATGGAAAGAGTTTTCGGTTCTATGATCAGTATTGTCAGGTGACTCAGGCCGGCATTGAGGACCTTTTTGAACCAAATGAAATAGCACTGGCTTTAATGAGTGCATATGGAACGAAGGTGGCGGAATCATTTAAACCTGTGGAAGGAGAAGGGCTTTTAACTCAGTTACAACTTGCTATTGGCCGGGATAATTTTGACCGACTACGCATAGCACGTGAGCTGGCATTGCTGCCAAACATAAAGCAAAACATTTCAGAAAAAACCTTCAACCGGTTTGAAAAACTATTCAGAGACATAAATAAAATGATGTAATTGCAATGAATAACTATATAGAGTGCCCGGTATGCAAAGCATCGGGAATTAAAAAAGGATCTCCCAGATGTCCACGATGTAATTCTGATCTGGAAGTATTTGGTCAGATCGACAATTTGGAAGATGGGAGCAGTGGAAGTACAGCTGCACTCATGATTGCTTACTTTTTAGTGGTAGTTTGTGTTGTTGCATTTTTGCTTTTCTATTTCTTTGTTTTTAAAGATGCAAAAGCTGCAGCAGATGTTAATAAGGCCCAGATTAAGCAGTTAACCACGCAGATTGATGGACTTAAAACTGAAAATGAACAATATCTGCAACAAATTATCGATCTACGTACTAAATTGGGAAGTGGAAATGAGAGTGCTGTTCCGATTTCCAAAAACAAACAAGAAGCAGATATTCAGCCGGTGAGTACACCCGTTAAACAAGCTCCACTTGTACAACCAAAGAAAAAACCAGATCAACCTGTTGCCCAATCGGGTGTTATATACTACGAAGTTCTCCCGGGTGAGAGCCTTCGTCGTATTGCAAAGAAGTATTTTGGGGACATGGAAATGTACACCAAAATCATGAAGGATAATAATATCAAGACACCTGATCAGATTTATCCGGGACAAAAATTAAAAATAATACGTTAGTTGAATTCATCTCCAGAAAATATGTCAAATTCTAATCTTGATATCATCTCACGGAAAGTTGTATTGTTTCAGAGTGAGATACTTGAAATGAAGAAGAAGATTTCTGAACTACAAAAAGAAAAATCTCTTCTTGATAGAGAAACAAATTCTCTGCGTGAAAATCTTGCTGAAGTACGACAAGAAAATACTGATCTTCAGGAAATTGTTTATGATTTAAATAAAGAGAATAATCATATTAAAAGCAG
>Ga0209429_10002802_pt1 | contig 10150 bp, 11 predicted proteins | sample BarGraNGADG00212_3_FD_184493 | JGI IMG/M metagenome (GOLD analysis project Ga0209429, IMG submission 184493) | Arctic peat soil microbial communities from Barrow, Alaska - Barrow Graham LP Ref core NGADG0004-212 (SPAdes) (version 2) | ecosystem: Environmental > Terrestrial > Soil > Wetlands >... | reverse complement strand
TGAATTAGCGTAAAGTCCCAGAATTCCAACCAAACCTGATATTAATGAGATGATTATGAATCCTGATATCAGTTTTTGCCTTATTTTCATATATTAACTATTCATTTAACACTCTAAATATTTCTCTCGAATGTTTCACAGGTCATGCAGTTGTGTATTTTTGCCCTTGAATCACCTTGTTTTACTCCGCCGCACCATGTTCCTTCTACAAGCCAGCAGCGTGCTTCAGGGGACTTAAATCCAGGACATTTCTGCTGTATCTCAGGTTTGCATTTCTTGATATCCCAGCAACGTACATATTCATGTGGATATTTCAGTATGAAATGGGATGTAGACATCTGCAATTCCTCTGATAATGCAGCCAGTTCCTTTGCTTCCTTTAAAAGCTCGTCCATTGATTTTGCCTGTTCTTCTGCAGTAGCTGATGTTTGCTGTGAGCCTGCAGCTGATTCTTCGATTATGGCTGAAACATCCTCAACAGAAGCTGTCACTTCTTGAACCGAAGCTGACTGTTCTTGTGCTGCTGCTGCTATCTCCTGTACCATATTCGCAACATCCGCAGAAGCCTTTACGATCTGGTTGATGGCAGAAACTGTTTCCCGTATGTTCTTTGATCCCTCACCCACGGTCTTTGTACCCTGTTCCATAGTATTAACAGCCTGGCTTGTACCCTGCTGAATCTCTTTTACCAATTTTGTTATCTGCTTCGCTGCGCCTCTTGATTCCTCGGCAAGTTTTCGGACTTCATCTGCAACTACCGCAAAGCCGCGTCCATGCTCTCCTGCACGTGCCGCTTCTATTGCGGCATTTAATGCAAGCAGGTTTGTCTGGTCAGCGATGTTTGTTATAACGCCTATTATCTCACCTATCTGTTGTGATTTGCCATCAAGCTGTTTTATCACTATGGCAGAATTATCCACGGTTGACTGGATCTGGGTCATCTTCTGAGCCACTTCACCTGACATCTTGCCTACATGCTGTGCGTTCGTGCTTGCCAAGCTTGCACCTTCTGCCGCTTTCTGGGAGTTGGTTGCGACCTGCTGCACACTTTCTGACATCTCCTTCATGGCGCGGCTCACTTCAGACATTTTTTGTGCTTCCTGGCTGGCACCTGTTGCCATTTCCTGGGTAGTGCTTGATATCTGGTCTGTTGAGGCTTTCATATGCTCACTTGAGGTCGATAGTTTCTGGGCTGTTGAACCGACCTCCAATGAAGATCTCTGAACTTTTCCGATTATGTTTTTTAAGCTCTCGTTCATTCCCTGGAGAACATAGGATAACCTGCCCAATTCATCTTTTGAAGACAGCCGGATATTTGCTGTAAAATCTCCTTCTGCGATCCTTTTGGCAGCTTTGTCAAATTGTTGTAAGGGTATCAATATGGCACGCGTAAGACCTATGCACATAAGTATAGATGAAACAATGGCAAAGATCAAAACAATGCTGATCCCATATACCGGGTCAATAAATACGCTGATACTCTCACGATATATCCCGATCAATCCAACCATTAACATAAGTGTATCGACAACTATGAAACTGAATATGATTTTCATGCCAAAATTGAACTTATCAAGAGTCAATTCATTAGCTTTATCCATTATTCTCATTATATTCATAACATCTTCCTCGTGTTTATTATAGTAATAAAAAAACGACATTCTAACGTATATATGAAGTTGTGAAAAAGGTGTGATACTATACTTATGATACTGTTTGTGCTCTCCCGCACGTTCACGATTCGACGCCAAGCATATGAACTTGGAGAAAGACTTGACGTAGCCAGACTTGAAATGACAAGGATGCTAGAAAAGCAGGATGGCGTGTTAAGGAAAATGAGATTAAATTCTATGACTCAAAGCCTCCAAAAGTTCTTCTGGTGTTTTGAAATCATTTTGAACATCAAGTTCTATGATATCCCTGAGTATTTTTATGAGGCTATGGACCGATTTTGCTGAGTGACTGAAGTTTCGATCAATTTTTAGTCCCTTAAACCTGATTGCACTATTATTACTAAAATTACCGAGATTAACCGAAATTGTTAAGTCATTTTTTGTCTTTATCTTATACGTTCCCAGGCCGAACCTTATCACAGAAGGTATCGCATAAGGTCTTCCATAGGCCTGTGCATCAATGAATTCCGGGGTTGTCGGGATTAATCTTTCAAATGTTATTAAATAGCATAAACCAGTACTTTTATTTATTATCGGATAAGCAATGAAAGGTTGTATTGGAGTTAATGAATTAATTCTACCTTCAAAGAAGTTATTCAGTTCTGCTGGGCGAAATTCCCTTTTGTCCCCAAAAACTTTTATACTGCGCATAATTGCTATTATCTGCTTATTGTTATCACCATGGAGCACCACCTCTGGATTTGAACCAACTCTTGAGAGCTTTACAATTTTCATCTCAATTTGTTCTACTTCATCATTTTGCCCCTGTTCAATACTCTCTTTTCTCATAATCACATTCATCCTTATTGAATATATTCAGCCTTAAAGCACACCCTATATTATGATCAGGACTCTATTAGGACAAGCACCAGAATATAGAGTAAAGTTGTCAAAAAATGGCATTATTGGCAGTGTCCTAATATTTCGGTACGAAGAAAAGAGGGGGAAGTTGCATGGAGGGGGAGGGTGGTTGATGGAGGTGTATTATTGTGCAACTTCCTCACAGTTAAATAATATATTGTTACTAGTACTTAAATATTGTGCAAAAAAACAACAGATTGTCAGTACCTTAAAAAATAATGAAACAATCTGAAAAATAAAGAATAGCAGTGATCTTATGCGGTCACTGCTGCTGCTTCGATGGATATTCTATTTACGTTATGGAGTTCGTTTACGCTAAGAATCCTGTCAAGATCAAGCAATATAAGCAGCCTGTCTTTCATTTTGCCTACGCCGCGTACATATTCCGTTCCGATCTTGTTGGCAATGACCGCGGGTGCCGGCTCAACGCTGCTTTCAGGAAGACGAATTACTTCACTCACGGAATCAACGATGAATCCCATAACAGTCTCACCGATATCCGCTACAATGATACGCGTGTTCTCATCCATTTCCTTGCTTCTCATTCCCATTATCACATCAAGATTGATCACCACTATTATCCTGCCGCGAAGGTTGATTATTCCCTTCACATAGCCTGATGCCTGCGGGATCTTGGTGATATTGGTCATGCGGATGATCTCCTGCACGTTCATTATCTCAACGCCAAATTCTTCGGTGCCGATAGTAAAGACGACGAGCTGAAGCTCGTCGCCGGATTTTGCTTTTGCATCCTGTGGTTGTTTTTCTGCCATGATTACTCTCCTATTTTATCATTTCTTCAAGATTTTCTTGCGCAGTTGAGATGTTCCTGGCTTCGTGATTTTCATCCTTCCCTGGCATTGCGGCTTTTGCCGTCTTTTTGCTCACATTTATTTTTTTTGGAACAAATTCTGGTTTGTGCGCAGCGGTCTTTTCGATCTTATGTTCAGTTATATGTTCGATCTTCGAACCCCCGGATGAGGATACTATTTCTCCAATATTGAATTTACCAACTTCAGCCTGCAATTCATTGGATAACCTGGCAAGATCCTGTGCCGCATTCACAAGCTGATCCATTGAAGCGGATTGTTCTTCTGCAGCTGCTGATGTTTCCTGGGTGCCCGCTGCGGATTCTTCACTGATCGCTGATAGATCCTCAATTGAAGATGTCACTTCTTCAACCGAAGCCGACTGTTCTTCTGCAGCTGCCGCAATTTCCTGTACCATTGTTGCAACCTCGGCAGCAGCTTTAACGATCTGGTTGATAGCGGTAACTGTTTCACCTATGGTTTTTGCGCCCTCACCCACTGTCTTTGTGCCCTGTTCCATTGTTGTTACAGCCTGTTTTGTCCCAAGTTGAATATCTTTAATCAATCCTGTGATCTGGTTTGCTGCACCTCTTGATTCTTCAGCCAGTTTTCTTACTTCATCCGCAACTACTGCAAATCCCCTTCCATGTTCGCCTGCACGTGCCGCTTCTATTGCAGCGTTTAATGCCAGAAGATTTGTCTGGTCGGCGATATTTGTGATCACGCCGATGATCTCGCCGATCTGCTGTGATTTGCCGTCAAGCTGTTTTATCACTACAGCGGAATTATCCACAGTAGCCTGGATCTCGTTCATCTTATTTGCAACATCAACTGACATCTTCCCCACATTCTGGGCGGTCGCACTCGCTGAACCGGCACTTTCAGCCGCTTTCTGGGAATTCGTTGCGACCTGCTGCACGCTATCAGCCATCTCCTTCATTGCCCGGCTCACTTCAGCCATCTTGGTGGCTTGCTGGCCTACGCCTGTTGCTATATCCTGGGTTGTGCTTGATATCTGGTCTGTTGAAGCTTTCATCTGCTCACTGGATGCAGAGAGTTCCTGGGCAGTGGATGAGACATCCATAGCTGATCTTTGCACTTTTGTTAGGACGCCTTTTAAGCTTGTGGTCATCAACTGGATAGCGCTGCCGAGTTGTCCTACTTCATCTTTAGAATCACTCGTTACCATTACTGTGAGATCGCCTGCTGCGACTTTATTGGAGGCGTTGAGCATGCTATCCATTGGTTTTGTGATAGCGCGGGATATATAAACCCCAATGCCCAGACCTGTTACAACAGCTATGATAGAAAGTATTATAACAGTGGTTTTAGCGGTTGCGTTCGTATTGGCTATAGCAGCAAGAGCAGCAACTTCTTGTTCTTCAGCAACTGTTAGGAAATCAGCTATTTCAGGCTCTATAGCATGTACATAAGTTGTGAATTCGGCTGTTTTTGCTGTTATCTTTGAATCTATATCTACTATTTTATCAAAAGATGCTGTATATACAGTAAGTTTGGCATTGATATCATCCTTAACATCCTGGGGCAACTTGCTGGCCGCCAGATTATTTAGAAGAATTTTTTCATTATCGTGCAATTTTGTTTGATATGCGACATCAGTTCTCATTATGTAATCTTTTTCATTTCTCCTCAATGTCAGCATATTTGCTAAGAGTAGATTATCATTCTGTTTTGTGATATCTGCTTCAACAGCAGCCACTGCAGTCCTCATTGCAAGCTGCAATCCTAAGTTCTCATCTAATCCTTTTTGTTTATATAGTTCAGAAGTCTCAAGGAATGCTTTTTCATACCCTATTATATCAATTATTATTTTTCCTGCCGTGTCTTTTTCTGCCTGTGGTACATCAAGAGCCTGTATCTCCTGTGCTCCTTTTTTGATATTTAAAACAGATGCTTTTACTGTATCGACATATTGAAGGTCCTTACGTGCAAAAAAGTCTTTTTCAGAACGTCTTGCTTCAAGCATATCTACATCCATTGCAAGACCTTTTTCTTTCATTGTGATCGTATTTGCGATCACTTTAATATTTTCCGATTCGATCGTACCAAGAGTAGTAATGCTTATTACGGCCACTATTATAAGCAGGAGACAGACAAGGCCGAATCCGCCCAGCAGCTTCTTGCTTAATGACATATCTTTTATACTTATCATAGTATCCTCCATTCCTTTGAAAATGCTATGTCAGGAATATATACGGATTTGTGAAAAAGGTGTGAATATAGTTAAAGGGATGCGAAAATAATATTATCCTGTCGATCTTGTCTGAGGAATTAACAATTCATTCCTTTAACAAATCTCTTATCCTTACTAGCGGCGTCAATTCAAGACCTTCCTCTGCAAGAGCCATATGTGCTCCCTCTTCGCGGTCAACGACGACGATGACATTTCTAATAATTAGTCCCTCATCTCGCAAGAGCTGGATGGCCTTCATGACGGAACCTCCAGTCGTTGCAACATCTTCTACCATGAGTACCCTGCAATTTTTAATAAAATCCCCAACTATTTGCCCTTTTGTTCCGTATTCCTTGGCTTCTTTTCTTATTATAATAAGTGGCAAATCCGTTTCAAGCGATACCGCTACAGCTATGGGTACGCCGCCAAGGGCGACGCATCCTATATAATCGGCGTCGATGGAATAATCCTTTATTTTTTCGGATATCTCTCTAGCTATCAATTTCAATATCCGGGGATTTGCGCTTGCTTTTTTGATATCGATATAATATTTGCTTTTTTTTCCCGATGCAAGAGTAAAATCACCGAATTTGATTGCACCGCACTCTTTGAGATGATCTGAAAGGGATGTCATTACCAGGGCTCCTTTTTCAATTTTGCATAATAACCAATAATATTAGTCAAACGATGCAAAAGCGGTGTAAAAAGGACAACTGTGACCATTATCCACGGATCTGAAACAAAATTATCCCAAAACCACACAGAGTCAAAGGCATATGTCATTATCCAGGCACCAGCCACAAAATCAAGCTGGTCCACAAGCGGGAATTTTGCACCACGCTCATATCCAAGTCTTCTCTTAAAAAAACTTTTTGTCATATCGCCAAGAAGAGCCCCAAAAGAGAGCGTGATAATAGATATAAGTGTGAAAGTTCCAAGAAACCTTAACGAAGTGACTTGCATCTGGATAAGACCTAATACTATTCCGCATACTGTACCCCCAAGAAGCCCGCGAAATGTCTTCCCATCGCCAAATATCCTGCGCCCGTCCTTCCATTTCTTTCCAAGATCGATGGGTGTTCCGCCGCCAAAAACGACTGCTGTTGGATTTGCCATATAGGCAGGTAGCATCAACCATGATGCTTTAATTATGAACCAAAATATCGTTATGAATATTTCAAACATTATTTCCCCTGTTCATAGGGTTGAAAGTAATTTGCTCGATCTTAACCCCTGCCTTGTCAAAAAAATCCAGTGCTTCTTTATCTGGATATACTGTCCCGAACACGATCTTTTCGACCCTTGAATTAATAAGCATCTTTGCGCAAAGGATACATGGCTGGTGTGTGCAGTAAACAGTTGCATCCTCTATGCTGACACCGTGAAGCGCTGCCTGTATGATAGCATTTTGTTCAGCATGTACGGCGCGGCACAGTTCATGTCGCGTACCCGATGCAATGTTCTTCTGCTGCCTGATACAGCCGATGTCAAGACAGTGCTCAAGGTTCCTGGGCGCGCCGTTATAACCCGTTGAAAGTATCCGCTTATCTTTGACTATTACCGCCCCAACCTGGTTCCTGAGGCAGGTGGAACGTTTAGCTACGACTGAGGCTATCTCCATGAAATATTCGTCTATTGTGGGTCGCATCGGCGATTAATAAGCGCCAATCGATAAATATTTACTGCTTAAAGGTAAATGGTTCTTATGAAATCAATCGTTTTACTTTCATCCGGGCTTGATTCAACGGTCGCATTCAAGGAAGCCTTCGATATGTGCGAAGAGGTTTTCTGTGTTACTTTTGATTACGGGCAAAGAGCACGAGAAAAGGAGATCACATTTGCAAATACCATCTGCGACAAGTTCAAAGTTGGGCATATTATCATCTCCCTCCCCTGGTATGGCTCGTTTCGTGGCGTTCTGACAGGAGGCGGTGCAATGCCAAAAATTTCTGGAATGGAACTGGATGACAAAGAGGTCACTCAAAAAACAGCCGAACAGGTTTGGGTGCCTGCGCGAAATGTTGTATTCCTATCAATAGGTGCGGCACTTGCTGAAAATTTTAAATATGACAACATAGTCACAGGTTTTGATGCTGAAGAAGCTGCTACGTTTCCTGATAATACTATTGAATTCGTGGAACGTTTCAATGAAATGCTAAAATTTGGTACGCTTACAAAAACCTCGGTGTATGCTCCTTTGATATCTATGAACAAAACTGATATCGTAAAACGTGGTCTTAAAATAAATGCACCTATTGAATGGTCGTGGTCATGTTATGAGGGAAGAGAGTTGCCCTGCGGTGTTTGCGAATCATGCCTGCGGCGTGAGCGGGCTTTCAAGAATGCTGGTGCAAGAGATCCATTGTTGGAAAGGTTAGGGGATTAGGATCATTTTTATTTTTTCTTGGTTAGGTTGTAGAGGAAGCCAGAAAATGTACTTTTTTTGTGTGGATAGGATATGAAAATGGCTTCCTCATTTTACTTATAGAACTCAAATCAATATAAATACTCTAACAATTATTTGAGTTTATTTTCAACTTTAAAGGTACAATGAAGTATATTTTAGTTTTTATCCCTATTTAAGTAGGTATAATAAGATAAAAAAGCTTAGTATTATTTTAATTGCAAGAGTGAAGCTCGGAGAGCACCATCACTATAATATAGGTCGGTCCCAGAAATTATCTGGGGTATTTATGGAGACCGTTGCATTTGGTGTTGGGAATTATGCAATGATAGTTTATTATACCATAAACTAAATTGTTGTTATCAGGAGTTTTATCCATATCGTCATGATTCGCTTGGATATTATAAATAACCATCAATAAATGGCTTCCACACTTGCTTCTACCCCTAAAATAGATTGAAGAACAGGTATCAATAGACACAATTTGCGTAGTTTTAGCGAACGTAAGCGGGGACTCATGGGATATAACAGCATTTAGGGATAGCAGCAAGGATTAATTCAAATTTTATTACTTTCACAATGCCCTATCATAGCGTATAAAACGGTGCAAACGAATGGAACGCGGATTGCGCGGATGACGCGGATACCCGCGGATATAATTATCCGGTATCCACAAAAAAGGAGATACTATGTTGTATTCAGAAATGACCGATAAAATCATCAATTCGTTTTACAAAGTCTATAACGTATTAGGTTATGGATTTTTAGAAAAAGTTTATGAAAATTCCCTGGTAATAGAATTAAAAAGTGCAGGTTTTAAGGTTTTGCAGCAGCAAAATATCAAAGTTTATTATGAAAATCAGATAGTTGGAGATTATTTCGCAGATATTATTGTGAATGACCTGATAATTTTAGAAATAAAAGCGGCAGAAGGTTTGAGAGATGAAAATAAGGCTCAATTGATCAATTATTTAAAAGCTACCGATAAACAAGTCGGGCTATTGTTTAATTTCGGTAAAAAACCAGATTTCAAAAGAGCGATCTTCTCCAATGAAAGAAGGGAAATATCAGAACTAGAAACCTCAAATCCGCGTGAATCCGCGCAATCCGCGGCATCCGCGTTCTATTCATCTGGATGAATACTATTTTCTAAACCCTGACAAATGTTGAATTCATTTTTTCTTTATCATGTACTTAAGTTTGTAGTGTATATACACTACAGAATATTTATCCAATTATTTTTGATTTTTTTACATTTTTCATGAACGGAAGAAACATATTAAATAAATAATTGATTAATATATTTAAATTGTTCCAAGTCTATCTTGACGCTATGGAGTTTTATTCTATGCGAGTGGAAGACATATTAAATGAAGGTTTTGAAATCTACAAAAAACAATTTGCTATTTTCATAGTTTCGGCAGTGATAGCAGTGATCGGCTCTATCCTGATAATCACAGCCCCACCATTATTATTCGGGCTATATATAATGGGGAGAAAGATCATCCGAGGAGAAGAAATCGAGATAAAAGACATATTTAAGGGATTTGATCACTTCGGAACGAGCTGGATGATGACAATAGTTGGAGGTTTGGCGATAATTATTGGACTCTTTCTTCTTGTAATCCCTGGATTGATATTGATCATTCTTTTCCAGTATGCTATCCCGATAGCAATAGGACAAAATCTGGGAGCAATAGATTCTCTTAAGAAAAGCTACAATATTGGAAAAGAGAATCTGCAATTCTCAATAATACTCGGTATTGTTCTCATGGTGATCAATGCCATAGGAGGAGCGATAGGTGTGGGTGGATTCATTACTTATCCATTTTCAATCATATGCTTCTGGATAGCAGCACAGAAATTAATGGGTGAGACAAAGATCGTTTGATCTAGGCTCTGTAAAAGATAGATTCAGATTCAGAATAAACTCAATCTCTGATAATCTGTAATCCCGATTTTAAGACCTGTCTATTAGTGATAAACCTTGCCACAGGCAGCAATATTTGAATCGGTTTAATGTCGGCTACTACCTTCAGATTCCATTCCAGAATCGGCTTTGTGAAGTCAACAGACCACCTAATCGTTTGTCTCTTCTGCAAATATCCGAGGATCGAAGAAAGGAATCCAACCATAACTCCGGTATAAGCAGGGTCTTTCAAACCAAATGTGAATTCAATATCAAAACATTTTTAATTTGAAAGAACAA
>Ga0209429_10002799_pt1 | contig 10155 bp, 4 predicted proteins | sample BarGraNGADG00212_3_FD_184493 | JGI IMG/M metagenome (GOLD analysis project Ga0209429, IMG submission 184493) | Arctic peat soil microbial communities from Barrow, Alaska - Barrow Graham LP Ref core NGADG0004-212 (SPAdes) (version 2) | ecosystem: Environmental > Terrestrial > Soil > Wetlands >... | reverse complement strand
TCTGTGAAAGATACAGGGAATGGCATTTCAGAGACTAATATCGAAAAAATATTCACTAGGTTTTTCCGTGTTGACTCTAAGAATGAAAGCACCGGAACCGGTATTGGCCTGGCATTGGTAAAAGAGCTGGTCAAACTACACAGAGGAAATATTGATGTTCTCAGCAAGCCGGGGAAAGGATCAAAATTTACTGTGCATCTGCCGTATGAAACGGAAATCCCTGGAGAAATCCTTGGGACTGCTGATGAAATTATTTCAGATAAATTATCCCTTACGGAAAACAGTAATTTTAAGGATGATCTGCCTGAAGAATCCAACACCCAGATAATGCTTGTTGTGGAAGATAATCCTGATGTAAGGTTTTTTATCCGAAGTCATTTTGATTCTGTTTATGCAATTTATGAAGCTAAAAACGGACAGGAAGGGTGGAATCTGGCCTTAAAAATCATTCCGGATGTGATCATCAGTGATATTTTAATGCCTGATGTTGATGGGTATGAATTTTGCAAACGCATTAAGAAAGATGAGCGTACATCACACATACCTGTATTATTACTGACTGCACTCCATTCAAAGGAGCATGAGATAAAAGGATTATCGTGTGGCGCAGATGATTATATTACCAAACCATTTGATATTTCCATACTTCAGACCAAAATTGAAAATATGCTTCAGGCCCGAAGATTGCTTAAAGAAAAATATACCCGTGAAATGATTCTTAAACCTTCCGACATCACTATCTCATCTCCTGATGAACGTTTTCTCAGGAAAGCAATTGAGGTTGTTGAAAGAAACATTTCTAATGCTGATCTTAATATTGAACAATTTGCCACTGAGGTAGGTGTCAGCCGGATGCAGCTTTACCGAAAGTTCAATGCACTTACCAATATGACAGTCAAGGAGTTTGTCAGGAGTATCAGACTTAAAAGAGCAGCCCAGCTTCTTCTGGAGAAGAAAATGAATATAACTGAGATTGCATACGCGGTAGGATTTAAAGACTTGTCACATTTCAGAAAATGCTTCCACCGTGAATACGGAATGAGTGCCTCAGAATTTATAAGCCAGAGTTCCATCACTTCAAAGAATTGATTTCCCAACCGCTCCTGTTAATATATTATTGAAATTCAATTACAAGCAGAGGTTCTCCCGGCTTTACATAGTATTATTTGAGAAAATTACCCCTGCTATTTGGGAATTATATCCCGCTCCGGGAAACTGAACACTCATGTTTGGGAAGATTTTTCCCAGGACTTCAACAGTCAAAGTTTATCTTGTATGATATTTTATCTGGATAAAATGAATAAAACAGATCGTGATCTGAAAAAGCTTAACTGGTTTATTATTTTCATTTCAATCGGATTATTTTTCGCAATATTAATATTTCTTTTAATAAGTTTTAAAAATAAAAGTTAAAAGGGAATTATAGTTACTTTTTAAATCAACCCAACAGATTAACGGCAATTACAGAACACTTAAAACTAAACACTAATCAATAAATCTATGACAGATCTCATCAATGAAACTAAAAAAGCCCTTCGGTCTGGTTTTTACCGTTTGAAGGTTGTACTGATGTATGCTCTGCTGGTACTTTCACATCCTGCCTTTTCACAAACTCTTACAGTTAATGGCAAGGTTACTGATGCACAGACCGGTGAAGTAATGATCGGCTTAAACGTAGTTATTAAAGGTACAGTACGTGGTGCCGTCACTGATATGGATGGCAATTATACCATGACCAACTGTCCTTCGGATGCCATCCTGGTTTTCACATATGTGGGCTATGAACAACTTGAGATACCCGTTCAGGGCAGAACAGTTGTGGATGCTGCAATTAATTCCTCAAGCAGTGTGCTGGAAGAAATAATCGTTATCGGTTATGGAACTGCCAGGAAGAAAGACTTAACCGGTTCTGTTTCGTCTGTACAGGGTAAAGATATTGCCAGAATCCCTGTTTCAACTGCTGCAGAAGCGCTAACCGGTAAAATGGCAGGGGTGCAGGTTATTACTACTGAAGGATCTCCGGATGCAGATATCACTATCCGTGTTCGTGGCGGTGGTTCTATTACACAGGACAACTCTCCTCTGTATATTGTTGACGGGTTTCCTGTAAACAGTATCTCTGACATTCCCGGATCGACAATCCAATCTATTGATGTATTGAAGGATGCGTCTTCAACCGCTATTTATGGTGCACGTGGTGCCAATGGTGTTATTATTGTAACTACCAAAGGGGGCAGCCTGGGCAAAGTAAAAGTGAACTATAATGCCTATTATGGTTTCAAAAAGGTTGCCGATCACCTAAAATCATTAAGTGTTGAAGACTATATTAAGTGGCAATATGAATATGCCCTTTTATCTGATAATCTTTCAAATTATGAGAAGTATTTTGGGCTATATCGGGATATTGACTTATATGCCGGACAACCAGGTACCAACTGGTATGATCAGATTTTTGGGCATATTGGAAAAACCTTTAACCAGGATTTAAGTATTACCGGTGGAACTGAAAAGTTAAAATATGCTTTTGGCTTTGCCGGTTTAAATAGTAAAGAGATCATGTTAGGCTCTGAGTATAGGCGAAACAACTTTTCTTTAAAGCTTGATAATAATCCCACCGAAAAGATTGGACTTTCTTTTTCAATACGTTATTCCGACACCAAAATCTATGGAGCCGGAGCTACAGATCAGGCAGGTGGTACGCCAACTGATGCAAGGGTAAAACAAACTATGATATTCGTGCCAATTCCATTTAAATTCTTAGGCGATTATGCAGATGAAGAATTATCAACATCCATGGTAAATCCTTTAGATAATGTCAGGGATAATGATCGTCAGCAATTAAGAAAGAGGTATAATATGGGTGGCAGCTTCTCATGGAAAATTCTTGATGATTTAGAATTCAGGACTGAAGCAGGACTTGATAGCTATATTAATAATGACGACCGTTTCTATGGAATAACTACTTATTATGTAAAGAATACTCCTGCTGTAGGCTACCAGGATATGCCTGCGTTGGAGTCAACTGAAGATAAAAGCCTGAGTTTAAGGAATACAAATACTTTAAATTATGATTTTAATCAAATCTTCAATGCTCCGGAGCATTCGCTTAAACTTTTAGTTGGACAGGAACTGATCGTTACTGATTCAAATAATATGTTTAACCAGGTTTGGGGTTTCCCAACATTTTTTGACTCTGATCAGGCTTATAAACTGGTCAGTCAGGGATTTTCAAACAGGTATACAAATACCTACAATCCTGATAATAAATTACTTTCCTTTTTTGGACGTGTTAATTATGATTTTAAAAGCAGGTATTTGTTTTCAGCAACTTTCAGGGCTGATGGTTCAAGTCTTTTTTCTAAGGGCAATCAGTGGGGATATTTCCCTTCTGCAGCTTTAGCCTGGAGAATTTCTGAAGAAGAGTTTATGAAAGGTATTTCATCAACTCTTGATAACCTTAAATTACGTTTCAGTTATGGTACTGCCGGTAATAATAATATCCCGGCAAATCAGATAGCACAGATATTCACTCCAGGTACTTCTGCATGGATTAATGGGTTTTCTACATTCTGGTCTCCATCAACCGTTATGGCCAATCCTGATTTAAAGTGGGAAACTACCCATACCCGTAACCTCGGATTGGATTTCGGGTTGTTTAAAAGCCGGATTAGTGGTAATGTTGAATTGTATATCAATACAACCAAAGATCTTCTTATTAATTTCCCTGTTTCCGGTACAGGATATAATACGCAATACAGGAATATGGGCGAAACTGAAAATAAAGGTATTGAGGTTGCATTAAATGGGGTAATTATTGATAAAGAAAATTATGGACTTAATATTGGTTTCAATATTGGGTTCAATAAAAACAAAATAGTTTCATTAGGTACGATGAACGACTTTGGTCAGGCTACCGGCTGGGCATCAACTGAAATTGGTAACGATTATTGGATTGCAAAAGGTGGATCTGTTGGCCAGATGTATGGTTATCAATCCGATGGCAGGTATGAAGTTTCAGATTTTTCAGGCTATGACGCAGCATCTGATACCTGGACATTAAATGAAGGTGTTGCAGATGATAAAGGTGTTATAGGCACAGTGCGCCCTGGTAGCATGAAGTTGAAAGATATTACTGATGACGGCATTGTAACAGTTGCAGATGGTTCTGTTATAGGTAATGCAAACCCAATAAGTACCGGAGGGTTTAATATTGATGGCCGTTTCTATGGCTTCGATTTGTCAGCCGTATTTAGCTGGAGCTATGGAAATGATATTTATAATGCCAATAAAGTTGAATACACTACAGGCAGGTACCAATTCCGGAATATGATTGATATTATGGCCGATGGAAAAAGATGGACCAATTTAGATCCTGCAACAGGGGAAATTGTTAACGATCCGCAAACTTTAGAAGCCATGAATGCAAATACCACCATGTGGTCACCTTATATGACCAGACATGTATTTAGCGATTGGGCTGTTGAAGATGGTTCTTACCTTCGCTTAAACACGCTGTCCCTGGGTTATACCATACCTTCAGAAATAGTTAAAAGAGCTCATATCCAGAATCTGAGGCTTTATGTTTCTGGATATAATGTATTTCTCCTGACCAATTATTCAGGTTTCGATCCTGAAGTTTCATCAAGAAGAAATACCAGCCTTACTCCGGGACTTGATTATTCGGCTTACCCAAAAAGCAAGCAATTGTTATTTGGTTTAAATCTTACTTTTTAATCTGATTTATGTATATGAATATGAAAAAAATATTTTGCATACTTAGTTTCGTTTTTGCAGGCATTTTTATGTCGTGCCAGAAATATTTGGAAACTCCTTCTAAGTCAACACTGGATGAACCATTGATATTTTCCAATCCATCTTTGGCCCAAATGGCTATTGACGGGATAAAAGTACCATTTGGGGAGACTAATTCTTATAGAGGAAGGTTATTAACCCATTATGGCGCTAATACCGATTTAGAGTGGATAAATTCAACATCAGTCAGTGCAAGAGGAGATTTGTCAAGATATATAAATTCTCCTATCAACACAGATATGAATACTGCAAATAATGCCTGGGCCATGATGTATCTGGGCATTGAGCGTGCCAATATCTGTATCAGGGGTATCAGGGCTTACGGAGTTCCTGCGCCTGGAAATGATATGGGGCAATTATTGGGCGAAGCATTAACGCTCAGGGCAGTCTACTATGCTGATCTTATAAAAACCTGGGGTGATGTTGTTGCAAGGTTTGAACCTGTTTCTTCAGAAACAATGTATCTCCCAAAAACGAACCGTGATGTAATCTACAAACAGCTACTGGCTGATTTGAAAGAAGCATCAAATTTAATAGCCTGGCCAAATGGGAATTCAAGAACCGGGTCTCCTGAAGGGATTAATAAGGCTTTTGTAAAGGCATTCCGTGCACGCCTTTGTCTTGCAGCATCTGGTTATTCTCAATATCCTGATGGGATTAGAAGAAGTAACGATCCTGAGCTATCTGTTGAAACTTTATATCCAATTGCATACCAGGAATGTCTTGATGTAATAAGTAGCGGGCAGGCACAGCTTGAGCCGACTTTTGGTGGTCTTTGGAAGAAGGTTTGTCAGGATGCCGATGGCGCAATGGATCCTGCCGGATACGAATCTCTTTGGGAAATCCCGTTTGCCGATGGACGTGGTCGTATGGCGTATACATATGCTATAAGGCATACGAGTGTTGATCAGTTTACAGGCCAGGCTCAGGGAGGGGTCTTTGGACCGCTTCCCACCGTTTTCTACGATTATGATGTAAAAGATACACGCAGGAATGTTACATGTGTGCCTTATTTCTGGGGAACTGCTGTTGGCGGAATTTCAAAACAAGTGTTGAATCAGGGCGCTGGCTCATCTCCTTCTGTCAACCTATGGTGTTTTGGTAAATTACGCTACGAATGGATGAACAGAATTGTTACTTCTACAAATGATGATGGCTTGAATAAAGTTTATATGCGTTATGCAGAGGTTTTATTAATGGCTGCAGAAATTGAAAATGAACTTGGAGACCTGAATGCTGCAAAGGATTATCTGAAACAAATCCGTAAAAGGGCATTTGCATCATCCGATTGGGCCGCAAAAGTGGATGCTTATGTTGATGCCATTTCAGGTAAAGATCAAATGTTTGACGCTATTGTCAAAGAACAGGGTTTTGAGTTCTGTGGCGAAATGGAACGCAAGCAGGCTTTAATCCGTTGGAATTTGTTAGGAGCCAAAATGGCGGAGGCTAAAACCAAAATGGCAAACCTCAGCAACCAGACAGGTGAATATTCTGACGTTCCCGCAACGATATACTACAGATATGCTTCAGATGGAGTATCGCTTGAATTTTATGGATTAAACAGGGGCGAAACTGCTGATATGTCCGGAAACTATACTTATAATGCACCATATGTTGGTCCATCAAAGTTAGATGCCACAAAAATTGGTACGCTTTATACGAACGATCCGGATTTGAATCAAATCTGGCCTATCTGGCAAGTGTTTCTTGATGCAAGTAATGGCACATTGACTAATGATTATGGCTATTAAAATATTCTAAAGAATAAGATATGAAAAAAATAATTGTAAATATTGGAATAATACCTGGGTTATTTGTCCTGTTTTCTTTAAACGCGTGTAAAGATAAAATAGACCCGGTTGTTGATGAACTTAGTTTTAGCAGGGCTTTTACTCCTGGGGAATTCAGTGCCCAAATAAGCAATATAACAACAGTAACTCTAAGTTGGAGCCCTGTTAAAAATGTAAACCATTATGTGGTTGAAATTTATGAGGGTACGGATTTTGTTGCGGAAAAATTAGTATATACTGCTGATGTTGAAGGTGCTGCAACTACTTATGAATATGTATTGCCTGCAGGTGATACCCAGTTTTCTGCCAGGCTTAATGCGGTTAGTGCCTTAGACGGGGTTGCTGAATCTAAATGGATTTCTGTAAGTTTTAAATCGGCCCCAGAGAACCTGTTTACTGGTTATAAAAGCGAAATGACCGGCTTAAGTTCATGTACTGTAAGATGGTTGCCTGGATCAACTGCCACAGCTCTTGTGTTTGACAATGGAACCAGGACTTCTTATCCTATTTCTGCCGGTGAGGCTACAGCAGGTGTAAAAAACCTCACTGGTATAGCAAATGGCAAATACCAGATCAGTTTAATGAATACTACTTTTGTAAGAGGAAGGACAAATATTCTTATTGAAGGTGATGTATTACTTGCTGCTGGTGGCGATTTAGCTGCTGCTATCAGTGCTTTACCTGCTGGTGGTATAATTATCCTGACAAATGGTGAAAGTTTTAGCTTTGCAGGTCCGGTTACACTTTCTAAAAGTATTAAAATCAGGGGATTGTATGGCACTAATCTACCAACTATTTTCGTCGTATTAAATGCAGCAACATATCATATGTTTAATATTGATGCTTCTTTGACTGCCTCAGATTCCCTGGTTTTCCAAAACCTGAATATCAGCGGTTACCCTGATAATAGTTCAGCCAATACCAGACTCAGAGGAATGTTTGACCAGGATGTGACACTTCCCTGCAACATCGGTTCAATAAAATTCGAAAATTGCGTAGCTCATAATTTCGACCGTCATTTAATTCGCCTGCGTGGAACAGCAATACAGGTTATTGGTAATATTGAGATCGATGGCTGTATTTTGTATGATTATGCATTTGGGTCTAATTACGGAGTAATCAATTCAAGTGCTGCAGCTTCTACAATAAACAACATTAACATAAATAATTCTACAATTTTTAATACAAGGGGTGCAATCATTTCTTATTCAAATGGTACAGCTTGTCAGGGAATTACAATAAAAAATTGTACTTTTAATCAATTAGCAATGGATCCTTCTACCGGCAGGTATATAATTGATTTAAATAATACAGCTGGTACAGGAATAATTACTATAAGTAATTGTTTATTCGGAAGCACTTCGGCAATTGCCAACGGTATCAGGCCAAATACTATGACAATGTCAATTACTGGTTCTTATTATACCAGCGATTTTAATGATGGATTAACTTTTCCTATAAAAAGTTTTTTGATTGCATATAGTGGTGCATCAACTGCGCTCTGGACTAATCCTGTAACAGGGATGGACTTCCATTTCCTTGATGCAGGATTTGCCGGTAAAAACAGCGCCGGAGACCCTCGCTGGATGCCTTAAATATAGTTGATTTGGAAGCATGGTCAGTTAGGTTTCATCTTCAATGGCCGGGAGATTTGATCTCCCGGTCCTGAAGATGAATTAAAATGACGGTACCTTCATTTTTTATCATTTTATTTTGATATGAGAAACAGGAGAAGAACTATAATTATCTGTTTGTGTCTACTTTTCTTTATACACTTTGCAAACTACATTGCAGGTACTGTTCAACCAAAGGCTGATATTACAGTGGCTATTGACGGAAGCGGGGACTTTATAAAGATACAGGATGCCATCTATTTAATGAGTGCCGGGGAAAGATGTTACTTTGAAAACTGTCTTGTAGTCGGACGCACAGATTATATTTATGGTGCTTGCATCGCTTATTTCCAGTCATGTGAGATCAGGAGCTGGGGCAAAGGCTGGATAACCGCCCCTTCAACACCTGCCGATCAGCCTTATGGTTTTGTATTCAAAGAATGTAAATTAACTTATAGTGGGAACAGTCCGAGACCCGGAGATGATGGATTACCTCTGCGTTTTGGAAGACCATGGCATGAATTCCCTAAAGTAGCGTGGTTATATTGTGAGATGACCGGAATGATCCTTCCTGAAGGATGGGGCGATACCTGGCGTATGGATTATGCGGCTACAAGTGCCTGTCTGCATCTTTATGAATACAAAAATACCGGTCCGGGAGCGGAAATGAGCGGACGTGCCAAATGGGCAGGTTTACGTTCCATAACTGAGGAGGAAACGCTTGAATATACTGTTGGGAGAGTGCTTGGCGGATCCGATGGGTGGAATCCTGCAATTAATTCCCTTTAGAAATATTGTATTGAACGATACGAACAATGGTTTATCGATATTATGATTTGAATTGAGGAGATCTTAAAAATATTGAAACTTAAAACATTATGATCCATAGATATTTTTTGTTTATGTTGTTGCCGGTGCTGGTTCCTTTAGTTTTTTCCTGTATGAATGCGGAACCTGTAACTCAATCTCCCTCTTTGCTTTACAAAGATCTGGAGTTTAAAATGCCTGTGGTTTCCGAGCCGGTTTTTACGGAGTATACTGTATCCATAACTGATTTTGGCGCTGTAAATGACGGCCAGACCCTTAATACAAAAGCAATTACTGATGCAATAAATGAAGTCAATAAAAAAGGTGGAGGAAAAATTATCATTCCGCGTGGATTATGGCTCACAGGACCGATCATTCTTAAAAGTAATATTAACCTGCATACAGAAGACGGAGCCCTGGTAATATTCAGTTCCGATAAAGATCTTTATCCTTTAATTGAGACCAGCTTCGAAGGGAATAATACTTTCCGTTGCACTTCCCCAATATTCGGCAAAGATCTTGAAAATATTGCTCTTACCGGGAGCGGGGTTTTTGATGGCACTGGAGAGGTATGGAGGCCTGTCAAGAAAGAAAAGATGACAGAATCGCAATGGAAAAACCTTGTTAAATCAGGCGGAGTAATCAGCGACGATGGTAAGATATGGTACCCTTCCATTTCATATCTTGAAGGGCAGAATATAAGTGAAATGAATGTGCCGACTCAACTTACCAGACTTGAGGATTTTATTAAAATCAAGGACTTTCTCCGTCCTGTTATGGTGAGCCTGGTAAATTGTAAAAAAATCCTGATTGATGGTCCAGCATTCCAGAACTCTCCTGCCTGGTGTCTGCATCCGCTGATGTGCGAAGATGTGACCATAAGGAATGTGACAGTAAAGAATCCATGGTATTCACAGAATGGCGACGGACTCGATATCGAATCATGCAAAAATACATTGGTTTATAATAGTAATTTTGATGTCGGAGATGATGCGATCTGCATTAAATCAGGAAAAGATGAAGATGGAAGAAAAAGAGCACGGCCGACCGAAAACCTGGTGATAAATAACTGCATTGTTTACCATGGCCATGGAGGCGTTACAATTGGCAGTGAGATGTCAGGAGGTGTAAAG
>Ga0209429_10002797_pt1 | contig 10156 bp, 10 predicted proteins | sample BarGraNGADG00212_3_FD_184493 | JGI IMG/M metagenome (GOLD analysis project Ga0209429, IMG submission 184493) | Arctic peat soil microbial communities from Barrow, Alaska - Barrow Graham LP Ref core NGADG0004-212 (SPAdes) (version 2) | ecosystem: Environmental > Terrestrial > Soil > Wetlands >... | reverse complement strand
AGACGGGGCGGCGCGGATTGCTGCGGACCTCCAGTTTTTGCAGCGGTTTCTCGGCGGAAGGATCTATTTCCACCCAGGCGTATCCCCGCGGGCACGGATTGCCGGCCTTGTCACGGTCGTAGTACGACTCGGTCAGCTCGCAATTCTCGGGCGAGCCGGGATTGCACGCCCACCCCTCGTGGACCATGGGCTTGTGGATATGGCCAAGCGCCAGGTAGGCGACCCGTTCTCGAATGAGGCGAAGGTCTTCGCTGGAGAATCCCCCAGCTTCTCCGACAAAGTAATCGGGGCCGGCATGCAGCAGCAGCACATGGGGACATCCAGGTGGCAGCTGGCCAACAAGTTCCCGGACTTTGTGAGGTGTCGCCGCGCCAAGATATCCGGCTCCGGTAAAGCGCACCCCGCCCAGCTCAATCCAGGTGCCCCGCCGGCTCTCCTTTGTCCAGGGCTCCATGGCGGGCCCCTCGGGACCGAACCGCGCCGACAGCAGGATGAGCAATTCGTCATCGGCCAGGAAATCCAGCCAAGTCGGTTCATCGGAGTTCAAAAATGCCTTGTCGTGGTTGCCCGCGACCGCGATGACAGGGATGCCCGCGGTCTTGAGCCTGGCAAGAATCTCTTGCGCCTGGCGCAGATGCGGCGGCTCCACCTGCGGCCGGTCGAAAAGATCTCCAACCAAAAGAAGCGCGTCTGCCCTGCCCGCGATGGCTTGATCGGCGATGTGGCCGAAGGCGCCCGCAAAATCGGAGTCTGGCAGCCTCCCGTCAAGGCGACGGCGCCCAAGATGGATGTCCGCGGCGTGGATCAGTTTCATGGTGTAGTTCATATTATCTGCCACTCCCGGAATGGCAAAGCCGATTACGTTCCGATCTTCGTTCGCTGCCAGCAGCGGCACAATTACCAAGCCTACCCGCGACTACGAATGCTTCGATGTTAGCGCAGCAAGGCTCCTTGTGGTGGCGATCGAGGGTTGGATTATCTTCGCCGAGCAGCACCCTGAGCAGGGCCTCGTGGACCAAATCCCCTGCGTCGACGACTGCGAGGCACTGCTGTCGCCACCGTGAGTATGTGACGGCACGCAGCCGCCACCGGGCGAAGCCGGTGAGATGTTGATAATGGGAGATAGATAAGGCCACCAGGAGATTGGAGACAGAGTGATCATCTTTCTGCGGCCCATTTGTTGGCGTGATGTTTTTCTTCACGTTTTTATGTTTGGCGGCAATTTTTCAACAAGGTTTGGTCGGCCTTTGGTTCGCTCACCCGGAAGGCCGGCGTGCGCCCTCGTAAATTGCCGGGCTCAATCAGTTGGGTGTGCCCCGTAATCGTCAGCAATCACAGTACCATTTCCTTTCGGTCGCCCGGACTCGGCGAGAGTTCGGCTGCCAACTCGGCAAGAATCTCGCGCGCGAACTGGCGGACGCGATGTACCAAGATCAGACCTCAGTAAACCCACCAATTAGTCAGGAGACGATCGCAACTTGAAGGCTCGATTTTTCGCCCAGATGGAATCGTAGACGTCGTCCCGTCCCGTCGGGCATGGTGGATTCCGTCGCATTGAGCTCGGCCAAAAGTTCACTCACGATTTTCTCCAGCTTAGGCGCATAGTTGACCGTGGGCAGCAGGTACACCTCGACCTGCTCGGCCGACTCGACCAGAACCCCGTCGGCTTGCGTCAGATTCCGGAATAGTTCGTGATCGTCCCGGTAGTTGTTGTAGGCGGTCTTGAAGGGGCCGAACGCCCGGTAGAAGGCATTGCGGGCAATGAGTTTTAAGCTGTCCAGCAACCGCTTGTTGCGCGTGTCCAGCCGTACCATCTGCTGCTGGATCAAAACTTCCAGACGCGAAACTTCCTTTTGGGTTTGGGCTTGGGCTGGCTGCACCTCGGCCAGTTTTTGGCTCCGCTCTGCGATCCGTTCGGTCCGCCGCGCCGATTTGCGCGGATATTGATGTTGGGAGAGCAAGAGCTTGCTCAGTTGACTCCTCAGTTGTGCCGCTTGCTGTTCCAACGCTTTGTAGGCGCCACTCTTGATCTGCTTGGCTTCCACCTGGTCCTTGAGCCGCGCGTAGGCCACCGATGCGTAGCTGGTAATTTGATTGATGCCAAAGTGCTGGTCCAGATACTTGAAGTCATTCTCTTGGGTCCAGCGGTTGAAGATCAGGTGGATGACTTGGGGCGCCGGTCGCTGGCGATCATCGGTGAGGATGCCTACCTCGACGCTGCGCCCCCGGGGATTGGTCGCCCGCACGATGAGTTGGCGCATCTGGGGATTCTTGGCCCAGTCCTGCTCGAGGTATTCAAAACGGTAAACGCGCTTGTCCTGGGCATCGTTGCGCGTCCGTTCCAGCACATATTGGCCCGCCCGTTTCTGCGGGTCCCACTGGCCAGGACGGTAATTCTTTTCCCACGTGATGAGGTGATAGTCCGGCGCCGCCACCGCCTAGGCAAAGACCTCCTGGCTGAAAATGCCCCGGTCGAGAACGAAGGTCAGCACCCCCTCGGCGGGCAGCCCCAAATCCTGGCGTAGTCGCGGCAGCAACGCGGCAAACCGTTCGCGCATGTCCTGGTAGTTGTCCGCGCACTCCAGATACACCGGATCGCCGGCGGCGGTGTGAAAGAAATCCGAGTGCAGAACCTTGTCCGCCCAACGGATGTTGGCGCACCAGCCTTTGAGCACGTTCTGCCTCCCCGTGTAATGCTTGGTGTGGGGATCAAAATAGAAGTCGCGCGCGTGGGGCGCGCCCACCAGTTGCCCATTAAAGCTCAGGAGTTTGGGGACGGTCATCTGGGCGATAAGCCCCAGGCGCACGCTCACCCAGGCCTTGCTCCGGGACAACTCGACCGAGAGCTGCGCCACACTCATCTGGCGGGCGGTTTTGAGTTCATCGATGAAAGCCGCCTGTTCCAGAATGCTCAGCGAGCGGTGGTTGGAAGTGCGCAGCAGACTCAGGATGCCGGCGGCCTCGTCGGACCCCAGGGAGATATAGGGCACAGTGGCCAGACGCAGCTTGCGCGCACACCGATGCCGTTTGAAGCCATTGAGCAACACGCCGCGCTCCTTGACCTGCACCCCCTCCAGCGGCTCCTCGATGCCGCGCTGGGCAATCGAGCCCAAAAGCCGCTCCTCCAGGGATGGCTGCTTTAGCCGAAACCCCTCGTAGCGCAGGTCCAAACTCGCCAGTTCCACTTCGTGTGCCATGCTCGGGTCGCTTAAGGAGGCTCTTTATTGAGCCAGGCCACAGCCTGATCGATTTTGCCGCGTCGGCATATGCTGTGTTGTCTCAAATTTTTGGCCAGCATCACCAGCACCTGGCGGCGACTCACCCGCCGGCCCTCAATCAGGCTGGCGACCACGCGCACATGCTCGACTATCTCCGGGTCCCACTTGACCGGGCGCGGCGTGGGCGCCGGGACCCTGGGCGGTTGGCTCGGTGGACGAGTGGCAGACGCTTGGGAAGGCCGGCGCTGGTTGATGTGGCTCTTCTTAATCTTTCCCATGGCATCGCCGTAGAAAGCGGCGCTACGCTGGGCGGAAGCCTCCTTGCGGTGGGCCGCCCGGCAGTCGAAGGGGCAACGCAAGTCATGCCGCCCGGCATTGCGCAAGTCGGTGAGAAAGAAAATGCGGCAGTGCCTGCACCGGGTCAGGCAGGCTCGCAGAAAGGGCTTGGCCCGCAAAACCGATCTCAGAAGCTGGTAATACTCCAATACCAAGGCGACCACCACGCCCCGACGATACCAGTCCGCCGTAAACTCAAAATGCTTCTGAATCCTGGTTGCAAAAAACCAAAGCTCTCGCTTAGGATGCTAACGTAATATTGAACGTCCTCGTCTTATCGAATCGGCGCGCAAGTGTCGAGGAAGTGGGACGAGGATTTTTGCTGCACCGAAAGCCCATCAACCAAGTTCCGAATAGATAACAACCGCTCCTTGGAAAGAAAAAAACCCGTTCGACGGGGGAACGGGGTGGATCAATTTACCTGAGCAGAGGTGGGTCAATTTATCTGAGCGGCGTCGGAGCGCTCGTGACTGCAAATCACCGCCTGGATTGAGTCCTTCCAGCGCACTTTTGGGTGGCTTCCCAGCCTCTGAACCAACTGGAAGATGGCCGCGTCAGACTGAAGTTGTCGGATATAGTGGCAAGCCGTTGTGATCTCGGGCGTGGCATGGCCCCACCGATTGACGTGGTTCATCTTCCCAAGCCAGACCGTTTCGGTGACAAACGGAATGAGCTTGCCAAAGGTAATAACCGCGTCCTCCACCCCCGCGAGCAAAGGCTCCATGCTGACGCTGGTCTCAAAGCCGCGGTGGTACGCGTACTTCAGGCAAGCGACGCGCTCGGCTGGGCTGGGGGCGCCAGGCTCCCAGAGGCATGTCAGTTTTCTTGAGAGGCTGCCAATCGTAAACCGAAAAAGTATTTGCTCCTTGTATCGGGCTAGCGTTCCGCACAGTCTGACGATGCAGTCTCGGTGCGGCTTGCTCACTACGAGGATCTGGTTCCCCTTTTCCAGAAGTGCCTTTAGTTGCTTCTCAACCGCAGCCAGATAGTACGGAGTGATATCGTGAGACGAGGGCACCATCACAAGACCGTTGAACTTGCAAACTCTGGGCATCGTCGTTTTGAGCCGCTCCTCTGCCCAGGTGTCTCTCTTGAGTCCCCTGAACCCAACCGCGTAGCCTCGTGCATAGCAGTAGATGCAATTGTGGGAGCATCCGATGCCGATGTTGTATTTGGAGTCGGCCCATTCTCGTACCCCGGTCTTCTGTGGCTGACAGTGTTTGACCGCCAAAGCGAGCGTTTTATTATTATGCCTTTTCATTTACGTACGATACCGCCGGCGGAGGCGTGAGGCGTTACACGGATGCTCGAAGCTCAGACCGTAACCTGCAGAAGGAGCTTGGCAGCCCGTTAAATAAGTCCATACAATAGATTGACAAATAGAGTAGTGGTGCTATAAGTATTATCAATCATTACGGCACTTGGACATCGCAAGCCCCAACAAACCGATCTGTTCATTCCCGCCGCCCTGGTGGCTACGGGTCCGGGACATCCTTTCTATACCAAACTTAGTCAGGTGCTCACCCAGGCCCAGTTCGATGAGTTCGTCGAAAAGCTCTGCGCCCCGTTCTACCGGGAAGGCGGCCGCCCGAGTATTCCGCCCGGGGTTTATTTTCGCATGCTCTTGGTCGGTTACTTCGAGGGTTTGGATAGCCAGCGCGGGATTGCCTGGCGCTGCGCCGACAGTCTGGCCCTGCGCCAATTCTTGGGGGTGGCGCTGACCGAAACCACCCCGGTGCATGTGTCCATGACGATCATCCGGCAGCGACTGCCCGAACGCGTTTTCGACGCGGTCTTCAAGTTCGTGCTGACCCTGCTGGAGCGGCAGAGCGTGCTGCGCGGCAAGACGGTGGGGATCGATGCTACCACCCTGGAAGCCAACGCGGCGATGAAGAGCATCGTTCGCAAGGATACCCGGGCCGACTGGAACGCGTATCTGCGCGGTTTGGCCAAAGCCGAAGGGATGGAATCGCCTTCGGAAGAGGATCTGCGGCGGTTGGATCGGAAACGCCAAGATAAGAGGGTTTCCAATCAGGAATGGGAGAGCCGGACCGATCCGGACAGCCGGATCACCAAGATGAAAGACGGGCGCACCCATTTGGCGTACAAAGCCGAGCATGCCGTGGACTTGGAGCGCAAGGCGATGGTAGCCGCGACGGTGATGCATGCGGATCGGGGTGACGCCGAGATCGGACCGATCACGTTCAGTCTGGCGGAGGCGAACCTGGTACTGGCGGGCGCAACGGCCACGCTGGAAGAAGTGGTGATGGACAAGGGGTATCACGACCTGGAACTTTTGACTGACTGCGCCCAACGGGGCCTGCGCACCTATTTGCCGCAGCGCGAGCAGAAGCGTCGGCGCTGGACGGACAAGCCGCAAATCGACCAGACCGTCTTTCGCGCTAATCGGCAGCGGGTGCGGCGGGCCAAGGGGCGACGGCTCAACCGCTGGCGCAGTGAACGGTGCGAACGCACGTTTGCCCACGTGTGCGAGACCGGCGGTGGCCGGCGGATGTGGCTGCGGGGACGGACCAACGCCAGCAAAGTTCATGTGTTGAAGTGTGCGGCGTACAACTTAAGTTTGCTGCTGCGCAAAGTTTGGGGCTTAAGAAAGCCGCGCAATGGGAAAGTCGGGGCGGCGGCCCTGTTTTGGGCGATTTTGGCTTTTCTCCTGGCCATAGCTCTAATAGTTGCTGGCGGTACCGATCGCATCCTGGACCGCATCTGGGGATGGTTGGGGCTACTGCTAATAGCCACCCTGTATGGTGCGGAAAATTCGTCGGGGTCGTCGGGAGACAGGAAGGTGACAGTTGGTGCAGAAGAGGTCGGCCGCGGCCCGCCCGATACTGGAGGATGATTTGTCTGCGTGTCTTGTCGCCTGGGCTCCGCCTGATTTGGGCAGCGTTCCGAAAGGCCCGGCCACTCAGCGGTAGTGTCCCAGCCCACAAGGGATGCATCGATCAGCCAAGGCGTGCTGGGCGCAACTATCAGGCCGCTTCTGAGATGAAGTAATGATTCAAGAGGCCACCAAAAATCTCCTCGCATTGCACGTCGTCCGGCAGTGCCGCCTCGGCGGGGTAATCGAAGCTCAGCGGGATGACATTGCCAAGCCCTTGGTGTATACGTCGGGTGTTGTGATGTTCCTCGATCGAACTCAGGGCGCGGCGCAGGTGGGGTTCGCCCAGAAGAATCAAATGGTCGAGCGTCTCACGGGTTTCCCGAACGTGGCGTTCCGCGTAGGCGTTGCACAGGGGCGAATGCGGCGGCGTTTTGAGAATGCGCAAGGCCTCGGTTTTCAAGACCCCAACCAAAGCCAAAAAGCTGGTGTCGCGGTCATGAATCAGATTCCGGCACGTCAGCCCCCAATCCGCCGTCACCATCGAAAAGTTCCTGGCTTGCTGCGCCATCCAGCCGGCGTGCGGTTCCGGCGTACAGCCAGCGATCCATACCCGGCGACTGCCCAGGTGGATGAAAAACAGCACGTAAAAGGTGACCAGTCCGCCCAGGCTCCAAACCTCTTCGGTAAAGAAGTCCGTCGCCCAGGTCACCTCCAGGTGCGCTTGGAGGAATTGCTTCCACGACAGGCCTTTGCGATGGGCGACCGGTGGCAGGCCATGACGCCGGAGCACGTCGCGTACGTAGATGGGACAGGCTCGGTGCCCGAGTTTTTTTAACTCCCCGGAGATGCGCCTGTAACCCCAGGAATTGTTCTCTTCTGCGAGGCGGACAACCAAGGCCTCGGTGTCGTCAGCCTTGCGCGGACGTCCAGGCTTGGCCGATTGATTATCGAAGCTCCATTTCTGCTGCTTCTGGCGCCGGTTCCAGGCCAGGAGGGTCTCGGGCTTGGCGATGGAAATGACCTCGGCCAGCCGATCCTTGATTCGCACCCCATACTGGACCTGAACGCGTCGGTCCGCTTCGGTCAAGGGAACTCGGCGGCCCAGTTTGCTGCGGAGGATTTTGTTTTCCTGCCGGAGATAGTCGTTCTCCAAAGCCAGGTCGCGGCTTAAAAGCTGCCGCACCTTGGCTACCAATGGGTTGGCCGAATTCTGAGAACTGCTGCTCATCGCCGACAGCATACCGGCACCCCCAACGGCGCCAATTCAAAATGCGCCCTGCGATTCGGGATGCGAGCGGATGAATTTTCACACCCTACAGGCATAAATTCACTAAAAAGACGCGGCGAACGGGTTATACGGTGAGAAATCCAGGCTAACGCCTCAATCCGATTCAGCCAGCATGATGGAAACATAGGGTGAATTCCGAGGAAATCCGGCGCCGCCGGATGTGGGCAAACCGAGACATTGTAGGTTTATGCCAGGGTCAGTTTCTGCCAAGGGTGATTGTGCAAACCCGATTCATGTGAACCCCACTATTTATCTGCAGGCCGAGCCGACCGCTTTATAATGTACGTAGCCGATCTTGGCGCAGCAACGGGATCGGCCCAACCAAACTTGCTGCGAGCTGAGACTGAATATATGAATAATAGTAAAACTAATGTAGGCGACGGGGCTTTCAGCTCTTTCGCCGCCCTCTGGAACGCGGTGGCCTCCTTCAGCGTGCGAAACATGGGTGTACGGGCAATCCTGCTTGCATTACGCAAACTGGCGGGAAGTAAAACCAAAGCGGACGAACTCGGGTTGGAGTCAACACTTCGGTGCTATGAAAGCGCCGACCAAATACAGGAGAAGGCACTCCGAAAAGACCCAGTCGCATTTGCGGAACTGCTGGCAATGGCAACGACGCTCAATGCAATGGTTACCGAGGTCACGGACGAGCACCCTGAAATGGTCCGACCATTCGCTCGTGTGAGCGTAACGTGGCCGATTAACCAACCCTGCTACGAATGGAGCAAGGAAGGGTCACCTCAGGAGAGGCTCCGGGCGCTGGGATTTGGCAAAGACGTCAAAGGTGAAAATGACGAAAAGCTCCGCAGATTTAACAGCGGGTGCGGATTAGTTGCGCTTCTTCTTCATATATTCGTTGTCCTACGCGCCCTGGTTGCGGGCGATCGTCGGGGCCTCGGCTTTACCAGTACTTCAGAAGACACCGCCAGAGAATACTGGTCGTTGGTCGGAAGCCCAACTCTTGACGCTGCTGTCGGCAGGCTCAGTGACTTGCCAATCAGGGAAGTCCAAGAGCTTCAAGCGTACCGGAATTGCAGGACTAAAACTCCAGGACGCATTCCAGATGTCTCTGGCGACATCCGGTTTGAAATAAAGAAATGGTTCCTCAGGATACGGCCACTCGTGGCAAAAATGGTCCAACTAGGGACCGTACCAACTGGTTCTAAGGACTCGCGTTAGCGGTTCACAGGGATTACGCACCGGACGCACTTGGCGCTCGAACTCTTTGACCACGGTATAATCTCCCGCAAAGCCTTGTTCTCGGATCCGCTGCAGGATTTGCTGAGCGGTGTAGGAGTAGCGCTCCAACAGCGCGACGATGGGCCCTTTGAAGGGATCCAGTTGGCGCGAACGCTTAGGACTCTGCCGGAGTTGATAGCGCGGTTGGTCCACCCATTTTGGGACCGTCTTGGGATCCAAGTTCAACTCCCCCTCAATCTGGGAGACCTTGAGTTTCTTGTGGTCGGCCAGCCAGCGGATTTGTTGGAAGGTTTGGAAATCAATCATGGGCACCCGATATTTGATCCTGCCGAAGATTCCGACATACTGCTACACCTCACCAGTTTCGGGTCGCAAAAGCAACTCCGGTTGTTGTTCTGCTGCGGAAGGCGCCGGGCGCCCCGCATGGACGGCCGCGATGGCAGCTTGAACGCACGGCGCGTTCAAGGCGTCCTGGGGTACCATCCATGGCGCGTATTTCACAATCTGGCGCCCTTGGAGAACCCCGCGCTGCAAGAGATTTCGAATCGTGCCCTGACTCACTTGAAGACGTTCGGCAGTCTCCTCTAATGTTAGCCAATCACGTTTGTCTTCTTGAAAACATGATATCTTATGGTAATGTCGCAAGGATTTTACACGGCCTAGGTTGAAGGGATTGTCCGCGCCAGTGGCATAACCGAGTTTGTTGAGCACTTGGGCAATGACTCGATCATCGCAACTGGCCGCAAGTTCGCGCACCAACTGGACCACTTCCCGATCCGTGCAACGACTGTGCTCACCCGTGCGGTTACGCTTCACGTATACGCTCGTATGCACACCCCCGGCCCAGTGCAACAGCAATTTGGCCCGCGGCGGATCCTCCACCAGCTCGGCCGTAATACTGGTCAGGGCGCAACGAACGATTCGTTTCTTGAGTTGGATGGACGCGGCTTGGTGCGACCTGCACCAGGAGTCCCGTTGCAATGCCAAGGCTCCCTTTATCATGGGTCACTCCCTCCAGGCGGTTGCCGTCTTGGCGCAGGCGGCGGGCGTTTATCTGGCCGTGCCGGTGGCGGCCCGCATCCATGAAGGCGTGGTCTGGAACAATCGCGACCGGCGCACGTTGCTGGATAAATTGGGCTTCATCTCCGCCACCGCGTGGTAAGCCTTGTCGGCGGCGGTGCTCTCGATGGTCAGGTTGTCGGCAGCCGAATCTTGCGCCTGATTGATATTCACTTGCGCTTGCAGCACATGGAGACTCAAATCCTTCTGATCGGC
>Ga0209429_10002796_pt1 | contig 10159 bp, 4 predicted proteins | sample BarGraNGADG00212_3_FD_184493 | JGI IMG/M metagenome (GOLD analysis project Ga0209429, IMG submission 184493) | Arctic peat soil microbial communities from Barrow, Alaska - Barrow Graham LP Ref core NGADG0004-212 (SPAdes) (version 2) | ecosystem: Environmental > Terrestrial > Soil > Wetlands >... | reverse complement strand
GAAACGCTATCTCGGCAAAGGCGTGTCCAAGGCGGTCAAGAACGTGACCGAAATCATTCTGCCGACGCTGGCAGGTCTGGACGCCCTGGATCAATTGACCATTGACCGCACCCTGCTGGAACTCGATGGCACGGAAACCAAATCCAAGCTGGGCGCCAATGCCATTTTGGCCGTGTCCCTCGCCAATGCCAAGGCCGCCGCAGTATCGGTCGGCCAGCCCCTGTTCAAATACCTGGGCGGACCGAACGCCAAGGTGCTGCCGGTGCCCATGGCTAACGTGATCAACGGTGGCGCCCACTCCGACGCCCCGATCGATTTCCAGGAGTTTATGATCGTGCCCAAGGGTTTCAACAGCTTCTCGGAAGGCCTGCGCGCCATCACCGAAACCTTCCATGCCCTCAAGCGCGTGCTCCAGAAGAAGGGCCTGTCCACCACCGTGGGCGACGAAGGCGGTTTCGCGCCCAAGCTCGAGAGCACCGAGGCGGCCATCGAAGTCATCCTGCAGGCCGTCAAGGATGCCGGGTACAAGTCCGGCAAGGAAATGTTCCTGGCCCTCGATGTGGCCGCCTCGGAATTCTACGATGCCAAAGCCGGCCAGTATGTGTTCAAGAAGAGCAGCGGACGCAAAATGAGCGGCGAAGAACTCGTCGCCTTTTACGGCGAACTCATCGGCCAGTACCCGATCATCAGCATCGAGGACGGTTGCGCCGAAAATGACTGGAAGACCTGGAAACGGCTCACCGACAAACTCGGGGATAAGATCCAGCTCGTGGGCGACGACCTGTTCGTCACCAATGTCAAATTCCTGCGCCAGGGCATCGAGCAAGGGGTCGCCAATTCCATCCTGATCAAGGTGAACCAGATTGGCTCGCTCACCGAAACCCTGGACGCCGTCGAGCTGGCCCAGAACAACAATTACACGGCGGTCATCAGCCATCGCTCGGGCGAAACCGAGGACTCGACCATTGCCGACATCGCCGTCGCGACCAATGCCGGCCAGATCAAGACCGGTTCCTTGAGCCGCACCGATCGCGTGGCCAAGTACAACCAGTTGCTGCGCATCGAGCAGTTGCTCGGGCAGAACGCCGTGTACGGCGGCAAGTTCTAAAAATTGCGAACCTTAAGTGACCCTGCCGGCGGGAACGGCTTTATAGGCCGACCCCGCAAATTTATAGATGAAAAAGATTAAGTTATCTTTGCCGGAGGATCGTTACTTTGGCCCGGATCCGCGCCAGAAAAAAATCGCCCGGCGGCTGTACGAGCGGGTGGCGCATCTGCCCTTGGTCTGCCCGCATGGCCATGTCGATCCGCGCCTGTTTGCCGATCCCAATTACACCTTTGGCACACCCGCCGAGATGGTCATCATGCCGGATCATTACGCGTTTCGCATGCTGTATTCGCAGGGCATCCCCCTGGAGAAACTGGGCATTCCACGGGCGGACGGCGGAGCGGTCGAGCCGGATCACCGCAAAATCTGGCAGACCTTCGCCGAAAATTTCTTTCTCTTTCGCGGCACCCCCACCGGCATGTGGCTGGCGCACGAGCTATATTCGGTTTTCGGCATTCGGGAAAAACTGGCCGCCGAGTCCGGCCAGCGCATTTACGACCAGATCGCGGCCAAGCTGAAGTCCGCCGAGTTTCGTCCGCGCCGGCTCTTCGAGAAGTTCAACATCGAAGTGCTCTGCACCACCGATGCGGCCACCGATCCGCTGCCCCATCACCAGGCGATTCGCGCTTCCGGCTGGAAGGGCCGCATTTTGCCGACTTTCCGTCCGGACGGCGTCGTGAACCTGAACATGGCCGGCTGGAAGAAGAACATCGGCGATTTGAGCGAGGTTAGCGGGATCGAGGTCAGGAATTACCGGTCATATATCCAGGCCCTCGAGAATCGTCGCGCCTTTTTCAAAGCGCAGGGAGCCGCTGCCACCGATCATGCGGCGACGGTGCCCTACACCGCGGAACTCAGTTCGGCGGCGGCGGACACGATTCTCAAGCGCGCATTCCAGGGGAAGGCTACCCCGGAGGACGCGGTGCGGTTCACCGGTCACATGATCATGGAAAACGCCCGCATGAGCATCGAAGACGGGCTGGTCATGCAATTCCATTCGGGCAGTTACCGCAATCACAACGCGGCAATTTATCAGCGGTTCGGTTTGGACAAGGGCTGCGACATTCCGGTTCGGGCCGAGTACACCGAAAACCTGAAGCCGTTGCTGAACAAGTACGGGAATGACGCGCGCTTGACCCTGATTCTGTTTACGCTCGACGAATCCACCTACGCGCGGGAGTTGGCGCCGTTAGCCGGACATTACCCGGCGCTGAAGGTGGGTCCGCCCTGGTGGTTCCACGACAGCCTCAACGGCATCATGCGTTACCGCGAACAGACCGCGGAAACCGCCGGCATTTACAACACGGCGGGCTTCAACGACGACACCCGCGCCTTTGCGTCCATTCCCGCGCGTCATGACCTGTGGCGCCGGGTTGATGCCAACTGGATTGCCGGCTTGGTGGTTCGCGGCGTGGTGGATATGAGTGACGCCGAGGAGATGATCCAGGACACGGCCTACCGCTTGGTCAAACAGGTTTATAAGCTTTAAGCCGGTTTCCGATGTGCCAGCGGCGCGCCGGATGGCTCCGGCGCGCTTTTTTTTGGGGAGCGCGGCAGCTTGCTGCCGCTTTCCTTTTCGCAGGCCCGCCAACCGTCAAATCCTCCGTCGCTGGGGTCACCCATTAAAGATATTAGTTAACCGATCTTCGAGCCTAGCACTACAGCGACATTTTGTAGGCCGGCTGCCCCCAGCCGGCGCCGGGTCGGGGGACCCGGCCTACAACGATGGTTCATGGAAGCCCCACGGCTCACGAAGTAGTGCTAGGACGCAGCATCCAAAAAAAAGAGGGAAGTGACCGGCCGGGCAAATTCATGAGGGGTAGGAGACGAGGTAACGAGGCTCCATTTTAATTTCAGGGGGCTGCCTAAACGGGAAATTCGAGCCTCGTCACCTTAGCGGGGGGGGCGCCGTCCTCGGCGAAGAGGTATTCCAGGTCCATTTTGGTCAGGTTGCGGGCGAAGCCTGCCTCGCCGAGCACCTCGACGATCGTTTGGGCCTTGCGTTGCTGGAGCTCCCAGATTTTCTCCTCGACGGTGCCGGGGGCGATGAGACGGTAGGCGTTGACCTTGCGGGTTTGGCCGATGCGATGGGAACGGTCGATGGCTTGGGCTTCGACGGCCGGGTTCCACCACGGGTCGTAGAGGACCACGTAGCTGGCGGCGGTCAGATTCAAGCCGGTTCCGGCGGCGCGCAGGCTGAGCAAAAACACGGCGGGATTCTGATCGTTTTGGAACGCCTGCACGACGTCCTGCCGGTTCTTGGTCGCGCCGGAGAGCAGGTGGGTGGGAATCTGGCGATGCTGGCACTCGCGTTCCAGGAGGCGAAGCATCCGCACGAACTGGCTGAAAACGAGAACTTTTTGGCCCTCCGCCACTAACGGTTCGAGCAGTTCGAACAAGGTGTCGGTTTTGCCGGATTCCGCGTCGTTGCCGACGAGTTGCGGGTGGCAGCAAATCTGGCGCAGGCGAGTCAGCGCGGCCAGCACATGGAGTTTGCTCTTGGCGAGTCCGTTATCGGCCACGGTGCGCATGACCAGCTCGCGACTGCGGCGCAGTTCGGCCAGATACAATTTGCGTTGTTCTTCACCCAGCTCGCAGTCGCGCCGTTCTTCGACCCGATCCGGAAGATCCTTGGCCACCTGCCGTTTGAGCCGGCGCAGCAGGAGCGGCCGGAGTTTGGCGGAGAGCCGCTTGCGGGCGATGCCTTGGGCGGCCGGATTGTCCTCGCGCGAGTCGTAGATCTGCTCGAAGCGGCTGCGGGCGCCCAGGTAGCCGGGCTGGACGAAGTCTATGATGCTCCAGAGGTCCAGCAGGCGGTTTTCGAGCGGGGTGCCGGTCAGGGCCAGGCGGAGATCGGAGCGCAATTGTTTGACCGACTGGGTGACTTGCGCGTCGGGATTCTTGATGAACTGGGCTTCATCCAGGATGACGGCCTGGAACTCGAATTGCTGGAGGGCGGCCAGGTCGCGTCGCAACAAGGCGTAGTTCGTAACGATCAGATCGTGTTGGGGAATCTGTTTGCGCAAGTTGTGGCGCGCAGCGCCGCTGGCCAGGATGAGCACTTTCAGGCCGGGAGTGAAGCGGTTGGCTTCGCGTTGCCAATTATGCAGCACCGAGGCGGGGCAGATGACCAGCGACGGTTTGACTTTATCGCCGGATTGTTCCTTGAGCCAGACGAGCCAGACCAGCGTTTGGAGGGTTTTGCCCAGCCCCATGTCGTCGGCGAGGACGCCGCCCAGGCGGAGGCGGCTGAGGTGGCAGAGAAAATCGACTCCGGTTTTTTGATAGGAGCGCAAGTCGGCGGTGATGCCGGCTGGCAAAGGGGTGGGGGGCACGCCTTTGAATTCGGCTATGTGCTGATGGAGCTGCCGGGCCTGGGGGCCTTCGCCGAATTGTTGCAGGGTGGTCTCGTCGAGTTGCGCTGCGTGCAGCAGGCTGATGCGCTGCGGCACGGGGGTCAGTCCGTCCAGGCCGAGATTCGCCAGGGTTTCCTGGGCGGTCAGGACCGATTCCGTGTCGAGTTCCAGCCACCCGCTGTCGGGGAGTTTAACGAAACGGGTGGTGGCGGAGGCCAGGCGTTCGAGGTCGGCCTGGCTGAGCTTCAACCCTTCAATTTCCCAAGCTGCCGAAACCGAGAACCAGTCGATGCCGCTGCCATGGACAACCAAGTGTGGGCGCAGTTTGTGCGGTGTCAGGAACAGCCGGTGGAACGGCGGGTTGCCGAGGTATTCCGCCTCCGCGGGCCGGTCCGGCCAGGCGGCGGCTAAAGCGGCCAGGAACGCTTCTTTGGCGTCTCCTATCCAAAGTCCGGGTTCCGGCGTAAACCAATCCAGTCGGCGCAGCCACAGGGTGGCCGGCTCCAGGCGCGGATCATCGAGAAACTCGGGTTTGTCCGAGGTGGGGCGCGCTTCGCCGGAGGGCTGCCAATCGTGGCCGTTCCACTGCCAGATACTGTGGTCTCGCTCGCTTTTGGCCAGCAACCGCAATTTGACGGTGTCATCGTCCAGCTCGAAAGTGAATTGCGGGCGGGCGCGATGGGCGATGCAGATTTTTTCCCAATCCGAGCCATCGTAGTTGCCGGTTTTGCGGAGCTGGGCCAGAAAGCGATGGCTCAGTTTATAGGCGGGGACCGCGCTTATTTGGAGCCAGACATCGAGCACTTCCGGTGTGGGAGCGTTGCGGATCAGAAAAAAGCTATGGTCGATTAAGGCCAGGGTGGGGTGACCGGCGAAAAAAACAACCTGGTCCAGGTCATACGTTTGGCCCGTCGGCAGGACCAACCGGTGCGTGAACAGCAATTCGTCCGCGCGCGATTTCAGGTGCGGCTGAAATTCGGCGATTTGTCCCTGAAAGAGCAGTGGCGCGCGGGTCGATTCCATTTCCAGCCGGCCGCGATGACTCCAGCGGGCCAGCCATCGCAGCAGATCGAGCCCGGTCAGAACGAGGCCATTGAGCGGGGTTTCGCGTGGGTCGTTCAGCTCGGTCAGCCATTGAATAAACTCCCAATCGGCGGGCGGGAACAATTCCTGTTCATGGGCGGCGCGCAGGGTCAGGTCGATGATTTCGGTGAGCGACTTGGTTTTTTCGCCGGTCCGGGGCCGGATCAGGTTGAGTTTGACATTCAGCGAGCGCAAGGCCGAGCCATGGCTGGGGGGCAGGATGGAACAAAGGACGCGCAGGCTGGCTCGCGGGGCGTCCAGATGATGGGGGTTTGCCGGGAACATCCATTGTTCCAGGTCGCTCAGGAGTTGCTGTTCCTTTTCGGCCTGTTCGATTTGAGCCAGGCGTTTCAGGTTGGCGCAGGGAATCAACTCGGTGGGCAGCGGACGATTCGAGCGAAGGAACAGCAGGGCCAGTTCTTCGAGCCGGTGTTGACCCTGGGAAGCCAGGAGCCGCGGCCACCAGTTTTGGACCGTGAAATCTTTTCGGGCGAGCAACAGTTTGCTGAAGTAGTCCTCCAGCAACAGCCAGGAGCGTTGCGAATCGGCGCAGTCCGCAAAGGATTTCAGGAGTTCGGCGCGTTCGGTGACGGCCGCTTGGGAGTCGGCGAGTTCACGACGCAGGTCAGCGCGGGCGCCGTAGGTCTTTTCCAGCACCGTATTCTGCGCGTCGTATTTCGCCTGGCCGGCGCCGCGCGCCGCGCGGGTCTTGGAAGCGCCTTTTGCCATTTCTTAAAATCCAATTTTTGGGACTCGCTATCACGGCATAAAACCGGCCCTGGGGTCAATAAGAAACCAGGAATAAAGCGGGGCGCGTGCGCAGCTCACTTTTTTCGGAGCGCGGACATTCCTGTCCGCTTGGCGTTGACCCGAACGAAGAGGCGGACAAGAATGTCCGCGCCCCATCCACAATGTTTTAAAGCCGGGGCGGCTCGTCCGGGGCGGAAACGACTCGGCAATCGCCGGAAGGCAATCATTACTGCCGGAAGAGCCATTTGGAAAGCATCGGCAGGTAATAGCCGGGTTCGCGCCAGACCATGCGGGTGGCGGCGATGGGGTTTTTCAGAAGAAAGTTGACGATGAGCTTGAATTTGAGTTTTCGCAGCTTCCGCCGTCCTTTGAGGAAAACCGCGGCAAACTGTTGGCGGTCCACGGTGTCGTCCAAAAGCAAAGGATCGGTGACGTTGTGCAAATCTTCCTTTTCCCAATCCATGGTGTTGCTCACCTTCCCCCGCTGGAGAGCGACGTCCCAAAACGGCGTGTCCGGGAAAGGCGTGGCCACAAAGCTCCACAGGTAACGCGCGCCGTTTTGAATGGCAAAATCGATGAACTCGTTGGTCTTCTCCATGTCTTCGAGGGTCTCGCCCGGCGTGCCATACATCAGGCTGCCATAGACATTCAGCCCGTATTTCTTGCACAGGAGAATGGCGCGCCGGTTGGATTCCACGTCCACCGAGCCCACCTTCAGCGATTTCAAAATGCGGTCCGACCCCGACTCGAAACCGAAATTAAGCGTCTTGATCTTGATCTCCTTCATGGCCTGGCACATCTCGTCGGACATCAGGTTGGCGCGCGGACTGCACTCGATGGCCTGAATCTTATCGAAGATGCCATGCTTGACGAACGCCTGCTTGAGGTCGCGCAATCGCTGGGGGCTGACCGTGAAAAGGTCGTCCAAAACCTTGAGATCGTTGGATCCGAACTCATCGATAAAATGCTTGGCAATGCGGGCCGTGAAATCCGGCGAATGGAAACGCATCTTGCCCCAGAACCGGGCCGTGGAGCAAAACGTGCACCGATAGGGGCAGCCACGGGAGGAAATCACATAAGCCTTGATGCCCATGGCGGCGATCGACGGGATTTCCTCTTCCCGGAAATAATTTCGGTTCGCAAAACGGAAATCCGGAACCGGCAAATCGTCCAGGTTAGCCAGGGGTTTGCGTTTGGGATTGACCTGCACCCGGCCGTTTGCGTCGAAAAAGACCACGCCGTTGACCTGCGGGAGCCGATCGGGGGTAAAGGCTGGATTATCCAGATAGAGATTAACCAATTCTTGGAGCGTTTGCTCGCCTTCTCCCAGAACGCCGATATTAAAAACCGGATTCATCGACTCCGGCAGCGAGGAGACATGCACGCCGCCCAATAGGAAGGGGACGGAAAACTGGGAACGGATGGATTGCGCAAAACGAATCAGCTTGCCGTATTCAACCGTCATGGCCGTGAAACCGATCAGGTCCGGCTTGAAGGCGGCCAACTCCGCCGCGAGCTGCGGAGAATAGTTTTTATCGAGGACCTTGATGTTTTCCCCTTTGAGGCCCACGCGGTCCCGCAAATAGGTCGCTAAATAAACCAGGCCCACCGGCGGCACCCGCTCGGCGTCCTGTTGCACGGTCACCAGGGCCACGCGCAAACTTTCTTTGGTTTTCTGATTCATGCGCACCTTCGCTTTTCCAGCTAGAAACCAACCATCCGGTCAGGTCCATGCCGCCATGATCCTCTTTTAATCCAAAATGGATGGAAAGTCCAAATGAGTTGAGAAAATCGGCCTGGGCGCATACCACCATTATCGGGGCGCGGACATTCCTGTCCGCTTCGGCGCTTCGGTGTGACTGGAACGAAGAAGCGGACAGGAATGTCCGCGCTCCAAAAGGGCGCAGGTCACCGGTGTTCGACAAAGGTGAGATGCGCCCGATTGGCCTACCAGTCCGTTGGCTGGAAGTCTTTCAGGAACTTTCCCCACACGTGTTCGCCCGTATTGAAACCGGCGATGATGGGATCGACGATGCGCGCCGCCCCATCGACGATGTCCAGCGGCGGATGAAACCGGTGTGTCTGGGTCTTGCGCGCCGCCAGGGGCGCGGGATCCTCATCCGTCACCCAACCCGTATCGACGCTGTTCATGTGAATCCCATCGGCGTGGTAATCGGTTGCCGAAGTGCGCGTCATCATATTGAGGGCCGCTTTCGCCATGTTCGTGTGCGGATGGCGGGTCGTTTTGGACTTTCGGTAGAATTGTCCCTCCACCGCGGAGACATTGACGATGTGCTTGTCGCGCTCGGGGGTGCGAAGCAGCAAGGGTTTTAGCCGCGCATTGAGCACGAAAGGCGCGACGGCATTAACCAAGTGCACTTCCAACAGCTCGACCGAAGGCACTTCGGCGAGCGTGAGACGCCACGAGTTCCGGCCGCGCAGATCGATTTGCTGGAGATCCTGATCCAGGCGTCCCTCGGGGAACAGATCTCCTTGCGCGGATAGCTCGTCTGGCAGCATCGGCCTCTGCGATAATTCCGCCGCCGGCGCCAAGCCGGCGATTCCCGAGATCGGGCGCTCGCTCAGCGCCGTTCCGCCTTTGGGCAGGAGGTGGTAATGGCGCAACCCTTCATAGGCGCCTAACAACCGTCTGGCTTTTTCGGGCATCCCGGTTAAGGGCCCGGATTCGTGCGCCATCATGTGCCGATAAAAATCGGGAGGACGCCGCACGGTTTGGCAGGCATTGTTGATGATGAAATCCAGCCGCCCCCGGGTTTTGAGCAAATGCTGGCAAAACGCCTCCACGCTGGGCGTGTGACGCAAATCGAGTCCAAAGATTTCCAGCCGATGGCCCCACTCGCTGAAATCGGGCTCGCTCGCATAGCGCGCCGCCGAGTCGCGTGGGAATCGAGTGGTGACGATCAGTTCAGCCCCGGCCCGCAGCAGCTTGATACCCGCCTGGTATCCGATTTTCACGCGACCGCCAGTTAAGAGCGCCACCCGTCCGTGCAAATCCGCCAGCTCGGTTCGTTTTCGAAAATTCAGCTCCGCGCAGGGCGGGCAGAGCTGATCGTAGAAAGGGTGAATCGGCGAATAATGGCGCTTGCAGATGTAGCAATGTTGCGGCTCGATGGCCTCGTGCAACTGCGGATCGCCCGCGCCGTCCTCCGGCTCGAATCCGGCCGGCGGAAATACGTTCGGGGTAGTGAACACGGACACTTTGCGCAGTTTGCGAATGCCGGTCTCGGTGAGCAAATCTTGGTCGCGTTGTTGCCGTTCGGCCTTGCGCCGGCGCTGGTGGCTTTTGAGTGCCCGGCGTCGTTCGATCGGATTGGGGCAATAGACCTGACCGGCTGCTTGCAGCAGGCGCGTGCGGTCGGCGACCGAAACTTCGGCCAGCAACGCCCGGTTGGCGGCGACCGTCTCCAGGAGTTCGGCGGCCGCCCGCAGGCGCTCGACTATCGCGTTGGCATTCATGGCTGAGCATTCTTCCCGATCAGGGCGAATTGTGCCAGCGCGAAAGGAAAGGCCCGGGAGTTTGCCGCGCCTTTCAGGTTGTGTTTGACCCGGCCGTCACCCGGTCAAACCTTTTGGCACGTCCGCTCAAGATTTCGGGCGCGGCGCCAGTTTAACCTGCGGATAACGTCTTTTAACTTTGGAACTTGAGGCGGCGGCGTTTAACTCGCCGGCGAGTTTGATGAATTCGAATTGGCTGCGGATTTTGGGGGTTGCGCGCGACGGTTTCAACCGGTGATAGCGGCCGTCCGGATCCAACCCGCGGGCTTTGACATTGTCGGCCTGGGTCAGGGCCAGGATTTCACGGCAGATGCGTTCGCGCACCACGCCATCCAGGATCGGGAAC
>Ga0209429_10002794_pt1 | contig 10162 bp, 8 predicted proteins | sample BarGraNGADG00212_3_FD_184493 | JGI IMG/M metagenome (GOLD analysis project Ga0209429, IMG submission 184493) | Arctic peat soil microbial communities from Barrow, Alaska - Barrow Graham LP Ref core NGADG0004-212 (SPAdes) (version 2) | ecosystem: Environmental > Terrestrial > Soil > Wetlands >... | reverse complement strand
GAAAACCATGATGTACTTTTCATTTATTATCCCATTCATTCTGGCATATATCTGGTACGCATGGAAAGCAATCAATAACAGCAAAATAACTGAAGAAGAAATGAATTCGGAGGAACATAAATATTAGGCGGAAGGCAACAGGCTACAGGCTACAGGAAAACATCTGTAGCCTGCAGCCCATCGCCTGTAGCCTTCTGTAAATTATAAACTTATTTAGAAAATACGACATGTATATAACCCAAATTCTTCAATACCTCATTTGGCCGGCATTTATAATATTATGCTGGTTTGCTATAAAACTTGCGTTAACTTATTACGAAAAGAAGTTTCCAGAAAAGGAATAATTTATCAGAATAACAGGGCGATCATTGATGATAGGATGTAAAACGGTATGATAAGCGGTGCAGCGTTAAATCCCAAAAATGCAAAGGAGACAAGTACCAGTCCTGCAAGAATTAACCTTCCCTCATTTCCTTTAAGCTTCAGATTTGTAACTTTCATGGATATTAATGGAATCCTGGTCACCATTAACCCGGATGAAATCAGAGCCAGTAAAATCATTGCCAGAGGAGAACCTGTAAATGAACTGAAAAAGGTTGAATGAGAATATTCAGCCGCAATAACGACCGAGATCACTGCAAGTGCATTGGCAGGTATTGGAAGGCCTTTAAATGTTGAAGACTGAGTTGTATCAAGATTGAATATAGCAAGACGCAAAGCACCGCAAACCGGCATTATCGCAGGGATTATCATTATCAGGAAAGTTTTTATACTATCAGCATCATTTATTGGTGCAGATAATGAAAGAGAATCGTTTAACAGCTGGTAAATAATCAGTCCGGGTGCAACACCAAAGCTTACCACATCTGCCAGACTGTCGAGTTCTTTTCCTATCGCGGAATATGCTTTAAGTAATCTGGCTGAAAAACCATCAAGAAAATCGAATATCATCGCTGCAAGTATAAACCATGAAGCAGTTACAAGATCTCCATTGGCAGCAAATATTATCGCAATAAATCCAGATGTCAGATTCAGCGAAGTAATAAAATTTGGAATATATTTCATTTTTAATAGCAGTTGTAACAGATGTATAACAAAATTAGGATAAATTCTGCTAAAATCAGCGCGATCTATGGGATATGGATTAAATTTGTCTCAAATAACATTAATTGGATGGATTATTTAGCCGGGATAAAGATTGCAGTAGATTTTGATGGAACAATAGTTGAGCACGAGTATCCTGGAATAGGGAAAGAAAAACTTTTTGCTTTTCTTACCTTAAAGGAACTCGACAAGATGGGTGCAAGGCTTATATTATGGACTTTCAGGAGTGGTAAAGAGCTGGAAGATGCTGTGGAATTCTGCCGTAAGAATGGAGTTGAATTTTATGCCGTAAATAAAAATTACCCCGAGGAGATCTTAGATGAAACAATCAGCCGCAAGATTAATGCCGACATTTATATTGATGATAAGAATATAGGAGGGTTCCCGGGATGGAGCGAAATATGGCAGATGCTTAACCCTTTTGATCTCCATCAACAGGAGTTAGAAAACAGGATTACTTCGGTACCTAAAAGAATATTAAATCTACTTTTTACCAGGAAAAACAAATCAGATGAGAATAAATTACCCTAAATGCGTTATTCCCCCTTTCACTGTGCTCTTTCTCGCATGGACACTTTCATGTTCAGGTCGTCCTGATAAAAAGAACACAGCTTCTGTTAAACCTGTCGAAATTTCAAATGCAGAAGTTGCTGTAAGGCTCATTAAAATGATTTCCCCTGACGAGAATACCGGTTTCAAACTCAAAGATAATATTAAGGTGGTTCTGGAATTGGAGGATAAAAGCAAACTACCTGATTCAGTCTTAATCTCTTTTAACGGAAGAGCAGTTACCACTCTCAAATCCGGATCATTGGAATACACTATCCCTCCGGTATTCACAAATACTACTGGCAGAAGATCATTGAAAGCTATCTCTTACAAGGGGGGAAGACAACAGAATAGTATTACCCGTTTTATGATAATCTACTCCGATATTGTTCCAAAAAAGTATGGTTATAAAGTTGTGAATTCATATCCTCATGATAAGGATGCTTTTACCCAGGGTTTGGTATATGATAATGGTTTGTTCTTCGAAGGAACAGGTGAGGCCGGATCGAACCTGAGAGAAGTAGAGTTGAAGACAGGCAAGGTAAACAGGCAGCATAATCTTGATGGCTCGTTATTCGGAGAAGGCATCGCTTTATTCCAGAATAGAATATTCGAGGTAACATGGAGAAATAAAATCGGATTTGTTTATGAAAAATCAACTTTCAAATTGATCAATAAGATCTATTATCCTACCGAGGGCTGGGGATTAACAACCCTGGATGATAAAATTGTATTGAGTGACGGAACAAACACTCTTTACTTTTATGAACCAGAAACATTTACTGAAACTTCCAGAATTGAAGTCTATGACAATACCCACATGGTTGACTCACTGAATGAACTGGAGTATATTAATGGTGAAATCTGGGCAAATATCTGGATGAATAATCATATAGCACGGATTGATCCAATAACAGGTAAAGTCCTGGCTTACATCGATCTGAACGGCATTCTGCCGGCATCAGAACGCAATTCAGAAACAGATTGCTTAAATGGAATCGCTTACGATCCCGAAGGGAAAAGGATTTTTGTTACCGGGAAAAGATGGCCAAAGCTCTATGAAATAAAGCTTACTGAATAATTTTTGTACCGTAAACTATATTGAGACTTGCAGGTACGATACTGAATTCCACAGGAGTGTGACCAAGTGATTCCCCGTCAGCTTCTGTGAATATAATTGAATCAGAAGTAACCTTAATGTTTTTGCATTTATACCCGTCAATCTTAGGATAGCTGAGTATCGAACCATCATATAACATTTTAAGGTTTCTGATAATCTCAAACTTTCCCATGCCATTTATTATTGTTAAATCGAGCAGACCATCATCCGGCAGGGCATTTGGTGTCTGTCTCATACCTCCGCCGCAGTATCTTCCGTTTCCTACGTTGATTGAAAATACATTTGCGTTGATCTTTTTCCCGTCAATTTCTACTTCTGCTGTTGTGTTTTTATAAGATATCAGACTCATAAGCAGGTTGTAAAAATAGATTAGTTTTCCGCCTCGTCCCTTATCCTTTTGATCATTGGTCCTTTTAACAACCACAGATTCAAATCCCAGTCCGGCTATATTTATAAAGTATCTTGATTTCTTCTCAGTTCCATTGTAAAAACTAATCATGCCCGTATCATGTAACATTTGTTTGTTATTGCTTATTATTTTAATGGCCTTTTCATAATCAAGAGGTATCCCGAACATTCTTCCCCAGTCATTGCCGGTACCAACAGGTATCAATGCGAGAGAGATATCCGTTGTGGAACATATAACATTTAAGAAAACACCATTAACAACTTCGTTCAGAGTTCCGTCACCACCAACCGATATTATTTTTCTGAAACCGTCACTAATACCTTCCCGGGTAAAGTCAATGGCCTGCCCTTTCCTTTCTGTAAATTTAACGGCAAAGGGCAATTCCGCTTTTTTCATGAGTGACGAAATGGTATTCCAGTCTTTTTTCCCTTTTCCGTTACCTGCATTAGGGTTTACTATGACCAGCCAGTCTTTCTCATTGGAGTTCTGATTCATTTATCGATTTGGTTGATTAGCAGACAAAGATGAAAATAAATCAGATAAATATTAGTAAACCAGATTAATATCATTTAAATTTTGCAATAAGTGCTTTGCGCAATGATCCATATGCTCAACTAGTTAATACTACTTTGACAGATTTTAAAATCAACATGTTTTTGCCCTGAATCCCTAAAGGGAACATGTTGATTTTTCAGCTTTTCACCCTTTAGGGCCGGGGCAAAAAAAAGCTGAAAAAAGAGAATATCCATAATCTGTCAAATGTAGAATTAACTAATTCTCGATATTTTCACTATGTTAATAAGATGTTGAAAACCCCGAAAAAAATGTTTACAATTACATCTTTCACTACCGGCACAGGTAGTTCTTAAATGGTAAATTTGAGGCTCAAAATAAAACTCAAATAATTAAAGGAAAACAGATGGGAAGGATAATAGCTATAGCGAATCAGAAGGGTGGTGTCGGTAAGACAACAACAGCAATTAACCTTGCCGCAAGTCTTGCTGCTCTTGAAAAGAAAGTACTGATTGTCGATGGAGATCCACAGGCAAATGCTACCTCAGGAATAGGTATTGACACACGGCAGATCAGGTGCACAATTTATGATTGCCTGATAGATGGTAAAGAGCCTTCAGAAGCCTTAATGAGCTGTGAAGTTGAAAATCTGTCAATTATACCTTCAAATATTGATCTGGTAGGTGCTGAAATTGAAATGCTCGACAGACCAGAAAGAGAGAAAATTCTAAAAGAGGTTCTTAAGAAAATCAAAGGTGACTATGATTATATTTTAATTGATTGTTCTCCTTCACTTGGACTCCTTACAGTAAATGCTCTTACTGCATCAGATTCAGTTATAATTCCGGTTCAGTGTGAATATTTTGCTCTGGAGGGGCTTGGTAAATTGTTAAATACAATTAAAATTATTCAGAATAATCTTAATCCGGAACTTGAGATTGAAGGGTTCCTTCTTACAATGTATGATTCCAGGCTGAGATTATCGAATCAGGTTGCTGATGAGGTAAATAAGCATTTCCAACAGATGGTTTTTAAAACTATTATTCAGAGGAATATCAAGCTTTCAGAAGCTCCCAGCTTTGGTCAGCCTGCTATTCTGTACGATGCTGACTCAAGGGGGACGATCAATTATCTTAGTCTTGCCAAAGAGTTAATTGAGAAACAGGAAGAAAGAGTAAAACAGAAATGAATATGATAAAGAAAAATGCGTTGGGAAGAGGTCTTGGTGCATTAATAGACGGTGTAGAGAAAGAGGTTCTCGAGAAAAAAGTAGCGGCCAACCTCGATATCTCTGTTGACTCAATAGAAGCAAACCCTTTTCAGCCCCGGACAACCTTTGATGAGCAGGCACTTGAAGAGCTCTCAAACTCTATTAAGAAACTGGGTATCGTTCAGCCACTTACTGTTCGCGAAACAGGCGGCGGAAGATATCAGCTTATTGCAGGGGAAAGAAGACTGAGGGCAGCACGTCTTGCAGGACTTACTCATGTACCGGCTTACGTCAGAACAGCCAACGATCAGGCTATGCTTGAACTGGCTCTGGTTGAGAATATTCAGCGCGAGGATCTCGATTCAGTAGAGGTCGCAATAAGTTTTCAGCGACTCATTGATGAGTGCAAGCTTACCCAGGAGCAGTTGAGTGACAGGGTTGGAAAGCAAAGATCAACAGTTGCTAATTATCTCCGTCTCCTCAGACTACCAGCCGAAATTCAACTTGGTATTAAGAATAAACACCTGATGATGGGCCATGCCCGCACTCTTGTAAATATTGAAGATCCAAAGAGACAAATCAATGTTTACTATCAGATCATAGATGGTGAACTGTCTGTACGTCAGGCAGAAGAGCTGGTAAGACAGATTCAGTCGGAAAAAGTCAAAGACCCGGGGAAAATTGAAAAGAAGAGGAAACTTAATAATGATTTTGCCCAGTTATCAGACCATCTGAATAAGATGTTTTCTGCTAAAGTTAACTTCAAAATAAACGAAAAGGGGAAAGGTAAAATAGTGATCGCCTTTGAAACTCCGGAAGAGATGGAACGCATTTTAGGAGTATTTGACCGCCTGAACTCCTGAAAATAATTATCTTTATCGCGCGTTATCTTTAAATTCCGGAAATGAAATTCCGGACTGATTTTATTTTGAAGACATTTAAGAAAATACTGATTTTACTTGTCCTGCTATTGTTTTGCTTTCAGCAGAGCAGTTTTGCACAGGATACAATTGCCGTGACTAAGTCTGTGAACAAAAAAGCTATTAATCCTGTTGACAAGTCAGACAGCATTCATGTTAAAAAACCTGCAAAAAGAATTAAATTCTCAGCAGAACCGCTTAAAGCATCAATGATGGCAGTAGCATTTCCCGGTCTTGGTCAGATATATAACAGAAAAATCTGGAAAATTCCATTGGTGTATGCAGGCTTCGGCGGACTTATTTATAGTGTCGGATTAAATTCGAAGAACTATATTAAATATATGAAAGCCTACCAGGACTTTAAAGATGCTATTCCGGCTACAAAGAGTTACGAGGCACTTATTTTAGCTGACCCTAAAACGTATGATCCTGTTCAATATCCGAAATCTTATGTTCCTGCAAATGCAGCTTATTATGAGGATGGAATGCTACGAATGGTCGATTATTACAAGAGATACCGCGATCTTTCGTATATTGGCATCGCTGGTTGGTATCTTTTATCAATACTTGATGCTAATGTTGATGCCAGCCTTTTTAATTATGATGTAAGTGACAACCTTGATATTGCGGTCTTTCCTTCGCAGGTACCCCTGCCTGGAGGCTTTATGGGAGCAGGAATAAATGTTGGTTTGAGAGTAACATTTTAACTTATTTTATTTATTATGAGATTTTTAGCAGTTTTAATAATGTCTTCCTTCGCGGTTTTTAATGCTAATGCCGCCTCAATTAATGATACAATTATAATTAAATCGGATAACAGCAGCGAAAGAATTTCCAATGATCTCGACAGCCTTACAAATGTATGGTACGTCAAAATGGCTAAGAAGAATAATCCTAAGGAGTTTACTGGTGATACAACCGGATTGAATTATCCTGATACATTATATGAACACAGGCTCAGCAAGATAAACTCTATTATAAGTCTTCCATTTAATAATATCATCAGAAGCCATATTGAGGTTTATACCGTGAGACAGAGAGATAAATTCTGTGCTGTACTTGGCCTGAAAGATTATTATTTCCCAATGATAGAAAATGTTTTCGATTCTTATGGTATTCCTGCAGAACTGAAATACATGGCTGTAATTGAATCAGCTCTTAATCCAAATGCTGTAAACGGGAGGTCGGGGGCGACCGGAATGTGGCAGTTTATGTACTCTACTGGCCGGATGTACGGGCTTACAATTAATTCAATTGTTGATGAGAGGAAAGATCCCTTAAAATCAACTCATGCGGCAGCAAAGTATTTAAAGGACCTCTATAGTATTTATAATGACTGGGTGCTGGTAATTTCTGCTTACAATTGCGGACCTGGAAATGTAAACAAAGCAATAAAAAGATCGGGCAACAAGAAGGATTACTGGGAAATTTATTACAGACTCCCCAGGGAAACCAGAGGTTATATTCCCCAGTATGTTGCAGCAGCTTATGCTGTTACTTACTATGCAGAACATAATCTTCAACCAATGCAACTAAATATTCCTCTTGCTACCGATACTATAATGGTAAATAAAGATATCCATCTTGCACAAATCTCCGAAGTGATGGGAATTCCTCTGGATGAACTTCGTGCACTGAATCCTTCATACCGTACAGGTCTGGTGCCGGGTTCATCTAAACCACGGTCTCTTACATTGCCAATGAACCACCTTGGTGATTTTATTGATCTGAACGATACTATAAGAAATTACAAATCAAATATATATCTGAATAAGGCAACACGTATTGCCGATCCAACACGATCCACATACGCTACTGCCGACATAAAAGGCAAAACAAAACTTATTTATACTGTTCAGGATAATGACAATCTCGGTTATATATCCGAATGGTATAAAGTTGGGTTATCCGATCTAAGATATTGGAATAATATTTACATGAATACTATAAGAGTAGGACAGAAGCTTGTCATTTATGTTGACAAGTCAAAATCCGAATTCTATTCACAAATCAATTCAATGTCATTTGAAGAGAAACAAAAAACGGTAGGTAAAACTGCAATAGCAAATTCACAACCTGAAAAGGTAACAGCGCCCCAGGAGGAATCTGATGGTGAATTCATTACATACACGGTTCGTAATGGAGACACAATCTGGGATATTGTTAAGATGTTCGACAACGTTAGTACAAGTCAGGTACTTTCGCTGAATAATATATCAAGTGCAGGGAAGTTGCAGGTTGGGCAGAAACTAAAGATCAAAAAGAAAAGCTGATTCTTTTCTATATATGCGTCCTTTAAGGTCATTCTTATTATTATTGATCTTTCTGGTACTTTTTGCCGGGCTCCATTATGTCATTGCGTTAAATCAATTCTTTCCATCAATTTATGAATTTGTTCCCGCTGAACTGATAACTAATTTGTTTTCAGATAATAAAACAGTTCATGAATCCCCTGTAAAACAAGCTCCTGATACAATTAAATCGAGACCAGCCGATACAGTTAAGCAAATTATTATTCCTGTACTTTCCGGGAATCAGTCCCCGGGTCCTTTGCATCTCTTTCTTGATTCACTCAGATTTTCCAAAGGTCAGATACGGGTAATGTACTACGGAGATTCTCAGATTGAGGGCGATCGGATAACTTCCTATCTGAGGCAGACATTAAGAAAAGACCGTGGAGGTACAGGCCCCGGACTGTTTCTGCCTTTGATGCCTGTTATGTACACTAAATCGGTATGGCTCAGATCATCTTCAAACTGGAAAAGGTATAACTATCTGTCGTATAAAACGGGTGAGATATCGCATAGGAATTTTGGTCCGTTTATGGCTATCTGTCGTTACCTGCCCGATGGAATGAGGACAGCAGTTCCTGAAAAGGCTTTCGTTAAAATTGCTCCTTCAAATGTTGCAGATAGCTCTTCATCTGTATATGACATCTTAAGAGTGTTCTATGGAAACACGGAAGAGGCTGTAAATGTGATAGTTAAAGCTGATGAGAATCAGATATTTGCAGATACACTGAAGAAAGGAAAGAGGTTTAATGAACTAAGATGCCAGCTGAATGGAGCAAAGGAGATATTAATTGAGTTTTCGGGAAATGTTAGTCCGGATATTTATGGTATCAGCATAGAAAGTAAAGCTGGTCTGATTATCGACAATATTCCCCAGAGAGGAAGTGCAGGACTTGAATTTACAATGGTTGGAAAGGATAATCTGGCAGATGCTTATAAAACTCTCTCTCCCGACCTTTTTATTCTGCAATATGGTCTGAATATAGTAAAAAATGTGAGGGACGATTATTCGTATTATGAGAAGGGACTGGAAAAGCAACTTTCACTTCTGAAGATGGTTTCTCCTTATACACCCATTCTTCTGGTTGGCCTTACTGATATGGCAGAAAATGAAGGTGATACTATAAAATCTTATCCAAATATTCCTAAAATAATTGAAGCGCAAAAGCTGGCTGCATCTGAATCAGGAGTTGCATTCTGGAATTCATGGTTTGAAATGGGAGGGGAGTCCTCAATTATTAAATGGGCCAAAAAAAAGCCTCCTCTTGCCCAGAAAGACTACGTCCATTTTACATTTTCCGGTGCAGACACCCTATCAAAGCTACTTGTAAACACATTGTTTTTCCCGGTTGTAAGGGATACAAACAGGTTGAAACTTACTTGTATAAATGCCGATACATCTGTTACGATTCAGAATACACTGGTTGTCCAAAAACCTGAAGAGACATCGGGTAAAAGTATAATTGAATCTATTGCAGATCAGCTATTCAAATATAATCCCGATGAGCCTTTAATCTTTTCAACCCCGGCATTCTGGCTTTTCTTTCTATTGGTACTTGCCGGTTATAGCATCATCTATAAGAAACTTTTTATCAGGAATGCTTACCTGTTTCTGGTAAGTCTTTTCTTTTATTATAAGTCGGGAGGATTGTTTTTGTTCCTTCTGATATTCGTAATACTCATTGATTTTACGTGTGGATTGCTGATCTATAATTCCAGAACAAAATTCACAAGGAGGCTTTTTATCTTGCTTAGCATCATTTCTAACCTGGGAATCCTGGCTTATTTTAAATATACGGGATTTTTTGTATCGACGATTAACGATTTGCTTGGCACAGATTATAAAGTTTATGATTTCCTTGCTTCATTTTCAAACTCTGCCCTCGGTACTTCATTTAATATCAGTAATATAATCCTTCCGGTTGGAATATTGTTTTTTACATTTCAATCGCTTAGTTATACAATTGATGTATACAGAAAAAAACTGGAACCTGTCAGGAATATTGTTGATTTTGGTTTCTATGTTTCATTTTTTCCGCAACTTGT
>Ga0209429_10002793_pt1 | contig 10162 bp, 16 predicted proteins | sample BarGraNGADG00212_3_FD_184493 | JGI IMG/M metagenome (GOLD analysis project Ga0209429, IMG submission 184493) | Arctic peat soil microbial communities from Barrow, Alaska - Barrow Graham LP Ref core NGADG0004-212 (SPAdes) (version 2) | ecosystem: Environmental > Terrestrial > Soil > Wetlands >... | reverse complement strand
TAAGTAACTACTTATCCATAATTTAAAATTGTTTAATTAATCTTAAGTCGCCGTTGTAGGCAGTTCTAATATCTTCCAAACCGAATTGTTGCATCATGTATCGATCAATACCCATTCCCCACATAATTGCTTGCCAAACATCTGGATCTAAACCCATATTTTTTAAAACATTAGGGTGACCCATACCCGCACCTAACATTTCCCGCCATGATCCATCGGGCATCTGAATATCTAACTCTAATCCTGGTTCGACAAAAGAAAAATGGCCAGGTCTGACTCTGATTTTAACTTTATCACCGAATAATTCTTTCATATATCCTTCAAGAAGACCAATCAAATGGCCTAAATTTAGATTCTTATCAATTGCAATACCATCGATTTGATAAAAATTATATAAATGAGTGTTGTCTGTGGCCTCATTTCTAAAACAACGTCCTGGAATAACTAATTTTAAAGGTGGTTTTAACTTACCATCTTTAATTGCTCTAACATCAACAGGTGTAGTATGAGTTCGAAGTAGTTTGCCGTCATTCAACCAAAAGGTATCCTGAACATCGCGAGATGGATGATCAGCCGACACGTTGAGGGCATCGAAATTATACCATTCGGATTCAATTTCTGGACCTTCGGCGATTTCAAAACCGCAAGACAAAAAATATTTAAGAGATGCTCTGAGCATTTGAGTTAAAGGGTGTAAGTGACCATTATTTTCCATAGTGTACTCCTTTGAAACGAAAAAATAATTCTAACATTAAAACTGAAATAATAAATAACGATGCGATCCACCAATTAAAAGATTTAACTTGGACCAGGAAGATGCAACCAATAAATAAAAAAGAGATTAAAGCACTTTGTCTTAAAGTAGGTGCAAGGTGAGCAAAAACCACTTCGCGATTAGACATCCAAACTTTTAAATAAAAACCAATAATTGCGAAAATACAGACTAAAAAACAAAATAGAGTCGTGTATGTTAATACTATAATCCACGCTGGTGCCTGAAACGGATTCACATTATTTAGCAGTAAAAACCAAAGTCCAAATGATAAAATCATAATCGAATAAAGCCCAAATAAATATAACCTAAGCCCCATTATTAGCACCTTTTAGTAATTCGTCAACTCGATCTAACTTTTCCTGATAAGAATCAGTTTTAAAAGTAAGTTTTGGAGTCGATCTCATTTTTAATTCATCCGCCAAAACTCGTTGGTAAAATGGTGTTTTGACTTTTAAATCTTTTAGTAATTTTTCAGTTAAATTCTCATCAAAAAGAGAAATATAAACCATAGCTGTTTCAAAGTCAGAAGAAACAATTACGTCCATAACACTGATTAATCCATATTTTTCACCAAAATCGTTATTTATCAGTGAAGACAATTCTTGTTTAAGTAAGGTAGAAATTTTAGCCAAACGTCGTTCTTTCATACGTTTATTTTACCAAATTTCTTCCTTGAGTGCAAAGTCCAGGACTATCGTTTGGCCCATTGAGGAGCCTTACGAGCGCCTTTAAGTCCAGGTTTCTTTCTTTCTTTCATTCGCCCATCACGAGTTAAAAAACCTTCAACTTTTAATGTTTTATGTAATTCTGAGTCATATTTGTCCAAAGCACGAGCAATACCTAAGCGGATCGCTCCCAGTTGAGCCACCAGTCCGCCACCATAAGCCTGAGCGAAAATGTCAAATTCCTTGTCTTTACCCGTGACTTTTAACGGCTCAAGATAAACACGACTAGGTTGTGCTAGTTCTTTTTCATTCACAGTCACCTTACCACTACCTTTAACAATCTTAACCTTGGCAATAGCGGTTTTGCGTCTGCCTAGTCCATACCAGAAATTTTTCGTTTTGTCAGCTACTTGTATCGTATTTTTATCTTTAGCCATAATATTCCTTAATTATTAATCGTTAAGTTCTTCATCCAACTGTCACGGAGTTTGTTTTTTGGCAGCATACCGTAAACTGCTCTCTTTAAGATATCACCAGGATCTTTGACCATTAACTCTTTAGCCGTGATTGTTTTTAAATGACCTAAATATCCAGTGTGGTGATAATATTTTTTTTGTTGTAACTTATTGCCGGTCAAAACAATCTTTGAGGCGTTTTTAACTACGACTTTGTCACCCATCAAAAGATAGGGTCTAAAAGAAGGCTTTCCTTTACCTCGAAGAATATCAGCTATCTGTGTTGCCAATCTGCCTAAAACCAAGCCCGTAGCGTCAAATTCTTTAGTGACTACCTTATTTGGCTCTGGAAGTTTTTTTGGAGCTGGTTTTAGCTTTGGCACCAATGTCTTTGGTGATGCTGGCTTTTCCAAATTGTCTGTTTTTTGCTTTTTTTGCACTGCTGTCATCTTGACCTTCTTTAATTATTTCGCTTATTTCTTTAACTTCTTCTTTTTCTATGCCTGTATTTACACTATCCATTTTTTTAAATTCTAAAATCATGATCATAGCTCCATCACCCAATCGCTTACCTTTTCGATAGGTTTTAATGAAACCACTAGATAATTTATCATATCTTGGCAATAACACTTCTAAAACTTTTTTAGTGGCGTTTTTATCAAAAAAATAACCGAGCATTCTTCTCCTGGAAGCCAAATCATTTTTTTTGGCCAAGTAAAGTAAATGTTCAACCACTGATTTTACTTCTTTTGCTTTAGCTTCAGTTGTCTGGATTCTTTCATATAAAACCAGGGAAGTTGCTAAATTCCGAAGAAGTGATTTTCGACTGGCTGTTTTTCTTGATAATGCTCGCATCAACTATCCTTTAATTAAACTTTTTCGCTCTTGGCGAGTTTAACAATCTTTTTACTGGAAGGAACTTTTTCTTTTTTCTCTTTGACAACCGCTTTTTTCGAAATCGGCGCTTCAACAGTAAAAGCTTTTTGCATTAAGGTTAAATGCTCGACTAAAATACCTGAAGCTTTACCTAGCGCTTCCTCTGGATCAATTGAACCATCGGTCGCAATTTCTAAAGTCAATTTATCAAAATTAGTGACGCCGCCCACACGAGTATTTTCAACTTCGTAGTGAATCTTTTTAACTGGTGTGAAAACAGAGTCAACAGCAATGGTGCCAAGTGGCAACTGTTCATCTTTTCTGCGTTCAACTGGAACATAGCCTCGTCCTTTTTCCACCACAACTTCTAGACTTAATTTACCAGTTTTACCGACTGAGGCGATAAAAGCGTCTTGATCAACTACTTCGCATGAAGAATTTTTATCAAAGTCGCTAGCCTTAACTTCCTTTGGACCTTTAACCGAAAGTTTCATGGTCACTGGTTCATCGGTCATCATTTTAAAGCGAAGAGACTTTAAATTTAGAATAATTTCGACTACGTCTTCACGCACACTGGGTAGTGTAGTAAATTCGTGAGTTACGCCTTCGATCTTAACAGAAGTAATGGCGGCACCACCCAAAGATGAAAGTAAAACACGACGTAGTGAATTTCCTAGTGTTACACCGTATCCAGGACTAAGCGGTTCGATTACAAAAAGACCGCTATTTCCCAATTTTTCCATGGTTTTAATTTGTACTAAGTTTGTTTCTGGTAAAATGTAGTCCATCAGGACCTCCAAAATCTTATTTTTTTATATTTTCTTAAATATTCCGCGATAAACCTTTGTTTATCCATATTTTTTCTTGAAAAATTCCGCGTCAAGTAATCTTGACTATTTGATTAACGTGAATAATACTCAACAATTAATTGCTCGTCCACTGCAGTTTCAATTTCTTCTCGTTTCGGTAGATCTTTGACCTCACAGCTTAACTTTTTTTGATCAAGTTTAAGCCAAACAGGCGGAGTGGTCTTACTTTCGGTAAATATTAACTCAGCCTTAACTGGTGTAACTATATCCTTAACTTTAACGATAGCTGATGGAATATCCAGAATTTGATCATTAACCTTAATATGGCCATGATTAACAATTTGACGGGCTTGACTGCGCGACGTAGCCCAACCTAGCCGATATATGACATTATCAAGACGTCTTTCTAAAATTTGGAGCATCATTTCACCGGTAGCACCCTCTAACCGAACTGCTTTTTGGTAAACTAAATGAAATTGCTTTTCCCTTAAACCATATTCTCGCTTGGCCTTTTGTTTTTCTTGAAGTTGAATACCATATTCTGATTTCTTGCGTTTTCTTGTTTGACCAACTTTTGCCGCACCAGAAGTTCCCGGAGCATTTGTGCGTCTTAACACGGCACATTTTGGCGATAAGCAACGATCACCTTTAAGGAAAAGCTTCTCTCCAAATTTTCTGCAATCGCGACATGAAACTGCCATTAGACTCTCCTCGTTTTCTTTCTTCGACAACCATTGTGTGGAACTGGTGTCACATCTTTAATTTGGGTTACTTTAATACCACTGCCACCAATAGCTCTGACGGCTGATTCGCGACCAGCTCCAACTCCAGCAACCTTAACTTTTGCCTCTGAAATATTGTAAATTGCGGCGTTTTCTAAAGCTTTTTTCATGGTAATTTGAGCAGCATAAGGGGTAGATTTCTTAGTGCCCTTAAAACCGTTTGAGCCAGCGGATGACCAAGCCAAATTATTACCATTTTCATCGGCAATTGTAATGATCGTGTTATTAAATGACGAATGAACACTAATAATCGATTTGGCGACTGGTTGAATTGTTTTTTTCTTTTTTTTGACTACTTTAGCCATAATACTCCGCTAATCTATATGTAATACTATCGAATTAAGTCTTTTCAGCTGACTTTTTACGTCCTGAACCAACCGTCACCTTTTTACCCCTTTTGGTTCTGGCATTTGTTTTGGTGCGCTGACCCCGAACAGGCAAATTGCGCATATGTCTGACTCCCCGATAGGAGTTAATCGCTTTTAACCGTTTAATATTTTGAGCGATTTCCATCTTCAAATCGCCTTCAATTTTATAATTTTTATCGATAACTTCACGAATGCGTTCAATTTCAGTAGAGCTTAAGTCCGATACTTTTGTACCAACCTTAACGTTAGCTTGACTGCAAATTTTTTTCGCCAAAGAAATACCAATACCATTAATATATGGTAATGAATATTCTATATGTTTATTGTCTGGAATGTTAACACCGGCAATACGAGCCATTCTTTATCCTTGTCTTTGTTTGTGTTTAGGATTTTGACAAATTACCCGAATAACATTTTTTCTTCGGATAACTTTACATTTTTGACAGATTTTTTTAACAGACGGTCTAACTTTCATTATTTACTCCACTTACATTCGTCGAATTATTCTGCCCTTGGTCAAATCGTAAGGTGACATTTCCACTTGAACCTTATCACCGCCTAAAATCTTAATATAATGCATTCTGATTTTACCAGAAACGTGAGCCAAGATTTCTTGACCATTTACAAGTTCAACTTTAAAAGTGGCATTCGGTAATGCCTCAATGACTTGACCATCAAAAACTAATTTATCTTGATGCAACTTCTCTACCTCAACTCATTCATAACTGGGTTTTAAAAGTATTAATTATGTATTTATCTTAACATATTCATTCTTTTTCGTCAAGTATTTCAAAGTTTTGTCAGTATTTCGGCCCCGGTTGCAGTTATCGCAATAGTGTGTTCAAAATGGGCCGAGGGACTACCATCAGCCGTTACCACAGTCCAACCATCGTTTTCGACCCTTACATGCCAATTACCAACTGAAACCATAGGTTCGATCGCTATAGTCATGCCTTTCTGCAAAATTAGACCCGTTCCGACCTTACCAAAATTAGGAATCGATGGCGGTTCTTGAAGCTGCGTGCCAATTCCGTGACCCGTTAGGTCGCGAATCACGCCAAAACCAGCCGACTCAATCGTTTTTTGAATAATCGCTTGAACGTCGCCCAAATGAACGTCTGGTTTAACCATAGTAATCCCCTTCCTTAGGGACTCTTGGGTCACATCAATTAATTTCTTTTTTTCCGCTGAAATCTTACCGACTCCTACCGTGATGGCAGTATCAGCGTGGTAGCCTAAGTAATAAACTCCAACATCAATTCCGACTAAATCGCCTTCTTTTACCACTCGATTACCGGGAATACCATGAACAACTTCTTCATTAATAGAAATACAAGTGGCAGCAGGATAACCGCCAAAACCCTTGAAGGAACAATCTGCTTTGTTCTCTAAAATGGTTTTTTCCGCTATTTTATCAATTTCTCCTGTCGTCATCCCTGGTTTAATTTCTTTTTTAATTATATCTAAAACTAGAGCGGCAATATGACCGGCTTGTTTCATTTTTGCAATTTCAGCTAAATTTTTAATTGTGATCATTATTTTTTTGTTTGTCATGGATTTTTACCATTATCTCTTCTTTAACTTCTTCAATATTTGGTTCGCCATCAATATTAATTAATATATTTTTTGGTTTATAATAATCGATTAACGGCTGAGTTAACCTATTGTAGATGTCCAAACGTTTTTTGACAATCTCCGGTGTGTCCTCTTGACGATGAATTAATTCACCACCACATACTTCGCAACTTTTTTTGTCAGCTGATGCTTTAAAAAATATCTTACCGCAATTTTCACAAACTCTTCTAGTGTTGGATCTTTCTATAATTGATTCTTCAGAAACATCTATATTAAAAACAGTTAGATGATGTTTTAACACTTCATCTAGAAAATTCGCTTGTTTTAAAGTTCTGGGAAAACCGTCAAAAGCAAAACCTTTTTCCATACCTATTTCTTCAATTTTAGCTTTAACAAATTCCAGTGTAATATCATCATCAACTAAATTGCCCTTACCTTGATTCCAAACTTTTTTAAAAATTTCGCCAAAATGAGTTTGTTTTTTTGCCTCTTCGCGCATTAAATCACCTGTACCAAAATAAATTAGGTTCAATTCATGTGCCAGATCTTTAGCTTGAGTGCCTTTTCCTGAAGCAGGGGGGCCAAGAAAAATATAACTTTGCATAAAAGCTTTCTATTTTGTTTGCGGTTTAATGGACTCGATCGCCCAGATACCTTTGTCACCTTTAGTCGCAGGCTGGGTTAAAGTAATCGAATATGTTTTATCACCTCTTACTACGCTAACCGTTGCTGATCCTGCCTCCGCATCGGTTTTATCTAAAACAAAATTATCAGTACTTAATAGTCCGTAAGCCGTAGGGGAATCCGCTTTAGCTGTGTCTAGCGCTTTTAATCTGAAGCCATATTTGCCGTTATCTACATCTTTTTGTAAAGCAGTAGCCTTGTCTTTGCTTGCAACAAAACTAATTTGATTGTTTTTTGGAACCATTAAGGTTTGACCGACTTTAATCTTGTTAGCGTCAATACCATTGGCCTCAGCAATCAAAGTGTAAGACACACCTACCTTTTGTCCAATTGCAAATAGAGTCTCTCCCGTGCCAACTACCACTGTATCGGCCGGACTTGATGGCCGACTGTCAGTAGAAGTCGTTGACACAGTCGTTGTTGTATCTGCAACAGAAGCTGGCGTAGTTGTAGCGGTAGTAGCGTCTACTACACTTGAAGCCTCAGATACTGGTACATCGGTTTTCTTTTGAGAGTCATTATACTTTTTTTCTAATGAGTTTGATTTAGCATAGAAAAAACCAGTACTTGTCGCTAAAAACGTGGCAACTACAATTAAAACTGCCATCAATATTTTCACTGCTCTAGACATATTTCCTCCTTTACTTGCCCCAGGCGATTAATGATGCGCCAGAGCCAATTTTATTTACTACCTCATCGCTAATTAAAGTGAAATCAATTTCCCCTTCGGCATTTGCGTCATAACTATCAGTAAAATTCTTTAGACTGTAAGCTGTCGCCAGAAAATCGGGAGAAATGATCGGTGAATCAGGAAAATTATTTTTTGTTGCCAAAACTGTTTTTAAATTGCCGCCATTTTCATCGCAAGACAAAACCTTGCCTGAAACTAATTTTTCACCCTGTGACTCCGAAAAAATTAAACTTCCATTTTCATGCCAAGAAAGAGCATAAATTCTATTGCTAGTATGATAAATTTCTTTTTGTTTTAAAGTATCGAGATTTAATACCACTATTCTTTTATCATCTTGCAGAAATGCAACTTCACTGCCATTTTTATTGGAGACGAGATTTTTAATCGAAACGTCACTTTCAAAAAATTGGCGAAGATTTTTATTGTCGCGCGTTATTCCATACAGATAATATTTTTTCTTACCATCAGTTGTTTTATAATTACTAAAGAAAATTGTTTGACCATCAGGACTTACGGCCAAGGATTCTGCCAAAGAAAAACTGTCGGACAGGACTGTTTTTTCAGCTGTGTCTGTTATTTTAATTGAGACTAATTGATTCATATTGTCTTTTTTTTCTAAAACAATATATTCCTGGCTTAAATAAGCAAAACTTGCAAGTGTCGTGAGCTTGTAATCCTCATCCGCATCAGAAAAAATCGTTTGATTTTCTTTTTGACTTAAATCGTAAGAAATAATTTTTGAGACACCGTCTTTAGTTGAGGTGTAATATATTCTTCCACTAACCGATTGACTACTATCAGCTTTAGCAAAATCAGAAGAGTTTTTTAAAACTCCGGTCGTATTTTTAAATTCCTTATTTTTATTTTTGTACACAAAAACGCCAAGAACTAAAATTAAAAGTGCAAAGATGATAATGATAAAAATATTTTTTTGTGACATATTTTTAATATCGATCGTATGATCGCATTGCTAGTTGGGCTTGAATTTGACGCATGGTTTCTTTAATTTCGCAAGAAATTTCCGCGAAACCTTGTCTATTACATATTTTTAATATCGATCGTATGATCGCATTGCTAGTTGGGCTTGAATTTGACGCATGGTTTCTATTATCACAGAGACCATAATTAAAACTCCCGTCCCACCCAAAACCAAGGTTTTGATGTTGGTGATGGCCTGTACGATATATGGCAAAATAGCAATCAGTCCTAGAAAAATAGCACTTGAAAGAGTAATGTATAGAATCACTTTGGATAAATAATTAGCTGTTTCACTCCCTGGCCGGATGCCAGGAATAAACCCGCCCTGCTTTTGAAGATTTTCTGCCATATCAACTGGTTTGAGTACTATACCAGTATAGAAATAAGTAAAAGCCACCACCAAAATAAAATAGAATATTCCTTGATAAAGGTTATTTTGGAAAAAATTAGCCACATGAGTTGCTCCATTTGCCAACCACTCTGATCTGGCATTTTGCAACAATTTAGCTATCACGCCCGGAACTAACAAGATACTCATGGCAAAAATAATTGGGATAACGCCAGCCGAATTAACTCGAATCGGTAGAAACGTATCCACTCCTCCATAAGATTTTAAACCCCTAATTCTTCTGGCGTATGAAACTGGAATCTGCCGCATTCCTTCATTAGCCAATACAATTAAAGCCACCACTCCAGTAGCAATCGCACCAAAAATAACTAAGCCGATCACCACATTTGTATCGAGAATTTGGAACGTATTACGAAGTTGCCCAGGAATACCAGAAATTATACCTAAAGCAATAAGTAAGGAAACTCCATTGCCAATACCATTTTCAGAAATCAATTCTCCCAACCACATAAGCAGTATTGTGCCAGCGGTAATTGAAAGTAAAATGGTAACCCATTGTAGCGGCTCTAAAGTAGTAAGGATTCCTTGCTGACTCTGTAAAATCCGAATCATACTGTAAGATTGAACCAAAGCCAAAGGTACTGTTGCAATTCTCGTCCAATAATTTATTTTAGCTTGACCACTTTCTCCTTCCTTATTAAGTTCTGCCAGCGAAGGAATAATCATACCTAAAAGTTGAAAAATGATAGTAGCGGTAATATAGGGGCCAACACCCATCATAATAATTGAAAAATTACTCATAGCACCACCAGAGAACATGTTGAATAGACCAAAAATTTGGTTACGAGCAAAAAAACTCTTTAGAGCTTCGAGATCAACACCCGGTAGTGGTACGTGAGCCAAAATTCTAGCCACTACCAATAAAACCAAAACATACAAGATTCGGTTACGCAAATCCTTCATGGTAATAATTTCACGGAATGTTTCGACTATTTTCATGAGTTTTTCCTTCTTTATTTTATCTTGGTTAGTAATAATAGTCAACTATTTGCGCTCGTCCATAACATATTGGACTTTTGGGTAGTTAATAATGGTGGCAGATTGAGCTTACTGATTACTGTATTTACATAGTATCTCAGCGGTGGGACTTTACCA
>Ga0209429_10002792_pt1 | contig 10163 bp, 4 predicted proteins | sample BarGraNGADG00212_3_FD_184493 | JGI IMG/M metagenome (GOLD analysis project Ga0209429, IMG submission 184493) | Arctic peat soil microbial communities from Barrow, Alaska - Barrow Graham LP Ref core NGADG0004-212 (SPAdes) (version 2) | ecosystem: Environmental > Terrestrial > Soil > Wetlands >... | reverse complement strand
CCATTCGGCGCTGATTGAGAGAGGTTTTTTGTCCTGGTCCAACCAATGGACGTAATTCTGCACAACCTGATAGGGCTGGCTGGCTTTCGACCAGTAAGTCAGGGCATATGTTTTACCAGGAATAACAGCCACGTCTTGGTAGATGGATGATGCGCCATCGATCAGCACCGATACCTGCCCGCTGTGAGCAACAGAAGGATCGAGCTGAGGAGCGCCGTTTACCTGCCAGTCAGTTGGAACATCCTGAACTATTTTTTCAAATCCAGAGTTGGCCAGCAGGTTACCAGAAAGGCCGTTGGGGCAATTCTGAGGGGAATCTACCAGGCGGTAGAGGCGAGAAAAGCCCTGCACCGTTTCAAGGCAGGTGTATTGGCGATAGAACTGGCTGTTGAGAGCTGGCGCCTCATAGAGAATTGAACGGAAATGCTGCTCCGGCGAATAAATCAGCAAATAGGCAAAGTTTTGCAGGCGTAATGCCTGTTTCAGGGCTTCGGCTGTAACAGGGTCATGCAGAATATGAAAAGCCTCGGGCGAGTACATTGGCCCATAAATATGCGCCAGTGTATACAACCGGAATTCATTGCCCAGCGAAAGCACCTTCGTCCCGGGGGCAGCTTCATCGTTTAATATCTGAAGGGCATCATATACTCCCAGATTACGAGAAAGGAATTGCGGGCGGCTCTCCTGGCCTAACGCAAAATGAATCGGGTAAGCCTCGCTGCTATTCCAAAATGCTCCGAAAACCATCCGGGTTGCTACCAGGTAAACTGCCAGAAGGGGCAAACCCAGGACAATAAAGGCGCGCCGAACGGTTGGGGAATGGACCTCGTCCCATAAAACATCGAAGTTGGTGGCGGAAAGTACTGCCAGCAGCGGAAAAACTGGTTGGAGCAACCGAATGCTCTTCAGGTTTAGGAATGTGATCATCATTGCCAACCCGGCCAACAGTAAAATGACCCATGCCAATCTCCGGGTCGGCCGACGAAGGTGCGGCGCCAGGGCAAATACCCAGGGCAAAGCCAGCAATGTCACGCTACCGGCCATTCCTTCCGGAACTTGAGCACCTTCCCGATAATTTAATGAGGCATTCGCTGCCAGATCCCAAGGTAAGCGAATGAATTGCAGAAGGTTAAACTCTGAAGGATTACCGGCCACAATGCTGGTAGAGGTTCCTACTTCTGGGGGAACAATTATGCTGGTATGGAAAAATGAATTCAAGAGGGGAAAGATCGGGTTCCCAGTCCACAACCAGTCGCGGATTAACCATGGTAGCGGCAGCAGCACAAGGGGCAGACAAAAATAAAGCAGGCGGCGCAGAAACAGCCAGGAAAATCGATGCCGGTACAGGAGGAAAACTAGAAATAATCCAACCTCCGGCGCCAAAATCATTAAGGCTGTCGTTTTGATGCCCAGGGCTATACCACCGAACACGCCCGACCAGACCAGCCAGGCCGGCTGGTCGGTCTGCCACCAGGCCAGCCCAGCCAGCAGCGACCCTGTGACAAATGCTGCAAGGATGATATCAATATAGCCAGTAGAAGATTCGATGGTGACTGTAGGCAGGCTCAAGTAAAAGAACACCCCCAAAAGCCCCAGGCGTGTGCTTTTCAGGCGGCGGCCTAGCGCAAAGACCCAGCCTGCGCCTATCAGGCTGAAAGAAAGCAGAATAAGGTTCGGGAGCGGCTGGCCAACCGTCAGCAAGGCCAGGACGTAAAGCATTTCACTGTAATGAACCAGGGTTGAGTTAAACGTCTCAGGTACCGGCAGGATGGTGTGGTTTTCTACATACTGCGCCGGTACTCCCAAATGATAATTGAGAGCATCGAAACGAACGTTAGGGGCCAGGGCACTCAAATAAGCACCAATCAGGCACAGCACGACAGCAGCCATCACCAAGGAAACCAGGCGCAGATCTGCAGTCTTCCAGATCTCACGGAAGCCATGAAAGCCTTGAGCCAGCCTGCGAGTTGCCCATGGCAAAAATAACAGGCTTAACACCACCAATAAACTCCAGGCCAGCCAGGAGTAAAGCAATCCGGCAACTCCCATCAGCGCCACGAGTCCCATTAACGTTGCCAATCCGAGAGTGATTGAGAGCAGCAGTCGCTCGAATGGGTATGCTTCCAACCCGGGTGCAAAGCGTCGCCGCAGCCAGCTGCCTAGAGCAGTCGCTAGGCCTAGCAGCCAAATTACGACCAGAACCGCCGGCCACGACCCGCTCAACAATGCCGTTAAAGCGATACCGGTTGCGACTGCCAGGGCCAGCAGCGCCAGCAGTAGGCGCCCGCGCCACCACCAGACCAGCAGCAATGCAGCCCCGGCGCCAGCGAGGGTTATCCACCCGACCTTTAAGGCCTGGGGAGAAGCGGGGAATTGGGCGCCTGGCAAGTAATGCTGGATAGAGACTACTTCAGCTACGATCACGCTGGACATCAGGCCGAGGAAACCCAGGAAGAGAAGAAATCTGCCAGGTTTAAAATTCATAAGATAACTTTCGCAGGTCGTTGTGCACGGATATAAAGTGACCCGGCAATTTCTCGCAAGATGGGTACTTTCTCCAACCATAAACCTGTTATCACAACCGAGTTGATCATGCGCTCCGGGGTGTAGGGATGCAGCCAATCAAATGGAGTGATATGAACGGCCGTAAATCCAATCTTCTCAAGCATGGACTGCAACGGCCAGCGAAAGAAAGCAGTCTCGTCGGGCGAATCATTCATGCGCTCCTTAATCCAGGGGATATTTTTCTGGATCATAATCTGGGGGTTGAGCATGTTCGGCTCGGTGAAACACATCCATCCGCTCGGCTTGAGAAGCTCAAAAATCTTTTCCAGGGCTGGTTTAATCTCGAGGTGGTGCAGGACAGACGAACCAACCACGGCATCAAAAGGCCCGTTCAAAATACAATCTTCAAACCGTTTTGCCACGAACTGGACTTGCTCTGGCGGCAGGCTGCGCTCGCGCACAATTTGCAGTAAATCCTCTGAAATATCAACCGCCAGGATTTTAGCGCCGCTGTGGGCCAGAATCTCGGTAAACATACCGCTTTCGCAGCCAATTTCTAATGCTGTCGTCCCGGGTCCAAGGGCCGCGTCACGCCGAATCATTTCGCCGCGCCGCTCGGCGCGCCGCTTTCCGGCAGGTGTCGACCAGCCCCAGATTTCTTCCGGGTTGCCGGCTGTCAGTTTCTTGCCATGCGCAATCTCGTGTTCAGCAAGCGAATTCATCTCATCTCCCATAAAAAGGCCACGCATTTGAGCAACGTTGGCCTACGAATTATCCAAAAGATATTCTTTTAAAATACCGATGACCATTAAACGAATTTTAACCGGATGGCCGCAAAGGCAGTCATGCGTAGCAGAATCATTCCATGCCGCCAGCGCTGGATATTGGTAGTGCCGTATACCCGCTCACGGTAACGGATAGGCAGGTCGATGATTTTGAGATTTTGCCGGGCGGCGCCAAACAGCAGGTCGTAATCGCCAAAGGGGTCAAAATCGCCAAAGTAGGCCCGGTTGGCAGCGATGCGCTCGTAATCCGCTTTCCACAATACCTTTGTGCCGCATAATGTGTCCTTGATCGGCTGTCCCAACAGCCATGAGAATGAGATGCTGAAAAAACGATTGCCTACCAGGTTGGCGAAATGCATGGCTTCCTTTTCCATAGGATAGACAAGCCTCACCCCATTGATCATTTCGCCCTTATTGAAAACCAGCGCCTCGTAAAAACGGGGCAGGTCTTCCGGCGGGACGGTCAGGTCGGCATCCAGGATCATCAGGACATCGCCACTGGCTGCTGCAAAGCCCTTGCGCACGGCATCGCCCTTGCCCTTGCCATCCTGTCTATATAATTTACAGCGCCTTTCCGGGTGAGCCTGGATTGCGGCCTGGATGGCTTCGAAAGTGTTATCGCTCGAGTGTCCTTCGACAAAAATGAGCTCGGTCCCAGCGCCCATTTCCGGCGCCCGCTCAAATATGGCCTGAACGTTACCGGCTTCATTGCGGGCTGGGACGATCACAGAAACCAGCGGCTGCTCTTCAGACTGTTCAGCCGCTCGCGGGCGGGCGATTACGAAATTGGTCAGGTCCAGCAGGTGGAACGGCCAAATTTTGGCCAGAAAGCGGTTAAATAGGAAGCCCAATATCGGCAGAGGCAGCAGAATCTCGCGCCAGCTGCGCAGGGGTTCAAACCCTGACAGGTAGAGGAGGTTATTGATGTCATTGACTGTCAGCCAGTTCTGCGCCAAGACGGGGCGTACCAGCCCGAGCTTTTCAGCCGCGATCAGCACCGGTTCCCAGATCCGACTATAAAAATTGATGATAATGCGGGTTCCCGGCGTGCAAACCTGGGCCACCTGCTGCAACACCGTTTGCACGTCCCAGATATCGTTAACCAGGTCTGAGAGGAGAACGACGTCGAATTTTTCATCCAGCGCCAGGTTGTGCCCGTCGCGCTGGTAGAAGGTTTGTTCAGGGTGCTGCTCTCGAGCGCGGGAAATCATTTTGCTGGAAAAATCTATTCCCACCCCGTAAGTGGGTTTAACTGCCGCCAGCAAATTACCCTGTCCACAGCCAATTTCCAGTACGCGCTGGCCTGGAGATACCAGAAATCCATAAATTTCAGCCAGGCGGCGATGGTAAAAGCGCCCCCATGATTGACGTGCATCAAACTGCTGCGCTAACGCGTCCCAATGGATCACCCGCTGCTCAGTGTAAGCTTGGTGGCTGCCGGTGGCGATCCGGACGGCAGATTCTTCAGAGCGCTCCGTCACCAGCCCAAGTCCGGCAACAAGTCCCAACAGTGGTTGGAAAATAAACAGGTAGCGCGAATCGACCACCAACATGATGTTCGCCAGCATACCTAACAAGAGCACCAGCAGGGCAACTGCAATTTCTGGACTGTATCCCTTGACCAGGCAGCGCAGGCATCCTACCGCGGCGGCCAGCAGCAGGAAGAGCTGGAAGAGATATTGCGAGGATTCCAACTCCCGGTAAGGTAAGGCTGTGATAACCTCGGGGTTGGCCAAATTCTGGGTGCTCCAAGAGAGACCATAATAGGGCTCAGCCCAAAATATATAATTCTTTTGGGCCAGGAAGTTGTACCACTGGCGGGGAGTCAGGGGCGCCAGGCGTAGGTAGGAAGCCTGGATGGAATAACTCAGGGTCTGGTCTTTGGGCCAGGTTAGTATTGTGGCAATATCTTCTTTGATCCACATACCTTTTGTGGCAACGTTGCTGCCCATGTAGAGGTTCATGCTCAGCGAGTAGGTGGTATTCGGCATGATCTTATTATTTAACAAATACACTCCGCCCAGGAAAATGGCATAAATTAAAAGGTAGCCTCCGACCACTGCCAGGGAGCGAACGATGGTCTGCCGAAGGGGCCGCTTCACCACGATCCAAACCAGCACCACTGCGAAAAGATAGATCACTGCGGTGGGTCGCGTGATCGCTCCCAACGAAACCAACCCGCCTCCCAGCAGGGCGTTCAGCCATATCCGACCTTTGCCTTGCAAAGCGCGTAATATCAGCAGCGATCCTCCCAGGATCAAAGGCAGAGCCAGGTGCTCGGTGGCAGTCAGGTTGATATAAAAGAGCTCGGCCGGCCAAAATACGAATAGAAGAGTGGCCCAACGGGCGGTCTGTTTGCCGGCCATTTCGTTGGCCAACCAGAACACCAACCAGACCGTGAGCAGCCCAAACACCAAGTTGGCCAGCTTGGCCGCTGTCAGGCTGATACCAAAAATCCGGTACAGCAAGCCTAAGAAGAGAGGGTATCCCCAGCCGTTAATTGAATCAACTGCCGGTCCTTGCATCAAGCCGCCTCTCGACAGAATTTCTGCCAGGTATTGATAGGTGTTAAAGTCAGAAATTGGCAAGGTTTGGACGCCAATCATCCATATCAGGCGCGAAACCGCAAAAATCACCAGCATAGCTAACAGGAAAACGCGGCTGCTCAGCTTTTCGAGAAAAGGGGATAGATAGCGCAGCAGCCACACTGCCGCCAGGATTATGAGGATCGTCAGGGTTTTTACGATGCCAGAGAACTGCCAATCCCGGAACCAGGCCAGCGTAAAATATAGGGCCGGTTGCAATAAAACCAATAAAAGAATGAGCGGGAGGCCTTTGATAATAATCCGTTTAATCATGGTTGGCTAACTCTCTCTGGCCAGAGTTTCTTTGGAGAATTGTTCCAGGATTTGCGCAGCTCGTTTCTGCCAGGTGTTTTCGCGGGCGACCCGGTCGATCAGCTGCAGATAGCCAGGATTTTGGCGCAAGGCCAACCCCTGCTCGACCTTCTGGATAAAATCTTTTACGCCGTTTCCTACCAGCACCCCTTCTGTGTGCATGCTTTCTTCCATCGGGGTGATGACAACTGGCTTACCGCCTGCCATGTATTCGAACAACTTAAGCGGCGAGGTGGAGTGGGTGATCTCATTCACCTGGAATGGGATCGTGGCTACGTCAAAACACTTTAGGTAGCGCGGAAGATCGTTGTAATCGCGAATACCAAGCCAATGCACGTTTGCCTTTCCCAGCCCGCCGCTTTTCGTAATACTTCCGTCAAAATCCGGACCAATCAAGACAAAATTCCAGTCAGGGCGCAAGTCGGCCATTGTTTTAAGCAGGTCGTAATCAAACCAGTGGGCCAGGGCGCCATAATAACCGATGATCGGTTTCCCTTCCTCCAGAATCGGCTGCATATCGCTCGGATTAGGCAAGGCCTGGCTGGGCTCCAGGATGGCGTGAAAGTGGTGATAATCGACCCCATTGGGGCACAAGATCGCATCTGGGCGCTGCAGTCGCACCTTCTCGTATAACCGCCGCGCTGTGGCAACCACTAATTTCGCTGTCTTGATTAAATAAGCGTGGTCTGCTTCCAACTTTTTAAGATCCCTTTGAAAAACGCTCAGTTCGTCAATATATTCGTAAATAACCCTTGGCTGCGAGAAATAGGACAGGCAGTCCCGATTATAAGAGAAGACAACCACCATCGGTTCAGAAATGGCCGCAAACAGGGCGTTTTCACCTTTAAATCCGTACAGGTTTTCTTTGATCTTCCAGAAACCAGGCGAAGAATGAGCATATTCGGGCTCGCAATAAAAGACGAGGCAATTTTGCTGGGCAAAAGCCATGGCCATCTGCTGGGGGCGTTGGAACAGGTGGATATCCCATTCAATGCTCGGCGGAAAGATAATGATGTGTCTGACATCTGGGTAGCTTGCCAGGATCGCATCTAATTCCGCTGTATCGGCTTTCACCGAGGACTCGGTTTGCTGTTTCAATGGTCCCCAACCTAACCAACGTTCCAGCTTGCTATTTGATGGAATGATTGCCAGGCGCAATCGCCACAGCTTATGAACAATCCTCCACGCCCGGCTGGATATGATTTCTTCCAGGACGGCGCTGTTCCGCCGGGCTGAACGAAGCTCTGCTTGCTGCAGATAGATAGTTTGTTCTTGCTCCTCCATGCTTTTCACCAGCTGGATATTTTGAAGTGAAATTTTGGCGGCTAATTCATTTTTTTTCGCCAGGGACCTTGCCAGCTCTTCGGGTTTCAGCTGCACTACGAGTGGGATCTCCCCTTCGGCCGAAAAACCTTTCAAGTCTTCCAGCAACAGCTTCTGGAGCTTGTTAGCCCGATTTTCAGCGCCTATTCGTAAAGCCAGGGCATCACCCAGACTCGCATAAAGCTCGGCATATTCCATTTTCTCCGGTTCGCCGGGCCGCAGCCAGCCATCCAAATTGCGGCAGGATTCTGATTCGACGCATCCCAGCCCCGCTAAAAGGTAGCTTTTCTGCGAGGCCTGGATAAAAGGTGAACGGTGGGTTTCCACTAACAAGCGGCGGAAATCGTCTCCGACGTCATCAATGTACTGGAAAAAAGATTCTGCCCAATCAGCCCCAAGGTATTTATGGCCGACAAAGGTCAATCCGGCAGCCTTAAAGACCGCCGAAAGGTCGATCAGGGGTACTTCCTTGCCGTAAGGCCATTTCCCATTACCAGCTTTTTGAATACGCCACAACCAGTACCAATAGCACAACCGGTTAGGCACTAAAACCAGCACGTAACGGCGGCTTCGGCTTGCCATGCCCCGGATAAAAGCTACCTGTTCTTCAAATGTGTAATGTTCTAAAACACCGGCATTAAAAACCAGATCAAATTCCTGCCGGCCTGGTTCGAGCACGTTTTCTTGCCGGAATGTAGCAGTCACACCTTCGCGCTCGAATAACTTGCGAGAGTACGCCAGCGCCTCATTTGAGAAATCGCACAGAGTTACATCAAATTTACCACTGCTACCCAGGGCCAGGCTTTGCCATCCAGCGCCCGCGCCTGCTTCCAACGTTTTACTTCCTGGTGGCAGGATCCGGGTAATCGTTTCTAAAAATTCCTTGTTAAAAGACTTCATGGCCTCATCTTCTTCAAGGAGAGGCATGTCTGCGTAAATTTCGTCCCATTTCTGGCGTTCTTGATCAGAATTCAAGGGATGAACCTCATTAATTCAAACGGGATCGGGCACAAAGCTTTTGTTTCGTGCGCAATGGAGCAAGTATACTTCATTCCCTTTTTTTCCCCCTTTTTATTCTTTATACAGCCAGATTTTTTGATCGACCGGCGGCAAGACCAGCGAATGGATCAGTTTACTGGAAACCATTTTCACGATAGCTGCATTTTCGATAAAATCAAAATAATGTGGAGTTGGTTGCGAGCGTTCTTCGACATTCAAAACAAGGGCGTAATCTCCTGGCGCCAGGATTGCATTCAGGTCAAAACTCACTTGCACTACCTGGCCCTTCCGCAGGGGCGGCACGTGGTTTCCTTCATCATATGTAGTGGAAGTAATGAGATCAAGGCCGCGGGTGTTCCGAAATGCAAATGTCAGGCCAATCTCATTGGAATGGACGTCCTCATTGGCCCGTACCCGAAATTCAATATGGATCGGCTGTCCATATTCGAAGATAGTGCGGTAGACGCCGTCACCTCCGTCGATCGAAAAGCCTTCTATATACAATTCTTGGTTTCCCCAACGCACCATTCCAGGGTGGTTTGCTAGTTCGGATAGCTGCCGTTCGACGCCGGAATGGATCGGCCCTTTTTCAAGGTTAACGCGGTTTGGCCTGGGCTGCAAAGAAGACAACACTTGGGCAGGCCGCTCGCCAAACAAGTACTGCATATACTGCGAGGTGACCTCAAGCGGCTGGCCCTTTTCCCGGATCTGTCCTTCTTCCATCCAAATGATTTCATCACAGATGCTGCGTGCCGTTTGTACGTCGTGTGTGACCAGCAAGACGGTAGCACCATTTTCTCGCAGCTGGCGTATGCGGTTCATACATTTAATCACAAAACCGGCGTCCCCTACCGCCAACGCCTCATCAATTACCAGCACGTCGGGGTCGACACTGGTGGCGATTGCGAAGGCCAGGCGCACGTACATGCCCGAGGAATAGATTTTCACTGGCTGATCGATGAACTCGCCGATATCCGCAAAATTGATGATCTCCCCCAGGCGTTTGCGCATCTCACTGTTGGGGATATCGAGCGTTGCTCCGTTCAAGAAAATATTTTCGCGCCCGGTAAATTCGGGGTTAAAGCCGGCCCCCAGTTCCAGCAAAGCCGTAACGCGCCCGTTCACCGACACCGATCCATTGGTTGGCTGCAGAGTACCGCACACCACCTGCAGCAGCGTGCTCTTACCGCTGCCGTTGCGCCCAATGATTCCCAGTGCTTTGCCACGTTCCAGCTCAAAGGAAACGTCATGCAGTGCCCAGAAAACACGGGCATAGTTTTTGCCAAAGCGATGAAACAGGCTTTGCTTCAGGCGGTCCTGCGGCTTCTGGTAAAGCAGGTACATCTTATTGACACCGTGTACGGAAACGGCAGCGGGGTTGGTCATAATACGTCCGCAAAGCCTTTCTTGGTGCGCATAAACCAGAAGTAGCCAAACATGAAAACCGCCAGGCAGATCAGCGTTAACTTTAAAAATCCGACAGGGCCGGGCAGTACGCCATCCATAAAAACCTGGCGGTACATGGTGACCAGGTAGGTAAATGGGTTCAAGTAAAGAATGATCCGGAATTTTTCGGGGACAAGGGTTAACGGGTAAAAAATTGGTGTCAGAAAAGTCAAAACCGAAGTAAGCAGGACAGTTAGGTTGCGTAGGT
>Ga0209429_10002791_pt1 | contig 10164 bp, 11 predicted proteins | sample BarGraNGADG00212_3_FD_184493 | JGI IMG/M metagenome (GOLD analysis project Ga0209429, IMG submission 184493) | Arctic peat soil microbial communities from Barrow, Alaska - Barrow Graham LP Ref core NGADG0004-212 (SPAdes) (version 2) | ecosystem: Environmental > Terrestrial > Soil > Wetlands >... | reverse complement strand
CACCAAAGGCCTCGAGACAGATTCGGCACGAAGCCGGCGCTTTTCGGCGCGGTTTGACTAGGTACCGTGTTACGCCCCGTGGGAGGGCGGGGGGAGGAGGGCGGACTAGCGAGGCGCCCGAGACTCCGAGAAGTGCGATTCGCATCGAGCCGGCGGGCCATCGTCTCACTCCGAGTTCTGAGCTACGGCACTCGTTGCCCCGGCCGGTTCGATCTCGAAGCCGAGCGCGTCGATCATCCGGAAGTCGTCCTCGGGCGCCTGGCCGGGCTCGGTCAGATAGTCGGCGACGAAGATCGAGTTGGCCGGATAGAGCGCGAGCGGCTGTAGCGAGCCCAGATGCACTTCGCGCCCGGCGGCCAGCCGGATCTCGCGCTCGGGGCAGGCGAGCCTAAACATACAGAGCGCCTTCAGGCAGTAGCGCGGGTCGAGCCCGGGATCGCGCTTGCCGAGCGGGGTGCCCTCGATCGGCAGCAAGAAGTTGACCGGGATCGAGTCGGCGCCCGTGTCTCTGAGCGCGAAGCAGGCCTCGACCAACTGCTCGCGCGTCTCTCCGAGCCCTACGATCAAGCCCGAGCAGGGCGAGAGCCCGGCTTGGGCCACGGTCTCGACCGTCCGCGCCCGGTCGGCGTGGGTGTGGGTCGTACAGATCTCCGGATAGAGGCTCTCGGCGGTGTTCAGGTTGTGGTTGTAGCGGTCGATGCCCGACTCCTTGAGCGCCCCGGCCTGCTCGGAGGAGATCTCGCCCAGGCAGGCGCAGAGCTTGAGCTCGGGATGGCGCCCCTTGATCTCCTCGGCTGCCTCAGCCACGCCGCGCAACTCGCGCGCCGAGGGCTTGCGGGCGCTGGTGACGATGCAGCAGGTCGAGGCCTTGAGCTCGAGCGCTCGCTCCGCCGCCTGAACAAGCTCGTCTTTCGAGATCAGTTGGTAGTGCGGGATATCGGCCGTCGAGACACGCGACTGCGAGCAGTAGCCGCAGTCCTCGCCGCAATGCCCGCTCTTGGCGTTGACCAGGAAGTTGAGCCGGACGAGCGTTCCGAAGAAGTGGCGGCGAACGCGGAAGGCGGCGGCGAGCAGGTCGATCAGCTCCTCGTCGGGCGCCGCGAGCACCGCGAGCGCCTGCTCGGAAGTCAGCGGCCGGCCGCCGAGCGCCTGCTCGGCGAGCGTATCCCAGCGACCATCAGGCACCGAAGCCGCCTTCGCCGACCGTCGTGATCGCTTGCTCCAGCACCGAGGCGACTCGCTCCAGCTCCTCGCTCGTGGTCGTGAGCGGCGGCACCAGCGGAACCACCTGCCCGAGCGAGCGCAGCAGAACTCCATTTCGCACCGCTTCGGCGCAGACGTCGCGCGCCGAGATCCACGGCGCCAGCTCCACGCCTCCGAGCAATCCGCACATACGCACGTCGACAACCGCGCGCAGCGGCGCGACCCGCTCGGCCAGCAGCTCGCTCAGCTCCTCCGAGCGCGCCCCTACGTTGGCCAGCACGTTCCACTCGGTGAGCAGCTCGAGATGGCGCGTGGCCACCGCCGCCGCAAGAGCGTTTCCACCATAGGAATGACCGTGGTAGAAGGTTCGCGGCCCCAGATCCTCGCCCATGAAGGCCATGAAGACGCGCCCGTTGGCTACGGTCACCGACATCGGCAGGTAGCCGCCGGTGATGCCCTTGCCGAGCACAAGGATGTCGGGGTGGATGCCGCAGCGGCGCGAGGCGAACAGGCTGCCGGTACGCCCGAAGCCGGTCGCGACCTCGTCGCAGATCAGCAGCACCCCGTTCTTGCGGCAACACTCGGCGAGTATGCGCACGTCCTCGGGAGCCGCGATCCACATGCCTCCGGCTGCCTGCACCAGCGGTTCGATCACGACCGCGGCCAGGTGCTCGGAGTTGGCGACGATTAGGCTGCAGGCCTCCTCGGCCCAACCCTGAGTGGCGTAACCGCTGGCGCGCAGCACCGGGAAGCGAAGCTGATCGAAGTGCTCGCTGTGGAATCCGTCGCCGAGCGAGAGGGCGCCGATCGTGTCGCCGTGGTAGGCGTCGCGAAGGGCGAGGAAGCCTGATTTCTGCTCGAGGTCGACGTTGCGCCAGTACTGCACGGCGCATTTGAGCGCCTGCTCGACCGCCGAGGCGCCGTCCGAGGCGAAGAGGAAGTGGGGATCGTTGAGCGGCACGACTCGGGCCAGCGCCTCGCACAGCTCGACCACCGCCCGGTTGCCGTTTCCGAGCAGCGTCGAGTGGGCGACCTTGCCGAGTTGTGCGGTCAGGGCGGCGTCGAGCTCGGGGACGTGATGGCCGAGCGTTGTCACCCACAGCGAGGAGATGGCGTCGAAATAGCGGCGCCCCGTGCTGTCGATCAGCTCGCGGCCCTCGGCGCGATCGACGATTACAGGCTCCTGCACAGGGAAGGTGGCCATCTGAGTAAAGCCGTGCCAGACCCTGGTGGCGTCGCGCTCGATCCAGTCGTTCATACCGGCAGCGTATCGGCGCGCTTCGGTAGGCTGCGGCGTTATGGGGATGATCTCCTTCGCTCGCGGCGCGCCGGCGCCTGAATGCCTTGCCGTCGAGCTCCTGGCCGAGTGCGCCAAGGGCGCGATCGAGCGCGACGGAACCACCGTTCTCTCCTACGGCACGGGGCTTGGCTACGCGCCTCTGCGAGAGTGGCTGGGCGAGCGCTACTCGATCGATCCCGACCAGATTCTGCTCACCAACGGCTCGCTCCAGGGCTTCGTTTATCTGGCTCAGCACTTCTTCTGGAGTGGCATCGGCGGGCGTGTGCTGGTCGAGGCTCCGAGCTACGACCGTCCGCTTCTGATCCTGCGTAATCACGGCGTCGAGGTGAGCACGGTCGCGATGGACGACGAAGGGCTCGACCCCGAGGCGCTCGAGCGCGAGCTGAAGCGCGGGCCCAAGCCGGCCTTCCTCTACACGATTCCCACCTTCCAGAACCCGAGCGGTCGCACGATCTCGGTCGAGCGCCGCAAGCGCATTGTCGAGCTGGCGCACGAGTACGACCTGCTGGTGCTGGAGGACGACCCCTACGGCTTCGTCCGCTACGAAGGCACCGCGCCGCCGACCATGTTCGAGATCGAGGGCTCGATCGCCGGCCAGGTTGCCCACACCTCGTCGTTCTCGAAAACGATCTCACCCGGGCTTCGCGTCGGCTACGTGATCCTGCCCAAGTCGCTGCTCAAGCCGCTCGAGCTGATTGCCTCCTCGACCACCATCTCGCCCTCGAATCTGCCCGCGGCGACGGTCTACGAGTTCGTCCGGCGCGGTAACTTCGAGTCCAACCTGGAGCGGATGAACAACCTTCTGCGCACGCGCCGCGACGCGATGCTCGCCGCGCTCGAGCGGCACTTCGGCGACAGCGCCAGCTGGAGCCGGCCCGAGGGCGGCTACTTCAACTGGCTCAACCTGCCCGAAGGAGTAGACGCGGGAGAGCTACTGGCGAAGGCCACCGAGGCCGGCGTCACCTACTGCAAGGGCAGCGACTTCTATCCGGACGGTCGCGGCACCGGCTCGCTCCGGCTCGCCTACAGCTTCCCCTCGCCGGAAGAGATTGAGCGCGGGGTCGCCATCCTGGCCGAGCTGGCCAGAGGCATGCAGTAATCAGGCAGTCCGCTAGGAGCTTTACGCCTACTCGGCCTGCTGCTCCAGGCGAGCTTGCTTGATCTTGCGATGCCGATGCATCTGTGAGATCAGAACGCCGGTTATCAGTCCGAGCACCAGGCAGAGCAGGATCAGCCAGATCAGCGAGACCTTGACCGACATGAACAGGAAAGAGATCTTGACCTTGGAGCTGTTGGCGATCACGAGCGCGATCCCGTAGCCAACGAGCGCAAGGAGAAGGATCAGCTTCGACCAGAGTTGGGGTTGCCAGGGCTCTTCGTGCTCGAACTCCGGGGCTGTCACTTCCGTGCTGGTGCTGACTGGCGCCGATTCCGGCTTGGGCTCGTTCTCGTTCATGCAGAGAGTCTAATAGCAGAGCAGGCGAACAAGAAAGACTGACGCTGCTACGTGCCTCTGGAGACGCTGCTCAGGCGATTGCGTGCTCGCGCGCCAGCTCGGCCAGCGGATGGGGAGCGCAGCGTGAGGATTGGCGGGTGGGCAGCTGTGAGGCCTGGATGCTGAACCTGAAAGTCGGGCACGGCTCGTCACAACGAAGTGCGCAGAGTCCCGCTCCATGAAAATAGCAGTTGCTGCAACTCACATCAACTTTGTTGCTCATGCTCCCCTTTTGCTCTAGCGGCGGCGACCCGGTTACAAGCCTGGATGATAAGGGCTGGTCCCAGATAGACAAGGGTTACGGGAGACAAAAAAGCCGCAATTTGCGGCCGATTCGATATTGCCAAAAGGACGCAATACTATGGCTTTCGCTCGGCTGTTGTCAGGGCGCGCAACGCCTGTTGAAAACTCTTTACCGGAATGATCTTCATAGTGCCTGCATAGCGCTTGGCCTCACTTGCGTTATCCCCAGAGGGTACGAGCATGATCTCGATTCCGGCGCGCCGCGCGCCGATGACCTTCTGCTTGACGCCTCCGATCGGCCCGACGCTTCCGTCGAGATACAACTCGCCGGTCGCGGCGACCTGGTGACCGCGATCGACGTCGCGGCCGAGCTTGTCGGTCAACTCGAGCGCGAAGGCAAGCCCGGCGGACGGCCCGCCGACGTTGCCGGCGTCGATCGTGACTCCGATCGGCAGCTTGATCGCCGCCGCCTGCGTGACAGCGACGCCGATCATGGGGACGCGCGGCTTGGAGTGCGAGGCGATGGTGCGAAGCTGGGCGGTGTGCTGAACGTGGTTGCGAGTGAAGGTGATACGAACCCGCTGGCCGATGCGATGCCGGGTGATGAGTGCGCTCAGGTGCGAGTACTCCAGGGTCGCCACCCCGTCGACGGCGGTGATCACGTCGCCTGGCAAGAGCTTCTTCGCGGCAGGCGAGCCGGGCTCGGTCTGCTCGACCAATGCGCCGTGTGAATGGACGACAACCTTGTAGCCGAGGTAGCGCAGGGCCACCGCCTCTGCGGTCTTCTTGGACAGCGCCATCGAGGCCGCGTCGATGCGGGCGCGCTCCTTGTCGCTGATGTTCGAGGGCCCGATCTCCTGCTCGGAGACGAGCGTGGCGTCGCGGCGCAGGAAGGGCAGATAGCGCTCGGCCAGGGTCGCCCGCCGCTCGATCACGTCCACGAAGTAAAGACTGCCCTTGTCGCCCTTTTGCGCGTCTTTCACCTTGACCAGCGGTGCCAACGCATGGGGGTTGTCAGGCAGCAGCAGGTAGGAGCTCGAATAGGTGAGCTGCGCGTAGATGACAACGGCGACGAGGGCGAGGAAGAGCACTCCGCCGGCCGTCGCGAGCGGTTTCTTGAGCGAGCGCGGTTTCATCACGAGCGAGGATACCGGCCGTGTCTGGTCTTCCAGAGCACCGCCCGGCGCGCGTCGCTAGAGCAGACCTCGACCGGCGCCGCCGTCCACCGGGATTAGCGCACCGGTGATGTAGCTGGCCGCGTCGGAGGCGAGGAAGGCGGCGACCGCGGCGATCTCCTTCGCCTCGCCGAAGCGGCCCAGCGGGATCTGCGCCAGGTCGAAGTCGGGCGAGCGCGTCTCGTAGAGCTGCTGGAGACGCTCGGTGGCGATCCGGCCGGGTGCGATCGAGTTGACGGTGATCGCCTCGGGGCCCAACTCGCGCGCCAGCGTCTTGGCCCAGCCGACCAGGCCGGGGCGGATGGCGTTGGAGAGGGCGAGGTTGTCGATCGGCTCGCGCACAGCGACCGAGGTGATGTTGATGATCCGTCCCGCCTTGCTCTTGCGTAGATGGGGCAGGCAGAGGTTGGTCAGCCTGACGGCAGAGAAGAGGAGCAGCGTCAACGCGTCCTCGAGCGCCTCGTCGTCGATCTCGAGCGCCTGGCCGGGTGGTGGGCCGCCGCCGTTGTTGACCAGGATGTCAATGCCGCCGAACGTCTTGACGGTGCGCTCGACCAGATTGCGCAGGTCGCGCGGGCTGGTCAGGTCGCCCTGCACGGCCAGTGCGCCGATCCGGTCGGCCTCCTGCTCGAGTAGCTTGCGGCGCCGGGCGAACATGCTGACGTTGGCGCCCGCCGCGTCGAGCGCCTCGGCGATCGCCAGCCCCATCCCCGAAGAGGCGCCGCAGACGATGGCCGTCCTGTCTCGAAGGTCGAGCTTAAGCATCGGCGCCGGGATTCTCTCCGAAGTGGGCGCGGACGCGCGTGGTCAGCCCACCGCGCACGTTGAAGACACCCACGACCTCGGCGAAGCGGGGCGAGGCGGAGCGGACGATCTCGTCCAGCAGCTCGTTCACGACCTCTTCCTGCAAGATCTTCCGCTGGCGGTAGGAGGTCAGAAAATCACGCAGCGACTTCAGTTCGAGCAGGAGCTCGCCGGGGACGTAGCGGATAGTCAGAGTGCCGAAGTCGGGCGCCCCGGTGAGCGGGCAGAGCGAGGTGAATTCGAGCGCCTCGAGCTCGATCTCATAGGGGCGTTCGCGGAATTTATTCTCTAACGTCTCGATGGCCAAGGCCGGAAGCTGCCTTTCTCTCGGACGATTGTGGGCGGATACCTACTCGGGCTGAGGGCGGATTATGCCGCGTCGCCCTTCTTGAAACGAAACGCGAGCTGATAGAGAGCGAATGCCACCAGGAGATAGGCGAGCGTTCTGATCCCGATCAGCTCCGCCTCTAGCTCATCCTTCAGATCCAGCAGGTTCGCCAGGTGGGAAAGCCCGAACAGGCCGAAGGCCAGCCCCACGATCAGCGCGCCCGATCTCTGGGAGCGGCGATAGCCGACGACGCCGAGCACTAAAATGGCGACGCTCAGCATCAGGTTGATCGCTGTGACCGTGTCCCAATCGAAACCCATCACCGCCTCCTAGTTCGCACCCGATTAAGCGTGACGTTATCGCCTGAGGGACGATCGCGCAGCGTTTCTTCAGCTGCGAGGCGCCATAGACGCGCTCGGCGATTTGCCCGGGAGGTCGCAAATATATTCCAGGCGAGTAGGATCGCGGTCGGTGCGACTGACGAGGCACAGCACTGAACGAAGGGTTGCCGACTGATGCAGGCCGGAACTGAAGCCGTCGGCGGCGGCGATCGCCTGGGCATCGTCCTTGTCGCCTACGACAACGCCGACTCGATCGGAGAGCTGCTCGCCCTGCTGGCCGAGGAGAAGCGGCGCGGCGACCGGATCGTGCTGCTGGACAACTGCCCGCCGCACCTGAGCGCCGATATCGCTGAGGAGGTCGCGGCCGTCGACCTGGTCGTCCGCTCGGAGAACGTCGGCTTCGGCGCCGGTTGCAACACCTGCGCGACGGCGATCGCCGACGAAGTCGACCTGCTCCTGTTCTTGAATCCCGATAGCAAGCCCGAGCCGGGCGCCGTCTCGCGCCTGCGCAAGGGGGGCAAGGAGGAGTGGGCGGCCTGGTCGGGTCTGCTGCTACTTCCCGACGGAAAGATCAACAGCGCCGGTAACACCGTCCATATCTCGGGACTCTCCTGGTGCGCGGGCTACGGCGAGGAGCCGGACAGCTACCGACCCACGGCGGTGCCGGTCGCCCTCTCGGGCGCCAATCTGGTCGTGCGCACCCGCGTGTGGGAGGAGCTGGGCGGCTTCGCTCCCGACTACTTCCTCTACTACGAAGACACCGATCTCTCGTTCCGCCTGAGATCGATGGGCTACGAGTTGGGCCTCGTGCCCGACGCACGCATCACGCACGACTACGAATTCGACAAGAGCCGGCAGAAGTGGTTCTTCCTGGAGCGCAACCGCTACCTGTTCATCGTGCGCTGCTGGCCGCTCTCGCTCCTGCTCGTGCTGCTCCCCCTGCACCTGGTGCTGGAGCTTGGATTCTGGCTGGTGAGCCTGTTCCAGGGCAGGCTGCTGACCAGGTTGCGCGCCTTCCTATCCTTCCTGCGCCTGCTGCCGCGATTGCTCAAGCAGCGGCGCCTCGTCTCGCGCCGGCGGCGTGCGAGCGCGTACGAGTGCCTGCGCCTGCTGGAGCCGAGAATTGACACACCCCTTCTCACCGGGCTGGTGCGCGGACGGCCGATCTCGGCCCTGTTCGCGGGCTACTACAAGGTCGCGGCGCTCGTCCTGAAAATCGCCGCGCGAGCCTGAAAAAGCAGCCCGTATCGCCCGCAGCAAGCGTTTTCGGCCGGGTCTCGGCGCGGCGGGTTGGGTACAGTGGAGGTTCATGTCGGAGAGCGAAAAAGGCCTGCGAGGGGTTGTAGCGGTCAATTCGGGGATCACCTCGATCGATGGCGTGCGCGGTATTTTGCGCTATCGCGGCTACGACGTCGCCGACCTGGTTAAGCAATGCACGTTCGAGGAGGTCTGTTATCTACTCCTCTACGGCGAGCTTCCCAGTAGTGACGAGCTCTTCACCTTCAAGGAAGATCTACTGGTCGCGCGCACGATTCCGACCGAGGTCGAGGCCGTCGTGGACGACTCGGCCCACTACGCGCGGCCGATGGAGGCGATGCGCTCGATGTGCTCGGCACTCTCCTTCTCCGATCCCGACAAGACCTCGAACGAGCCCGACGCCAACCTGCGCAAGGCCACCCGCCTGATCTCCCAGGTGCCGACGGTGATGGCGCGCTATCGGCGCCGCTACTACGGCCTCGAGCCGGTGCAGCCCGATCCCGGGCTCGACTACGCGGCCAACTTCCTCTGGATGCTGCGCGGCGAGATGCCGAGCGAAGAGGACGCCAGGGTGCTCGACGCTGTCTCGATCATGCACTCCGATCACGAGATGAACGCCTCGACCTTCGCAGCGCGCGTGATTGCGGCCACCTGCACCGACATGCACTCGGCCATCGTCGGCGCCATCGCGGCGCTCAAGGGCCCCCTACACGGAGGCGCCAACGAGTGGGTGATGGCGACGCTGAAGAAAATCGGCTCGGAAGACAAGGTCGAAGCCTGGGTGGACGACATGCTCGATCAGGGCAAGAAGATCCCCGGCTTTGGGCACGCTGTCTACAAGGTCACCGATCCGCGCGCGATCATCCTGAAAGAGATCGGGCGCAAGGCGTTCGAGCGCGCCGACACGAACCAGCCGAACTGGTTCGCGATGACCGAGCGCATGGAGCGGCGCGTCTTCGAGCGCAAGGGCCTGGTGCCGAACGTCGACCTTTACTCGGCTTCGGTGCTCTACTACCTCGGCTTCCCGATCGACCTGCTGACGGCTCTATTCGCGGCTAACCGCGTCGTGGGCTGGGCCGCGCACGTGATCGAGCAGCATTCGGACAATAGAATCATTAGACCAACCATCCACTACACCGGTCCGGAGCCACGTGAGCTGCCGGTCAGTCAAGAGCGAGCATGAGCGAGCAGGAAAAAGAACAGCCGACCAATCTCGCCGACGCGGCGGCGGAAGCCGACGAGCTGGCCATGCGCGGCGCCGAGCGCGAATTGGCGCAACTACGAACTGCGTGGGACGACGAGCTGGAGGCGGCCGCGCGCAACGACGACTTCCGCGAGCGGGCCGTCGCCTACAAGGCGATCGGGCAATTCCGCTTCCGCCAGAAGCTCGAGCTGCTGAAGCGGGGATTCGACGACGTCAGCCCGGCCTGCCGCGGCTCGGCGCTGGTCTCGCTGGAGCTACTCTCGCGCGAGCACCCGGGCGCCGTCAACTCCGTTCGCTCCAACCTGCATATGCTGGCGAGCCGCGACGACAACGGCGCGGTGCGGCGGCTGGCGATCGTCTGCCTGCGTAACGGCTCGCCACAGTCGGACACGCTCGGCATGCTGGCCGGTATGGCCGACGACGAGTCGCAGGACGAGAGCATGCGCGCGACGGCACGCACCGTTGTTGCCGCGCTCAAGCGCAAGGCCGGCGCGCGCAATCGCCCCAAGCGTTAACGAGATCGGGTCTTGGCGTGCGGGTGGGCGCTGAAGTAGGCCTCGCGCCGGCGCCGGTCGGAGACGTGGGTGTACAGCTCAGTGGTCGAGAGGTCGGCGTGGCCGAGCATCTCCTGGACGCTGCGCAGGTCGGCGCCGCCCTCGAGCAGGTGGGTGGCAAAGGAGTGGCGGAGCAGGTGCGGGTGGATGCGCTCGGGCTCGAGCCCGGCGACCTCGGCCAGGCGGCGCAGGATGAGGAAGGCGCCGGCCCGGGTGAGCACGCCGCCGCGGGCATTGAGGAAGAGCTCGGGGCGGGGACG
>Ga0209429_10002790_pt1 | contig 10165 bp, 11 predicted proteins | sample BarGraNGADG00212_3_FD_184493 | JGI IMG/M metagenome (GOLD analysis project Ga0209429, IMG submission 184493) | Arctic peat soil microbial communities from Barrow, Alaska - Barrow Graham LP Ref core NGADG0004-212 (SPAdes) (version 2) | ecosystem: Environmental > Terrestrial > Soil > Wetlands >... | reverse complement strand
GCCGGGGCAGACCACCCGGCCCTTGGCCTTGACGCGCGGGGTTTTGGGGGATGCCTTGCCGGCGGCCTGCGAACCCACGGCCGCAATCTTGCCATCGAGAACGAGCAAGTCCCCCACGGCATCCAGGTTATTGGCCGGGTCAACGATTCGTCCGCCGGTAAAAAGCACAGAGTTCATCAAGGCCCGAAGATATCCGATGTGGATTGACATGGCAAGTGCGTCCATTAAGCTTTTCACGCACAAGATGCTGTAGCGCGGGTGTAGCTCAATGGTAGAGCTCCAGCCTTCCAAGCTGGTCACGTGGGTTCGATTCCCATCACCCGCTCCATTTCGCACAAAGCGCTTTCCACCAAGTAAATACGCCATTTCGGCGATTTCTGAAACCCTCTGGTATAACGCCCTGGTATAACAAGGCCAAGGGTGTTTTTGACGTTTAAGGGTGTTTGTGGAAGTCGGCGAAGCCATGCAATTTCACTGCCCGGTCCACGTCCAGGTGCGCCTTTAATCGTCCGCCGAATGGTGAGGTAGGCTGTATCGTCGTTGGCTGTTGGCCGGGTGGGGCACCAAATCCGCTTCCCAGCCTGGGAAAGAGCCATACTGAATCCCAGGCTGTCGCCATGGCCCAACAGCCGGCCAGCGCCAGCGCCAAGACCAAATCCCATGCCGCCAGCGCAAGCCCATCCGGAGCCTATCGCGGGGGGCGGCTGGCGCAGCTCGCTACGATGATATATGTCCGCGTGCATAAATCGAAGGCATTTTCGTTCTCGGCCTGCCTTAGGGCATAACGAAGCGCCTACGACGCAATTGTCAGACAGGTAGCGGAAGCAGGACTTGTATAAGAGTAGCGGGTCGTTTCACATCCGAACAAGTGCTAGGTGCGATTTGATCAGCTAAGCCATCCCGATAAGCCCACTTTTTTATGGCAACTTGTCGCATATATGGTCATGATGCCATCACTCCGTGCCATGAATGAGGCAATAATAACGCAAGTGGGTGCCCATCAGATGTCCCTGTGGGGATCATTGATCGGCTGGTTTTATTCGTCTCCCAGGACGGGGAATATACGACAGAACACCTCTATGTCACACTCGCATAAAGATGCCGAAGCCACCGACATTCTCGCCGGAGCGTTGCGCAACCGGCAGGATAATGTATAACCCGATGGGAAGCAGAACGCCTATTCTAAACCGATTATACATATAAACAGCCCTAATACTTCAGGTTTGGACTGTATTTTTGTTGAAACGAGCCGATATTGGTATCATATGATACCGACATGACAGGTATAGCACATGGTCAAACGCCCCACGCCCTCCGAGCTTTATGGCAAAGTTAAAAATGCCCTCCAGGCGTTGTATGCCGGCCGTAGGGATTTTGGAACGCGGAAGCACTGGGCCAGCGACAGCGATCAGTTGGACCTGAACTCCGCGGCAGATTTGTGGGCCTTGCTCCCGGTGCTGTTGGAAGAGATTAAGCAAGCCAGGCCAGAAAATTGCTATGCTGGAACACAACCGCCGCAACGTTCGTATGAAGCGGATGACACTATACGGGATGAAGAACTTTGGGCCTTTGCCTGGGACAGCCAGCATTTAGGCCGAAGGATCTACCTGAAGTTTGTGCTGACGAAAAACCGGCGCGGGGAATGGCACTACTTTCATATGGACTGCCATCCCGACGTGCCAAAATGAGAGAAACAAAAATGCTTTGTTTGCGATGTAAGAACGAGGAGTTCGGAGAATGCATGGCGGAAACCTCGCAGGTCTTCCGGGGGGAGACTTTTGCTGTGAAGGCCCCCTCAATGGCCTGCAAGGATTGCGGTTGGCTGACCATGACAGATGAGCAGGCGGATGTGTTGCGCTTGAAAGTTGCGGACGCCTACCGCGAAAAGCACGAATTACTCACCTCGGCGGAGATCAGGCAAGCCCGCGAAACGTTGGGCTTGAGCCAGCAGGCATTCGCGCAGCGCGCCAGCGTTGGGGTTGCCAGCATAAAACGGTGGGAAACAGCTTTCGTGCAGGACAAAAGCAGCGATCTGCTCATACGCCTTCGGATTAACGAAATGACGGAACGAGGTGTATGCGAGACCTTTCTGCTGGATTGGTTCGACGGTGCTTGCTTGGAGAATGTGATCACCTTGGCAAGCATGGGGATCCGATTGCTCCCAAAGAAAGAGCCACCCACGCCATCCTGGACAATCCTTGGGCACGCAGCTAAATCGAGAACATACTTGGAAAAAAACATGCCCCATGATCCCGCTGTCACCACTACAGCTTAAGCGGCACGCGTTCGCGAACATTTCGCTTCGTGCAATTCAGAAAGGCTCGCCGCAGGGCCAGGCCATGCTAACGCCAACGGTCGAGTGCGTGCCCGATCCAAAGAACCCGAATTACTGGAACATCGCCCTGATCATCAAGATAAAGAGCGGCAACACGCAGAAACCATTTCTCTATGAAGGGGAGGTGCAGATCCTCGGCGAGGTGGAAGTTCACGACAGCTTTGCCGGCGATAAGCGTGAGCTCGCCCGCGTGAACGGGGCCAGCCTGCTTTACTCCGCTGCCCGCGAAATGATGCTGAATCTTTCGGCGCGATCCGTGCATGGACCTTTGTGCTTGCCGGTGTTGAATTTCGTGGAGTTTTTCGCCAACGACGACCAAGCCTCGCAAAAGGCAGGCAAGGAGCCGGAGAAGCCCACCGTTCCGGAATGAACCGCTTCTCCTCGCGCCGCCCTCGCCGCGAATCCGGATTGATCCTGGGGCATCTTGGGAGCCCGGCAGTGCGTCATGCCTTTGCGCCGACTACTGCTTCAAACGATAGAATTGTTTGCCGGTGCCAATCGTGACACGCACCGAGTTGGTGATTTCCGATCCGGCCACATTTTGCCAGTTGGTCGCCGGCAGGACGGGGGAGCTTTGCAGCGTGAAACCATTCGTCGGCCAGACAATGGTGATTATATTGCCCGCCCTTGCCAGGGTCATTTTGGGATTCGTGGCCGTGTCGGCAATCGTCAGCCACGATTCGGCAGACCGCACGCCTCCATTAGGACCAGGATTGACCACCGTGATACTGACCGTGCCAGGAGAGGCGATCAGCGTATTCATGATAATGGTCATCAGGCTATTGCTGTTGCCAAATGTGGTCGTTTGATTGTTACCATTCCAACGAATAACCGAGCCCGCCATAAAGTTGAAGCCGTTGACATTTAGAATAAACAGGGGGCCGCCCGGCTTAACCTGCTCAGGTTGCAGAGCGGTAATGACAGGAGTTGGGATCATCGGATCGTAGGTAAAGGTTACATGCACGCTCCGGTTGGTCTGGATGTTGGACAGCGTGTAGCTGTTGCCTCCAGTCTTTACGACGGCGCCGTCCACCAGCCATTGATCCACTAAATACCCGGCGTTTGGATTGGCCGTGAAGCTGACGCTGCCCCCGCTGATGGCCATCTGAGTTGTGCTCGGGCTGATGCTGCCGTTAGCCCCAGCGCTAACCTGCACCTGAAGCGGAATCCAAAGCGCAGTCGGACGACCGCCAAATGTTGTGCCCCAGCCCGTGGTTCCCGGCATGTAATAGACGGTTGCATTGTTGTCCCAGGAAAACACAGCCGAACCTATGCTGGGGGCGTTACCCTGGAAATAGATTCCCGTCAGGCTGGTGCAGGAAAAGAACGCATAATCCCCGATGCTTGTAACGCTGTTGGGGATCATGACGCTGGTCAGGCTGGAGCAGCCCTGGAACGCCCCGCCCCCGATGCTGGTGACGCCGTCGGGGATCGTGACGCTGGTCAGGTTGGTGCAGCCATAGAACGCCCCGTCCCCGATGGTTTTGACATGCTCGCCAATTATCAAATTCCTGAGTTTCTTTATACCAGAAAAGTCGGAGCCAACGGTAGTCATGTCCATCGTCAAACTTGTCAGGTTAGTGCAGCCATCGAACGCATAATCCCCGATGTTGGTGACGCTATTGGGGATCGTGGCACTGGTCAGGCTGGAACAATCATAGAACGCCGTATCCCCGATACTGGTAACACTGTCGGGGATCGTGATACTGGAAAGCTTGGTGCATTCCTCGAACGCCCGGTCTCGAATACTGGTGACGCTGTTAGGAATCGTGATGCTGGTCAGGCTTGAGCACAAAAGGAACGCGGCCTCCCCGATGCTGGTAACGCTGTTGGGAATCGTGACGCTGGTCAAGCTGCCACACAAAGCGAACGCATAATCCTCGATCTTGGTGACGCTATTGCCAATAGTAACGTTGGTCAGGCTGGTGCAGGAAAAGAATGCACCCCACCCGATGTTGGTGACGCTGTTGGGGATCGCAATGCTGGTCAGACTGGTGCATTCCTCGAACGCCCGGTCTCGAATACTGGTGACGCTGTTAGGAATCGTGATGCTGGTCAGGCTTGAGCACAAAAGGAACGTACCATTCCCGATGCTGGTAACGCTGTTGGGAATCGTGACGCTGGTAAGACTGGAACATCCGTAGAACGCGGCCTCCCCGATGCTGGTAACGCTGTTGGGAATCGTGACGCTGGTCAAGCTGCCACACAAAGCGAACCCATAATCCTCGATCTTGGTGACGCTGTTGGGGATCACGTAGCTACCGGCTTTGCCCCCTGGGTATTGTATGAGCAAGGTCTGGTTCCTGTTGAACAAGACCCCATCCGCGCTGCTATAGGCGGAATTTTGTGCATCCACCGTTACCGCACTTAGGCTGGTGCATTTATAAAACGCAAAGTCTCCGATGCTGGTGACGCTGCTGGGGATCGTTACGCTGGTCAGGCTGGAACTATCAGCTAACACAAAATCCCCTATGCTAGTGACGCTGTTGGGGATCGTTACGCTGGTCAGGCTGGTGCAGCCAGAAAATGCACTGCCATCGATATTGGTGACACCATTGGGAATCGTGATAGCCGTCAGGCCGGTACAGCCATAGAACGCGGAGTCCCCGATGCTGGTGACGCTGTTGGGGATCGTGTAGCTTCCGGCTTTGCCTCCCGGATATTGAATGAGCGTGGTCTGGCTCTGGTTGAACAAGATCCCATCCACGCTGCTGTAGGCGGAATTGAGCGGATTCACCGTGATTGCCGTCAGGTGGCTGCACCCACCGAACGCCCCGCTTCCGATGCTGATGACGGTGTTGGGAATAAAGACGCTGGTCAGGTTGGTGCAGTCAAAGAACGCCCCGTCCCCGATGCGGGTGACGGGCAGGCCATTGATTGTGCTGGGGATGTCCACCGCAAAGGCGGACCCCGTGTATTTGGTGATGGTAATCGTGCCGTTGGTGGTCGTGGTATCGTATTGGGCTTGCACCACTGCGGACAGCGTCAAAAGAAAAAGCAGCAGGAACCTCGCGGCGCAGGCAGATCTTAAACGCCCTGCCATCGTCTTCGGGCCGGTGGCTGTCGCAAGGGAGGGTTTTGCTTTCATAGTCTTTGGCCTTTTCGTCTCGCCGCGCCCGCGCATCACGGCGAGCGGAGGCGGTAGAAACGGGTGGGACGACCGCTAAAAGTCGTATCCCAGCCTTTTGCCCCCGGCAAGTAATAGACGGTCACCTTTCTGTCACCAATGAATGCATCCCCACCAACAACAAATGGGGCGTGTCCTTTGAAATAAACTCCCGTGAGGCTGGTGCAGCCAGTGAAGGCACTATCTTTTAAAATGCTGAGGCCATTTCCTATCATGACAGTGGTCAGCTTGGAACAGCCAAAGAACGCTCCGTCCCCGATGCGCGTGACGCTGTTGGGAATGCTCACCCCGGTCAGGCTGGAACAGAAACCGAACGCCCCGTCCCCGATGCGGGTGACGCTCGTGGGGATCATGACCCTGGCAAGACTGAAACAGCCTGAGAACACGCCGTTCCCGATGCGGTTAACGCTGTTGGGGATCGTTATGTTGGTCAACCGGGAGCAGCCAGAGAACGCCGAGTCCCCGATGATGGTGACGCTGTTGGGGATTATAAAACTGGTCAGATGTGAACAGCCATAGAACGCATTGGTCCCGATGCTCGTAACGCTGTTAGGAATCGTGGCACTAGTTAGGTTGGAACAAGAATAGAACGCCCCGTTTCCGATGCTGGTGACGCTATTGCCGACCACGACACTGGTTAGGTTGGAACAGCTATTGAACGCCCCGGTCCCAATGCTGGTGACACTATTGGGGATTTTGACACTAACCAGACTGGCGCAGTTGTAGAACGTATTCCATGCGATGCTGGTGACCGGCAGGCCATCAATCGTGCTGGGGACGTCCACCGCACCCCCAGAACCGGTAAATTTGGTGATGGTGACCTTGCCATAATTAACCTCGTAAGTGTAATCTTGGGCTTGCACCGTGGCGGGCAGCGCCAATAGCAAGAGCAACGGCAGAAGCCTCGTGGCGCAGGCGGTTCCTAAACGAAGCCATGCGGTCACCTTCCTTGATGAGATTTGCTTTTCCATTGGGTTCACTGGCATCGACCCTATTCCCGTTTCCTCCGGCTGGCAAGCCCCGGCCGATATTAGTTAGCCTGTGGGATAGTGGGTGATAGGATAAGCATAGCTAATGTATCGCTTTAGCCACTTTCATGGTAATCAGGTTCAATCCGGCAATCCAGAAGCCGCGCTCTGGCCGCGCCGTTGCAAATCGCACAAAGACCATTATAAATAACCCATTCATAACCAATTGCTTGCCAACGCCCACGGAAATGCGGCTGTAACCTGATTTGGGCATTGCCGGGGGTAGCAGGCGGGGGGGACATCGGTTGGTTGCGCCGGTTGCCATCATCTGCCTTGTCCGAGACGGTCGGCGTCGGTGATGACGTGTTTTTTACAGCTTGAGCATCGGGCCGCCGTAAAGTTCGTAAATCTCGTGTGACGCCAGAGCCGGCAATCCCGGATTCGCCTGCTTGTCCTGATCGTACAGCCTGGTCGCCTCCGCCGCCTGGTCGTTCGCCTCCTGCGCCCGCCGTAACAGGCTCCCGTCCTTTTCCCACGCCTTCACCTGTTTCGGGTTGCTCGCTTCCCACGACCCCACGATCAGCATTCCCTGCCTGCCCATTGCCGCCTGCAGGAGTCTTAATGTTTCGGCTTTCATTTTGTGTTGTCCTTTCGCTTTCTGCCAATTTTGGAAGGTTGTCAAGCTCGCCGCTGGGATCTGCCGGGTAAACTGGAGCGCACGCTGGGCGGGCGGCCGCTACCAGGTTCATGCCGGCCCTCACCAGAACGCCCACGCCAGGACACTGGGCTTACCCCGCCCGTTGACGGCTAGCAGGGTGGCCGAAGCATCGCACCGTTGCTTGCAGAACGCATTTTGATGGCCGGGTGGCACTCTGGACCCGGTTCTGCAATCAGGATTTGCATAGAGGCTCGCCAGTAGCGTCCTTGGCGCAGCGGTTGCCGTGTGGGGTGTTGACACTCCCGGCGCGCGAAAACGCGTCCTTGGAGTCACGGCTGCTTGCCTGAGAGGGTTTCGGGACATTCCTGAAGGGCCGGTAAGGGTGAAGCGGGCAGGCGTCAGCGGTACACTCCCGGATGGCGTCACGATCAAATCCGTTGCACTCGCCGCACTGGGCCTTGATGGCGGCGCGGGGTGATGCCTTCCCGGTAATGGCTTTGGTGAGAATGCCTCGCCAGGATTCAGGGGCGCTGTCGATTCGTTGTCGCTGCTTGGCATTCGGATTCGTGGTCATAGTTCGATGGGTGTTGAGGGTTTGATGCCCATCGCCTTGGTGCCTGGCTGGCTGCTGGGCGGCGGCGTTTCGTGGGGGTTTCGCCCAGCCTCCCACCCTGCCCCACCCTGGGGGGGGTATTACCTATAAAAAGACATACTTTTCTAGCTCCATAGTACATCAGGGTGGGCAGGGTGGAGCAGGGTGGTTTCATCGCGTAACCGTGTACCCGTGGGTCGTATCCAGGTCGCCGGAGGGTTTGCGAACCGTCTTCGGCCCACGTGCAATTACGAAGCCGTCAACCTCTACACGTTCGCCCTCCCGAAAAACCCGTTTACAGAGACTCCCCACTTGTTGCCTGGCTAAGATTTCTCCCGATGGGTTGCCGGGAATTTCGATGCCGTGAAGGTCGCAAAGCTCACAGATTTCAGTCGCAATCAAAGACTGGCCAAGGCGGTTTTCGCCCTCAATCGCCACAGCCACCGACCGAAGCCATGCCAGCGCCGGATTTGACACTCGTTCCTGGGCGATTTTGTGCCCGTCCAACATGGGGGCGGCGCCCAACAAGTTTTGGCAAATCCAATCCAGAGTTTGGGCCCACTCGACGAAGTCGTGGCGCCGGTCCGTTGTCTTGGGTTTCCCGCGGGCAAGCCATTCCGCCACGATGGAAAAAACGCAACCTAAAAAGTACGGCTGGCGGCGCTGCACTTCGCCACGCGTGTCGCGATAGGGGAATTCAGGACGCTTGCGGATCCGGCAAATGCTGGCGCGGTTTGCCAAATCCTGGGTTGACTCAAACCCGTTGGACGTGAGTTGAATTATGAATCTGCGCGGGTTGATCAGAACCTCGCCCCGACGCGGCACTCGGGCAGGGAAAAGACCGGGCGCGGTCACAAATGATTCCAGATATTGCGAATCAATGCGGCCCCGCAAATTGTCCAGTTGAATGAAAGGTCTGCCAGCAATCAGTCCGGCGGCAAAGCTCTCGTCCGCACTTCCAACCCCCCCTTCGCGACGCGCAACAACATAAGCGATTTCACGGTATAGACCGGTGACCAACTCGTGCCGGTATCCCTTGCCGCTCTGGGATAAATCAGCTTCGGCCACGTCGAGGGGGCAGTTCGTGTCAAGGTGACCTCCAATTCTCAGTTCAGGGGTAATCAAGGCGGCAAGTGCGCGGCTTCGGTCGCCCTCACTTTGGAAATCGAATTCCTCGATAATCCAGAGCAGAGCTTTAACGGCCTCATCGAATGGGACCCGAGGCGGTGTCTCGCCCCCCACGATCAGCAGTCCGCCTTGATTGGGATGGTACCCCTTGCCCAAAACCGTCACTTCGCCGGGAGCGGTTTCAACCAAGACAGGGCAATTCAATACGCTGGCAATCGGGGGCAAAATTTCGCGCGCTTCGGAACTCGCCAAGAGGGCGACGGCGGTATCCTTTGGCACCGTCGTTGGTTGCAGAACGGCCACGCCTTTTGCGCCCGCTCGCCACGCGAAAACATTGCCGAACCTTTCGACGCGCGAACGAAAGCTATCCGGTTTCAGCAATTCCAAACTCGGTGCGCCATCCATCTCCGCCAATTCCACGACGGCTCCGCCGCGCAAAAACAGTTTATGCGATGGCGCGATTCGGCGGAAGATTTCTTTAGCCGACTCGGAAATTGACACATTGCCGCCCGGCAGAACCAAACCCGACAGGGCCGCGGTGTTCTGGTCAAGCGCCGGTGCGGTGTGCGCCACCGGGGGGGGTGTCTCAAATTCCGGCACGTCGGCGAGTTCTGGAATTTCCATAAGGGAGTTCATCGAGCCTCCAGGGCTTTAAAGTTGAGGAAGAAAACCGTTTGCCGTTTCCCATTGTTTCGTTGCCCGTCCGGCATCCTGCAAAACTGGGAGCGGCACCAGAGCGCGGGGTCGGCACCAAGGGAAACGGCGTACTTGAAGAATTTCAGAACCTTGTCGTCCGGCTGGCCAGCCACCAAAAACCAGCCATGAAGCGATTTATTGCCGGAGTGAACCGCACAAACCAACGGCGCGAATCCGGCCAGGTGAACCAACAGGGCCGCGTGCTCATCGGGCGTGCCGGTATCGAATTCGCAGATCAAGAAGCGGCGCGGGGCGGTATTGTTCAAAGAGTGGGGCGATTCCGTGCCCTTCTTCGTCAAGCCGCGGGGCGCAGACATTGGCGACGGCACAATCAGTTGCCGTTGCGCCAGCTTGCCCCGCCAATCTTCACGCGGCTTGGTGTAAAAAATCGCGCTCGACTTGCCACAGCACAGCAGCGGGTTGCCGGGGAAAAGCTTGTCGATGATTGACTCGGTGTGCTGCTCATTGTCTTCGATTCGCACAGGCGACAATTCCCAAAGGTCCGCCAGTCCACCACCGGCCCGGATGATGGCCCCCCGACGCTCCTCGTTTACGGTTGGCCACTTGGACGCGACCTTAACCGGCAGAGCGCCACGGCTGGGCTGCCAGGCACAAGGCAAGGCTGCCTGCACGGCGGCCACGATTTCCGCTCGGGGGACTA
>Ga0209429_10002789_pt1 | contig 10168 bp, 10 predicted proteins | sample BarGraNGADG00212_3_FD_184493 | JGI IMG/M metagenome (GOLD analysis project Ga0209429, IMG submission 184493) | Arctic peat soil microbial communities from Barrow, Alaska - Barrow Graham LP Ref core NGADG0004-212 (SPAdes) (version 2) | ecosystem: Environmental > Terrestrial > Soil > Wetlands >... | reverse complement strand
GCCCGCGAGCGCATTCGCGCTCAGGTAGAGCGCGATCGCGAGCCCCGCGACAGCGAGGGCGCCGAGCAGGAGGGCGGGCCGCCCGCGAGCCACGGGAACGTCAGGGCGCGGTGGAGGCCGCCGGCGACGCCGAGGCCGGCGGCGCTCCCGAGGCGGCCGGTGACGCGGACGGGGCCGGCGACCCGGACGCGGCCGCGATCAGCGCGTCGATGGCCGGGCCGAGCGTGGTCATCGGTTGGGCGCCACCCGGCAGGAGCTTCCCGTTCAGGGCGATCGTCGGCGTCTGGCTCACGCCCGCGGCGGCGCCCTGGGCTGTCTCCGCGTTCACGGCCGCCACCATGTCGGCCGCCCCGTTCGCCATGCAGGCGTCGTACGCGGTGCGATCCGCGCGCACGGCATCGGCGACCGAGGCGAGGAACGCGGGGGAAAACGTGCCCTTGTTCTCGCCCGTCTTGTTCTGGTTCTCGAACAGGTAGTCGTGGAACGGCCAGAACTTGTCGCCGGCGCAGCGCGCGGCGGCAGCCGCCTGGTGCGACTCGACGTCCGTCGCGGCCCGGTCGATGACCACACGGTCGCGGTAGACGACGTACGCCTTGCCGGTCGCCACGTACTGGTCGATCAGGTCGGGCTCGATCGTGGTCGCGAATGTGTCGCAGGCGGGACACTGGAAGTCCGACCAGATCTCGACCTTGACTGGTGCATTGGCCTGCCCGAGCGCCCGCGGGTTCGTCGGATCGACCAGGCTGACCGGCGTCGGGCGGAGCGGGCTGATGAGGCTGCCGACGGTCGCCTTCGGGCTGAGGACGCCGGACACGAGGACGACGACGACCAGCCCGACGACCACCGCACCAGCGGTGATCAGGGCCATCGGCGACTGCCAGGCCGGCTTCTTGACGGCGACGGTGCGCGCCGAGGCGAGGCGCTGGTCGCGCCGGGCGGCCTCTCGGCGCTCCTGCCGTGTCGCGGGCGGGCGCCGCTGGGCTGGTGTCTTCGGCGGGGGCGTGCCGGCCGAGCTGGAATTCGTGGACATGCGAACTCTCGATGGCGGGGGTGGAGTGGACGTTGCGGGACGCCGGCGCAGCGTACCCCGTCCGGCGCGGGACTGTCCTCCTCGTCGGGCCCCGGCTAGGCGCGGGCGATCGGGGCCGGTTCCGGGCGCACGGTTGGTCGCTGGGGGAGCGGCCGCAGGTAGAGCGACAGGACCACCACCAGGTACGTGACCCAGGTGGCGAGTGCCGCGACCTCCGGGGTCGACGAGTACCCGAACAGGGCCCGCAGGAAGAGGCCGATGCCCGCCTCGTGCGGCAGCGTCGCGCTGATATCGAACGCGGTCTGCGTGCCGAGCGTGATCCAGCCGATCTCGACGAACTCGTGGACGGCACTGCCCAGGAGCCCGGCGGCGATGAAGACGAGGAGGACGCCGGTCCAGCGGAAGAACCGCCCGAGGTTGATCCGTCGGCTTCCGCGGTAGAACCCGTACCCCAGCCCGACCGAGATCAGCAACCCGACGGTCGCGCCGGCGAGGACGCTCGCCGCACCCGCGCCCCCCACCGAGGTCGTGGCGGCCGTGGCCTGCCCGACCAGGAAGAGCGCGGTCTCCAGCCCTTCCCGGATCACCGCCGTGAACGCGAGGAGCGCCAGGCCCCAGGCGCTCCCGGCCGTGAGGACCCGATCGAGCGCGCGCTGGAGCAGGCCGGCCACCGAGCTCGCCTGGCGCCGCATCCAGAACAGCATCCAGGTCACGACGGCGGCCGCGACCAGCATCGTGGTGCCCTCGAAGACCTGCTCCCAGGGGGTCTGCAGCTCGCCGAGCGTCGCGAAGATCACGAGTCCCAGCGCCGCGCTTGCCACAACGGCGGCCGCCACGCCCAGTCCGATCCGGCCGAGGTGTCGAGTGTTGCCGGTCCGGGCCAGGTAGGCGCAGATGATGCTGACGATCAGGGCGGCTTCCACGCCCTCGCGCAGGCCGGTCAGCAGGCCGCTCGTGAAGGCGCCGATGTCGAACACGCGGGCTCCTTGATGGGGACGCACGGGACGCGTCCGCAGCGGCACGACGTCGCGGCGAGCGCAGGCGGAATCTAGCGCGGTGAGCGCGACCCGGTCAAGCGCCCTTGCGTTAAAAGGTCAAGGCTGCTTGCAGCCACCTCGGCGAGGTCGACGGCGGCGAGGCCGGTGACGGGCCGCGAGGCCGGTGACGGGCCGCGACGGCCGCGCCGATCAGACGGCGGCGCCGATCAGCCGCCGGCGCCCCGCGCGGGCCGCCGCTCCAGGCCGGGGATGTCGCTCCCTGGCCGGCAGCCCCCGATCACGCTGAAGGTCGCTCCCGGCGAACAGGCGGCGGGGAACGATCGGTCGGCGGCCGGTCGGATGTGGCCCTCGACGGATCTGTTCGCCTCCGGCGGACGTCGTGGCCGCGCGCACCCCGGCAGGGTCCAGCCTGACTTCGATTCAGGCGATTTGTCCGGCGGAGGCGACACCGGCGGAGGCGACACCGGCGGAGGCGACGCGCCTGCCGTCACCGCGCCGAAGACCACCGGGTCCTACGCGATCAGCCGCCGGCACCCTGGGCCGCACGAATCGCGGCCCGGATCTCGTCGCTCCCGACGATCAGCTCGAAGCTGGTGGCGATCCGACCCTGCGCATCGACCACGAAGACGAACGGCTCCACGGGGATCCCGTACGCCTTCGCCAGGTTGTTGAACTCCAGTTGGCCGGTGCTGTAGTCGGGCATCAGCCGCCCACCGTAGTTCGTCATGACGTGCGGCTCGACGTGAACAAACGCGACGTCCGGGAACTCGTTGGCGATCGCCTTCATGTTCTTCAGGAGCGGCCCGCAGGCGGTCGTCGGGCAATAGGCCGGCGAGTAGAACGTCAGCACGAACGCCCGGTGCGCGGCGAGCAGCTGGTCCACCGAGAACTGGTAGAAGCGCGGATCGGGGAAGACATCGGTCGTGATGCCATACAGATTCTCGCCGGCGTTCGGATCGCCAGCGGTCGGCGTGTGGATCGACGGCGCAGGATCGCCGACCGCGGGCGTGGAGCCGCGGCCGACGACGCTGAACGGGAATTCGGCGGCGCCGATCGGGCCGGTCGCCTTCCGGAGCGCGATCGTTCCCGTGTAGTCGCCGGGCACGGGGAACGAGACATCCACCACGAAGGCGCCCTTGTTGCCGACGGAGACCCAGATGAAGTACCCGTCAACCTCGATCGGCGGGACCGCGGGATCGACGGCCCGGAACGCGAAGTGGGCCGTCACATCGGGGAACGCGAGCTCGCGGTTGTTCGGATCCGAGACGGTCATCACGAGCCGGTTCGCACCGACGCGGATGACCGTCGTATTGAGCGTCGGGAGCACCGTGGTCGAGCCGAGCGCGGGGGAGCTGCCCGGGGCGGCGGTGGGCGCGGGCGTCGCGGCCGGCGTCGGGACGGGCGTCGACCTGACCGCGGGGCTGCCGCTGGCCGCGGGGCCGCCGCTCGCCGGATCGCCGGGCAGGGGCCGCGTCGCGAGCGACGCGATCCGGTCCAGGAAGACCTCCGGCCCCGCACCGAACCAGATCCGGTCTCGCAGCCGGCCCGCGGCGTCCACCAGGAACGCATCGGCCGTGTGGGCCATCGCGTATCCGTTCGCCGAGCCGTTGTCGATCTTCGCGTACTGCACGCCCCACGCGTCCGCCGCGCGACGGATCTCGGCGGCGTTCCCGGTCAGCCCGACGAAGCCGGCGTTGTAGAACGAGAGGTACTGCTTCAGCGCCGCGGCGTCGTCGCGCGCCGGGTCGATCGTGACGAAGACCACGCGGACCGGGACTGGGCTCCGCTTCACGGCATCGCGGACATCGGCCAGCGTCGTCGGGCAGACGTCCGGGCAGTGCGTGTAGCCGAAGAAGACGAGCGCCGGCGTCCCGCGCACGCTCGCCAGGTCGAACGGCTGCCCGTCCTGGTCGGTCAGCGCAAGTGCCGGCGCGGGGAGGACCGGCACGATCGCGGTCGACCGCTTCAGCGGGTTGGGCGTGGCGGCGGGCCAGGCGATCCCGCCGTTGCCCCCGGGTGCCGCGGGCGGTCCGACGAGGGCCCCGCCGAGCAGGCCGGCGCCGATCCCACCGGCCGCCGCGAGCGCGAACACAACGCTCGCGATGACCGGCAGGCGATTCGGAGACGCGGGACGCGACGGAAGCGTCATGGTTCGCCGGGTCGGCGGCTCAGCTCTCGCGGACCTGGGCCTTGACGCTGATTGCGCCGGCCCTCTCGAACTTCAAGGTGAGGTCAATCGTGTCGCCGGCCTTGAGGTCCTTCACGAGGCCGATCAGCATGACGTGGTAGCTGCCCGGCTTGAGCTGGAGGCTGCCACCCGCCGGGATCTCGACCCGCGCGACCGGCTGCATGCCCATCATCCCGCCGCCCGAAGCGTCCGGCGAGCCCATCACCACGGTCTCGTGGAGCTCGACGGTCGCGGCCGCGGGGCTGGAGGCGCCGATGAGGGCGTCCGCCGCGCTGCCCGCGTTCGTGATCGTGGCGTAGGCGGCCCCGGCGCTGGCTGTTGCCGACGAGGAGCGGGCCCACGCGTCCGTGACGGTGATCCCGGCGGCCGGCGACGCCGGCGACGACGCCGAGCCGGAGCATCCGGCGAGCAGCGCAAGGCTCGCGGCGACAACGAGGACGAGACGGGTCGGGCGCAGGACGTCCATGACGGTCTCCGGCTGGCGGCGCGATGGTGCGCCTGGGCGGATCGTACCGGGCCGGGAAACCACGCGGACGGGCCGAACGGCTCGCGGCCGCGTCCGATCCCGCGGCCGCGTCCAATCTCAGGGCCACGCCCAATCTCAGGGCGTCCACTCTCGCGGCCGCGCCCAATCGAGACTGTGTATCACTTGGTTCGAGATCGAGTATCATTCGGCGCGATGCCAGACCTCACCGCGCTCGAGACCGCGTTCGAAACGGCCGGTCACCGGCTGACGAGGCCGCGGCGCGCGCTCGCCGAGCTGATCGAGGCCCGTGACGGGGCGTTCTCGGCTGCCGACCTGGTGGCCGACGCGCAAGGCCGGCGGCTGGGGATCGGCCGCGCGACGATCTTCCGTGCGATCGAGCTCCTCGAGGAGATCGGGGCACTCGAGCGGATCGACCTGCCGACCGGCGAGCACGCCTACGTGCCTTGCGGTCCGGCCCATCACCACCACGTCGTCTGCCGCCGCTGCAGCCGCTCCGTCGAGATCGGCGACCTGGGCCTCGGCGCGCTCGCCCGCGACATCGCCCGCAAGACGGGCTACCGGATCGACGTACACCGCCTGGAGCTGTTCGGGCTCTGCCCGGACTGCCAGGTGGCATCGGTGCCGGCCTGATGCGCGCAGGTCCGCCCCGCCTGAACAGCCGGCAAAGCGGCCTGACGGGCAGTGGCGCACGGCGTCGGCTCGCCCGCGTCGCGATCGTCGCCCTGGCGGCGATCGTCGTCGCCGGTTGCCGCACCGGCGCGACCGGAGCGCCGGTCGGGTCCGCCGCACCGTCGCCGGCTCCGGATGCCCTCGCCGTCATCGCGACGACGACGGTCTTCGCGGACCTTGTGCGCCAGGCAGGCGGCACGGCGGTGCGGGTCACGAGCCTCGTCCCGGCCGGCGGCGATCCCCACACCTACGAGCCCACTCCGTCGGACGTCCGGTCGATCGCGGGGGCCGACCTGGTCGTGATGAACGGCCTGGGCGTCGATGACTGGCTGAAGCCGCTCCTGGCCGAGGCGAAACGGCCCGCGAGCGCGCTTGTTGAGCTCGGACCGAACCAACCCGGCGTGACGTACCTCGCCGGCGTCGGAGGCACGGGATCCGTCAACCCGCACCTCTGGCTGAACGTGGCGTACGCGGAGCTGTACGTGAAGCGGATCGTCGCCGCGCTCCAGGCCGCCGCCCCGGCGAGGCAGGCCGTGCTCCAGGCGTCCGGCGACGCGTACCTCGCGCGGCTTGCCGCCCTCGACACTGCGATCCGGGCGCAGATCGCCACGCTCCCGGCGGCGAACCGGAAGCTGGTCTCGTACCATGACGCCTTCCCCTACTTCGCGGCCGCCTACGGGCTGACAATCGTGGGCACGGTGGTTCCCGCCCCGGGTCAGGATCCGAGCGCAGGCCAGGTGGTCGCCCTCATCGACATGATCCGGGCCAGCGGCGTCAAGGCGATCTTCAGCGAGGCCCAGTTCAACCCGAAGATCGAGCAGCAGCTGGCAGCCGAGGCTGGGGTCACCGTGGTCAGCAACCTCTACAACGATGCCCTTGGGGCGCCGCCGGTCGACACCTACGAGAGGATGATGCGCTGGAATGCCGACCGGGTCGTCGAGGCCCTCCGGTGAGAAGCCGATGATCGACCCGAACGCGGCCGACCCCAACGCGGCTGACCCGCACGCGCACCCGCACCCTGCCGACCGGGCTCATCCGGCGGACCGGGAGCTGCCCGCCTACGGCACCGGCCACGAGCTCCAGCACGCTGCTCACCATGCCGCCGTCGTGCTGTCCGGGGTGACCGCCGGCTACGAGGATCGGGCCGCGCTGACCGACATCTCCGTCGCCGTGGCGTCCGGGACCCTCCTCGCCGTCTTCGGGCCGAACGGCGGCGGGAAGAGCACGTTCCTCAAGGTCATCGCGGGCCTCCTGAAACCATGGAGCGGCCACGTGCACGTCCTCGGCGCCGAGCCCGGCCGCGAGGCGCGCCGGATCGCGTACGTCCCACAGGCCGAGCAGGTCGACTGGGAGTTCCCCGTCTCCGTCTGGGACGTGGTGGTGATGGGTCGCTACCCGCGGCTCGGCCCGTTCCGGCGGCCGGGCGCCGCCGACCACCGCGCGGTCGCCGACGCGCTGGAGCTCGTCGGCATGACGCCCCACGCGCAGACGCAGATCGGCCGGCTCTCCGGCGGGCAGCGCCGGCGGGCGTTCCTCGCCCGCGCGCTCGCCGCGGACCCGGACCTCTACCTCCTGGACGAACCGGTGACGGGAGTGGATCCCACCACCCAGGAGGACCTGATGGGGATCCTGGAGGCGGAGGCGCGTCGCGGCAAGACCGTCATCGCCACGACCCACGACCTCGCCTGCGCGGCGGAGCGCTTCGAGGATGTCCTGGCGATCAACCGAACGGTGATCGCGCACGGGCGCTCGGACCTCGTGCTGGACCGCGACGTGCTCTCGCGCACGTACGGCGGCCACCTGCTCATGCTCGGCGGGGAACCCCTCCTCGTGGACGACCCGCACCACCATGACGAGCCGCCCGGCCGTGAGCAGCACTTCCACGAGGAGACGCACCGGTGAGCCCGCGGGTGTCGGCATGATCGACGCGCTCCTGGCGCCGCTCCAGTACGAGTTCGGGGTCCGGGCACTCCTGGCGGCTGCGCTCGTGGGACTCGTCTGCGCCGTGGTCGGGAGCTACATGGTCCTGCGCGGGCTCTCGTTCATGGGCGACGCGATCAGCCACGCGGCGTTCCCCGGCGTCGTGATGGCGTACCTCGTCGGCGGCTCGCTTTACCTCGGCGGCGCGATTGCGGCCGTCGCGACGGCGCTCGGGATCGGCTGGATCAGCCGCCGGGCCCGGCTGCGATCCGACGCGATCATCGGCGTGCTCTTCGCAGGGATGTTCGGCCTGGGGGTGGCGATCTACAGCGCGATCCCGAACTACGTGGGCGACCTCTTCGGCTTCCTGTTCGGGGACGTGCTGGGGATCGGCCTGGGCGACCTCATCGGCCTCGCGATCCTGGGCGGCGTGGTCCTCGTGGTGATCTGGGCGCTCTGGAAGGAGTTCCTGTTCGCCACCTTCGACCCGCTCGGCGCAGGGGCGTCCGGGCTCAATGTGAACGGCCTCGACTACCTCTTCCTGGGCCTCATCGCGCTGACCATCGTGGTCAGCATCCAGGCCGTGGGGATCATCCTGGTGGTTGCGATGCTCACGACGCCGGCGGCGACGGCCCAGCTCCTGACCGCCCGCTTCGGCCGACTGATGGCGATCGCGATCGGGATCGGGATCGGGTCGGGGATCGCGGGGATCTACGTCTCGTTCTGGCTTGACGTGGCGTCCGGCGCGGCGATCGTGCTGATCCAGACGACGATCTTCTTCCTGGCGCTGGCGCTCGGACCACGCAGCGGCCTGCTGCGTCGACGTCCCGTGGAGTCGGCCGCCACGCGCTGACCACGGGACGAACGGCAGCGCCCCCGGCGTCGGTCGACCCGCGCTAGGCACCCGCCGCCCGGGGTCGCTGAAACCATCCGGGCCCGGCGTGCCTCAGACGATGCACAGGGCGATCCGTCGCGCCTGACCGCACCGCCGGGAGCTTTCGATGTCCGAAACCGTGGCAACGGGCCGCGCCACCTGCGTCGGGACCAGCGCATGCGCCTGAGCGCGCGCTCGTGGGTCGTCCTGGGCGCCTTCCTTGGGATCCTGATCGTGTTCACCACCGGCCAGGTGGTGCCCGCGACGTCCGACTACCAGGCCCACATGCGGGTCTGGCTCGCCGGCCGGGCGACCGGGATCACCGCCTACGTGCTGCTGACGGTGCTCGTGAGCCTTGGCCTCATCCTCAGCCACCCGACGAACCAGTCCACCTGGAAGCTCTCGAAGCGCCTCTTCCCGTGGCACGAGAACCTCTTCGTGTTCGTCGTCGCCTTCCTCGTGGCCCACATCGTGAGCATCATCCTCGACCCGTACGCCGGCGTCGGGATCGCCGGCTCGTTCGTGCCGGGGCTGTCCGCGTACCGCAGCGCCCCGGTCGCGCTGGGCACGCTGGGCCTCTACGCGGCCCTCGTCTCGGGCATCACGGGCCGATGGTCCAGCCTCCTGCCCAGGGGCCTGTGGCTCAAGCTCCACCGTTTCGCGCTCGTCGCCTGGATCGTCTCCTGGCTCCACGGCCTGCTCGCCGGCACGGACAGCATCACGCTGGTCCCGTTCTACGTCGGGACGGGCCTGGTCGTCATGCTGGCCGGCGCGTACCGCTATTGGGTCTCGAAGAAGGCCCGACCGACCTTCGCCAGCTCCCTGCCTGACGCGCCGCGCCCGCTCCGCCCGCGCCCAGGTCTGGACGGCGGCTCACGCGCGACGCCCCCCCGACCGACCCTGGTCCGCGACACGCCCTCGCGGGCGACTCCCGCCGACCTCGCCAATGCGCTCACCGGCGCATCGCTCATGGAGGACGTGCAATGAACAGCACCATCAAGGTCGTCGCCCGGCGCGCGGCGGTCACGGTCGGCGTGGTGGGCAGCCTTGGGCTGGGCGCCGCGACCATCGACGCCGCGGCCCAGTGGACCGCCGCGGCCGCGCCGATGCAGGCGCCCGCGGTCAGCGCCGAGAGCCTCGCCTCGCAGCTGGCCAACGAGCAGGCTCGTGGGACCGACCTGCAGTCCCGCCTCCAGGCGGCGACCACCCAGGCGGCAGAGGTCCAGGCCGCCCTGGACGCGGCGAATGCCCGCATCGCCACGGACGACGGCACGGCGAAGGCGCTGCGGGCGCAGATCGCCGCGGCCGAGAAGAAGCTGGTCGCCCTCAACAAGCAGGCCGCCACAGCGGCCGCGGCCTTGAAGACGGCCGCGGCCCGGCAGGCGGCCGCAGCCCGCCAGACGGCGGTGACCAGCACCGCGCGGCCGACGACGACCCACGCGACGACGGGAGCCTCCGGCGCCCCGGCCTCCGGCGTGGGCGGGGATGACTGAGCCCGCGCCGGCGATCCCGGGCGCGGATCCCCGAGCCCGTGCCGCGCGCGCGCCCGGGGCCGCCACCCTCCGCGTCGTGCCGCCTCTGGCGACGGCACGACCGGCGACGGCAACCCGCCGCCCGATCCACGTCGTGGTGGCGGTGGGGATGACCGCCGGGCTCTACGCCCTTTCGCTCGCTGGCGTCACGGCGCTCCAGGCCGCGACGGACGCGCAGCTGGCCGCCGACCGGGCGCCGGCCGCGGGCGCCGTGGCGCAGCTCAAGAGCACCCACGACGCGATGGAGGGCAGCCTCGACAGGCTCGCCAGTGCCTACGCGAATGTCGCGAACGGGTACCAGGCGATCACCGACGGGATCGTCGGGCACGAGCAGGCGCTCGCCGCGCTCCGACAGCAAGTGGAGGCCGCTGCCGGGTCGGCGGCGGCGCTCTCCGTCCCGAGCCTCTCGCGCCTTCCGGCCGTCTCCGGCAGCGCGGTCACGGTCCGCAGCCGGCCGGTGGTCAACGCGT
>Ga0209429_10002787_pt1 | contig 10172 bp, 11 predicted proteins | sample BarGraNGADG00212_3_FD_184493 | JGI IMG/M metagenome (GOLD analysis project Ga0209429, IMG submission 184493) | Arctic peat soil microbial communities from Barrow, Alaska - Barrow Graham LP Ref core NGADG0004-212 (SPAdes) (version 2) | ecosystem: Environmental > Terrestrial > Soil > Wetlands >... | reverse complement strand
AAAATGCCATGACCGGACGTCCGTACAGTTCCTGGGCTTCAGCTGCAATCGCGTGTATGTCATCTCCGATCAGGCCGACCGGGCAAGTGGAACATATGAATATCGACACCGGATCAAATATTTCAACGACCTCTTTTATCGACTGCCGGAGCTTTTTTTCTCCGCCGAAGACAATGTCCGCTTCCTGCATGTCGGTTGAAAGACAGTATTCGATAAAGTTCTTTCCGTCTTCCCCCGCCTTTCCTTTATGGCGGCGTGTGCCCCATGTATAAAAAGCGCATCCTATCGGACCGTGGGTTATTACCGCAACATCTTTGAGAGGAGAAAGCACAACACCTTTGCAGCCGGCATAACAGCAGCCTCGATGCGTCATAATGCCCGGTATTACACGTGTATTGGCCGAAATAACCTGTGTGTCATTGTCAGATCCCTTAACCAGAACGTGTTCCTTCCTGTTTTTAAATACTCTTGCACTATACTTATCGAGTACTCTTCCTTTTGAATCCATATGATCAGCTCCTTTTTAATATAACGTATCCATATCCGTATCCAGCTCACCGTCGCGGACGCGATAGGTCTCCATGATCGGGATGACAAAAATCTTGCCGTCACCGGGATTTCCGGTACTGTTTGTATCAATGATGGTCTTCACAACCTTCTGTACAGCCGCATCATCGACGATCAGCGTAAAAAATCGCTTGGGAATCAGCCTGGATGACTCGGTAAGGGACTCGGCCGATGTAGAAAGCGGAATCTCGCCATCCTCAATCAGACTCCTTACCAGGGAAAGGTCAACCGATTTTCTCCCGCGCCCGAGACATTTTCTACATGTAAATGAGGGAAAACCCGCTTCGGCAAGCGCCTCTTTGGTCCGGCTGACTTTATTCTGCCGGATAAATGCCATGACTTCTTTCATGCAGTGCCACCTTCCCTTCTTTAGAGTCCCTGTTTGCCGCTACTGATTGTATAGGCATCTTCGACAGGACTGATGAAAATACGTCCGTCTCCGAAATTGCCTTTTTCTCCGGTTCTGGCATTGCGCATGATGATTTTGACCATATCGTCTTTGTCTTCATCTTTAATTACACATAGAAGCATTTCCTTGGGGATCTCATCGTAGTACACATCTCCGACCTTAACGCCCTTCTGGCGGCCGCGTCCGAATACATCCATTTTGGTAACAGCGGGAAATCCGGCGGAAAGCAGCTCGGTAAGGACAATACTGACTTTTTCGGGTCTGATGATCGCTCTGACTAATAACATAGGGTAACCTCCTGTTTTTTCGTTTATCCATGCGGGATAGTGGTGCAGCGGGTGTAAAGATCGATGCTATTTCCCGGATTAAATATCCATAAGTCCGTGTTCCATGAGAATTTCTTCAAGCCGGTCCTGCTTTAAGGGCTTAGGGATAACAAACATATCGTTGCCGTCAATTTTGCGGGATAACATACGATACTCGTCTGCCTGGTTGCAGGTAGGATCAAATTCGATAACCGTCTTCTTATTGATTTCCGCACGCTGTACCATGTTGTCACGCGGTACGAAGTGGATCATCTGACTTCCGAGTTCTTTCGCAAAAGCACTTACCAGTTCATCTTCCCCGTCAACATTTCTGCTGTTGCAGATGATTCCGCCAAGTCGGACACCGCCGGTATTGGCAAATTTCATAACGCCCTTGGCAATATTGTTTGCCGCATAGAGCGCCATCATTTCACCGGAAGCAACAATGTAGATCTCCTTGGCCTTGCCTTCACGGATCGGCATTGCGAATCCTCCGCATACGACATCACCGAGAACATCATAGAAAACATAATCAAGATCCTCCGTGTAGGCACCGAGTCTTTCGAGCATCGTAATGGAAGTGATAATACCGCGTCCCGCACACCCGACACCGGGCTCGGGTCCGCCGGACTCAACGCATCGGATTCCGCCGTACCCCGGCTTGAGAATCAGGTCAAGATCGATATCCTCACCCTCTTCACGAAGTGTGTCGAGTACGGTCTGCTGCGCAAGACCGCCGAGAATCAGTCTGGTTGAATCTGCCTTCGGGTCACAGCCGACGATCATAATTTTCTTGCCCATTTCGGCCAGTCCGGCATTTAAGTTCTGTGTTGTCGTTGATTTACCAATTCCGCCTTTACCATAGATAGCAACTTGTCTCATCTTTGTAACCTCCCTGCGAATCGAAAAAAGGTCCTTTCCTCTTTCCAACGGCGATGCGCGCCGGGAAGTACGGAAAAGACCTCTTTGCCTTGTGTCAGGAGATGCACCCGGGTGAATAACCCTTTGTGCTCCCTGTTGTTGGAGTCATTGTAGCGTCGGTGAAAACAGATCACAATGAACATATCCGTGAAGATTATTCAGTGACAGCACCCTGCTTTTATGCACCTTGCAGTAGTCGTATCGAAAGAATACTGCAGGGTGCACAAAATGAAGACGCTAATCGGAGGCAGTTTCGTACAGAATCACTGCGTCGTTTTCTATCGTATCGATTTATTTTCAGTAATCTTCTATCAGTACCTGCATGATGCCGCCGCAGACCATGCCTTCATCTTCTGCCGTATCTCCGGTCATATCAACTGTTTTCAGCAGATAACCGCCTGTCCCGATGATCTGGCGCGCGTCGCTTATTACAGCACCTTCGCTGCAGCCCCCGCCGATACTGCCTGTTATCTTCCCGTACGGATAAACAATCATTTTTGCTCCCGGACCCCTGGGAACAGAACCACTGGATGATACGACCGTGACAATCGCCTTCGGTTCATCCGTCTCATCGGCAAGTGCCTTGAGAACCTCCCTGTCAGCATCAGAGCGGTTGGTATACCGGTCCGAACCCGCAGGGACTTCACTTTTACCGCGTTTGCAGGCAATCAGTTCCGCCGTGATGGAGACGGCAATCTCCTCCGGCGTTACAGCTCCTATGGCAAGCCCGACAGGCGTATGCACTCGCTGCAGTCTTGATGTGTCATACCCCTCGGCGGTCAGGCAGTCCATAACCGCCGCCACACGGCGCCGGGAACCAATCATGCCGGTATAGAACGGTTCCGTGCCCTTGAGCAATTGGGAAAGGCAGTCCTGGTCATGCCGGTGACCGCGGGTAATAATCACCACATAATCGCTGTCGGTGATATGAAGCTGTTCCAGTGTATCTTCAAACCCGCCGCAGATAATCTGCGAAGCGGCGGGAAACCTCGGTTTATTGGCGAAAGCCGGCCGGTCATCGACAACAGTAACGGCAAATCCGATTCTCGTCCCGAAATCGACCAGCGGCAGTGCAATATGACCGCCGCCCAGAATAATCAGACGTTCTTCCGGATAAAACGGCTCAAGCAGAACCGTCGCATCCTCTTGCTGATATACAGCCGGAAAACCCTGTGACAGAGCCTTCTCCGGGATATCATCAAACGGAACCCCTGTAATAAATTTCTTCCGCATATCCTTTCGGCTGCCGCGGTCTCCGGTAAAACGGGTCATGATTACAGCGTTTCTGCCTTCTTTCAGGCAATTCAAAAGCCGGGCATATATTTCCCTGTCCATACTTTGTTTCTCCTTAACGGGCGCATTCATTAGCGTCACTTCTGAGGACTGCCAGGCCATGACCCAGTTCGCCGATGATATATTCAAGGCTCTCCCTTACCGCTTTCGGGCTCCCGGGAAGATTGACGATTAATGTGCTGGCACGTATCACGGAGGTCCCCCTGCTGAGCATCGCGCGTTTGGTTATTGTCATGCTGTAAAAGCGCATGGCTTCACTGATGCCGGGTACAAGACGGTCCGCGACGGACAGCGTAGCTTCCGGAGTAATATCACGCGGGGAGAAACCTGTTCCTCCGGTAGTAAAAATAACATCACACAGGTCGTTGTCAGATAGCCTCTTCATTTCCCCCGCCAGAAGATCAAGGTCATCCGGAAGGACACAATAACTTGCAATACTGTATCCGTTCGCCGTAAGTATTTCTTTTAGAACGGTACCGCTTACATCTTCACGCAGTCCCTGTGATCCTTTGTCGCTGGCTGTAATTACGCCGGCGCGGTAGATTTTTGCTGCATCATTTGACATACAGATCATCCCCCACCTTAATTATGCCGCCATGCAGGACTCTTGCAAATACACCTTCGCGCGGCATGATGCAGTCACCTACCGTGTCATAAATTTTGCAGTGCGAATGACAGAGCTTCCCGATCTGGGTAATCTCCAGAAGCACGTCGTTGCAGGCCAGAATGGTTCCGACAGGAAGCGTTTTGAAGTCGATACCCTTAACAAGCAGGTTTTCTCCGAAATCACCATCCCCCACCTGGCTTCCCAGGGCGCGGAATTCCTCAACACGTTCATAACACAGGAGGCTGACCTGTCGATGCCAGTCACCTGCATGACTGTCGTTTTCCAGTCCGTAATTTTCAATCAGCATATCCCGTCCAATATTGATTTTCCCTGTGCCCCGTTTTTCGCTGATGCACACGGCCATAACCATTGCCATTTTTCACCCTCCTTTGAATGAATCAGTCTTTATGCACTTTCCTATTTGCCAAATCCGCAGTTGGGAAAAGTACAGACCGGGCAGCCCAGGCACATACCGCCGTGCCCGAGGGTTGAAAGATCCTCGGCATGCAGGATTTCCCCTGCCATGATGCGGGGAAGAACAAGATCAAAAATCGTGCGTTTGGAATACATGACACAGCCCGGAAGTCCCAGGACAGGAACATTCGATATCCGTTCGTTCGAATAATAGGCGAGCAAAAACATTGCGCCCGGAAGTACGGGGGCCCCGTAGGAAATGATCCGGGCACCGGTGTTTTTGATAGCAGCCGGTGTCGTGTCGTCCGGGTCCACACTCATACCGCCGGTACAGATGATCATCTGTGCCCCCTTGCCGATATAGTCGAGGATTGCATCTGTAATTTTCCCGGGACTGTCGTCTGCAATCGTCTGCCCGATTACGTCAACATCGAATTCTGCGAGCTTTTCCCTGATCACCGGGCCGAAAGCATCCTGAATCCGTCCGGAAAACACTTCATTTCCCGTCGTGACAATGGCCGCCTTAATTTTCCGGAAAGGTAAAAGTGCCAGTAAAGGTTCGGGACCTACCGCATCCAAAGCCCTATCCATTTTTTCCTTTTCGATAACCAGCGGAATAATGCGTGTGCCGGCCAGTTTGTCTCCTTTTTTTACAGGAAAATTGGAGTGCCGCGTCGCAATCATCATTTCCCCTAAGGCATTGATCCGGTCCAGCCGGGCTATATCAACTTTAAACAGGCCGTCTATCTGCGCGATCAGATCAATTTTGCCCTCTTTGACAGGGGAAGGGCTCATGTAATCATTTTTGCATATGGAATAAAGTATTTCAGCCGCTTCGTTTTCATGCAGCATGCCTTCCTGCTTTTCCCATACAAACAAATGATTCTTACCCAGAGAAAGCAGCACCGGAATATCCGCTTCCGTAACGATGTGTCCCTTGCGGAAAAGCACATCCTTTGTCACCCCTCTTATGATCTGTGTAATATCATGGCAGAGAACATGTCCCACTGCCTCGACAGTATTTATTTGCTTCATGCTGATCTCCTCTTACAGGTCCCCGGTTTACCGTTACATAAACCCTGTTCTTCCATATACTATAATACTTTCACATTCTACTTTGGCAAAAATATTTGGCTGCAAGGCAGAAATTCTGGTATAATGCAAAAAAGATCTAATACGAATTGTACATCAGTTATGGTCGGGAAGTAATTTCCTGATAACCAATAGCAATTGTAATCAAGCAGCACCTTTGTAGTTTAATGACAAACTACAAAGGTGTTTTTGTTTAAACCATACAAAAGCAGAAGCCTCGGAAGAATACTTTTGAAAAGGCTTCCTTTTTGGTTTTTAATGACAGGTACGCGCAGTACAATCAAAATGATTCAAACGTGTAAATCCACGATTGAAAATAAAACTTTGAAATACAAGGAGAAAGACTATGAAAAAAATCATCTCACTACTGACAGCCTGCGTGATACTGAGTGCCTGCCTGACTGCCTGCAGCAGCACCGCCGCAGCCACGACTGCCGCCAAAGAAACAAGTTCCCCTGCCACTGCAGCTTCTACTGCTGCAACTACTGCAGAAACCACCGCTGCTGCCCCTACTGCCGCACCCGTCGAACTCATTGTGTTCGCCGCCGCATCGATGACCGAGACATTAACCGAAATCGGCAGCATGTATACGGCGGCCCACCCTAATGTAACCGTGACCTTCAATTTTGATTCTTCAGGAACCCTCAAAACTCAGATTCAGGAAGGTGCCGGCTGTGACCTGTTCATTTCCGCAGGCCAGAAGCAGATGAACCAGATGGACAAAACGGCTGATGCCGCGGTCAACACCGAAGGTCTTGATTTAGTCCTGCAGGGTACCCGTATCAATCTTCTGGAAAATAAAGTTGTTCTGGTTGTTCCCGAAAGCAACCCCAAAAACATCAAGAGTTTTGACGATATGGCTGCCGGACTTACCACCGGAACCATTCTTATGGCTATGGGAAACAGTGATGTACCTGTCGGACAGTATACACAGAAGATCCTTACCTACTTCAAACTCGACGAAGCAGCGCTTGCCTCCGCCGGAGTACTTAGTTACGGCACAAATGTCAAGGAAGTTACCACCCAGGTGTCACAGGGAACGGTTGACTGCGGTGTTGTCTACTATACCGACGCATTAAGTGCAGGGCTGACAAGTGTTGCCGAGGCTACCAAGGATATGTGCGGACAGGCTATCTACCCTGCCGCCCTGATCAACACACCCACCCATAAGGAAGAGGCCCAGGCATTTCTGGATTATCTTACGACCGATGAAGCAATGACGTTATTCAAAAGTGCAGGCTTTACGGCAGTTGCATAATCTGTATATACTATCATTATTATGAAGAGAGGCAGGACGGGTTTTACATCCGTCCTGCTTTGTTCCTATATTGAAAGGGGTACGCAAATGGACTGGTATCCTCTGTACAATTCACTGCGCATTGCAGCCGTTTCCTGCATAATCGTATTCTTCAGCGGCATTTTTGCTGCCTATTACGTAGTAAGGCTTCCCCGCCTGATCAAGGGTATGCTGGACGTCCTTCTTACACTGCCTCTTGTACTGCCGCCCACTGTCGTCGGTTATTTTCTGATTCTTCTTTTGGGCCCCGGACATCCCATTGGCGCGTGGTTTATGAGTGTCTTTTCCATCAAGCTTGTCATGACCTGGTACAGCGGAATTTTCGCTGCTTCCGTGGTATCCTTCCCTCTTATGTACCGCACGGCACGCGGTGCCTTTGAGAGCTTCGACGAGACGCTTGCCTATTCCGGACAGACCCTGGGACTTCCCAACACATATATATTCTGGCGGATCAGGATGCCTGCCTGCCGGCAGGGAATCCTTGCCGGTGCCGTCCTTTCTTTCGCACGGGCACTGGGAGAGTATGGTGCGACCAGCATGATCGCAGGTTATATACCGGGAAGAACCGCTACAATATCGACAACCGTTTATCAGCTGTGGCGCACGGACAATGATAATCTGGCATTCAAGTGGGTTATGGTCAATCTGGCAATTTCTGCCACAGTACTTCTTGCCGTAAATATGCTTGAAAAGAAAAAGACAGAAAGGTGGGCTGTTAAATGAGCCTCTCTGTAAATATCGTTAAGACCCTGGGCACTTTTACACTTGCTGTTTCCTTTGAAAGCAACGACGGCATCCTTGGTTTCCTCGGCGCTTCCGGCACCGGGAAAAGTATGACGCTGCGCTGTATTGCCGGCATAGAAAAGCCCGACAGCGGACGTATAATACTCGATGGCGTGACACTGTTTGACAGTGAGAAACATATTAATCTGCCTCCACAGGAAAGGCATGTCGGTTATCTGTTCCAGAATTTCGCACTCTTCCCCAACATGACGGTGCGACAAAATATTCTAAGCGGTCTGTATCGTCAGAAAGATGCAGTCCAAAAGAAAAAGATACTGGAAGATATGATCGGCATGCTTAGCCTGCAGGGGCTTGAAAATTACTATCCTTCCCAGCTTTCCGGCGGTCAGCAGCAGCGTGCCGCAGTTGCACGCATTCTGGTCAGCAGACCCAACCTCCTGCTGCTCGATGAGCCGTTCAGTGCTCTTGACAGCTTTTTGAGGGAGCAGATGCAGGCACAGCTGGCAGATGTACTCCGGGTGTTTGATAAGAAAGTTATTCTGGTAACCCACAGCCGCGATGAGGCGTATCAGCTCTGCAGTAATCTGGCCCTGCTGGACAACGGACATATCCTTCGGATCGGGGGTACCAAAGAATTGTTTGCCGACCCCGGCAGCCGCCAGGGAGCCGTCCTGACCGGATGCAAAAATATTGCAGATGCCAGGAAAACCGGTGAAAACGAAGTCGAAGTTCCGGCCTGGGGTGTACGTTTCACCACCGTCCAGCCGGTACGTGACGGCCTGAAAGCCATTGGCATACGCGCCCATTATTTTAATCCGAAGTCCGGAGCCAATCATTATCCCATTTCTCTGGTCGAAGAAATAGAAGAACCGTTTGCCTGGGTTATCACGTTCGCCTATACAGGTCAGAATCCGGACAGTCCGCCCGTCTGGTGGCGTATTCCCAAAGACCGAAGGACCGAAGTGATCCCCGGGGAACTGGGCGTTGCACCGCAGAACATTCTTTTACTTTATGAGTAGCCTATGAATCCTTTGTGCATTCATTTTCCGGATTGATCATCAATAATCTTCATTTGAATCTCAGTGATGTAGTTACTGCTGTTTTGCTCAACAAATTGATCAATAATATTGAAATTGATTACCAGACCGCTCAGATGAAGATCAGAATAGGCTTCCTGCATCTGCAAAAAACGTTCTTCAATCTTCTCATACGGACCTTTATGATATCCTACCAAATAATTCCCGGAAGTGATTACGGATGTTGCCTGGGGGTCAATTTCGTCGCTGTCTGAACCAAGTCCGTCCATGGATACGTCAAAATATGCACCGAAATACTTTGCATTTCCTTCATAGAAAGCAATCGTCGGATAAAAATAAAATGAATCCTCTATATACAGGTGTTCTTCGCTTCCGATGGGGATATACCGCCGTTCCGGGAACCACCTTACCTCAATGGAATCCAGGTCAAGGGTTGCGCACTTGTGTTCGATATACTGGATTTTGCGCTGAATGGCACTGTCAATCTGCATGAGTACTTCCCACTGTTTATGCAATATCAGCGAACGTTCTTTCAGCAGTCCAATCGTGTCCAGTGTATTACGGGAATTGAGGAACTTCCGTACATCATCGAGTGAATAGCCCATTTTCCGCAAGTAACGGATCGATGCCAGCTGATAAATCTGATCAAATTTGTATTTCCTGTACCCTGTACGCGGATCGCGTACAACCGGTTTGAATAAGTCGATTGTGTCATAATAATGGAGTGTCTGCACACCCAGTCCGAAGAGCTTTCCTATTTCACTTACCGTTAAATAATCCTTCATGAATTCCTCCGAAAACAGCAGCGTACACAAGTAACAATAGCAGCATACGTTCCGCAGTATTTTCAAGTAGTTTATCATGTTTTCGCCGGACTGTTTTGATGCTGTTTATCTGGCGCCTTTGATAAACGGTTTACTCAGGGATTCCGGCTGGCTATTCTTGCCGATGGCCCCAAGCATGGCAACCAGTGTGATAGCATAGGGCAAAATCGCAAGCAGGTACGGTGATATGGGAACACCCGTGGTCTGCAGGCGAATCTGCAGTGCATTTGCAGCACCGAACAGGAGGGCTGCGCCAAACATTCCAAAAGGTGTATATCGTCCGAGTATGACAGTTGCAAGGGCAATATAGCCGCGCCCGGAAATCATGTTTTCGGTAAATACGCCCAGCTGTACCAACACCAGGCAGGCGCCTCCGATACCTCCGAGGGCACCGTTGCATATCATGGATATCCACTGATATTTATGAACCGGAACGCCAGCTGATGCAGCAGCACGCGGATTTTCACCGACCGCCGTGACAGACAGGCCGATATTGGTTTTTTTGTAAAATACAAGGACCATCACTAAAAGTACGTATAACAGATAGGTCAGTATATCACGGTTAAAGAATGCCTCTCCAAGAAATGGAATCTGCGAAAGCAATGGAATTTTAATGGAGGAGAAGGTTTCAACCTGCTGATAGCTCTTGCCTGAAGACATGA
>Ga0209429_10002786_pt1 | contig 10173 bp, 10 predicted proteins | sample BarGraNGADG00212_3_FD_184493 | JGI IMG/M metagenome (GOLD analysis project Ga0209429, IMG submission 184493) | Arctic peat soil microbial communities from Barrow, Alaska - Barrow Graham LP Ref core NGADG0004-212 (SPAdes) (version 2) | ecosystem: Environmental > Terrestrial > Soil > Wetlands >... | reverse complement strand
TCCGGGCTCATGTTGCCGATGGTCGCGCGGTTGGCGAGCGGCACGCGGCCGACGCCCTCTCCGTAGAATTCGACGAACTTGCCCACGACGCCGTGCGCCCTGAGCATCTCGGTGATGGTCAGCACCACATCGGTCGCGGTCGCCCCCGCGGGGATCGTTCCGGTGAGCTTCAAACCCACCACCTTAGGGATGAGCATTGAGACGGGCTGGCCAAGCATGGCCGCCTCAGCCTCGATGCCGCCGACTCCCCAACCGAGAACGCCAAGGCCGTTGATCATGGTCGTGTGCGAATCGGTCCCGACGCACGAGTCGGGGTACGCCTGCACGGTCTTCGACCCATCCGCGCTGGCCACCTCGCGAGTCATCACGGCACGGGCCAAGTATTCGAGGTTCACCTGGTGCACGATGCCCGTGCCCGGAGGCACAACCTTGAAGTTATCGAAAGCCGTCTGACCCCAACGGAGGAACTGGTAACGCTCGCGATTGCGCTCGTACTCGAGGTTCGTGTTGAACTCGAGCGCGTCCCTGCGACCAAACATATCGATCACCACGGAGTGGTCGATCACCATCTCGGCGGGTGCCAGGGGGTTGATGACGGCAGGGTCCCCGCCGAGTTCCGCGACGGCCTCTCGCATCGTCGCGAGGTCGACGATGCACGGCACTCCCGTGAAGTCCTGCATCACCACGCGTGCGGGAGTGAACTGAATCTCCGTGTCGGGCTCGGCCTTGGGGTCCCACTTTGCCAATGCCCTCACGTGTTCCGCCGTGATGTTTGCGCCATCTTCGGTGCGCAACAGTGCCTCGGCAAGAATCTTGAGCGAGTACGGAAGCTTCTCGAGCCCTGGCACTGCGTCCAGTCGAAACACTTCGTAGGACGCTGCTCCCACCGTGAGGGTGGACTTGGAACCCAGGCTGTTGACGCTCAATTGCACTCCTTGACTCGGGACATCCCATTCTAGCGATGCGGTGATTTCGGGAAGATGACGTCTAGCGAACGAACGTGGCGACCGTTTCGACGTGGTGGGTCATGGGGAACAGATCCCACGCGTCGGCACTCTCGAGCTTGTACCCGTGCTCAGCCAAGAGCGCCGCGTCGCGCGCAAGTGCCACAGGGTCGCAAGCCACGTAGACGATGCGGCCGGGCTCAAGCCTGGCCATCGCGGCTACGGTCGCAGCCTTGGCTCCCGAGCGAGGCGGATCGAGGACGATCACGCCATCGTGGAACAAGACACCGTCCTTCGCCATGAGCTCGAGCGTCCGCCTGGCGTCACCCGAAATCTCCATGCTCGTCTCATAGGGGGCGAGGTTGACCGAAAGCGAGGACCTTCCCTTGCCGGAGTGCAGTTCCACTGCGGTGACCATGCGCCCCTGGGACGCCATCGCCACCGACAGAAGTCCCGCACCCGCGTACAGGTCAAGAACTCGCTCCGCATCGCCGATGCGGTCGACAACGGCCTGGGCAAGGATGGCAGGCGCCTTGCGGTGTGCTTGCCAGAAGTCGCTTGATCGCACCCTGAACTCGAGCCCGGTGCCAGCGACGGGAACGCGTTCGATGACCGCAGAGCGGTCGCCCGCGTCGGCCCACGCGACGTGGGTCCTACCGTCGGCGCTCACTGCCACCTCGATGCGTGTGCCTGGCGTGGCGCGCGCCGCAAGGAGGGCCTCCTCGGCGGCGGGCACAGCGAGCGGCATGGCGGTCAGGCGCCTGCGCTCCGACGTGCCGAACACCGTCATCGCCGCGCGACCCTCGGGGTCAGCGACCGCCGAGACGCGCGTCCGGTAACCGAGTCCGCCGCGCTCGTCATCGCCAGGTGCCGCACTCACCTGTCCGTCGAAGCTGACCTTCGCGAAGCGATCGAAGGCCTCCTTCACGACGGCGAGTTTCCACTCGCGTTGGGCCGGGAGCGCGACGTGACCGAGCTCACCGCCTCCGACTCCCCCTGGGCCCGCCTCGGGCCACGGGCTCTCCACGCGGTCGTCGGAGGCCTCAAGGACCTTGACCGCGTCCGCCGTCCAGAACCGTGCGGTGGGCTCGCCTGAGGTGACTCTTGCTTCGACAAGCTCCCCTGGGAGGGCGTGCCGCACAAAGACCGCCCGACCCTCGTGGCGCGCTATGCAGTGCCCACCGTGCGCGGGGGCACCCACTCGAACGGTGATCACGTCGGCGGCGCTCATGAGATCTGGCTTTCGGCGTCGACAACCACATCGACGGGGCCCTCGCGGCGAGCGGACTCGAGCATCCACGGCACCGCGCTCACCACCACGTTGGGGACGTTGAGCAACTGGGCACGCAAGCGCGCCGTGTTCCGATTGTGCAGCAACTGCTCCCACCATCTGCCGACGATGTACTCCGGCACGTAGACAAACACTGCCTCACGGGGCGACGCCCTGTGCAGGCTCTTGACATAGTCGAGCACTGGGCTGACCAAATCTCTGTATGGCGAGTCGAGCACCACGAGCGGCGCACCCAGGTTCATCTGCGCCCAACGCTTCTGAAGTGCGAGCGACGCGCCACGATCGACCTTCACCGTCACGGCCTTGAGCGTTGTGTGCCTGGCAGCCTTCGCGTAAGCAAGGGCGTGCAGGGCCGGACGGTGCATCTGGGCCACCAGAACAATACCGTGGGTGGCCGAGGGCAGGGTGGGCGCCTTCGCCCCCTTGTCCAGCGCGATGTCGATGCGCACGGCCGCGTAGTGCCTGCGGATGGCATGCATGAGCACCACCACGAGCACGATGAGCACGATCGCGATCCACGCGCCGTTGGCGAAGTTGAATATCGCGGTGATGAGCAAGACCGCTCCCGCGCCGACGAGCGCAATGATGTGGAGAATCCTCCTGCCAAGCAGCTCTCGCCGCTCCCTTGGCTCGGTGGCGAGTTGGCGACGCGCTCCCGTCCACTCGATCATGGCGCGCTGGCTCAACACGATCGCGGTGAAGACTCCGACGATGTACATGTGCACGAGTCGCTCGACGCTCGCCCCTGAGGCGACCACGATCACGACAGCCAACACGGCCACTATCAATACGGAGCCGCGCTGCACGAGCCTGTCGTTCCTCATCGCCATTTGCCGCGGAAGGACCCCGTCAGATGCCAAGAAGCCGGTGAGGCGCGAGAATCGCCGGAACACCGAGGTCGCAGCCGCGTACAGAATCGCGATCGCGGAAACACCCACAATCCACGTCACGACACCGCTGCCGAACACTCGAGCGGCGACCTGCAGGACCATCGGCCCGTCCGCCCAGCCCGACAACCGGAACGCCCAAGCAAGCCACGCGACGCCGTAGAAGGCGCCCGCACCGGCAATCACGGCAACGAGCAGCGTCCGTGAAGCCCTTCTGCCGCGCGGTTCCCCGTGGTAGGGCCCGGAGGCGGCCAGGTGCTCGATTCCCGTCGCCATGACGGCGCCCGACGCCACGGCGCCCGCGAAGGCCACCAGGATCGACCACACTTCGGGGGAATTGGTGTCGAGAGGCGCAGGTGGCGTTCCGTCTTGCCGAGCCCATCCGACGACAAACATGATGATGAGGACCAGCGCGAAACCATGCCACACGGCGAGGAGGACTCGGCCCCTGTCCCTGATTCCCCTCAGGTTCACCAACGTCATGAGGCCGAGGGCGACGACGGCGATCAACGGCGCCCATCCACTCCACGAGGGCAAGAGGTAGATGACCGCCTCCGCGATGGCCGCGACCGCGATGGAAACCGTGAACAGGTAGTCGATGAGCAGCGAGGCCCCTGTGATCATGCCGAATCGCTGGCCGAGCAGGTCTCGCACCACCCCGTAGTCGCCGCGCTCGTGGGGGAACGCCCTCACTTGCGAGCTATAGGCGAGCCCCAGCAGCATCAGGATGACGACGGTGCCACCGGCCATGAACGGGATCCACGATTGCTGCATGCCCGACCGCAGCGCGTCAATCAGTGCATCGGGACCGTATGCGACCGCCGAAAGAATGCCCGCTCCGAACACGGGCAGGGCCATCCTGGTGCGCATCGTTTGGGGCTTTGCAACGTCGGTCGCGACGGGTGCCCCGAGGACAACCCGCTTGATCCGCTCCGTAAATCGCTGCACGTCGCACCATCCTAGGCTCCGCGCGGTATACCGTGGGGGCGTGCACGTGGTGATCATGGGTTGTGGCCGTACGGGCGCCAGGTTGGCTAGCGAGTTTGAGTCCCGCGGCCACTCGGTGTCCGTGATCGACGTGAGGGCTGATGCCTTCCGTCGCTTGCCTTCCGACTTCAAGGGTCAAAAGATCACCGGCCTCGGCTTCGACAGGGACACCCTCACCGCCGCAGGCGTCGAGGATGCTTATGCCTTCGCCGCCGTTTCGGACGGCGACAACTCCAACATCCTGGCGGCGCGCGTCGTGAGGGAGACGTACGGCGTCGAGAACGTGGTGGCGCGCATCGCGGACTCCGGTCGCGCGGAAGTGTACCGACGCCTGGGCATTCCCACGGTCGCCCCCGTGCCTTGGACCGCCGCGCAAATCGTCACTAGGCTCTTGCCAGGCGGTTCTGAATCGGAATTCGAAGACGCCGACGCCGGCATCGTGATGCGCAGGATTCCGTTCAACGACGGTTGGGTGGGCCACCGCTACAACGAACTTGAGAAGGCCTCACAGTCGCGCGTCGCTTACGTCACGCGCTTCGGAGAGGCCATCCTTCCCGACGCTGCTACCGCCATTCAGTCGGGGGACGACGTCCACTTCCTGCTCGCGTCTGTCACTGAACGCGCCGCGACCAAGACCATCGCACAATCCCCGAAGGCGGCATCGTGAAGGTTCTCATCGCGGGCGCTGGATCGGTAGGTCGGTCGATTGCGAGCGACCTCATTGCACACCAGCATGAAGTGCTCTTGATCGACATCAACCCCGCCGCCATGCGCGTGTCTCAAGTGGCCGAGGCCGAATGGATGCTCGCCGACGCTTGCGAGCTCGCCGCCTTGCGGGAGGCCGCGGTCGAGGAGATGGATGTGGTCGTTGCCGCGACGGGCGACGACAAGGCCAATCTTGTCATCTCGTTCCTCGCCAAGACGGAGTTCGGCGTGCCGCGCACCGTAGCCCGCGTCAACAACCCCCGCAACGAGTGGATGTATGACTCGCAATGGGGCGTCGATGTCGCGGTCTCGACGCCGCGCATCATGACGGCGATGGTCGAGGAGGCGGTCGCGGTCGGCGACCTCATCAAGGTCTTCACGTTCCACCAGTCGGGCGCCGCAATCGTCGAGGTGACGCTACCGACCCAGTCGCCGCTCGTAGGCACCGCGCTCAGGGACATCGTGCTGCCGCCCGATACCGTGTTGTCGTGCATCGTCCGCGGCGACAGGACGATCGCGCCGCGCGAAGATGACACCCTTGAGGCCCTCGACGAGCTCCTGTTCATTCTGTCGGCTGAGGCCGATCCTCAGGCTCTTCAGGAAGTTCTACGTTCCGCACCAGCCGCCACATAACGAACAGCGCTACGGCAAACCACGGGATGCCAAGCGCGAGCTTCGCGGTGCCGAGGGCGGCGGTCGCTCCCGCGAAGTAGAGGGGCAATTGGACCGCGAGCTTGACCCCTTGGGTTCCGACGTAGAACGCGGTTGCCACTTGGAAGCGGCGCATCGCTCGCGGCGACGTCCGCCACCTACTCCCCCAACCTTTGAGAAGCCCGACGGCGATCCCCACCGCGGGCCAACGCACGGCCATCGATACCGCCATGGCTGCCGCATAGACCCCCGTGTACCAGAAACCGGGCACGAAGTAAGCGTTGGCGTCGCCCGCCCTCCAGGCCCACACCGCGCCAAGCAAGACGCCAAAGAGCCCGCCAAGCGCCTGGGTCACGGCAGTGCGCTCGATGAGTCGCACCGCAACCATCACCACGACGGTCGCGACGGCCGCGATCACGGGGATCCGAAAGCCGCCCCACGTCAAGAAGGCGACCACGAAGACCGCGCCGGGCGCCACCGACTCGGCAAGACCCCGCCAGCCACCGATCGCGTCCGCCCAGTTGAAGTCTTCGCCAAGGAGGGAGGCGGCGGGTGAATTCGCAGTCGCGTCGCTCACGTGAGTCGCAACTCGTACCGGGGATTGAATATCACAGGCACGTCGTCACCCGGCGCAATGCGCCCCTCGATACCGACTGTCGCGCCGGGCTCGAGCCCTGCGATCAGTCGCCTGCCAAGAAAGATGCAGTCGATGGCCCCCGAGGGGTCAACGACCCTCATGGTGAGCCGCGCCGGTGCGTCGTGGGGGCTGATCTCGATATACGCGATCCTGCCGCCCGTCGTCTCGACGGCGCGTGGCTTGACCTTGCCGATGGCGGTCCACTCCTTGCGGGGAGGTGCCGCGTCCATCACGCTCATGCGGTTCCCGTCGAACCGAAGCCGGATTCGCCTCGGTGAGATCCAGGCAAACTCGATACGGGAACGAAGCGAGCGAACTCAACGCGCTGGATCACCAACTGGGCGATGCGATCGCCCACGGCAAACTCGACGCTCTCGTGAGCATCGGTGTTGAGCAACGTCACCCTGATTTCGCCGCGATAACCAGCATCGACCGTGCCAGGCGCGTTGACGATCGTCACCCCGTGCTTGGCCGCAAGGCCAGAACGCGGGTGAACGAGAGCGACGTAGCCGGCAGGTAGCGCAATGCTCACGCCCGTGCGCACAGTGGCCCTCTCCCCCGGCGCGATCGTGACCGCCTCACGCGTGGTGAGGTCGGCCCCTGCGTCGCCAGGGTGGGAGTAGGCCGGCGTGGGGACGGTCTCATCGGTGGTGCTGATGAGCACCTCGATGGGAGTCATTGCTTCAGCCTAGGTTCTCTCTTGCCCGAAAATGGGGACGTTAGCCCGCGCACTCCGAGCAGATGGGCTGGTCGCCCTTGAACTCGGCCAACTGGCTACGGTGATGCACCAAGAAGCACGACGAACACGTGAATTCGTCCTGCTGAGGAGGCAAGACCCTGACAGAAAGCTCCTCGCCTGACAGGTCGGCACCTGGCAGCTCAAAACTATCGGCCGCGTCCGCCTCGTCTTCATCGACGACACCGGAACTCTTGTCCGAGCGGCGTGCCTTCAACTCTTCAATCGAGTCTGCGGCGATTTCGTCGTCGGTCTTGCGCGGCGCGTCGTAATCGGTCGCCATCCAGGAGTCTCCTTCGCCTTGTGGGTGTCTACACAATGCCCAGGGATGCAGTTTTGTTCCCGTGGCGCGCACGCATTCTGCACCAGAATTGTCGTTTGCGCGAACTCAGGCGCGCGGCGAGCCCCAAGGCTGGCGTGCACCGGCCTTCTCCAGGGCGTTTCGCAGCTCGTCCCATGCCTCCGGAATCGCGACGATCGTGAGGTGCGAATCGGGCTCACCCCCGTCGATTCCGGCCACCCGTAGGCCCGCCTCCGAAGCGATGAGGGCGCCAGCAGCGAAGTCCCACGGCTGCAAACCGTGCTCGTAGTAGGCGTCAAGTGTTCCTGCCGCCACGAGGCACAAATCGACGCTTGCCGCGCCGAGCCTCCTGATGTCGCGGACTTGCCCGAGCATCTCGGCGACGATCTTCCCCTGAGCGACGCGTCGCTCCGCAACATACTGAAAGCCGGTGCCCAAGAGGGTCCCCGAAAGCCCTGGTCCGCCTGTACGCATGAGTCGCAAACCGTTGCGGTAGGCGCCATGGCCGAGCGCCGCGGTCCACTCGACTCCCTCGCCGTCGTAGACCGCGCCCGCGATCCTGGTCCACGCGCCGTTCCTCACGTCACCGGTGACCGCGGCAACGGATACCGAATAGTGCGGGATCCCGTAGAGGTAGTTCACGGTGCCGTCAATGGGATCGAGGACCCACGTGATCCCGGACGTTCCCTGAGTGTCGTCACCCTCCTCCCCAAGAATCGCGTCGTCGGGGCGCCACTGGGCGAGCCTCTCCCTCAGGAGGGTCTCCGATGCGACATCCATCTGGGTAACAATGTCGACGTCGGAAGACTTGGTCGAGGCCACCTTGGCGCTCGAGCGACCATCCCTGATGAGCACCCCCGCCTCTCGAGCGAGTCGCAGTGCCACTTCCATCAGTTCTACGGGTTCAGGCATGGCCACCATGCTGGCACAAGCCGTGTGCGCGCCGTACCGCACACCAGGGGCTCGCGCGTGGCACAGTGGAGCAATGATCGGAGCGAGCCTCAAGGGCCTATCGGAGGATGGCACCCACCTCCTTGTCGTGACCGACGCTGGCGAAGAAGTGAAGGTTGCCGTCACTGACGAGTTGCGTGCGATGGTGCGGCATGCCCGGATCACCATCCGCGACGAGACTCCCGCAGTCTCTGGAATGCCGCCCCGCGAGATCCAGCAACGCATTCGCGCGGGCCTGAGCGCCGCAGAGCTCGCCCACCTCACTGGCGAGCCGGTTGAGGCCCTCGCGAAATTCGAAGGACCAGTTCTGGCCGAGAGGGCCTACATCGTCCAGTTGGCCCGCTCCACTCGAATCGGCAGGGACGCGACGTCCCCGACTCTTGGTGACCTCGTTGGGGATCGCCTCGCCGGCCGGGCGATCGACCCTGCCACCGTCGAATGGGACGCCTGGCGAGAGGTCGACGAACCGTGGCGCGTCGCCGCCGACTTCGCCACCGCGGGCCGCACGGTGCGCGCGATGTGGACCTTTGACCACGTGGCCAAGGCCCTCACCGCGGAGGACGAAGAGTCGACGTGGCTCACCGAGACCGAACTCCTTGAGGCGCCCATTCCGCGCCGACACCTCGCCGCGGTGCGGCCCGACCTCGGGTCGGCGGCGGTACCGCTTGTCGCGACACGCCCCGCAGTGCCTTCCACCGTTCACGACAACCCTGCCAACGAGGTCTCCCCTGCCTACGAGATCTCCCCTGCCTACGAGATCTCCCCTGCCTACGAGATCTCCCCAGGCGACGCGTTGCTACAGGAGTTGGCGGATCGCAGGGGGACACGCGAGCCCGTCGAATTCGGCGACGATGACGACGATGACGACGCGTTCGAGGGCTTCGGTCCCCGCGGTGCGGGCCCGGCGTCTGCGTCTTCCGCAAACCCGCCTTCTACAAACCCGCCTTCCGCAAACCCGCCTTCTGCAAACCCGAATTCTCAGACCCCATCTTCCCCAACGTATTCTTCCCAGGCGTCACGCACGTCGATGCCGCACCCCGCGGGCAGCGCAAGGACGAACCCGCAGAGTCGCGGAGCGGCCGTGCCAGGCTTGGACTCTTCGACGTCGGGCGCCTCGCAGTCAGGCAACGCAGAGCCGCCCGATAAGCGCAGCCGCAAGGGTAGGGCTTCGATCCCCAGTTGGGACGAGATCGTCTTCGGTGCGAAGAACGACTAGGTTCGCCCGTTCGTCAGTTGGGGCCGTTCGTCAGTTGGGGTCGTGCTCCGTCAACTGCCCTGAGCGATAAGCAACGGGACCATCAACTCGTCTGGCGTCAGCGATCCGTGAACGCCGATGAGGGTCAGCGACTGCGGGCTCTGGGTCCTCGAGTCCACCACGGTCGACCTGCCAGCCATCGCCACGACGACGTCGCCGACGCGCGTGCGGACGTCGTCGGCAATGCGCCCAAAGATTCCCACGGCTTCGGCATCATCCCTAGTAAGCACGACACCGTTTTCGCCGAGAACCTCTTGCCAGCGCTCCGCGACGGTGGCCGCATCGGCGCCCTCTCTGACGTGGACGTGGAGCGCCCTCGGCTCCCCTGCAATCAAATCCACATCGCGAGACAGTTGCGAGTTCTGGGCGACATCCCAGCGGGGCGCGCCCGTGACATCCACCATTCCGTGGTCCGCGGTCACCACCATCAGCGTGTCTTGACTCAGGTTCCGTGCGAGCCTCTTGAACTCCCTGTCGGCGTCCTCGAGAGCGGCAACCCATTCCTCTGACTGCCAGCCATATTTGTGCCCTGCGGCGTCGATCTCGCCCCAGTAGCAGTACGAGACTCCCGGCTTCTTGTTCGCGGCCAACGCCACGTCGATGCGGTCCGCAAGCCGCTCCGCGCCAACGAAGAGCCCGCCCCTCAATACCGCGTGACTGAGCCCCGAGCCAGCGAACTTGCGCTTGCCGAGCGTCGTCACGCTGACACCCGCCCTGTCTGCCTCCTCAAGCAACGACGGCTGCGTTTGCCACTCCTCGGGAGGGTAGGCGCCCTCCCACGAGATGAGGTTCGCGAGTTCACCCGTGCGCGGGTTGCGCGCGGAATAG
>Ga0209429_10002783_pt1 | contig 10186 bp, 7 predicted proteins | sample BarGraNGADG00212_3_FD_184493 | JGI IMG/M metagenome (GOLD analysis project Ga0209429, IMG submission 184493) | Arctic peat soil microbial communities from Barrow, Alaska - Barrow Graham LP Ref core NGADG0004-212 (SPAdes) (version 2) | ecosystem: Environmental > Terrestrial > Soil > Wetlands >... | reverse complement strand
TGGGAGTTCGAGGCGACCCGCCAATTGTGGGGGGCCGATGCTCAGGATTCTACCGTGGCCGCCCCCAGCGGGTGGTTGCGGTGATGACCGGTGCGAACCGGTCGAGTCGTGTGGGTCGGTCAGGCGGCGGCCTTCGTGTGCAATCGCAAGTCCGTGCGGGGACGGTGGTGGGCACGCACGGACGGACGGGCGAGCCGATGGTGACAGACTCATGATGACATGCGAGCTTAAGGAGCCAGTTGTGCCGGTAGAGATGGGAATGTGGCGCATCGATCAAGGTACGCCGAAGAAGCTCGAGCCCACCAAAATGCCGACCGAAGCGGAGCTCGAGCACCCAGACGGAACCCTCCTGTTGAATTTCGCGGGAGGTGCCTCGGTCGCGGTGCCTCCGGATGTCAACTACGAGGCCTGGAGCGTGATCGGGCCAGGTAATGCGTTGGTCGTCTGCATGCCGGGAACCGCCGGCGAGCTTGCGATCTGGGGTCGAACGCTCCCCCCAGGCGGATAGGCGACACCCTCAATTCGGCCACCCGCGCGTATCGGCACCACCGATCGTCATCGCGCAAAAGCGGACGATTGGCCGTTCAAGTGCCAGTCTGGGGGAATGAACGAGTCCGTTTGGACATGGGGTGACCTGAGCCCCGAGGACGGCTGCACGCTCGTTGCCTTCGCCATGGTCGCGGCATCGCTGACCGAAGTGGCCCACGCGACCCCGCGCACCCCTCACGCCCAGAACAGGATATGGGGAAGCTTCTGGCCAACGCGAGAGCGAGCAAGGTGACCGGCGACGTCGCAGACTTTGCTCAGGCCCATCCCGGCGAAATCTTCTGGCGCAGCTATGGAGATGAAGCGAGTTGGACGGCCGTGCCGGCGCCAACCGCATAACGGGAACGCAACTGACTGCCTGGCGGACCAGTGAAAGACGGGTTCCCGTGATCCCTCTGCCGGGGATTCGCTTGTCCTGAACCCTCATCCGCAAACGCACTCAATTCGGCTATGAGCGAGCGTTTCGTCGGGGACGGCTGCCTGCGTCTTAGTGGGCGGAACCGAGGCTGGTGAGCCAAACACCTGGGGCGCAGTCGGCCTTGGTGCCATGCTGCGCGGCACCGGCATCGTCCTCAGCGCCGGCGTCGGCAGCGCGTGGGGCGGATTGTTCGTGCTCCTCGCGGCGGTCCCCAGAAGCACTGCCTCCGCAATCCTCCCGTCCGAGGTCGGCTCACTCCGCCGCTGCGGCTTGGACCAACAGCCCGCGAGCGGTGGGGAGAAGCAGCCCCTGCAGCTCCAGCTACACGAAGACACCGCCGGCGGCCATACGTTCGACAAACCTGCTGTCCGATTCGAGGTTGCGAACCACTTTCGCCGCGGTATCGAGCAGCAAGGCGCTCTCGTCAGCTCTTCCGGACCCTCCATGACAGCCAGGACCATCCGACCCACAGGACCAGAAGGCCGATGAGACCGCCCCAGATGGCGTGCGACCAACCCCCCTGGCGCCAGCCCAAGACTGCACCCAGCACGGGGCAAACGAGGAACGCAAGCGCAAAGAACGACTCGGCGCCAGTGGCGTTTCTCCGAGGAAGCTCCTCTTCCTCTTCATCCGCCTCGTCGTCGGAGCCGGATGAGGGACCTGAGGAGGACTCGATCCCGCCTGCAAACTCACGGCGGAGCGCCCCGGCTGCTTGGCGCACCGCCTGTTCGTCCACAGGCTCGTCTGGGGCGAGATCTGCGAATTCAGGCCGCACCCTGCACAGCTCGCGACGAATCGTGTCTGGCAGCCCCCGCCAGCTGGGTGGCCCGGCCTCGCTGTGTGCGACCACGACATTCTTGAACGCCTCGCGCACCGCATCGGGTTCGTACTGGGAGATCAGGTACAAGGCCACGTAGCGAGCGGCATCGCGTTGCTGCACTCCGTCGAACTCGGCTGCGATGTGCAGCGCCGCGAGCATGTACGCGTCCACAGGGCTCCGCCGCTGCCCGCCTGTCAGAACGGTCGCGACGAACACCGCATCGGGGGTGATCGACGTAAGCATCTCCGAGAGGAACGGGACGAACTCGCTTGCCCTATGCTTGAGATTGGATTCGACGTCGGCGCACGCCGCACCCAGTTGCCGCATACTCATCACGCCAGGGAGTTGTTGCGCAGTCTCCGAGTCAGCCGTCATCTGCACGCCACGCATTGCCTGCCCTATGGCGGTGCGGAGATCGTCCTCCGAGAACCCTGCCGATCGATCCTCGATCAGCTTCAGCATTCGGTGCGACTGCGCGATGTCGCCGTCATCGCCAGCGGCTTCTGCCTGTGCAAGACCCTCCCTCACGCTCTCCTCGGCATCTTGCAGCCGTCCCATGTGGATTAGCGAGTTGGCCTTGTTGTGATAGGGCTTCGCGTACCCGGTCGGCCGCAACGAGAGCGCATGATCGGCGCACGCGATCGCATCGTCGTGTTCGCCCAGTAGCGAGAGCCAGGCGGCCTTCCAGTTCCACATCTCGGCGTCGTACTCGTCGAGCTCGAGAGCCTTCTCGATCTCGGCAACCGCAAGCCGCAATGCACTGCGATCCTCCGGCGCAAAGACCTCTCCGCGAGCTTGGTGCTTGTGCTCGCCGACTTCGTCAAGCTGGCGAAGCAGCGTCGCCCTGAACCGCCGAGCGGCCAGCTCGTCGTCGGGCGAGAGATCCCCAGCCGACAGTCCAACCTCCTGCGCCGCGGCTGCGTCCCCGAACTCCTGAATATCCCGAGCCCTGTTCGCGAAGTCGAAGTGGACGCTGCTGATAGACCGGCCCGCAGCGAGAGCTTCCTGCATCTCGCCGATCGACTTGAACAGTTCCTCATCCTCCACCCCCGCACTCTGTGCGCGCTCGAGGAGTTCTCCGACGGCCTCCTCCGTGGGCGCAAGCATGACCGCATTCTCGGCAGCGTAGGGGTGTTGGGGATTGCGTTCCGCCGCCTCGCGATAGCACTCGAACGCCGCGATCCCCTCGCCGTTGCCCTCACGGCGGATCTGACCCTCCGCGTACAGGATGCTCGCATCCCTCCCAAACGGCTCGCGCAGCTCGGTCACACGCTCCAGTGCTTGAGCAGCGCGTCCGCTGTCCAAGTCGAAAAGGCAGCGGGTCACGATCCTCATCATGTCATCGGCGTTCGGGCGAAAGATCCTCATGATTCGTTCACCAGCTCTCAGCTCATGGTCAATGCTGCTCGAACTTCAGAGACATCACATCTCCCGATCGCAGGCCAACCGCAATCCGACGGTCCCTCGCCGCCAAGGAGGTCGCTTCCGAAGGAAGGTCGATGGCGGCAATCGTCGGCAGGAAAGGTCCCACGGCCCAGATTTCGAGCCACCCTCCCTTCGCGAGGATAGCCGCCAACATCTTGCCTTCGTCGAGAAACGCGATCTGGGAAGCCGACGTGCCCCGTCGCATGTTCCAAGGCCGAGGCACGCCGTCCGCGCTCATGACAGTAACGCCTCGGTCTGCGACAGCCACCAAGAGCTGCTCTGGGGCGGAGTCGACGTCCCAGTCCCCGCCATACTCGGCCACCACGAGGTCCCTCGCCTCGCCTGCGTCTTCGATGACCGAGACAACGCGTCTGGGGGGCCGGAACTCATCCCGTGCCGAGATGAGCGATCCGGAGGGACCCTCAAGAAGACGGATCTGCCGCCAGCCGCTGTCTCCTGTCAACAACATGCGCTGCTCGCGATTGTCCAGCTGGCAGTCGTAACGGCCACCCGACCTATCGGAAACGACCACGTCGTCCCCCGTCCGCGGCACTATGCTCACAATTTCCGCGACTGAGACCTGAACCTTCTCCTCATCGGGCACCTGCTCGCCCGGCCCAGACCGCCATACCATCCCGGACGCATCGCCCACAAGACAGCCCTCGGAGTCGTCGTTGACGGCGGCCAGTGCACTGACTCGCACGCCGTGCGACTCGCCGAGCGGCACAAGGCCCTCGGCGCGGAACCAGCGAATGGAGCGATCGGTGCCACTGCCGGACACGATGTCGTCGTTGGGCGTGACCAGACAGGAGGTCACTTCGGCGAGGTGTCTCGTGCGTGACGACGCATCGCCGGACACGCCTCTGATGCGCGCCTCGGTTTCGGTGGTGATCAGCAGCGAGTCATCGTCGAGCGGAACCAGCTGAGCAATCGAGGCTCTCTCCGCCAGTCCGCGCCAGTCGTCCAAGCGGCGGACTTCACCCGTGCTGACGTCCCAGCCACCCACATGTCCGTGGTCGGTCGCGAAGAACACCCAGTCGTGATGGGCGCCCCTACCCCAAGTCAACCTCTCGACCTTGCCGAGAATCTGCGCTATCCCAGCTGTCTCGTACGCGACCTCGGAAGACGCTGAGTCGCGCCGCTGGGTGACGGTCTCGATTCCGTGCAGGTGACGGTCGAGAGACGCGAAGGCCAGCCTGTTCCCGCCCGCGTCGATCGCCATGCCGAGAACTCGAGGTCCTGAGAAGAGCCCCGGGGTGACCTGCCACGACTCACCATCTTTGGTCGCGACGCAGAGCACCTGGTCGCTGCTGCGGCCGGCGAGAAATACGACCGCGGGACGTAACGGGTCGATGTGGCACGCCACCAGCGGCGCCGGCAGATCGCACACCAAGACGGTCTCCTCCCCCGCCTCCGGCGAGTAGAGTCGCAACTCGTCTGAGGGCGTCGCCCACACGAGTCCGACCGCCGGGTGGTACGCAGCAGCACCGTCACCACGGCGTCCGGCGAACGTCTGGCCAAGCCACGGGAGCCTGACCTCGCCGTCTTCCAGCAGACACGTGACTCGCCGGTCGTCGTATGCCGCGAGTCCTGCAACACGCCCTCCGTCCACGAATCGCGTCTCGCTCACCCTGCCGTAAGGGAGTTCGCGGATCTCGAGAGCATCCCCTCGAGCGAGCACGAGATAGCGTCCGTCCAAGGTCACGGCTTGGACGCAGGAGGCTGTCGAGGGAAACTCGAACCCGGCTCCGACGGACGTCGCCGGAGGTCCGGCCGACCTAAGCCACGGCCCTGAGGCGTCGAGTCCGCGCCGAGCAACCCGCAGGGTGTCCTTCAGGCAGGAGCTGGCCTCTTCCCGCCACGCCAATCGGTTGTGCAGCGTCTGCCGCAGCAGCCAAGGACGCGCCGACAAGGGTGTGACCGCCGAGGACAGCGCGTCGCGAACGCATTGGAGCGCTTGTCGGCTACGGGTCACGTCAACTCCACGCCACAAGACAGAGTCCCCGCTTGACGCAGATGCGGAAGAACCGCTGCAGGTCGAGACAGGTTCCCGAGGAGTGCGGTCCGCTGACGACTTCGGGTGTAGTCGAAAGCTCGGAGAGCTGCTCGGGAGCGTAGCGATCTAGCCGTTCAGATAGCGTGCGAACCTCCTCGGACTCGAGACTCTCGCTGATGCTCATCTGTGTCGCGGCGAACACCAGATCCGCGTAGACCTTCCCCCGGAACGACGAGCCGCCTCCCGAGTAGAAGCCGCCGCACAGGCACAGATTCGCGTCCGTGAATGCCTGCTCGTCCTCTTCGGTAAGCTCGATGTCGTCGATGATGCGAGATGCGAAGCAGTCAAGTCCCATCGCCGCCCCCTACTCCGTCGGGAACGCCGCAAGCGCCCGGTCGTAGTCGTCGATGAGCGCGAGCACACCGTTGTAGACGGTGGCATCGTTACCCTGGGCGTCCTTCGCCGAGACGACCGCCACCCGCTTCGCCGTCTCCTCCAGGAACGTGAAATCGGTCAGCGTGGCGAACACGTCGTCCCAGCGCTCGGCGCCAGTGAGGTGGTAGGGCAGCTCGGCTAACGCGTGATCGCTACCCTTCCACTCCCGCTCGACCGCGCCCTTTCCACGCGCCAGCGAGAGCATGACGTCGGCGAGCACGTCGTGCGTGTGCGACTCGCGCCCGACGACGTACCGCGCGACCGCAACCTCGGCCAGCTCCCGGTGGAAGAACGACATCAGCGACGCGCCCTCCGAGGCCCGCGGGCTGAGGTACGGCGCAAGATCGAAGTACAGCCGAGACCACACAACGACCGGCAGTCGCCTGACCGGCATCGCCCAATGCGAGCGGGCGGTGAACTCCTTCCACACGTCGTCGTCGGTCGCCAGCGCCTCCAGCATCTCGTCCTCAGAGAGCCCCAAGCGCTCGTACGTACAGCCCAGGAACCCGAGCGCGTGCCCGACGAGCTGCGCCCCATGCTCGGACTCGAGTCGGTCGTACAGGCCGCCGACGATCGACGGCACATCGTCGCCGAGAGAGGCCGCCGGCTTGTTGGCCGGCCATAGCTTCGCCTCCTCGAACGCGAGGCGCAGGTAGAGCGGCGACCCATTCGCGCCAAATCGGCCGAGGACCGCATCGAGCTGGTCCTTGCGCAACGTGCGCCCGGCCACCGTGAGCCAGTCGTGCAGCAGCTGGGCGCCCTCCTCGGCGGGCATGGAGCCAAGCTCGAAGACGAGCTCAGCAGGCAAGCGTCCGCGCAGGCTCCCGAGATACTCGCCGGGGCGGGTCGTCGTCACGAGGCGGACGTTGGCCGGCAGGTTCGACGGCAGCCATGAGACGTTCGTGCCGCTTCCCGCCCCCAGCTGATCGAGCGAGTCGAGGAACACGATGAGCGGTCGACGAGCGGTCGCGAGCTTGAGGCGCTTCGGCAGTTCCTGCTGCAGCTCTTGGAGTGTGGAAGGCACCGGCTCCGTCGAGTAGTATGCCTCGCCGATCTCCGCGCACAGGTCGGTCAGCAGCGAGCGCGGTTCCGCGGAGGCGGACGTTGCGCCGATGTAGCGCGTCACGATAACCGCCTCGTCATGCCGAGTGGCGGCGCGCGTGGCTGCCGTGGCAACAAGCGCCGACTTTCCGAGCCCGCCCTCCGAGAAGATGCACAACGGGTGGTCGTCGCCGCCCGCGAGATAGTCGGCGATGCGGTCTAGGTACTCCGTCCGACCGACGAAGCACTCCGAGCGTTCCTCGGCGAACAACCTGTGCGCTACCTGCTCCTGCTCGAGGTGCGACAGCTTCCCGAGGCGCTCGATCTCGTCGTCGATGATGTGCTTCAGCGCGGCGAGCATGTCGGCGCACATCTGGGCAATGTGCGTGGTACTCGGCGCATCGTTCTCCCACGTCGCCGAGTAGTCGTACACGTTGCCGCCGTTGCTCGCTTCGCCGAGACGCTCCTTCAGTCTGCACTTGAGGTCGGCGAGCATGGCAGCCGCTTCGGCGTCTTGCGAGCCGTCCGGATTCAGGTCGCGGTACGCGGCCGCTTCGACGGACAACCCCTCAATCGTGCGGTCGAAGCAGAAGACGTGGTCCTCGGCGTGCGGCGCGAGCAAAGCGCCCTCGGCGATCTCCTGCTCGGTGGCGGACAGCCGGTACTTCGCACTCGTCGCCTCGTCGAGACCGGCCGCTTCCGCCGCCTGCGCGAGCGCTACGCGGAGGGCGGCGGCATCGTAGGACGCGTCGCCCTTGACGGGCGCCAGGACATACTCGGGCGGGACGGCGTTGTCGTCTCGGTAGTAGACGGTCTCGGCGGCGCGGGCGTCGGCATCGGAGAGCTTCACAACGACCGCGTCGAACTCCTCGGCATCGACGACCTCGGGTAGCGGGCGCCACCCGTACCGATCGCCGAGCAGCACGACGAAGTTCGGCCGAGGCGATATCTCCTGGCAGCGCGCGATCTCGGAGAGGCAGATGCGCATCGTGCGCTGGCCGCTCGATGCCTCCTCGCCGATGCCCCAGCGAAGGTCGACGGCCTGGAATCCGTAGCCCATCGAGGCGCAATACGTCCGCAGCTCGCCGAAGACGCAGTCCTGCAGGACGTCGCGTTCCTTGACCGTGTCGGTGAACGTCGACGAGATGAATACCCGGAATACCCGTGCTCCAAGCATGCTTGGCTCCTCCCCTGCGATCCCCCGCTAGAAGTTGTAGATGACCGCCCTGTCGCCGAGTTGGGCCTTGTGCACGTTGGGGTCCTGGCAGATGGCGATGTCCACGGCGTCGTTCGGCCAGTGGGCTTTGCGGTACTGCTCGGCAGGATCTGGTTCTCGTGCCAGACGAGCATCACGGCGGCGGACTGCCCCTCGTACTGGTCGTCCTTGCTCAGATGGTGGACCTGGTTGAATCCGTGTCTCCACTTTCGTCTCCCTCTACGAATCCCTCGCGCACTCACCCCAGGATGCGGGGTCCCATGCGCTCATCGCTTGGACCACCAGCGCCGCCGCGTCATCTTTCTCGCAATCATGGGATTCACGCGTAGAAGAAGTCCGCAGCCAGGTGACGGGCACTCGATGACCTCACCAAGCCAAGCGTCATCCAGAGGATGGAGCTGGTTGCACTTTGGACAGCGCAGTGCGGGGCCCACGCTCTTGACGAAATCAACAGCCGTCACGACGATCGGGCCATACTCCATCCCCACCAGATCAACAAAGTAGACCCCGCCTCCCCTGTCACCACAGGCTGCGAATGGCTCCCATGCGCCAAGCGACACACACTGAGAGCAGCCTGGGAGCGGAAGTCTCGCCCGCTCGGCCCCTGTCACAGCGTCCCAGATTCTGCATGTGTGATCGAAACTCGCCGTCGCCACGAAGTGCGAATCGGGGCTGATCACACAAGCGCCGATCCCACGCGTATGGCCGACGAGGGTCGCGCGTTCCTTGCCCGTCGCCGCGTCCCAGACCTTGCAGTAGTGGTCATAGCCCGCAGTGACGACGAAGTCCGAATCGGGACTGATGGCGCAGACTTCAATCGGAGCAGTGTGCCCGATCAGTGCCGCGCGTTCCTCGCCTGTCGCCATGTCCCATATCTTGCCGGTGTTGTCGAAACTCACTGCCACGACAAAGGCTGAGTCAGGGCTGATCGCGCAGGCCTGGAGCGAATGCGATATCAAGTTGCCATCTCTGTCGACTACCCAGATGTCGGGGGCGTGGCCAATGAGCGTCTTGCGCACCTTCCCTGTCGCTGCGTCCCAGATCTCGCAGGTGCGATCAAAACTCGCGGAGGCGACGACGCCTGAATCAGGGCTGATTGCGCAAGAATTCACTGGGCCGCTGTGGCCCGAGAGGGTCCTGCGCTCCTCGCCTGTCGCAGAGTCCCAGATCTTGCAGGTGAAGTCAGAACTCGCCGTGACAACGAAGGTCGAATCGGGGCTGATTGCGCAGTCGTTGATATGACCGGCGCCAGCCAGGGTCGCACGCTCGTTCCCCGTCGCCGCGTCCCAGACCTTCGAGGTTTCGAATTCGCTCGCCGTGACCACGAAGGTCGAATCGGGACTGATCGCACAGGAGGTGACTGCAGCTGTGTGGCCAGTGAGGGTAGAGCGCTCCTCGCCCGTCGCAGAGTCCCAGATCTTGCACGTGCCGTCGTCACTCGCCGTCACGACGAACACCGAATCGGGGCTGATAGCGCACGCGTTGACACCGCTGGCGTGGCCTTTGGGGACAGCCTGCTCTTCGCACGTCGCCTCGTCCCAGATCTTGCAGGTCCCGTCAGCGCTCGCCGTGGCCACGAATGCAGCATCAGGGCTGATCGCACAGGACGTGACCCGAGCCGTGTGGCCGGTAAGAGTCGCACGCTCCCTACCCGTGACGGCATCCCAAACCCTGCAGGTGTTGTCACTACTCGCCGAGACGATGAAAGTCGAGTCAAAGCTGATCGCGCATGCGCTGACCCAACCTGTGTGGCCAGTCAGGGTCACGCGTTCCTCGCCTGTCGACGCATCCCAGATCTTGCACGTGTTGTCATTGCTAGCAGTGACAATGAAGGTGTTGTCGGGACTGATCGCACAGGAGGTGACGCAGGAGCTGTGGCCGGTCAGGGTCGCGCGTTCCTCACCCGTGGCAGCGTCCCAGATCTTGCAGGTGTCCTCGTAGCTTGCGGTGACGACGAACTCCGAGTCGGGACTGATCGCGCAGACTCTGACCACAGGTTCTGGTCGCCACGGATTGGTGAAATACTTGAGGGTTGCGCGTTCCTCGCCTGTCGATGCATCCCAGATCTTGCAGTTGAAGTCATCACTCGCCGTAACCACAAAACGAGAGTCGGGACTTATTGCGCAGGCGTTGACGCCGTAGCCGTGACCGGCGAGGGTCGTCCGCGACTCTCCCGTCACGGCGTCCCATATCTTGCAGGTACGGTCCCTATCCCCGCTCGTGGTGACCACGAAATCCGAGTCCGGGCTGACAGCACATGACGTGACCCCGTCAGTGTGACCGGCGAGG
>Ga0209429_10002781_pt1 | contig 10191 bp, 7 predicted proteins | sample BarGraNGADG00212_3_FD_184493 | JGI IMG/M metagenome (GOLD analysis project Ga0209429, IMG submission 184493) | Arctic peat soil microbial communities from Barrow, Alaska - Barrow Graham LP Ref core NGADG0004-212 (SPAdes) (version 2) | ecosystem: Environmental > Terrestrial > Soil > Wetlands >... | reverse complement strand
CGAAGTAATCGGTTACCGACCCGGCCAACACCTGCCTTACCGCCGGCATTTTCTCCCCCGCCAGCCATGGTTGATCAACCTCAACCGCCAAAACAGCGCAACGCTCCGCCAGGAAAGGCAGCGTGTCCCCGTTCGGATCAAGAATTCCACTGGATAATGCACCCCGATCAGGCGGCCGTTCGATAGCGCAGACTGGCAGTCTGCTGTATCGCAGGTTGGCAACCTGCAGGTCGTGCCCGGGGAAATACGGTTGCATAAACTCCGTCTCCAGCCAAACCTCCCGAATCTGATTCATGGCCGCCAGATCTTCCGGATGAGAAGGATCGTTCTTATCGCCGGAAGAAGCTGATGGTACAGCGGCAAAATCGCAGGTCTCTTGTCGGGCACGGAGATGATGCTGCAACAACTGGAGCTGCGCGGCCCACGTCCAGCCCGCCGGCAAATCGGCAACCGCCTTTCCCGGCGAAACCACGGCCTCCGCCACCTGCCTGGCCCGTGTGAACTGAGACGCGCTGACCTCCCGAATCCGACCGAGCGATTCCAGAATCTCAGCCTCCGGTTTCCATGGCCATAACTGCCAACCCACTCGCCAGGCATGGGACGTCTGATAATCCCACGCGCGCCGCTGTCCACTCGCCACGCGCCCCTGCTGTTTCAGATGTTCCCAACATGCATCGCTGACCTGCCGCCAGGCCGACTTCGGATTATGGCCGTCCAGCACGCTGGTTATGGATCGCACGTCGAAATGGGAAGGCACCAGAGCCAGGAAACCATTCGGCAATGACGGCGTCAGCCAAGGGCTCGACTCCTCACCCAAGCCCCAGATTTCCCAAAGCGTTTTTCCCCCAGCGCTCTTGATCTGCGCAGCCTTCAACTGGGCTTGGTTGAGCCGATCGTACCAGGGCTGGCCCCGCAACCAGGGATAAAGAACGCTCTCCGGTCCGCAGGCGTCAGTCACCGTTTTCAGGACGTGCGCCATCAGCCAGGAATGCAACAAACGGCCACTCCAGGCGTCCCGCCAATCGGCCGAACATCCGGCCCATTCCTCAGCCCAATCCACCTGCATCCAAAGCAAAGCCGCTTGTCCGTGCCCATCCCGGGCGGTCGCTTCTGTCCAGGCGCGAGCCGACGATTGCCGATGCCAAATCGTCGTATCGCGCAGGCGCGCATCGGCCAGTGAATATACCAGCGACTCAGGCGTGATTTTGGGTTCGCTTGGAATCCAGGCGCAGGCATGTGGGCCGGTTCGCCATTGAATCCAACGAGCCATGGCCGGGTTCGAAACGTCAAACCCCTGCCCCGCCTTTTCCTGCCAGTCCGTTACGTCCGAAATCGAGGATGCCTCGAAGCCGGACGACTCTCCTGAAAACGGGTGAACAAATCGAATGTCCTCGGTCAATCCGGGACTCGGACACTCGTCGGGCAGAAGAATGGATTCCAGTCCTGCCGAGAACGATCGTGAAACATCGACGTGCGGGCTCGCGGTTCGCTCCGTGGGAAGTCCCCCTGGCATCGGAGCCAAGCTCACGCCCCATGAACCAGCCGGTGGTAGGGCGGTGCTGCTGCACCGCCCTGATTTTGGGGCTGAGCGGCAGCTCAGCCCTACCGGGTTCATGGGAAGCTCGGGTATGGGTTGGGCATCGGCCACCACCTCGGACGGCGGAGATGGGGGCTCCGCTGCCGGTTTTTTCAGGAACTTGAAAAATCGGCTCTTCCAATCGCTCATGATGTCAGTACTGAATGCGTCATTGGCGTTGGTGGTTTCATAGGATCAAAGCAACGCCAGCATAATGCCTGGACCTCCAAGATCAAGGCCGGATCGCAAACAATACCCTCGGAGGGGCGAGTTCGGAGGGGCGAGCTCCGCGAGCCCCTAACATCTCCTCCTACGCCTTTCCATGTCCCACCACCGTCCGACATCCGATTAGTCAGGGCGTCGCGGAGCTCCGCCCTCCGAAAGTCAATCCTCGGAGGGGCGAGTTCCACGAGCCCCCATCTTCTCCTACGCCTTTCCATGTCCCACCACCATCCGACATCCGATTAGTCAGGGCGTCGCGGAGCTCCGCCCTCCGAAACGCAGGCGTCTTCTGGCTTGCCGTTTTCCAGCGGGAATGTGAGGCTTCGACCAGTAAATGATCCATTCTCAAAGCCCATGAAAATTGCACTGACTTTATTCTTTCTGTCTTTTGTCGGTCTGACCCTATCGGCGGAGCCTCTGCCGCCCGTGCCCCTTTGGCCGGATGGCGCCCCGGGCGCCTTGGGCAAAGAGGATAAAGATATTCCCACATTGACGGTTTACCTTCCCGATCCTGCCGTCGCCACCGGCGCCGCCGTTGTCATCTTTCCTGGTGGCGGCTATGGCGGGCTGGCCAAACATGAAGGCGAAGGCTACGCCCTCTGGCTCAATCAAAACGGCATTGCCGGTCTGGTGCTCAAGTATCGCCTTGGCTCTAATGGATATCGTCACCCGATCATGCTCCAGGACGCCGCGCGCGCGGTGCGCCTAACCCGGGCCAAGGCCGCGGAATGGAAACTCGACCCCCAACGCATTGGCATCATGGGTTCATCGGCGGGCGGCCACCTGGCCTCCACTTTACTTACCCATTTCGATGCCGGCAAAGCCGACGCCGCCGATCCCATCGAGCGCCAGAGCAGCCGGCCGGATCTCGGCATTCTCTGCTATGCCGTGATTACCATGGGCGACTTGACCCACAAAGGCTCACGCCAAAACCTGCTGGGCAAGGAGCCGACGCCCGAATTGATTGACCTGCTCTCGAATGAAAAACAGGTGACCCCGCAAACGCCGCCCTGCTTCGTCTGGCACACCTACGAAGACACGGCAGTGCCGGTCGAAAACAGCCTGAACTTCGCCGCCGCCTTGCGTCGCGCTGGGGTGCCTTTTGATATGCACATCTACCAAAAGGGCAATCACGGCATGGGCCTGGGCAACGGCCACCCGTGGAGCGTCGATTGTCTCTACTGGCTCAAAGTTCAGGGTTTCGTGAAGTAATCGCCACCATGGAATGGAAGGACGATCCACGATAGGGCACCAACGTGCGGGTGGCGCAACAGCGCGTCGAGCGACTAAATATTTACCGTGAATTGGAAGAAGTGGATTTTGTTTTCGGTAGTTCTGAATGTCACGCTAGCGGGTGTGGCCGCGTACCTGCATTGGCACCGTGCCGATTCCAACGCCCCTCCGATCCAGCTCCCGCTGCCATCCAGAACGCGTTCGATCCGGGAGACGACGCATTCCGAGCCGGTTGCCGATCCCCGGTCGTCCGAGCCGGCGGCAAAGCCTTTTGATTGGGCGCAGTTCGAGTCGGCAGACTTGCGGGCCTATTGCGCCCGTCTGCGCGCAGTGGGCTGTCCGGAAAAGACGCTCGTGGACATCTTGTTGCCGATCATCGATGAAAGGTATGGCAACCGTTTGCGCCCTTTGAATGCGGATGTCCCAGGCACCTTCTGGATTAGCGGGTCCCAACGCAGGGCAGCCATTCGGCAACGCGACATGGCGGTGGTCGAAATTCAAAAGGAAAAAACCGCGCTGATCCAGGAGCTATTCGGCCGATTGATTGATACTGAAGCCCTGCAATACTGGCGGGATGGGTTCGGAGTCGGGCTTGTCCTGGGATTTCTGCCGGAAGGAAAACCCGAACAGGTCTTGTGCCTCGCCGCACAATTCGCCTATCAATCCAGAGAAATACACCGTTTCGCCCAGTATATTTTGACGCCCGAAGACGTTGGCCAATTGTCCCGGCTCTATGATCAAGGCCGCAATGGGATAGCGTCGATTTTGACGCCTTCGGAAATGGAAGAACTCGAACTGCGGATGACGGCCATTGGCACCATTAGTGTGCTCCAGGAATCGGTCATGGGCCTCGAGGTCACCGGCACGGAGATCCGCAACCTCCTGGCTAACTTGATTCATACCGGCAATGCCCCCCTCCGCAACTCCATCATGGACATCAATCCCACCAAGGAGGAAAAAGACAAATTGCGGCAAATGATCGAAACGCAGATGCGGCCCATTTTGGGCGATGCTCGCTTCACCCATTATCAGCGGATGCAGGATCCAACCTATCAGGGGATTTACCGGTTTGGTGAACAACACGATTTACCCTCTCCCCTCGTCAGCCAAGTTTACGCGGTCTGCTTGGCGGGTCAAGACGAGGCAAACCGGATTCACAAGAACCAAGCATTGACCCCGATGCAACGCGACGAATCGCTGGCCCAGGCCCTACAGGCGTCGGAAGAGGCGTTGCGGGGATTACTGGGAAACAAGGTCTTCGAAGAGTTCAAAAAGGCCGCCGACCATAACTGATTAAGCCTTTCATGAAGCGTTCCACTCTATTCCTTATCTCTTGCATGGCGAATGTGGCTTTGGCCGGCTGGATTGCCTGCGAGATCGTCCATCCGAGCGTTCAATCACCCAAGGTGCCCTGGCGCGTGGTCCAATCCATCCACCGCGAAGAGCCGCCGCCCGAGACTAACGCTCCGGTCACGTTTGTTGCTCGGCCCGCGCCAGCTCCCTTTCATTGGAGCCAGGTGGAATCGACAAACTACGTGGTTTATATCGAAAACCTGCGCGCCATTCATTGTCCCGAACGAGTGATCCGCTCTCTCATTGCCAGCGAACTGGCGGATCTTTATGTTCAGCAGCGACAACAACTCCTCGCGCCCTGGCAAGGTCTGATCTGGGACGAAGCCGCCCGCGTGCTCCGTTCCCCGGAAAAATGGGAAAAGCAAATGGAACCTACCAGGAAGGAGATGGAACAAAAGGACACTCAACTCAAGGAGGAGAAGAACCAGCTTTTGAAGATCCTGCTCGGCGATGCTCCGTCGGCTCCGGAACAAAGCCCTCCCAAACAAGCGCGCGTCCCGGATGCCTTGGCCGGTTATTTGACCGAAGAGAAACAGAAACAAGTAGGCGAGATTGACAAAAAATACGGCAAACTGATGGTTGAGCTCTACGAAAAGAACCGCGGAAAGCCCTCGACCGAACGCCGGGCGCAGTCTGAAGAACTGGACCGGCAGAAACGACAGGAAATCCAGAGTTTTATGACCCCCGGGGAATTTGACGAATACCGCTTGCGCACCTCGAACGCCTCCTCCTTGCGCCAGCAGGTCTATGGTTTCGACGCCACCCCCGACGAGTTGCGTGAGCTGGCGCGGAAGAAAATGGAGTTCGATGAGGCCCACCCCGCACCCCAAGAAGGCAATTCCGCCGAGGTAAAAGCGCAACGGGAGGAGTGGCAGAAAACCAAAATCCAACTCGACGACCAATACAAATCCGTTCTGGGAGCTGACCGTTTCGCCGCCTTTCAACGGTCCCAGGAGGGCGATTACCATGACATCCTGCGGGTGGTGGAACGCTGTGAATTGCCCGCGGAAAACGCCACGCGAGTTTTCGACATGAAACGCGCCTTCGAGGAGACCGCCCAACAACTCCGCCAAAACACCACCTTGAACGAAGAAGAACGCGCCTTGGCGCTCGAAGTTATACGGCAGGAAACCGAGCGGACTGTCCGGCAGACCTTGGGCGACCGCGGTTTCCAGACCTACCTGCGCTACCGCGGCGATTGGTTGGACCGTTCGGCCCGGCCGTAATGAGACTTCGTGAACCTGGTAGGGCCGAGCTGCGGCTCGGCCCGGTGGCGCGACATCACCACCCTACCATTCACCCGCGCTAAGCCGGTTTGTTCTCCGTACAAGCAGCCAGGACTCTGGCGGTATCGCAGGCCAGTGGCGGTTCGACTGGCAGGCGGAGGCCGGGGAAGACGCGGCTGTGCAGCAAACCTTGCGCGTCCGGCAATTGCGGGTGGTACTCGTCCGCTTCGAGGCAGAACCACTCCAGACGCCCTTCGGCCACGCACCAGACCATGTATTCGCGCACGCCATTGCGGCAGTAGGCCCGCCACTTGTCCCGCAGGTCAATCGAGGCGGAACTGGCCGCCACTTCCACAATCAATTCCGGCGGGCCAACCAGGTAGCCGTCTTCGTTCACGCGGGTAAGTCCGCCGTGTTCCGGCAGCCAGCGCAAGAGGGCGTCGGGCTGCACGGTGTTCTCGGCATCGAGGATCACGGTAGCGTTGGTGAGAGCTTCGGTTTCCGGGTGGCGACTGGCATAGGTGACCAGCCAGGCTTGAATCACTCCATCCGGTTTTGCGTGACGGACGCTGACGGATGAACCCATATAGACAATCCCTTCGATCAACTCGGCCTTTTTCACCTGCGGCATCCGCTCGTAGCGTCGGAGAAACTCGCGGGTGTGCATGAAATCCCCGTTTTCCAGCGGCAGTGGCCGGCTGGTTGAACTCCCGGCCGCATTTGACTTGTTTTCAACGGCCAACATATCCGCTAGGAAATTGGTTTATTTTAGCCACTTGACGCTGGAAGCATTGGTTTTCAACTGGCTTCACTACATCAGCTTAATGGGAGCGGAAAGCAGCGTCAAACTACGGTTTTAGCCTGCGTCTGGATCAGTTCGATCTCGTAGCCTTCCGGGGCGTCGATGAAGGCGATACCCCCGCCTTCGGCATTCCAATGCGGACCGTCCGAGTATTGCAGCCCCAGACGCTTCAGGTGCCCGGCAAAGGCCTCCAGGCTCTCCACTTCAAAGGCCAAGTGGGTGAGATCAGCCTGCACTTGAACCGGACCGCTGGCCGGGAAGCGGCATAACTCGATCAACTCCTTACTCTGGGGCGCCTTGAGAAAAACCAACTCCGCCCCACGAGGCGAGGTGTGTCGGCGAACTTCCTTAAGCCCCAAAACTTTCTCGTAAAAATGGACCGTTTTCTCCAAGTCGTTTACCCGGTAGCGGGTATGCAACAGTTTGGTGACGATACTCATGGTGTTACTGTAGCCCGAGATCCAGAACGCGCAATTTCAAGTTGCTGCCCCTTTGTCAGCGCAAAACCATTTTCACTTTTTTGATCCGATCGGATCAAAAAAGTGATTAATCGGGTCATCCAGGTAGGATTTTCTATTGCAACTCGGTGAAGGGCGCCGGACGCAGGCGGCGTTTGAGCAGCCAGGCCACGGCGAACAAATCGTAAAGTCCGCGCCCCAGCCGGTTCCATACGCCATATTTTGAAACGCCGGCGCGGCGGGGACGATGATTAACCGGCACCTCCTTGGTGGTTGCGCCATTTCCATGCACCAGAATCGGCAGGAATCGATGAAAGCCGTTAAACGCAAACACCCCCGTCAAGGCCGTCCGCCGAAAAACCCGCACCGCGCAGCCGGTGTCCTGAAAATCGACGCCCAAAACCGTCTTGCGCGCCCAGCGGGAAATCCGGGCGGAAACCCGGCGCAACCAGTTATCCCGCCGCTCCAACCGAACGCCACACACAAAATCGAACCGGTCCAGCTCGCTCAAAAGCTTGGGCAGATCGGCGGGATCGTTTTGGAGGTCGCCGTCCAGGGTGGCGATGATGGGGCTATCGGTGGCTTGGATACCGGTCCACAAGGCCGCGCTCTGCCCGCGGTTCAACTGATGTCGCAACCCCCGAACCCGGGGGTTGTCCTGGCGGACGGACTGGATTTCCTTCCAGGTCAGATCGGTGCTGGCATCATCCACCAGGACCAACTCGTAAGCGCGCGATTCGCGCGCAAAGGCGGCGGCAATTTCCCGGGCCAGAGGCCGGATGTTGTCGGCCTCGTTAAACACGGGGACGATGATGGCGATGTCAGTCGGCACGGAGTCAGCCTAGGACTTTGCCGGGTTTCGGGCAAGCCGGCCTTTTTAACTTTTGTTTTGATTTTTGGTTTGCGTGGTGGCCGGGACGACATTACATTAGGGCAAACTCCTACCCAAAAAAAGCTTATGTATTTTGGCGCTGATTATCATCCTGAGCATTGGGTCTATCCTTACGCCGGCACTCCCGAGCACCCCGAATCACGTTGGGAACGCGACGCCGAATTAATGGTCGGCGCCGGCATGAATGTGGTTCGCATGGGAGAATTTGTCTGGGGGTTGTATGAGCCCGAGGAAGGCAAGTACGATTTCGAGTGGATGCGCCGCTGCATGGATGTCATGGAAAAGGCCGGAATCAAGGTCGTCCTGACAACGCCCACTGCGGCGCCACCGCTTTGGCTGGCGCATAAGCACCCGGAAATCCTGCCGGTGGATTGCCGCGGCCTGACTTTGCACGAGGGCACCCGCCGGGCCTACAGCATGAACAGCGATGTTTACTGGGAATACTCCCAAAAGATTATCCGCGCACTGGCCACCGCTCTAGGGAAGCATCCCCAACTGATCGCCTGGCAGATTGATAACGGCCTGGGCGGGCATAAAACCGAGATTTCCTTCAATACGGAAACCCGGCGTGATTGGCACGCCTGGCTAAAGGCCAAGTACGGCACGATCGAACGGATGAACGAACAAATGGGGAACCGATTCTGGTCGCAGACCGTCACTGACTGGTCCCAGATGCCCATGCCGATGATGGCGCCGACGGTGCATAACCCGGCGCTGGTGCTCGATTTCAAGCGCTTCTGCAGTGACACCCTGGTGGCTTATGTGAAAATGCAGGCTGATTTGCTGCATGAATTGTCGCCCCAGTGCACGGTCACCACCCTTTTGCGTGCCATCACCCGGCATTTCGACCATTTTGATGTGGCGGAAAACCTGGATTTCGTCGCCCTGGATAGCAACGCGGCCATTACGTCGCGCTCATCCGAAAACGCCTGCGACATCGACATCATGCGGTCGCTGAAGAAAACGGACATCCGCACACCGGACGGCGACGAGGGGTTCTGGGTTATGGAGCACAAAGCCGCCAATGTCGGCTGGCAGGACGTGAACTCGCTGGTGCGGCCGGGCGTGATCCGCATGTTCACGTATCAACATCTTTCCCGCGGTGCCAGCGGCATTCTGTATTTCTTTTGGCGACAGCCGCGCATCGGATCCGAAAAATTCTATGGCGGGGTGCTGACCCACGATGGACGCGGCGAGAACCGCACCTACAAGGAGATCTGCCAGATCGGCGAGGAGGTGAAGCTGCTGGGACCCTTGCTCAAGGGCAGCAAGGTGGCGCCCGAAACCTGCATCCTGTATTGTCACGATAATGACTGGACCCTCCAGCAAGGCTGGCAACCCAACAAACACTACAACCTGCGAGACCACATCCAGCTTTATTACAACGCCCTGCACGACCGCAATATCCCGGTGGATTTTGCCCGGCCGACGGAGGACCTTTCGAAATACAAAATCGTCTTTGCCCCGTCGCTGTACCTGATGGCCGGCGGCGAAGCCGACCTGTTAAAGCTATACGTCCAGAATGGCGGAACGCTGGTGGGCACCTTCAACACCGGACTGGTGGACGAACATCACATCGCTCCTGATACCGGTTATCCCCACGATTTGATCGACCTTTTTGGACTGGAGGTTTCCGAGTTCGATCCGCTGCCGCCCGGAGAGGAAAATCATCTCGTGTTCAAGGGCACCTTCCCCACCAGCCACCTGCACCCGGCACGGCTCTGGTGCGACATCATCGAGCCCAAGGGCTGCCAGATTCTGGCTACCTACGCCAAGGACTTTTATGCCGGCCAACCCGCCATCACCATGAACACCTTCGGCTTGGGCAAGGCAATCTATGTCGGCACTCAAAGCCACCAGGCGTTTTATTACGACTTGATCGCGTGGCTGCGGCAATTGTGCAACCTGTTTCCACTGCTCAAGGTCCCGGACACGGTCGAGGTCAGCATGCGCCAAAAAGAGGGAACCAAAATTTATTTCCTGATCAACCACCAGAACTCCTCCGTCCGCATCCAGTTCTACAAGCCGATGCATGACTTTTTGACAGGCGAGGCCCTTTCAGGCAATTTCGACCTGCCGCCGAAAGGCGTGCTCGTCCTGGATGAGCATTATACCAAAGTTTAATCCAAAACTCGGCCCGCCGCCCCTCCACCCGCGCGACCGGATCCTGGCCGCTTGGCGCGGCATGAACCTGACGGAGGCCGAAGGATCGCACACTTCCGCGGCGAAGCCCGTGGATCGCATCATGCCCGCCGTGTTAAAACGGTTGGGACTGAACCAACGCCAAGCCGAGACGGAAATTCTCAACGCGTGGGGCCACCTCATGGATCCTAACATCACCGCCCATGCCCGTCCTGCCGGCCTGGCGAAAGGCACTCTGTTCGTGTCCGTGGACAGCAGCGTATGGCTGGCTGAAATCGTGCGCTATC
>Ga0209429_10002780_pt1 | contig 10191 bp, 12 predicted proteins | sample BarGraNGADG00212_3_FD_184493 | JGI IMG/M metagenome (GOLD analysis project Ga0209429, IMG submission 184493) | Arctic peat soil microbial communities from Barrow, Alaska - Barrow Graham LP Ref core NGADG0004-212 (SPAdes) (version 2) | ecosystem: Environmental > Terrestrial > Soil > Wetlands >... | reverse complement strand
GCTGAACCGGTTTTGTCTGTGGAGGCTGAAACATTTAATCCGCTAATTTCTGAAAGGTTAACACAGAATGCTTTACCTTCCGGACCTTTCCCTGCCTCACAGCCATATAGAAGAATTGAACCATCAGATGAAAAGTTTTTCTTCCATCTTTTTATTTCAGCCTGCTCTTCTTCCGTGATTTCATTATTAAGAAATGTACCTGTTGTAAAAATTGCTCCCGGCATCCCGTGAGTTACTAAATGAAGTGATTTAACGGGAGCGTACCTGCTCAGGATATCACTTACAAATGGTACAAGTTGTTCTGAACGGTCAAGAAAAAACCATTTTGTACCTGGTTTTAGTGCATTTATGAGAGTGTTTCCATCCTGAAGATCAGGATCGATGATCACGATCTCATTGCCTGCCTGAAGCTCCTGAGCCCCGGCTTTAGCTATGTTCATCAACGGAAGCCAGATAATTGCAGTCAAAAGAAAAAGTGAGCGTAAAATTGTTTTCATAAATGTAAGGTTCCTGGTTGTGTTACGCAATTATAGTTCTATATCTGCGAATGGCCCTTCTTTAGGGCATTACATAACCTTACAGGAAACCTTACAAAATCTTACATATTTTCCAGAATGCTGATATGCAGTTATATACAAAACAACCCCGGCGGTCTGACCGGGGTTAATTTAATTATTTTTGCTATCAGGAAAAGGATTTATAACGAGTTAAGGAAATTTGAAAAGTCTTCATCGCTTTCAGTTCCGATTTTTTTTCTCAGCCTGTGTTTAGAAACATCAATGGCATTTTGTGACTGGAATGTTATGGAGGCAATCTCTTTAGTGCTCATATTCAGCTTAAGAAATGCACAAAGTCTTTTTTCGCGAACCGAAATATCAGGTATTTTTTCAAGCAGCCTCCGGTAGAAATCTGTATGAACTTTTTCAAAGCAGACCTCAAACTCCGTCCACATATGTTCAGAGCTTTTATCGTTAAGCTGAGAAATGATTGATTTGATAATCTGGTTCCCTTTATCATTTGTGTATGGCACCAGGTTGCTTATTTCATCTGTTACTGAATGCAAAAGCTGGCTTTGCTTAAGAATGTTAACAGTATTCATTGTAAGCTGTTTCTGGTGATGTATTACTTCTGACTGGAGAATCGCTTTTTCTTTTTCAATAATTTCCCTTTCCTGTTTATTAATTAATTCAACCTGGGATAAAAATTTCCTGAACGTCTGAATATACCTGATCTGAGTATCAATCCGCGCATTAAGCTCTATCCAGTTAAAAGGTTTATTGATAAAATCAATTGCCCCGGCATCAAGAGCCTCCTTTAATTTTTCAACCTCGTCATGTATTCCTGTGACCATAATAACCGGTATGTTTCTGGTTTCATCATTCTCCTTTAACATCCTGATAGTGTCAACCCCGTTCATAACAGGCATTTCCCAGTCCATTAAGATCAGGTCGGGTTTATTCTTAATAGCGATTTCATAGCCTGCTTTGCCGTTTGTTGCTATAAGCAGCTTATAAGGAGGATTATGATCGATAAGATGACCGGTCAGAATTTTAAGCTGTTTGGGGTCATCATCAACTATTAAAATCTGGCATTCATCCATAAATACAATTCTTGAAAATTCAATTAACTTTTAAATCTCTTAAAAGAGTTTGCAAGGGAGTCATAAAAATAATAAAGAAACTCTGAAAATTGTTAATTTTATATCTTATTATTTCAATATTAAACCGGAGATATCAAACACATTTAAAATGCTTTTTGAATTTAACACAGGACTTCTTGTATTTTTGTTTTTATTCTACCTCATTTTGTTCATTTTAAAAAGAGAAGAAAGAAGTGCATTCCGGCTTACGGTATTAAATCTGATCATGCTTTTTGTTGTAATTACCCGGCTGCTTCTCAGCAAAGGGATTGAATCATCTGCCGATAGGTTATTAGAATACTTTATATCGTTACTGGTTTTTTCCGAGATTGCTTTTACTGCCTGGTCTTATTTAAAAAGTTTGAAAAGATTATCATCAGAAAGTGTCCGTGTAAAGGAACTTGAAGATAGCCTGGAACATAAGGTCAGGGAAAGGACAAAACACATTGAAGATGTCAGGGATTCATTATCGGGTTATGCAGTTCAGAAATTTGAGCTTGCGCAGGAGCTTGAATTAAAGAACCAGGAAATCCTCAGGCAGAAAGATGATATTGTGAAAAAAAGCGAAAAACTCAGACAGGCCAGTGATGAGATAAAAAAACTCGATAGTTTCAAAAAACAGATGACCAGGATGATTATTCATGATCTGAAGAATCCGCTAAATGTCATCATCAACATTGCGGATAAATCGGATCTGCCGGAAAAACCTGCAGGTACTATCAGGCGGATATCTTATGGGATGCTCGATCTTGTGTTGAATATCCTCGATATAAGTAAGTTTGAAGATTCAAAGATGACGGTATCCCTGAGCGACTTCAGTTTTAATCAGTTGGTGAACAGGAGTATAGATAAATTCTCCTTCCTTATGGACAATGCTTCTCTTGAGTTAAAAACTTCAATTCCGGAAAACTGTATCCTGAGAGCTGATGAAAAGCTAGTTGAACGGATCTTTGAAAATCTCCTCAGTAATTCAGCCCATTTCACTACTGCCGGAGGAATAATACAGGTCGTTGCATCTGAACAGGGTGATAAGATCAAAATCGAAGTAAAAGATGACGGGAAAGGTATTTCCGAAAAACTCATAAATAAGGTTTTTGACGAATATATTCATAATACAGATGAATCAGAACTACATGGCAGCTCTACGGGTATAGGATTGACCTTTTGCAAGCTGGCAGTGGAGGCACAGGGTGGGGAGATTGGGCTTACCTCAAAAAGCGGAACCGGGACTACAGTCTGGTTTCTGTTGAAAAAAGGGATAGCCCTTTTTCCTGGTAACAGCATCGAAACAGAAAACAGAACAATGGGTTTAGGTTTTCAGACAGGAGAGTTGACAGAAGATGATATAAACCTGATCAGTCCTATTCTTGAGGAAATCAAAAACGCCAATTTGTACGAAATATCATCCATTATGAAATTGCTTTCGAATGATGTTTTTCATATCAATAAAAGGTTGAAAGACTGGAAAGATGCTCTTGAAGAAGCGGTTTATTCGGGTGATGAAAAAAGATTCTGGATGCTAACGGATTTTAAAAGACCGGATTATAAGTGTTGACACTGATACCGAAAAATTTAGATTTTAATCTAATCTGATTATCTTTCCATCTCCTCTTCTCTCCGAAATTTCAATGACAGGAGTCCCATAGTAATAGATATTTCCTGGCCCCCAGATGGATACTTTTATGTTATCTGAAGCATTTATATAGACATCACCGACAGATTCATTAGTAATTTCCGCATACTTACAGAAAAGAGAGTCAGCAAAGATTGTGCAGCCATACCGGTTAAAAAACGAACAATAGCCGGCTTTTCCGCTGAAATAAAATTGTCCGAGGGTATTGGCAGAATTAGCAAGAAGAAAATAGTTACAATCAACTACCAGCCGAACCTTTGCAATTTCTCCAATAGCATCATAAAGAAACCGGTCAGCTTTTATTGTATCTTCATTTGAAACATTTACCGGATCGTAAGTTACCAGATACTCCAGATCAGAGAAATGAAGGGCGAGTCTGTTTTTATTGGGATTGAAAGGCATTTTCTTATGGTCATCGATGATAAGCGTATCATTTTTAATTACGGCATCGATGGAATTGATATCGTTCTTGCCGGTTATGACCAGCCTGTTTGCTGAATCCTGAATAAGAACAATATTGTATATACCTGAGATTTTCACAGCATGAAAATTCCCGAAGGATATTTCCCGTGTACTTTCATCTCCATTGAAAAATATTTTCTGGCACGAAAGGACAGAGAAGGAGACTAAAACAAGACAGATTAAAAAGTTTTTCATTCAGGTCGTTTATTTTTTATGTTACCACCAATAACCTATTCCCCATTCCATGCAATCGGCTTTACCCAGGTGCGATTTTATCGCAATACTCCCGATGATGTTTTCTGACAACAGATATTGCAGCGATATTCTGCTGTACACAGGCGTGAGAACAGTATATTTTGAATAAAAATAGTGTCCAAGCTGAATTCCCATCATCAATTGTTTATACCGGATGCCATAAGAAGCATGCAGGCCCAACCGGAGAAGTTTTGCAAAATCTTTCTCTGGTGTTCCGTCTTCAGCAGCAAGGGCTTCGCTTATGGAGCCGTCATAAAAAAAATCAGCTCCCAACCCAATTTTTCTTTTGTGATTAATAAAGCGCTCAAGATTATAAGAAACCGATGAGCTGAGATATCTTTTACCCAGTAAATTATCATAGACCTTTGATCCAGCAGAAAATATTACTGATTGTACATACCGTTTTCCGATCTCCGGAATTTCAGGATCCTGTATGGTAAAGCCTGTACTATTAAACAGATAATTGAACCCGAATGAAAAAGAACCGGCATTAATGCCATAATTGGGCGACCTGGTTTTTCCGTTTGAAAAATGTGTCATCCCTGTTTCAATTACCAGTTCGCAACGTGGGGACAAATTTATTTTGCCATCGATTCCCAGCCTGATGTAAACATTTGCATGAGAGCCGATAGCCCTGTTATAGGGATTTTCGAATTTATCAAATATTTTGGGAAGGTAAGCTCCACCGAAAGAAACCTGATAATTGAATGAAAATTTTTCAATCCTCTTGAAAAGAGGGGAATTGATATAACCGTATAAAGCATAAGCCTTGCCGAGTACATCGTTATTACCGAGGTTCCAGTACGAAAATCCTACCCCCGGTCTGGGGTAATGGTACAGTTTTTCCCAGTAATCCGTTCCATACGCCGGGAAACTTACAGAAAGGTCGAAAGCATTTATATCATCCTGAACAAGATAAGCCAGGGCTTTGTAGAAAGGAAGAATCATTCCTGCATGCACCTTCGGTTCGATAATAAAAGGCCTGTTAACTAATTGTGCGTTACCCGACAATACAGTTAATAAAAGTATAAAGATCAACACTCTGTTCTTCACGATTTATCTCACCTGAGAAACAAAGGTAAAAAATTCCGATATACTGATAAATGTTTTACATAAAGCCTTTTTGTTGCAATATATCAAATGAATGGTTATAAGTTTGATTGAAAAATACAAAGAAGAACCTGAAGCGTACTATTAAATCAGATCACAAGACTGTATAGATTTTCCAGCTTATGTATTTTCTGGAGATAGTTTATAACATTTGTACTTCTGCTTCCAGATCTGCAATAAAAAACAATTGCTTCATTTCCGGAATACCATTTTATCTTTCTGCTGACGTCATAATGAGGTATTGAGATGGTTTTAAATCCAATGTCATCATTATCCTCTTTGTCACGGAGATCAATAACGGGGATTCCGGGATTTTTTGAAAGCATTTTTCTCAGAGTACCGGCTGAAATTTCTTTAACTGATTTGTTGTCACATAAACTACTATCTTCATATTCTCCAAGTTCGGTGATTTTAGAGAAATCAGGATTTTTTTCAAATGAGGAAATTATGGTATTAAAGTTCAGTGTATCTATCATAAAGATTTTACCTGATAGAACTCCTTCCAGTCCAAGGATGATCTTAAAAACTTCTGTTGCCTGCAAAGAACCGATTAAACCAGGAACTGAACCAATCACTCCAAACTCTTCACAAGAAGGCACTTCAAGAGGGTGAGGAGGTTCCGGATACAGACATCTTAATGTTGGTCCATTTTGATAATTTAATACCATTACCTGACCTGAAAATTTATGTATTGCACCGTATACCAATGGTTTGTTAAGTATGACACAGGCATCATTTATTAAATACCGCGTAGCAAAATTATCAGTACAATCAACTATAATATCATATGGTGAAATAACTTTCAGAGCAGATACTTTATCCAACCTGATAAAATGCATTTTTAAGGTTACTTCAGGATTCAGGATTTTAAGCCTTTCTTTAGCTGCCAGGGGTTTCGGTTTGCCTATATCTTTAAGAGAATATAATACCTGTCTGTTCAAATTTGACTCATCTACCCAGTCATTATCCACGATCCCCAACGTACCGATTCCTGCAGCAGTCAGATATTGAAGAACAGGGCAACCTAATGCTCCTGCGCCTACAACAAGCACTGAAGTTCCTTTTATTTTCTTCTGACCTTCCTTTCCTACTTCAGCCAGCCGTATTTGCCTGCTATACCGGTTCAGGTCATCTTTAGTTAAGAGTGTATTACAGCGCATAGGGGATTCATTTTTCTTATTAGTTATCTTTTTTCCGGTTTCAGATAACTTTGTTTTTCCGAATCAGATAATACCTCATTCATCGAACCTGTCCTGTACCCCTTCAAATCAATAGTTATGTAGTTGAATCCGGATCTCTGGCAAATTTCTAAAAGTTTGTCCCTGTCGCCCCAGGCTTTATCCATTTCAGAGGGAATGAATTCAAAACGGGCAAGATTTTCATGACTCCTTATCCTGAATTGAGTGAACCCGAGATTTCTTACCTCATACTCAGCCATTGCAAGCCTGTCGAGTTTTTGAACCGTAATTTTTTCACCATAAGGGAAACGCGATGCCAGACAGGCATAAGACTGTTTCGTTGAAGTTGGCAGTTTCAATTCTGCAGAGTAATGACGGATATCGTTTTTTGTGAAGCCTGCTTCTGCCAGAGGTGAGATGACTCCTTTCTCCTGTTTAGCTTTCATCCCGGGTCTGAAGTCTTTAAGATCATCGGCATTACTTCCGTCAAAAACAGCCTCGTATCCTTCCTGCAAAGCAATGAATTTAATTTTCCCAAAAAGTTCATTTTTACAATAATAACATCTGTCAGGGGGATTATCCGAATAGCCAGGAATATCTATCTCTTCGGATACGATTATTTTATGCTTTATCCCCAGGAGTAAAGCCAGAGATTTTGCTTCTTCAAGTTCATAAAAGGGATAAGTACTTGAAGTCGCTGTGATTAACAAAAGGTTGTCGCCAAAAACATCTTTTGCTATCCTGGCAAGAAAAGTGCTGTCGACACCTCCTGAAAAGGCAATTACAGCGCTCTTGTGTTCTTTAAGAATGGACTTCAGTGTGACTAATTTCTCTTCCATTATTATTTTGTATTTTAACTGATATACTCCGGTTCAAGGTATTAAATATTTTTAAATGGCAGCAATCCCGGGAAAGAGTAATTCATCTCTCCAAAAAGGAAAACAGGAAAGGTTGTTCATTGTTCAATTTATTTTATTATTACAAGCCCCTTTATTTTTTCTGTTTTAAGGCCATTCCGAACTTTGGACATTTGCCGGACTTAAATGACTTTACTTCAGGATGCATAGAGAATATGCAGGCCATCAGTGCTTACTTTTTTCGCTTTTTATTACTGCCATTTTCATTGCCCTTTTTTCCAGAGGCATTCCGCACTTAGGACATTTACCGGCTCTCTCTGACTTCACTTCAGGATGCACTGGACATGTGTAGATTTTCATTATCTTTCTTGCCAGGGGCATTTCGCATGTAGGACATTTACCGGTTTTATCCATCCTTACATCTTTATGCATTGAGCAGGTATAATAAACCGAATCCGTGGGCATTTCTATTATTTTTGAAGATGACCGCTTTTCGCGGTGCGTAGTTTTGCTTCCTGCAAACGATACTGAGCAGATAATTACTAAAGCAAGTACTGATGTCAGAATTTTTATTTTCATTTTGTTATTTTTTTGTGAATAAATTTTCATAGTACAAAGGTGAAAACCTTTAGTCTGGAAAGTGTTACACTTTTACGGAAAAGAGTTGTATCATTCACACTTATTATAATTTGCAGCGGCAAATATTCCTGAGTTTCCTGAATAAATACAGTGTTAATCCCTGTCAATCCTTTACAGGTTCTGATAATTTAACGTCTCTTAAATTTCACTGCATGTTTGTTATTCCCTTCAACAGGAACCAGGTTCATCTTACATACCGGGCAGTTTCCCGGTTGGTCATAGACCTTTGTGCCCTCGCACTTCATAGGACAGGTATATTTTATCGTGCTACCCGATTGCACTTTATCTTCTACGCTTTTCATGATTCCTTATTAAAATGACTATCCCATTTTTACCGGAATAGTTTACTTTGGATTTTTGCTTTGATTCAAAGTTTTAACTATCACCCAAATAAGAACAACAAGAACGATAAAGCCTATAATCCAGCCATATCCCCCCATTCCCCATCCATCATGTAATCCGTTCATCATAATATGAGTTTTTAATTTAAAAGAAATTTTAATTTAGTTTGTTAATTATTGTTTTAATTATTTTCAGATAGACTGTCTATTGATTGTTGTTCCCAATTAATCAATAGCGACTTTTCATCTGTACTTAGCTGTGCAGATTTGTGCATTATTTTATAAGATTTTAATGGCATAATATTATCCTTTATACTGTTGGCAATGCCATCCAACTTGCTTATCTGTCGTCTTTGTGAATAAGCACCAAATTCACTAAAATTCAACTCGTTTTTAGCTTGCTTTATATGATAAGCCATTAACCAACCAATTGGTTGTATATTTGAATACCAGGGGTAGTCAGTATTATTGCTATGACAATCGAAGCAGGCATTTTTCAGCAGGGTAAGAACTGTATCCGGGATTGTTATCACCTTTGAAATATCAGTCGTCAAAACCTGTCCGCTTTTATTATGAACTGGTCTTATAAACTGGATTACAATAAATACAATGCCTATCGTTAACAGTATTTTTTTTGGAAGGTTCAAAGCTATTTTATTTCTTCTTTAATTGAACCGCTTGTGAGCATAGCTTTTCCCATATAGGGATTTTTAATTTCCTTTGTTTCACTGATCCAATATGCACCTTTACCCTTATTGACCATTGGATCAAAATCTCTGTACAAAACTTGTCCGCCTCCGAACGTTTTTATCAAATCATAAATGTCTTTGCTCAGCAATTCAAAATGTTCCCGTTGATGTGCAATATTGCCTCCGTTAGCACCTATATGCTCAGCATGTTCTCTTGCATCGGCTTCCACATCTTCATAAGTTTTCTTTTGAGTTGCGGTTAGCGCGGATTTATCGAAATTTTTAAATGCTGCTTCCAGTATTTTTCCAGCATTTGCCGCACCGGTGGAATTGTCTTGAGTGAAGGCATTTTTCATTTGTAAGTAAGCATTTAAGATTTCTTTGACTGAAACAGTGCTCATTGCTTCCGTTACAGATGATGAAGTAAAATTTGTATAATCAGTTTTTGATATGGGCAGGTATCTAAAACTCAGGTTCATACTTTCTGTTGATTTACCGGTACTATTGCCGACAGCTAAAGTTGTGGCAACTATTGCTAATCCGAAAATTAAATTTTTCATAATTTTATTTTAAACGATTACTAAGATAGCCATAATAATACTTCATAATCAGTTATTATGTTTTATAATACTATAACAATCTAATTAGAATATTGTTACAATTTCTTATTGAATTTTTAATCCTTTTAGTGGTTATGCCCATTTAGGATGTTCCTCGTGGTGAATAGCATCATGATCTATAGTATACTGCTATTTGTAATCCACCTGCACGAGTTTCATATTGCATACAGTGCAATTACCCGGATCATCATATTCTTTATTCCCTTCACATTTCATCGGGCATTTGTATTTATTGGCCGGCTGATGTTCATTATCACCGTTATGTGAATGACCACCATGGTCATGGTTATGGGCTCCATGGCCGTAGTAATTTTCAATTTTATCATTATCAATGTTGCCCATTAAGCCTTTTAAGAACTTTTTTAATGATTTCATAATAGTTTTAATTTTACGTTTTATGACTCTAAAATTACTGTTCTTTAGCACCTGATCATTTTTTTGCTACAGGTTTAGGCTTAGGTTTGGCTTCTGGCTTTGGTTTTGGTTCTATTCTTGCTTCAGATTTAGACTCGTCTTTCAGTCGCAGCATTCCCGCGTTGATGGCGACGACCACTGTGCTGACAGACATCAGTGCCGCACCAATGGCAGGAGTGAGCAGTATGTGCCAGGAATAAAGCACTCCGGCAGCCAGGGGCAATGCAACAATATTATAACCTGTTGCCCAGATCAGGTTTTGAATCATTTTGCGATATGTAGCCTTCCCAAACAGAATCAGGCTCACTATATCCTTTGGATTACTGTTTACAAGAACAATGCCTGCTGTTTCTG
>Ga0209429_10002778_pt1 | contig 10195 bp, 8 predicted proteins | sample BarGraNGADG00212_3_FD_184493 | JGI IMG/M metagenome (GOLD analysis project Ga0209429, IMG submission 184493) | Arctic peat soil microbial communities from Barrow, Alaska - Barrow Graham LP Ref core NGADG0004-212 (SPAdes) (version 2) | ecosystem: Environmental > Terrestrial > Soil > Wetlands >... | reverse complement strand
CGCCTATATCGGCCTGGGCAGCAACCTGGGCGATAAACGGGCCAATATAAAAAAAGCCCTGGAACTGCTGGGAGAAGCCCCCGGCGTGCAGGTCAAGAAAGTGGCTTCCTTTTACAAGACCGCCCCGCTGTATGTGCCCAAGCAGGACTGGTTTCTCAACACAGCAGCGGAAATCGAGACCAGCTTAAACCCACATGAGCTGCTGGCACTGATGAAAGAAACAGAAAAAGAGCTTGATCGGACACCCACAATGCGCTGGGGCCCGCGGACGATAGATCTGGACCTCCTGGTTTTTGGCAGCGAAAAAGTCTACACCGCAGACCTGATCGTCCCCCACCCCCGCATGCTGGAGCGCGCTTTCGTCATGGTGCCCCTGGCTGAAATCGCCCCCGAGCTGTGCATACCGAGCCGAGGCAGGGTAGGAGAGCTGGCGCACCTGCTAAAAACAGAGCAATCGGTGGAAAAAATAGAGAATGTGACGTAAGTTGTGTAAATAGGATATAAAATATCAGTAAAAGAGGAAGGTTTCAGGCAGAAACCTTCCTCTTTAAGATCGTCACATAGGATAATACCTGCTATTGTGGGAGGAGTTGCCAGGGACCAGGGGCTCCGGCTTTTCTCTCCTAATGAACATTCTTGCCTGTGTTACTCCTTGTCTTACTCTCCCATTTCGTATTCATCTAAAAGCATGGCAGCGTAGGCAATGGCGTCATCCTTGTTTTTTAAATCTCCATTGATCTGGGCCTCGGTAATCTTTTCCAGGAGCTCGCCGATTTTCCTGGAAGGAGGCAGATCCAGCATGGACATCAGGTCTTCCCCTTTAACCAGGGTAGGCGGGTTGACGTAAGTTCCGGCCTCAAAGAAATATTTGCCCAGGAGATCCCCGGCAAAAGCGCGGTAACCTGTGAGGGCAAGTGCACCTTCCCCGTCAGTGGCACCGGCAGCAACATTGGCCAGGGATAGAAGCAGAGAATCGGGGACTTCTTCTCCCAGCCGGGTGAAGAACCGGTGAATGGCCACCGGGATCGCGAGCTTGTTCATATAAAGGCTGAGCGGGTACATATGGTTTCCCACAATATTTTTCAGGTAGGCTTCCTCTGTCTTGCTTATTTTAAACCTGCGGGCAAATTCACTCACATATTCCAGGCCGGCGGCTGAGTGGCCGGAAAAATCAACCTGCCCATCCGCCAGCACTCTGGCGGTAACCGCCTTGCCGGGGTCATGGAGCAGGGCGGCGATTTTGATCAGCTGGATGCGCCTGCGCCCGGCAGTAAGAGGTTGCTCCAGGTGCTGCAAAACCAGCTCCTGCAGCTTTCCGCCCCTGCCGGTGGTTTCAAGCTCCCTGGCAGGATCAGCGCAGATATTCTCGAGCAGTTCATAAGTCTTGAGGCTGTGCGCCCAGACATTTCCCTGGTTACGCTTCTGGTCGGTTACCTTCATTAATTCTTCAATGGGAAACAGCGTGGAGAGGGCGCCGATATTGTCCAGAATTGCAATCAGGGGATAAGACTGCGGCAGGGCAAGGATTGCCGATAATTCTTCCCAGGCCCGTTCCCCTGAAACTTCCTGCAGCAGCCAGCGGTTCTGCTCCATCAAGGCCAGCGTTTCCGGTTTGATGCTGAAACCCAGCTTGCCGGCCAGCCGTACCCCGCGCAGGATGCGGACCGGGTCGGCCTCAAAAACATAATCATTGATAGCCCGGATGGTTTTGTTCTCAATATCGGTCAGCCCGCTGTAAGGGTCCAATATTTTTTCATGCCAGCGCCAGCGTTCCGAGCGCTGGCCGGCCAGCGCGCCGCTCTCATCCGACAGCTTGATATAATCGGACAGCTCCAGGGCGGTGGCGTTTATGGTAAAGTCCCTGTTGGCAAGATCATCTTCGATGCTCAGGCCTTTAAAGGAGGAGAAGTCAAGCTGCCATTTTCCGCCGTGGGTCTCCAATACCACCCGGGCAACCCTGTTTATCCTGTCCAGCGGAATATACACACCTTTCATGGTTTCGGCAATAAACTGGGCCAGGCCCATCGCATTCCCGTTTACCGCGAAATCCAGGTCTTGTCCCGGATTCCCCAGGTACAGGTCGCGCAGAAAACCGCCTACCAGGTATATCCTTTTATTTTTATCCGCGGCGAGAGTGGAGATGGAATTTAAAATAGCTTTTAAAAGCATGACTATTCCTCCAGTTTTATAAGAATTGCCGCCCTTATTATAACATCATTTGATATGTCTGGATAAGGGGCCTATCTTATAAATAGGTTTTGTGCTAAAAATTTTTAAATATTATTGCCCTGTATAATCAGCTATGTTAAAATGTAACCGAGTCAGGGTGGTATCCACAGGAACCACACCTGCGTAAACAGTATTGTTACTTGAAATTAACGAGTGTTTAACCGCTTGGAGCCGGGCCGGACCGAGACGGGAGTTGGATAACTAACGCCTTTCGGGATACCCGGAAGGTGTTTGTTTTTTTGTAAAGTTTTAAACCACGTAAAAACGAGGGAGATAATACTCGTGCCTAAACCTAAAATCGCAGTGGTTGGAGCGGGCAAGGTTGGTTCCGCCCTGGCGCTTCTTTTGAGCCGGCAGGGTTACCCGGTTGCCGGAGTGGCCAGCATATGCATTGACTCGGCCAGACGTGTGGCCGATGTACTTAAAGTGCCTGCCACGGTTAACCCGGAGGAGATAACTAAAGGCGCGGATATAGTCTTTATTACTACTCCGGACCGCGTGATTGCCGGTGTGGCAGCTGAGATCAACAAGCGCGGCGGCTTCAGGCGGGGACAGGTTGTATTTCACACCAGCGGGGCACATCCGGCCGACGAGGTCGGTGCGGCACGCCTTGCCGGGGCATACGCGGCTTCGCTGCACCCGCTCCAGTCCTTCGCCGACATCAAGATGGCGATGGAGAACCTGCCGGGCTCATATTTTGCCCTGGAAGGGGATGCGGAGGCGCTGCCCCTGGCCGAGCAGATTGTCAAAGATTTGGGCGGCAGGAGTTTTGCCATAGCTGCCGCGGACAAGCCGCTGTACCACGCGGCAGCCTGTATCACTTCAAACTACCTGGTTTCTTTGATGCACTTCGCGACAGGGCTCTTCAGCCGTTTCGGGCTGACCAGGGAGGAAGCGTTTGATGCTTTATCCCCACTGGTCAGAGGCACAATAAATAATATCAGCCAGGTGGGGCCAGTGCAGGCCCTGACCGGCCCGATCGCCAGGGGCGACGGGACTACTCTGGAGGGGCATATAAAAGCTTTAAAAAATGTGGGAGAACAGGAACTTGATTTATACAGCAAGCTAGGCCTTTACACGGTCAGGGTAGCCCTGGAAAAAGGGAGCATTAGCGCGGAAGAGGCGAAAAAGCTGGACGAGATACTGAGGGAGGGTTAAAATGAGCAGCAAAATAACCACGGCTACAATAAGACAGATGAAAACCGAAGGAAAGCCTATCACCATGCTCACCGCATACGATTACTCGATGGCCAAGCTTGTAGATGAAGCGGGCATCGATATGATCCTGGTGGGTGACTCCCTGGCCAACACAATGCTGGGTTATGATTCCACCCTGCCGGTAACCATGGATGAGATGGTTCATCATGTCAAAGCGGTCTGCCGGGGCACCGAGCGGGCCATGGTGGTGGCGGATCTCCCCTTTATGTCTTACCAGGTTTCTAAGAAAGAGGCCCTGCGCAACTCGGGGCGCTTTTTAAAGGAAAGCACCGCCAGTGCGGTTAAGCTGGAAGGCGGCCGGGAAATTGCTGAAACTGTCCGCGCCATTGTGAACGCGGGGATCCCGGTGGTTGGCCACCTGGGGCTGACACCCCAGTCTGTCCACCAGATGGGCGGGTACAAGGTGCAGGGCAAGGATGAAACAGCGGCCAAGAAACTGCTGGCAGACGCCAGGTGTATAGAAGAAGCCGGAGCGTTTTGCCTGGTCCTGGAATGTGTGCCGACACCCCTGGCCAAAATGGTAACCGAAGCGCTGGGCATCCCGACCATAGGTATCGGGGCGGGCCCGCACTGTGACGGACAGGTGCTGGTGATCCACGACATGCTGGGGCTTTACCCGCGCCAATCACCGAAATTTGTTAAAAAATATATCAACCTGCATGAAAGCATAGCCGCCGTCCTGAAGCAGTATAAAGAGGAAGTAGCGGCGGGGACCTTTCCCGGCCCCGAGCACTGTTTCAGCATGTCGGAGGAAGTGCTGAAGAAACTTTATTGAGACGTGAGCAGGAAAGAGTAACACATATTTATGTCGCTTTTATCATTTAATGATACCAGACAGAAGAACGGGGACACATCCGAATTCAGGATATGTCCCCATATGTCCCCGAATGTAGGTGCGGATTCAGCCGCACGCATTTGGCGGGATAAATCCCGCCCTACAGTGGAGTGCATCCGATACCCACGACTAAAACATCTCACGTCCAACGTCCCACGACTCACGGCTGAAATGTCCGGCGTCTTACGCCTGATGACTGATATTTGGAGGACTTATGTTAATATATCACACCATCACGGAAGTCCGGGAGTTTGTCCGGCAGGCCAGGGCCAAAGGCCGCAGCATCGGCTTCGTGCCGACCATGGGTTACCTGCATGAGGGGCACCTTGAATTGATGCGCCAGGCCAAAGAACAATGCAGCTGTGTTATAGTCAGCATCTTTGTAAACCCCACCCAGTTTGGGCCGGGGGAGGATCTGGCACTCTATCCCCGGGATCTGGAGCACGACGCCAGCTTGGCTGAAGGGGCAGGGGTGGATGCTATATTCAATCCGGGCGTGGAGGAGATATACCCGCCGGGGTACTGCACGTATGTCGATATTGAACGGATCACGGAAAGGCTTTGCGGTTTTTCCAGGGCCGGCCATTTTCGCGGTGTAGCGACAGTGGTTACCAAGCTGTTCAACATAGTAAAGCCGGATCAGGCTTTTTTCGGGCAGAAAGATGCCCAGCAGGTACTGGTGATACAGCGGATGGCGGCCGACCTGAACATGGAGGTCGGGGTTGTAACAGTGCCTACCGTGCGGGAACAGGATGGCCTGGCCATGAGTTCACGCAATGTTTACCTGGATGCCGGGCAGCGGCAGGCGGCACTGGTGCTTTCCAGGAGCTTAAAAATGGCGGCGGACGAGGTCCGGGCGCGAGAGCGCAGTGCCGCGAAAATACGGCAGTTGGTCATAGGGATGATAACAGCCGAGCCGCTCGCAAAGATAGATTACGTTGAAATATACAGCCATCCGGAGCTTGATCCGGTGGACCTGATTGAAGGCCCGGCACTGCTGGCCATGGCTGTTAAAATAGGACAAACCAGGTTAATAGACAACGTTATTCTAAGGAAAGGGGACACATCCTAAACCAGGATATGTCCCCAATAATAGAATGAGGACGCCATAGCGGAAAAGAGGTACACTGACAGATGAAAGGGGACACACCACTTGAGGCGTGAGGCGTGAGAAGACAAACAGACGTGGGAATAAATGGATGTAGGTGCGGCTTCAGCCGCACATGGTCGGCTGAAGCCGACCCTACAAAACACAATAACCACGTCTAAAATATCTCACGACCAATGCCCCACGACTCACGACTAAATTAATGTCCCCGATCGGGATAGGGCCGTCTAAAGCCCGTGCTCCGGGGCCAGGGGGATGTCCCCGGTAACAGACAATCAATGTGGGGGTGAGGGTAATGTTTCTGAATATATTTAAATCAAAAATTCACCGGGCTACAGTAACAGAGGCAAACCTGGACTATATGGGCAGTATCACTATAGACGAGGCGCTGATCGACGCTGCCGATATCATGCTCAATGAAAAGGTCCAAATTGTCAACAACAACAACGGCGCCCGCTTTGAAACCTATGTGATCAAAGGGCCGCGCAACTCCGGGGTAATCTGCCTGAACGGCGCTGCCGCCCGCCAGGCTCAGCCCGGAGATCATGTCATTATTATTTCTTATGCCCTTATGGATCGCAGCGAGGCAAAATCCTACAGCCCAACTGTGGTAATGGTTGATGGCAAGAACAAAATAACTGAAATTAAACATGGGGAAGCGCACGGCGAGATCGGCTAGCGGCTGCTTTTGGCTTTGAGAGGCTGAAACCTCTAATGTGCCGCTGCGGCTTTCAGCGCCGGGCATGGACTACCCTTGTTTTTTTAGCTGATTTCGTTATAATAAACACATCCGCGCGTTTTCCAAAAAGAGAAAGAGAAATAAATATTTTAAACACATAAAAAACGCCCGCTGTATATGTGGGCTTGCACTATAAGGGGTGGGTATTTTGCCAGACAACTACATGGTAAACTTCGATACCCGGAAACTCCCCCAGGTGGAACAGGACTATATCATCCTGGGAAGCGGCATAGCAGGGTTGTACACGGCCCTTTCGGCTGTCTCAGCGGGTAGTTCGGTAACTGTCCTGACCAAACAAGCTATGATAGATACCGGTACAGATAAAGCCCAGGGTGGTATTGCAGCCGCCCTCGGCGGCGCTGACTCACCGGCGCTGCACAGGGAAGATACCCTGGTGGCCGGGGCCGGCCTGTGCGACTCGGAGGCAGTGGCGGCACTGGTAAGCGAGGGGCCTGACAGGGTCAGGGAGCTTATCGGCCTTGGCGCTATCTTTGACCGGGACAGCCAGGGACTGTCCCTTACTATGGAAGGGGCGCACAGCCAGAGGCGCATCCTTCATGCCAGCGGGGATGCTACCGGGGCGGAGATCCAGCGGATCCTCACTGTGCGTGTGCGGGAAAACGAAAAAATAAAAGTGCTGGAGAACCAATATGTTGTTGACCTCCTGGTGCGTGAGAACACCTGTTACGGGGTATTGTCCTATGATCGCATTAAAAATGAATATACTGTTTTCCGGGGTAAAGTGGTCGTGCTTGCAACAGGCGGGCTGGGACGTATTTTTGAGCACAACACCAATCCTGAAATAGCCACCGGCGACGGCATCGCCATCGCCTTCCGGGCCGGCGCGGAAGTTATGGATATGGAATTCATCCAGTTCCACCCCACAGTATTGAACCTGCCGGGCGCCCCGCGCTTTTTAATCTCAGAGGCTGTGCGCGGCGAAGGCGCCTATATACGCAACATCCATGGCCAGCGTTTTATGCAGCACTATCATGACCTGGCGGAACTCGCACCCAGGGATATAGTTGTGCGCGCCATTTTAAAGGAAATGGCGGCAACAAATTCCAACAAGGTGTTTCTGGATCTGACCCATATCGACCCGGAACTGGTAAAGCTGCGTTTTCCCAATATCTTGAAGACCTGCGCGGAATACAACCTGGACATTACCATTGACCGCATTCCGATAGCACCCGCTGCTCATTACATGATGGGCGGGGTAAAGATTAACCTGGTGGGGGAAACAAGCATCAAGGGCCTTTATGCCTGCGGCGAGGTTTCCTGCCCCGGCGTTCACGGCGCCAACCGCCTGGCCAGCAACTCCCTGCTCGATGGGCTGGTCTTTGGCGGCAGGATAGTTGAAGTAACCAGACATTTCCTGAAGGATTACCAGCCCCGCCACCAGGAATTTGCCTGTGACTGGCTGCTTGAACCGGCAAAAATAGATTACGCGGCCCTGCGCAAAAAGATGACCATAGAGATGAATGAGAAGGCCGGCCCGGTACGCAGCAGTGAAGGATTAAGAGAAGCCCTGGTGTTTTTTGATGAATGGAACTACCTCAAACGGCATAGGGCAGACAACGCCGAACAAATGGAAGTAAAAAACATGCTCCAGGTAGGGGAGTTGGTGGCTGAAGCGGCCCTTGCCCGCAGGGAAAGCCGCGGAGGGCACTACCGGGTTGACTGCCCGGACACCTGCCAGCGCTGGCAAAAGCATATTATATTCAGGCGGTAAAAAAGGACGGGATACCCCGTCCTTTTATTAGAAAAAACGGAGACGGATATGAGTAAAATCGAACTGATTGCCACCGCGACTTTTGGCCTTGAAGCAGTCGTGGCGAGAGAAGTAAAAGAGCTTGGCTATGAAGATATGATGGTAGAAGATGCCAGGGTTACATTTGCGGGAGACGAAGCTGCTGTCTGCCGGGCTAATTTATGGCTGCGCAGTGCGGATCGCGTTTTATTAAAGATGGGCGAGTTCAAGGCACTGTCTTTTGATGAGCTTTTTGAAAAAACCAGGGCCCTTCCCTGGCCGGACTGGCTTCCTGAAAATGCTGTCTTTCCGGTTCAGGGCAAGTCTATCAAATCACAGCTTCATAGTGTTCCGGACTGCCAGGCCATCGTTAAAAAGGCGGTTGTGGAAAAGATGAAGCAAAAGTATAAGCGGGATTGGTTCCCGGAAGACGGCCCCCAGTATACCATCGAAGTCGCCCTGCTCAAAGACATGGTTACCCTGACTGTTGACACCAGCGGTGTGGGGCTGCACAAAAGGGGCTACCGCAAGCTGGGCAGCCAGGCGCCCCTGAAGGAGACACTGGCTGCCGCTATGATTTTGCTCAGCCGCTGGCACCCTGAAATTACCCTGATCGATCCTTTTTGCGGGTCGGGGACGATCCCTATAGAGGCGGCGCTGATCGGGATGAATTTGGCGCCCGGCCTGAACCGTGAGTTTGCCGCTGAGAAATGGCCGGCTATTCCAAAGGCCCTGTGGGTTAAAGCCAGGGAGGAAGCCAAGGGGCTTGCTCATTACCTCCAGCCTATGCATATCGTTGGTTCAGATATAAATGGTGAAGTGCTGAGCCTGGCGCGTTATCATGCCCGGCAGGCTGGCGTTGAGGAAAAAGTTTTTTTTCAAAAGCTTCCTGTTTCCGGGCTGCGCTCAAAGCGCAAGTACGGTTACATTATCTGTAATCCTCCCTATGGGGAGCGCCTTGGTGATACAGTGCAGTCAGAGGAGCTGTACCGGGAAATGGGGACCGTTTTTAAGGACCTCGATACCTGGTCTTTTTATATCCTGGCCGCCAACCCTGGGTTTGAGCGTCTTTTCGGCAGGAAGGCGGACAAGAAAAGAAAGCTGTATAACGGGCGGATCCAGTGCAATTACTACCAGTTCTATGGGCCCCGCCCGCCCCGGAAGCTGGAAATGCTTGAAAAACCCCCTTTTTAAACATTGCCCTTAATAGATCTTTAGGGACTAATTTTAATCGGGCAGTATACTCTTTGCCCTCGCCAGATCTGACTGTTTTACCATCAGCCTTAACCCACCCATGGCATAGGATGTATACATTACTACTGCTGAATGTTCATCAAACAGCAGGGCTTCAATGCCCTCACTTTCCAGCAGCCCTTTAGCCAGGTATGCCTCGTTGACGTCAAGATAAGCAGCTGCTTTCACCAGTTTTTCCACTTTTATGTCTCCCTTCCTATAGCCCCGCTTGTGTATATTCACATTCCGTATTTGGGACAGAGATTACTAATAATGATCAAATTACTTAAAAATTACTTAAAAATACAAAATACTTGAATAATGCGTTTTACATTCTATCGCAACAAGGGTAAAATATATTCTAAGCTCAATAAACAGGTTCTAGCAAAAACAGAGGCTAATAAAAGGATGAGCATAAAGATAACCGTCAGGGGATAAAAGGTAATTTTCAAAAGCTAAAAAATTCAGTATAGTGCTGTTGCATTTAATGTTACAGCACTTTTTATCAGTAAGATTAGTTTGCCGTATTTCTAATTAAGGTTCTTGAACTTTGCGGCCAGGCTAACCTTAAAGTGCTTCCACAAATTATCATCAAGGGATATGTATTCCTGCAGGGCATCAAAAGCCAGGGTCTGAGGGGTCGGCTTTTCGTACCTGGACTGCAATTCTTCCATGATCGCTGCCGGAAGCGCCTGCAGCAGGGTCTCGTATTCCATGTAACAGACCAGCCGCAGAAAGCGCGGTATATTTTCATCGTTACGGATCGAGATGGCCACCCTGGATTGTTCAGCTGCCGCTTCAATATCAGACAGGTTCATTCTTGACTCCTCTATTGACCGGGCGCAGTCCAGGGCATTTTTGCGAAAACCTTCCGCCAGGTCATCCAATGCCGTGGCTGAATAAAGCGAGCCCTTTTTAACCGCTTTATGCACCAGCCTGATCCGGGCCCGCCTGAGGCTGTGTCTTTCCCGGTAGGTATGGCAGATCCCGATGATAAAACTCTGCCAGTGCCTTTTTGAGCCGGTAACAGCTTTTAAAATTTTATCCGACTTCAGGCGGTCTGTTTTTTCAGGAGGATCGCCG
>Ga0209429_10002777_pt1 | contig 10195 bp, 8 predicted proteins | sample BarGraNGADG00212_3_FD_184493 | JGI IMG/M metagenome (GOLD analysis project Ga0209429, IMG submission 184493) | Arctic peat soil microbial communities from Barrow, Alaska - Barrow Graham LP Ref core NGADG0004-212 (SPAdes) (version 2) | ecosystem: Environmental > Terrestrial > Soil > Wetlands >... | reverse complement strand
TCCTCCGCCTGAGAATAGGCAGTATACCGAATTTGGAGCATATTCTCTTAACCGATCACAAAAAAACTGCGTTGCTGCTTCAACTGCATTTTTAACTTCCTGCTCTTGAATATTAATTCCATGTCCGTTAACTGTATCGACTGTATCAATATCTATTCCGAATGTGTAAGCATTGACATACTGACAGCTTTTTTGAAGCTTCTTGCCTTCGTATTCCGAGAATTTAATATCAAATATATTCTCATGGAAAAGTGATAGTGTGCTGTAAAGCGTCCTGTGCTTGTTGGTGAGTGTTTTATAATTAGTTTCATCCATCTTTCGGGCTTTGTCTTTAGTCCAATACCAATCTTTACTATCTCCATTCGCCCATCTGTACCAACCATTAGCTTGTGATACTCGGAGAATTGTCTCCATTACTCCAGGCGTTCTGTAATGGGTTTGGGTTTCCTTCGTCGACGTAATGAAGTCACTCATACACAAACCCCCTGAATGTGATAACTTGGTGTATTATAATTTACAAATACCAGATTATTGAAAGTTCTAGTAACTCCAACATATCACACATAAGCTTCGTTCTCTCGTCCTTGTTTCGTCATCAAAGATTTGGTAACCGCGTTTGGAATACTCATATGTAAAAAATTAGTGGTCGCTTGCATTCCTTTTGAACCATGTATAGTGAGAACCTTCACGCGGTCGATGTCTTCTTGCGTTACATCGTGCAATTCTCTATTAAGTGCGCCCATTATTTTTTTAATGGATAGTTCGTTTTTCACTGTCGATAATTTTAATGGATCATCTGTTTTAATTGCCTCAATTAAATGCTGCGAGAACATCGACATTGAAGCGGAATGTTCTCCTTTCTGCACTTTTTCTTTTAGCGCTGATTTTTGTATTAATGAACTTGGTGCTCCTGTTAATCGAGCTGGATATTTATCTATAATTGCGCAAAACTCAGAGGGTTTTAGCTGCCTGAAACTTCTTATTGCCTGTATGGCGTTGAACAAATTCTTTTCAACTGGTTTCCATGCATACTGATCTATTCCACTGTATGGGATTCCAGCACAAGCTAGTTTATCGGCGATAAATCCACCCATGTAATTCGCTCTCACTAAATGGAAAGTATCATTTTTTGGCATTCCGTTAGCCAAGTAATTGTCGAGATTTGCAAAATTCAACTGCACTATCAAGCCGATTTCAGTTCTCGTTTTTATGTTTGGCGCTTCATAAGGAGTGTTGCTTCGGATTACATCTTTTGCAATTTCCCACGTTCCAGCCGTAAGTCTCCGACTCTCAGGTATTACTTCCAGCTCCCCATCCCAATCTAAAAAGTATCTCGGGTTTGCTCCCATGTGTGGATACAATGTCTGTAAATGGTCGCCAGCTAATACGACTTGATCCGCGTTTTCAGCCCACATCTTAGAGACAGTATACATTTGAGAAGTCATGTCCTGAGATTCGTCGTAAATCTGCAATGAACAGTCTGGAGAAAGACCTTCTTCAATAACTGTATCAATCATATCTGCAAATTCTAATTTGTTGTGTTCCTGCTTCCATTCGTTAAGGTCATTGACAATTTGTTTGAACTCACCAATTGAGTATTGGAGGGGGAGTCCGTTTTTATAAACCTCGTTTAATGGCGTTCGGGTTGCTCTCATGACGGAGTATGTCTGTAGAAATGGATCTGCGGTTCCATTGTTTATTGCATCAATTCCAGTTCCATTTGCTTTCAAATTGTAACCGTATTTTTTGTTGAATTGCGGGATATCATATGGTTCGTAGAATAAGAAATTATGATTTTCCTGAGGCTTTACAAACCCATTTTTGAGAAGCAATGAAAGGCAGATACCATGAGTTGTGTTAGCTAATCGTTTTAGTTTATGGGGTTTTATGCCGGTATCACCTGATATTTTCAAAACCGCGTCGTCGGCTGCTTCTCTTCGATAAGTTGTATACAATATATCAGTTTCACAAATTCCATTACGCAGGTTTTCTTTTATGACATCAATGCAACGATGAGTTTTTCCAGTTCCAGGAGCTCCTAGTATTTTCTTACAGTTGGTCAAGAAGAGCACCTACCGCGACATTTATTCTTGCTTCCTCGAAGTTTAGCCCATGTTCTATTAAACTTTCCTCAGTTAACCACCATGCCCTAATTACCTTTTTCCCAACTCTTACTACTCCCTCACTTTCTCTTTTTATTCCCCTCTGCTTCATCACTTTCCCCATTTTTTCTCGGGTAATGAGAATCTTCATTGATGTAAAAAGAGAGGTTGTATCATCGGATTTCAAAACATAGTAATTTTTTCCGATAATGGTCTGTTTCAAAAGATTAAACGATGTACTTGAATTAGCACTCCATTCCTTCTTTTGCGTTTCCTCCATAACATTAAAACCTGAAACTCGTTCGAGAAATCTGTCACATTCCGCCCATTCAGTGGATTCAGTGGGGGACACGCTTATGCATGTCGCCATACACATTTTTATGAACAAGTTCCATTCACTCGGTTTGAAAGGCTCGGATGGTCTTTTCATTGCTGATGGAAGCGCGATGTTGAAATGTGATATTAATAATTCCTCGAATTTCCTGTAATTCTTTAGTAAATCGGAGACATCTAGTTCTATAATCCCTTTCGTTTCGTTAAAATTAAATTTAAAAATGTAAGTAGCGCCGTCTCGCTGCGTAAGTGGTTCAATCTTAATGACTTCTTCAATCGAGCTGTAAAAAGTTGATTTTGTTAAGTCCCCGTATGTATTTTGTGTTGGTTCAATGGGTTTTTCATCTGGGGGGAGTTCCATTATATTTCCCTCCCACACATTCGGCGGTCTTCGAAGCATTCAGTATATTCAGAAAGATTAGACTCTTGAGGTACAAGATCACTATTCGGGCATTGCTCCGGAATGGGACATGAAGTGCAAAATGGGGAGTTTGGCGGATATCCACACGAAAAAGAAAAAAGAGACATTAGTTTGCCTCCGTTTTCTCTGATTCAAGAAAAAGCGGTGTGCGGAATGCAAGGCGGCAAACTTTGCAATAATAACCGTACGACAGTTTACGTTTTTTTATCTTGCTTCCTTTACAAAAAACACAGACTGCTTTTTTTGTAGTCATCTTAGACCCTCCTGCCCTGCGTCTGTTTGCCATCTTTCTGCCTCGCTGTGGATCTCGCAAAGATAGCGGATTGCCTCCCCCTGCCTGCTACTGAGCCTATTCTCAAGCTCTTCTAGGGTCATCAGTGCCACCCCAACCGTGCAAATTTAGAGTGGTTTTGTGGTTTAGGGCTGCGTATGTAATTAAAAATCGGGTTTTCCTCAACTTGTTCGGGCTGAGGTTCAGTACTATCATATGTAAAAATTATAGTTTGTTTCATGGTCTCATATCCTTTTTTGATATGAGAGGAGAAAACCGCGCCGAAAAACAAAGATACGTTTATATACCATTCTTGACTTATTTACTAGTATACCGCGGTTTCTACCGTTGTATGAGTCTGAAAAGAAAGATATATGAAGTAAGAATGCCTATTGGTATTAGGCAGACCTAAATTATTGTTTTTTCGGCTAAGGAGTGCTTGGAACCACTCCGGGCTTATCTCTTCTCATGTTTTTGTTAGATTGGTTTTCCTGTCTTTGGGTCACGTTTACCATTGATCACGTCATCTACAATGGTTTTGATATTCGTATAATTGTAAAAAGCATTTCCTTTCAACCGATGCCACGTTGCATATGATACTTTGACAACTTTGTCTTCTTTTTTTGTTTCTTGATTTTCCATTAAATCACCTGTGTAAATCATTAGTAATTGTTAACGGCGTTAATAGTTACTAATTAACTTCTAACTATTTATAAGTTTCGTTTCCATACGGTCTCTGTATTGAGATTTTCATAAAAACAACTCTTTTTCATTTATCTTCTTTCTGATCGGCGAGGCAGCATCGGCCTTCAGGGAAAAACCATTTGCCGTCATCTTGTTTATTTTTATTGACTCTACGCGGCTTGTCCCAATAAGGGCTTATGCATTTTGGGCAGTTTTTAGGATGGGTCGCTTTCCTCCTAATCCAGCTGTGTCCACATCTCAAACAGTGAAGGGTCAGGCTTTCTAAGATATTTTGATCTTCTGTAACGGTCATATAAGTATGCTTTATGTAATTATACATATATAGACTATCGCACTGTTAGCAAATAGCAAAAAATATATCAATAAAAACAAAATTGAAAAGATGAAACTAACCCCACGGAGAGACCCCTGGAGCGGATCTACGAGAGCACACAGACTGCTGAGACGAAAAACTATGTTTATTGCATAGTTGCTGAGCGTTCAAGCTTGCAGGCTTGGCGCTCAGGAAATATGTATATGATATACATAGTGTCGGGAAAAAAGGAGAAATTATAAAGCCTCAATTGGCTCAGAAGTAGCTAAAGCAGGCTCTAATTTACTGGTTTCCTGCTCCTCATTCCTCCAATTCTCAACCTTTTTATATGCGTTTAAAATTTCGGTAACGGCTGCCCCTCTGGCAAGTGTTGAATCTTCGCCAACAGCTTTGATGATATATTTCTCATCTGTACTGCTGCAAACAAACCATACTTTATCCGATTTTTCAAGAGCGGCTGCCTTTTTCTGGACTATTATATCAAGGTTTTTATTGTTGTATCTCTCATACTCCCAGGCAATCAGTTTACCGTTAATTTTGCTTAAAATATCCTGCTCCGCGTTGTGGTTTACCTGGATTTCTTCAAATCCGTAGCTTATTAGAAGGCCTGCAAGTTGAAGCACACTTCCGTAATGATCTAGGGTTTGGTCTCCCAGGCCTGGCAAATTAACAAGCTTGTTTTGAATCATTCCTTGAGGTATGTATGCGGCTACAGTACCCGATTTATCAACCCTTTGGACTTGATGTTTTTCATATCCCTGCTGTAAAAGTATAGAAGAATCCCCAGTAATCCAATCTTCAAATATTATCGTATGATCACTTACTAACTTTTTGTATGCTCTCTTAACCAGATTACCAGATACGGGAGCTGCTTTTTCTGCATCGTTTAGAGTGCCTTTTATTGTGGCTTTCTCTATGGGAGTAGGTTCAAACCTGATAGGAATTCTTTCATCCTTGAAGAGAAGCAAACCTTCCCCAACTTCGCAGTTGCAAAGAATTTCGCATTCCTCATCTGCCAGGCTAAAGTAATCTTTCACGTCCCCGATAGCGTTTTTAATGTTATTCCCAAGCAGGATATTTATAAAAGTGTTTGTTTTAAATTCTTCGGAGACGTTATTTTTCTTAAAATCTGATGGCTGATGCGTAGCTATCCAGAGATAAAATCTATGACTCCTGCCTTGTGTGAGTGTGTCTAGCAGGTTTCCGCACAGCTCTTCATCCCTGAGATATACCGCTCCTTCGTCCACTGCCAGATAAGTCTCTCTTTCTACATCTGTGCTAAAACGGGTTGCAAGCATACCATTAACAATGATAGACATAAACGGTTTGATTGTCTTTGGAACTCCTGACATATCGATTACTATCATGTCCTTTGACAGATCCAGGCCTTTAGTCTGATTGTTGTATCTGCTGAACCTTCCATTTTCTGAAAACTGATAAGTTTTATTTAACAAGGCTTCGGCTGTTTTCTGCTTCGTCCCTAGCTCATCATTAGCCGCGTCTAAAGCCCATATAGCTCTTAGATGCTTGTATAATGGCATCGGATTTTTAAACGATTCCGGCTCGTCTCTGAAAACATGAGCCTGCTCATAGACCTTATCAAGTGTTTCATCAAGGTAACTATCCATATTAGTAGAAAAACCAGTGCCAAGCCATACCTTATGAGCATAAATTAAAGTATCTTTTTTCAAATCATAGGCTTTAGCATAGGCATATGAAGAATTCCCCATAGTTTCAGTATCAATTAGGATATCAAGAGGATTCAGGTATTCAGTACCATTAAGCCCGATATCAGCTATACATCCTTTCTCTTGATAGAATTCTGCTACTGCCCTGTACTTTGTGCCTTCATCAGCTTTAGGAGTTGTGTATATCACTCTTGCGTTACACATGTCCACAAGTCTCATTAGGAGAAGCAAGAAAGTAAAAGTTTTTCCGGAGCCTGTACTTCCACACATAACAAGCTGCTTACTTGCTAGTGTATTCAGATCCAACATTAGTTCGTTGTTTGTCAGTAAATCTTTTCCAAAATACAGGCCTTTCTCATCAGTCCTGCTGTTCAGGTTAGAAGCTGCACACAATGCGGCTGCTCCATCGCTTCTTACTTCAACCCATGCTTTACTTTCGGAGGCTGGAAGAAGAAGCGCACTTAAAAACATCTCACGCATTCTGCCTGTTGGTATCTGAACCTCTATTAATTCGGATTTCAGGATTGAAATTATATGACTTTCAGCCCTGAATACCTCTTCCTCTCCTCCCTTGATAACGATAATAAAAGAGCTTTGAAAAGTTCTTTGAGAATTGAAGTATATCTGCCTGTAGTTACTGACAATATCCTGATGTTTCATCATTAATTCTAAGTCAGGATTACCCTTATGTGATATTCCCCTCGATATCTGCTCTTTGTTAACGTTGTATGAGGCTCTTTGTAACTCTTCTTTTGTGTCCGTTCCTTGAAGCTGTATAAGCCCATGAGAGAGGATTATTTTAACTCCCTCTAGGGATAGCTCCTGGAGACGTTCAATAACCTTACTCGAAAGCTCCCTGGGGTATCCCTCTGATCCGGTGACAGACCGAAGCCCACACACTAAGCAACGAACATAAGTTCTTTCATCAAATCTTAAATGCGTGTCGTATACCTCCATTCTGGAAGGAAGAAGCTGACTAGCATATGATCTTTTCCAGGCTTCGTCTTGTGCTTTTTCATCTGCTTGTTTCAACTTCCTTCTTATGACTCCATGTGTTGATTTTACTTTTCCAAAAATTTTTATCATAATGCCACTTCCGTAAACATAACTCTATAAGAATCAAGAATCTCTCTATTTTCTTTTAAAATTCTAGGCCTCAAGCTTGCTGCCTTCATGTTTTTTATCAGGCCTGGCACAACTGCCCCATACTGAATTTTCGCCTGGTCTAAGTTCATCTGTTTCCCCAATGAAAGAAAAGCGTAATACTTCCAGGAAATGACCTTGCTATCGTCTCCTGATATTTTCAGATACATGTCTGTGAGATGCTTATTTTTCGGTTTGAAGTCTCCAGCTTTGCTTGACAAATCAAGCAGAAAATTAAGAACAGGTTTTTTAGGTTCTAATACTGAACATGATAGCGTTTTAAAGGGAGTGTTAGCAGGAATACTATTGACTAACTTCTATAATTTCTTTTCATGCTGTTCTCTAATTTCATCTGATATTCTGTTTGGATAAGTTTCTATCACAATTCCGTATTCATTACCGGAATACTCGACTATTCCCTCACTGTGAATTTTTTTAATTGGTATGAACTTTTCTAAGTCCTCTGCTGTTGAATCGAAAGAATTGATAACATGCTTTCCCTGTTTATCAGATATGAAAAATATTACTCTGTCTTTACTGAACTGTACTTTCTCATCAGTACTACAGAACTTATACCAAATATTAGCAAAGATAAATGCAATTCCTAAGTACATTAGTTTATCAATATTTGGGCTTACTGCTATCATTTTGAAGAGATAAAGGCCAGCTACTATCGCTAAAAACATAATCCAGGTGTGCAAACAGGTAAAATCTAAAAACCTATCATTTTTTACCTTTGTTACAGTTATTGGCGGTTTAGGCTGGCTGTATGGGCTTAGATCACTCATACCTTAACAACTCCTTTGGTAACTGCATATGAAATGCTCTTTTTCAATAGTGTAAAATTACCAAATAAGCAGTACCAACATACACAGAAAACAACAATCGTTAACCCAATATATCCGAAAGATTCAAGTGGAGTAGGCAAACCCTTACTTGCATAAATGCCTATCACTGACACAAACAAAGCGGCTGGCTGCATTACAAGAATTCTTATTACTTTCTCGATTGCATCTAATGCGAATCCCCTTGTAACATCCGGTACAATCATTACCGCTATGATAGAACACAAAACAGCTATTATGTAAATTACATAGTACCTGATAGCAAAAAACCCGAAAACAAGCAGGTCACATAATGCCATCATACCATACAAGAGCAAGTTATCTGGATTTGGAGCAATGGCATCCATAGAAGGCATTACAGCGAACTGGCTAAGAGCCTGTATTATTTGCAGGGCAAACATGAAGATAATATTAGCTGACAGTCCTAGGAAGCACATACAGACGCCGCCAATAAACCTGGACTGTGAAAGATCCTTATGTCCAAAAACGCTGGAAGTAACCTTAAGCTGTGCCATCCTTCGGTTAAACCATTCCCCCAGGATAAACAGGATTACAAAATAGATTGCTAAATTGTTGTAATCCTTGTAAAGATCCTGAATAATTGGGTCATCATATGGATTTGGAACGAAAGTAAGCACAGTTGTAATGGATCCTCTCATACTTCCGTACTTTTTTGTAACTTCACTGTCCTCGAAGTCTGCGTACATTCCATCAATGAGTGACCTTGCAAATAGGGAATTACCTTTAGAAACGGATTCAGAGAGGATATCAGGGCTGTCTATGCTCTCTGTCTTTGCGGCTGGCTGTGATACATTGCTCGAAGTGTTCACGCCTGCTGTATCGTTTACCTTTGCCTCTTCCAGTGTAACGGTTTTTAGGCCTATTGCATCTGTTGAAAAATTCCCTATAATTTTAGCCGATGCAATCGAAGTACAAAACAGCACCGAGAGAAGCACAGCTAAGGCTAATTTCCTCATTTAAACAACCTCCCTAAATTTCTAAAAAGTGCAATTCCAAAAAGAATTAAAGTCCCAACGAAAGGGACAGCATCAGGATTAATAGAACCTGTTTCTTCTTGCTTTTCAATTATCTCAAAATTGGTAACATCCTGGAAGCCTTGACCAGATGTGCAGGTAACTTTTAGGTTTTCTGTTTGGAAGCTTCCTGGCAAAAATACTCTATTACCTTGATGGCTCAGGCTTCCTATCCATATATCTTTTTCAAGGTAGTGCGTTACCTTGCTGGCTCCGTAACTAACCTTGACTGCTGTAAGGTCTTCTCCCTGAACCTGGATAAGCGAATAATTCTTGTAAGAAAGTACCTGGACCTTGCCGTTGAGGTCCTGCTGCAAGTCAGGATATACAAAGTTGTAATCCATTTTCAGGATATCAAAGATATTCGAGAACACTTTCTCTGACATTTCCACTGTTGGCGGATTACTAAATGAGATATTCGCGAAGTCTATTCCTGTAACTGGAGAACCATTTGTAACAATATCCGTACCTGTGTTATCGTGAACATAAACGTTTTCCACTCCCTTTCCGGTCGAATCTATCCAGATATCACGCAGCCCACCGCTTGAAAATATGTTTCCATAGCCTTCTATATTCTTTGTTGAAGTGGGCTTGTCACTCCCGCCCCCATGACTATGACTCTGGTTTGCTATCTGCACAAAATTAGCACCGTTTTTATAGGCTCCGTTAGAATCCCCAGAAAAAGAATAAAGAATATTATTCCGGAAAATGTTATTAATACAATTATCAAAGCGTATCCCATCACTGGTTATGCTCGCGACCTTGTTACTATCCATCAATCCATTTACTACCGAAATAAAATAGATTCCTGAATGCTGGCAGTCTGAAACAAAGTTGTTGTAAACCTTTACATTATTTACAAAAGCAACATGAATGCCATCACTGTAACAATCATAAATTTTTAAGTCATGTATGGAAATGTTACTCCCAAAGTTTCCAGAATCACATCGAATGTCAATAGCTCTTTCTGCATTGTGAATACCGTTTCCTGAATTCGCATAACTCTTTGGGAGTGCTTTTAAGTTTCCGTCAATCTGGAAGCCGGATATAGAAACGTCATGCAAGGAAGTATCCGCATTGTCAATCAAACCCACCCCATCTACAAACCACTGACCAGCACTTGAGGAGACTCTCAGAATAGTATCTGACTCCCCAGTTAGTACAGTGTTCGAATGAATCTTGATTGAGCCCTCAATATTGTAAACACCAGATGCGAGATGAACCACTCCCCCTGCTTTTAACATCTCGTTAATCTGCTGTTCATCACCAGCCGCCGCTACACCTGCGGAAAAAGTAAGAAAAAATCAAATTGCGGGCGGCCACCCCAACCTAAAAGATGG
>Ga0209429_10002776_pt1 | contig 10196 bp, 9 predicted proteins | sample BarGraNGADG00212_3_FD_184493 | JGI IMG/M metagenome (GOLD analysis project Ga0209429, IMG submission 184493) | Arctic peat soil microbial communities from Barrow, Alaska - Barrow Graham LP Ref core NGADG0004-212 (SPAdes) (version 2) | ecosystem: Environmental > Terrestrial > Soil > Wetlands >... | reverse complement strand
CGTAGGAGTACGACGTGAGCAGCGCCACGGCGCCGGCCACCGCGAAGGCGAGCGGCGTGCCTCCGCCGGCGAGCTGAACGGCGAGGCCGAGCACGGCGAAGATGCCGCCGCCGACCATGCCCCCGACTCCGATGGCAGACGCCCCCCAGAAACCGATGCCGTCTCGCTTGCTCATCGTGCGACTGCCTACCCGGTAAGGGAGGTCGGGAACCTCGGGAAGCGTGGCCTGCTGTCGTCCTCCGAGTTGCCACTCATCTCACGTTGAGGCGCAAAGACGGGCGAACTGCGTTCCGGACGACGGCGATCACGCTTCCTGACACACGGGCTACGGAGCGTCGAACAGCGACCTCAGTTCGTCGCGAAGGCCCGAGAGTTGTCCACCGCGGTGCATAAATGTTGCCAGATTCACAACGTTTCTTCCTGCAAACAGCCGACTGCTGTTGTCCGGTCGCTTACTCGGTCGCCTACCCGGTCGCTCGGCAGTAAGGGTGCGGCGTAGCAGGCGAGAGCCTTCGTCTTCTACGATGCCGGCGCAGCGTCCTGCGACGTGTCGGGGGGCGGCACGTTCGTCGGGCGAGGATGCCGGGGCGAGAGGCCGAGGCTTCGCACCAGCGGACGCATGGTGAGCCCTTGCAGCACGAGGGAGACCAGCACGACACCGAACGCCGTGGCGACGATGAGGTCCCGGTTTGCCACGCTCGCCGGGATGCTCAACGCCAGGGCGAGGGCTACCGAACCCCGCAGGCCGCCCCACACGAGCACGTGCTGCCAGCGGAACGACAGGCGTGGAGCAAAGAGGCGGCTCGCTGCACCCGTGGCGTAGACAGTGACTGCCCTTGAGGCCAGGACCACCACGAAGGCGATCGCGACAAGACCCAGATGGTCGGCGATGGCGCCCAGGTTCGTGCGCAGCCCTATGAGAAGAAAGACCAGCGAGTTGACCAGGAAGGCAGCGAACTCCCAGAAGTCGTTCACGGCCGAGGCGACGCCGTCGCTCATGCCGATGCGGCGCCCGACATTGCCCACGACGATGCCGGCCACCACGCAGGCGACGGGTCCGGACATGCCGAGGAGCTGTGCCGCCAGAAACGACCCGTAGGCGGTGATCATGGTGAGCATGAGCTCCAGAAGGCGTTCGTCGAGCAGGCGATGAGCGCGTGAAGCCAGGGTGCCGACGGCCCAGCCAAGGACGAGGCCGCCCCCTGCCATCCAGACGAATCGCACGACGGCTCCGCCGGGGCCGGGCGTCGTGTGGGCGATGACGCCGCTCAGGACGATGGCGAAGACGACGGCCGCCGTGCCGTCGTTGAACAGGCTCTCGCCGTCGACAATGGTCGTCAGATGCCGGTCGATCTTGAGGCGGCGGAAGAGCGCCACGACGCTCACCGGGTCAGTGGCGACGATCAGCGCGCCGAAGAGCAGCACGGTCGACCACGATTCGCCAGTCAAGAGCCGCAGGCCGCCGGCGGTGAGTCCAAAGGCAAGCAGTACGCCTGGGACGGCGAGGATCGCGATCGGCCTCCACGAGGCGCGGAGGTAGGCCCCCGGGGTGCTGAGCGCGGCCTCGAAGAGGATCACCGGCAGGAAGACATAGAAGATCAGGTCGGCCGACAGGTCGAGGGGCGACGACAGCCCCGATACGGCCACGACGAGGCCTGCGAGTACGAGGGTCACCGTGTACGGCAGCCGGACCAGCCGGGTGACCACCGAGACGGCGGCGGCGACAAGCAGCAGCAGGACGAGGGTGATCTCGATGGATACGGCGGAGCCGCCCGCGGTGGCGAATACGGTGGTCAGATCGACTGCTGACATGGTCGCAACCCTATCTCAGGGAAGGACTCATCGGCCGGCCTCGAGCGTGAATGCCGCGTCGCGGTCACCACGACCGGGTTGTGGCGGCGGCAGCGGACCACGTGACGAGCCGACACTAGAGCCGCTCGGCTACGATTACATCAGACGCGAGGGTGCGCGCGTTCACCGCAGTGCCGTCCCGGATCTTCCATGTCGGTCCAGTGAGTAGTTCGGCCACCGCGACAGGACGGCAGCCGCCGACAAGCCACGGCCGTACTCTCCAGGCTCGCCGCCACAGCGATGTGAGCAGTCGGGCCGAGGGCGTGGTGCCGACGGTCAGGCCGGCAAGGCATAGGAGACCACCGGGTCGCAGGACGCGGCGGGCCTCGGAGAGCAACGACTCGGTGTCTTCCGGGCTGAGGAGGTCGAGAACGTAGGTGCAGACGAAGTGGTCGAACTGCGCGTCATCGGACTCCAGGCTCATCGAGCCTTCGGTCAGGTCGACACTGGCTCTGTCGGACCACTCGGCGAGTGTGGTGCGCGCCAGCGCCACCATCTTTGGGCTGACGTCGACGGCCACATAGCGGCAGTCAACAGGCAGACGTGTACGCAAGAGAGAGGCCGCGAAGCGGCCCGTCCCACAGCCGAACTCGAACACGTCGTGTGCCTCCTCGAAGGAACCGAGCCGCGCCAGCTCCTCGAGGGCGCGATGCTCGCCAAGCAGGCGAGAGTCCTGATGCCGGCCGATCAGGTCGTAGATGCGCCGCGCCTGCGCGTGAGACACGTACCGCTCGCAGCGCTTGTGAGTACTCATCGTTGCCATGGCGGACTACACGGACCGCTCCCGAACCACGACCGCCACGTCGATGCGGTCGACGGCGCGCAGCACCGGCCACTGCGACACGAGAGCTGCGGCCAGCAGCGCCAGCGCCACCAGGACCGGTGTCCAGGGGCGAAGCGCCAGGTCGAACGAGAAGAGATCGCTGCTGAACGACGCCATGAAGGCCTGCGCCGCGAAGTAAGCGACGATCAAGCCGGGCACGAGTCCGATCAGCGTGAGCAGCACGTTCTCGCTGGAGACCATCAGGGTGAGCTGCCGCCGGCCCATCCCCGCAGCCCGAAGCGAAGCTATCTCCACCAGGCGCTCCGAGATGTTCGCCGACATCGTCGTATAGATCAGGGCAAGCGCCATGACCCCTCCGAGAACGACCATGAGCCCGACGAAGACGTCGAACAGGCTCATGAACGACTGCGCGGTGGCGTAGAGCGCGCGCGAGTCGACCACGGCGCCGACCTGCGGCAGAGCTGCGAGCCGTGAGCGCACCGCCGCGCTATCGGAACCGGGCGTGAAGGAGACCATAGCTGCGTTAGCCGGATCGGGTGCACCGGGACCGAGGGTCTCGGTGAGCGCCGGCAGCGACAGATAGACGAACGTGCCCATCGGTTCATCGACGAACCCGGCGACGCGCTCGTGGATGGTGGCACCGAGCGAGGGCAGCTCGACCGAGACCGGATCGCCGACCGAGACGTTGAGCAGGTCGCGCAAGGACTTGCCCAGCAGCAGGCCGGACCGAGGCAACTGGATCCTGCTGCCACCAAGTTCGTAGAAGCCGTGCATCCGCGTGTCCGGCCGAAATGCCTGGATGGATGTCTGATAGACGCCCGACGCCGAATTGACCGAAGCCGCGACGTCGACGACGGGCTCTGCTGCAGCGACACCGGGTACCGCAGCCACGGCAGCGACGGCTTGGCTCACAGGGACAGGCCCGGCGCGCTTGACCGTGGCCCCTGTGGCGAAGTACACCTCTGCATCCTGGCGTTGGACGTCGACGAACTGCCGCTGCAGGAGCAGGTTCGTGGTGTCGAGCATCCCCCAGGAGGAGAGGATCAGCGTCGCGGCCAGGACGATGCCGAGGACGGTCGACACCGAGCGCCGCCGGTTGCGCCCGATGCCGCGAAGGACCATCTTCCAGCGGGTCGGCAGCTCTCCCAGTGGAGGCACGATGCGTTCGGCGAGACTGCGTCCGCCCTGACCACTCCCAACAGATCCGCGCATGGCGGCGGCCGGCGTGAGCCGCGCCGCCCTGATCGCGGGCGCGAGGGTCGAGAGCGAACCTGCCGCGAGCGCGAAGACGAGGCCGATTGCCACTGTCATCGGGTGGAACTGGATCACGTGAATCGGCACTGACACCGCGTCGGTATAGAGCCGTGTGACCAAGCGGGCCAACACGATACCGGCGATGAGGCCGGGCACGGCGCCGAGCAGCGTGGCGGCGAGGCCGAACGAGAGGTAGTGACCAAAGAGGGTGCGACGTCCGAAGCCGTTGGCCAGCAGGAGGCCGATCTGCGGCCTCTGGGAGAGCACGAGCCTGGTCAGCATGGTGTAGGTCGCCATGGCGGCCGCACCGAGGAACAGGAGGGGGAACATGATCGCCATCTCCCCGAACCCGTTGATGTCCTCACGCAGGGCGGCGTTCGAGGGCTGTTCAGCCTGCGTGAACGCGTCGCTCGCGCCGTAGCGCCGAGCGATGCCCTCAAGCCGAGCGTCAACGGACGCGCGGTCGGCGCCGGGCGCGTAGGCAAACAGCGCCTGTCGCGTGACCGTCGAGGCGGGCAGGTCGCCGAGCAGGGACTCCGCCGCGAACAGCACGCCGAAGTCGTTCGACGAGACGAGCACTTCCTGGCGGCTGCGCGCCGGCCACAGGTATTCGGCCGACGCGGCCTTGCCGAGCACCGTCACCCGGCGCCAGCCCGAGGCTCCCAGCACCTCGAGTGTGGCCCCGGGGCCTAGGCCGAAATGCTCCGCCATATGCTTCTCGACGAGCACGCCGTCAGGTCGCGAAGCAGAGAGGTAGGCGCCGTCCAGCACCATGACCCCATCGATCGGCGGCTGGCCGGTGGCCGGCAGTCCGATCACGCGTCCGAGTAGCTTGCGTCCGTTGACCCGCACGGGCACGTCGGCGACGCGACGCTCGGTCGCGACGACCACGCCGGGAACGGTGCGTCCTGCGGTGAGGATCGCCTGGGTGTCGCCGCCGCTTGCGGTGAAGTCGGCGAAATGTGTGATGTCGAACACCCGCTGGTACGACGCCTTGAGGTTCGAGTAGGCGTCGTACGAGAGGGCGAACAGTGCCATGCCGAGGAAGACGGTGACGATCACGGCAGCGAACTGGCCGCGACGCGCCCGCGCGTCGCGGCGCATCTTGCGTGTGAGCAACGTCATCGGTGGCCTTGCAGAGTCACGCGATCCCCCAACTCACCAGCTCACCTTCGCCGCCGGCAGCGGCGCGGGGTTGGTCTCGTCCGAAACGATGGCTCCCGAGCGCATGCGGATGACGCGGTCGGCGGCGTCGGCGATCGCGGAGTTGTGAGTGACGACGATCACCGTGCGTTCGCCGTCCCGGGTCGCGCCCCGCAGAAGCCCCAGCACCTGGCGCCCGGTGTCGAGGTCGAGCGATCCAGTGGGCTCGTCGCATAGCAGCAGGCGGGGGTGTTTCACCAGGGCACGAGCAACGGCAACGCGCTGCTGCTCGCCTCCCGACAGGGCTCCCGGGAAGCGGTCGACACGGTCACCGAGCCCGACGGCTTCGAGGGCTTCACGGCTCTCATCTCCGCGGCCCACGAGCTCCGCGATCAGCTGCACGTTCTCGAGTGCCGTAAGGGTGGGCACCAGGTTGAAGAACTGGAAGACGAAGCCCACCTCGTCGCGACGATAGCGGGTCAGCCCGTCGTCGCCGAGCTTGGCCAGGTCGCGGCCTCCGACGAACAGCCGGCCCGTCGTCGGTCGCTCGATGCCGCCGACGAGGTCGAGAAAGGTCGTCTTGCCTGAGCCACTGGGCCCGAGCAGTACGAGGAACTGTCCTGCCGGGATGTTCAGGTCGGCTGTCCGTAGAGCGTGTACAGCCAGCTCACCGGCGCCGTACGTCTTGGCGACGCCGTCGAGAACGACGAGCTCTTCGCTCGGCCTGTTCAGATCCTCAACCACGCCAATCCTCCCGTCACACGTCGCTTACGGGAGCGGTTCCTCTGCCGTTGCATGAGCCGGGTCGGGCAGCGGTCCCACCAGTTGGCCGAGCTCGTCCATGCCCTCAGGCCGCGTCACGACGACCAGATCGTCGCCGCGCATGATCTTCGTCTTGCCGGTGGCGAAGACAGTCTCGTCGCCACGCCGCACGCTGAGCACGAACGTGTCCGGCGGCCAGGCGATCTCGGCGACACTCTTGCCCACCAGGTCGGAGTCGGGCGACACACGTCCCTCGAAGAGCACGCCGCGACCGGCCAGCGCGTCGAGGCGCCGCATGCTTGCCTGCACGAGACGGGTGTAGCGGCGCAGCAGACCTTCTGAGGTCGTCGTGCCGACGAGGCGCCCGTTCGCGTCGACGACGGGTGCCCAGGTCGCCCGGCTCAAGGCGAGCTGCTCGATCGCGGTGTCGAGCGTCGAATCGGCCGCGATCACGGGTCCGGTCATCGTGGCGAGATCGCCGGCCGTCGCCGAGGCATGTCCGGCGCCGGCGGGTTCGGTGCGCGCCGGGAGGATCCCGACGAACGATCCGTCCCGCGTGACGACGGGGGCCGCCGCCAGTCCTGAGTCTTCGACGCGTTCAATGGGCTGCAAGGGCGAGTTCGCTTGCGTCGATCACCAGCGGGGCTTCGCGCACGATCGCCGAGACCGGCAAGGCTCCGACCGGGGTCAGGCCAAAGCGAAAGCGATGGGCCGGCGCGTCTTCGCGCGAGCGCAACTGTGAGGCGTAGATGTGCCGGTCGCCGACGATCAGCGTTGCGATGCCGACGGCGACCATGGCGGGGGCGAGCAGCGACAGGTTGCCGGTCATCTCGGCCACCATCAGCATCGTCGCGATGGGGATGTGCCCCACGCTGCCGAAACACGCCATCATGCCGACGATGACGAACGGGGCAGGGCTGATCGGCACGCCCGGCGCGACGTGCTCCAGCAGGCGCCAGACCACGGCCCCCACGAGCCCACCGATCACCATTCCCGGCCCGAAGATGCCCCCCGAGCCGCCGGAGCCGATAGAGAGACTCGTGGCCAGGATCTTGGCGAGAGGAAGGAACAGTACCAACCAGAGGGGAAACGTCAGCAGGTCGACGGTCATCATCTTCTGCACCCAGCCGTAGCCGGTGCCGAGGACCTCGGGGAACACGAGCGCGAGGCAGCCGACGAGGACGCCGCCGATGGCCGGCAGCGCCCACTTCGGGAGCGACGAGCGCCCGAAGATGCCGTGCACCTTCCAGAAGGTCTTCGCGTAGAGCAGCCCTACCAGTGCGGCGACGATACCGATCAGCGCGTAGTAGACGAGCTGGATGGGCTGGTCGAACACGAGGCCGGGGTGAGAACCAAAGATGGGGGCGAAGCCCTCGATGGCGCCGTAGACGACGAACCCGACGATGGAGGCCACGAGGCCGGGGACGATCGCCGCCGTCTCGAAGTCGTGGAGATAGAGGATCTCTGCGCCCACGACGGCGCCACCGAGCGGCGTGCGGAAGATGGCCCCGATGCCCGCGCCCATGCCGATCGTCACGGCGATGCGGGCGTCGTCCTGACTCAAGTCGAAGGACCCGGCGAGGAAGGATGCGAACCCCGCGCTGATCTGCGCCGTGGGTCCTTCGCGCCCCCCGGAGCCGCCGGAACCGATCGTGATCGCCGATGCGATGATCTTCACCAAGGACGTCTTCGGACGTATGCCCTTGGGATCGTTGTGCACCGCCGCGATCGCGGCGTCGGTGCCGTGCCCCGCGGCTTCTGGCGCGAACCGATTGACGAGCAGACCCGAGGCAAGACCTCCGAGCCCGACGATCAGGGGGATCGCCCAGGCGCGCGAGAAGTGGCCGGCCGCAAGGACTCCGCCCTCGTTGACTGGAGACGGGGGCGTGTAACCACCGATCACCCCGAGCAGAAGGTGCGTCGCCAGATCGAGCGCGTTCACAAACACGACGGCGCCCAGTCCCGCAACCGCGCCGATCAGCATTCCCAGTACGAGCCACTTGCGGAAGTAGGAAGCCGAAGCGATGCGTACGGCGACAGCGCGTCTCAGCGAGCGAAGTGGCGAAACTAGTGACACGTGAGCATCCCGTCCATCAGAAGGCGAGGGACCTGGTCCTCTTAGTCGGTCCACGTCCTATGATAGTGCGAGAGCCGCCTCCCGTGCCGGCAGCTCAGCCCTCTTCGCTGACCTGCGCATCGGTGGCCGCGACAGTCCAGCGCCGAGTCAGCCACCGGGCAGCAGGGCGCGCGATCAGGGCCGCCGCGACGGCGATGACCATGGCACCGAGGATGTCGATTGGCCTGTGCACATGCGCGACGATCCGCGTGACGCCCAGCAAGAGAGAGATAACGACCAGGGCGGCGCCCCACCTCTTCGAGTAAAAGAGGACGCACACGGCCAGAAACATGCTGGCGACCGTGTGATCGGAGGGGAAGCCGTTGTCCGCGCCGTGGGGAAAGAGCGGGGCGATGTGCTGAGTGACGAAGGGCCGCGGGTCGAAGTACAGTGCCCCTCCCAGTTTGACGAGCGCGAAGGCGATGGCGCCGCCAAGGACTGCCCAGACGACGAACTCCCACTTCTGCCGGCGCGGCAGGCGCAGCCAGACATAGGCGGTGATGACGAGGCTGAGGAAGAGGGCGTACTTGGCGGTGACGACGATGAGGCTGTCCATCGCGGCAGTCTACGCTACGTAGATGACGGGCTGCCAACGGGCCGCCGCAGGTCGGTCGAGACAGCCCGCCCTGCAAGCGCCTGGTGCAGCACCCATTGGCTATGTGGCACCGCCCGACAATGTGCGGCACAGCGCCAGCCCCACCCACGCAGAACCAGCGCCACAGTCGAAGCGCGTGCAACCCCAGCGCCGATCCATTTGGGCGACGGCGGCGTCAGAGAGGCTTGGCTCCGCCCCTAGCTCGCTCTCGTCAGCCGACGACAAGGCGACAGCCCCCGCGCACTGAGAGATGGGTCAGGAGGCGTGCCTTGAGGCCGATACGCCGGCCGCGGAAGCTTCCCGGGCATCCAGCCCTGGCTCGGTCGACGGAGCGGCGATCAGGGCCTGCGCACGCGGCTCCTCCTCGACGCTGGCCTCTACGGGGCGATGCAGCTCCTCCGTGCTCTTCTTGAACTCGCGGATGCCGCTGCCGAGCGACTTGCCGAGCTCCGGGAGACGCTTGGCTCCGAAGAGAAGAAGCACGACGATGAGGACGATGAGGATATGGATTGGTTCGATGGCGCCCATGCTGGTTGCTCCTTGGACCGCTGGGGAAGGTTCCGTTGCCTATGGTGGTCGCGTGTAGACGGGCTGTCAAACGTACTCGCGACAAGACCCTCACCTCCGCGGTGGATACGCACACGTCCCCCGTTCCTGTCCGCGGCAAGAATGTCCTGCACAGGGTGATCTCTCCGCCCAGAGATGATCGCCGAGGGTGAGGGCGGCGAGGCCTCCTAAGAAGGGCCGTGCGACCCGCCGCCGCGACACAGGTTACGGAGACATCACTCGCCCACAGAAAGCGTAACCGTTCAGTCGGTCCCCCGCTGAATCAGGTGAGCAGCGGGATGGGGTCGCCGCGAATCTTGGCGGCGAGCACGTCGCTGAGGTAGGCAAAGAGCGAGCGGCGCTGCAGGCGGCAGGTCACCGAGGCGGAGAGCAGCCGCGCGATGGTGCGCTCGCCCTCCTCGGACTGGCTGCCCAGCGAGAGCTTGCGGTAGATGACCGCGCCGCGCAGGCCGCGCTCGGCGTGGTTGTTGGTGGGCTCGACGCCGGGCACGCTGGCGAAGCTCCACAGCGCCGGCCAGCGCTTCAGCAGGTTCCTCGCGAAGCTGCGGTGGCGGCGGTTGCGGACGCTCTTGCGCGCCGCCTCCTCGAGCAGCGCCCGGAGCTCCTCCTGGAGCGGGCCGACCCGCTCAAGCAGGCGCTTGCGGTCAGCGTCCCCGCGGAACTCTCCCCAGGCGGCGAACAGCCGCTCCGCGACCCGAAGCCCGGCCGCGCCGAACTCCTTCTGGGCGCCGAGTCCCTCGCTGTGGGCGGTGAAGTCGCGCACCAGATGCGCCCAACAGAACTGCCGCCGTTCCGCATCGAGGTAGTCGTAGGCCCACCAGCGGTCCGAGCAGGCGATCCCCGCGAACTCCTCGCCGAGCAGCGCCTGGGCCTCGCGGCGGTGGCGACCCTCGGCGATCCGGAAGACCGCTGCGCGCAAGGTGAGCGCGCCCCTGAAGCGTGCGCTTGCCGCCGCGCAGGCGCCAGCCGGTCTCGTCGATGTTGACGGCTGAGGCGCAGCGGATCTGGTCTGCAAGCTGAGCGTGGGGCTCTGCGAGCGCCTCGCCCGCGTGCTGCACGATGGCGTCGATCGAGCCCGTCGAGAGCGCGGCGCCAAACAGCTCGCGCAAGAGCTCTGTGGTATC
>Ga0209429_10002775_pt1 | contig 10200 bp, 5 predicted proteins | sample BarGraNGADG00212_3_FD_184493 | JGI IMG/M metagenome (GOLD analysis project Ga0209429, IMG submission 184493) | Arctic peat soil microbial communities from Barrow, Alaska - Barrow Graham LP Ref core NGADG0004-212 (SPAdes) (version 2) | ecosystem: Environmental > Terrestrial > Soil > Wetlands >... | reverse complement strand
CTAAACTTCCTAACTTGTTGCTTAATGGACAAATCGGTATTGCCGTCGGTATGGCTACGAGTATTCCAACACATAATCTTGGCGAACTCGTTGACGCAACTATTTATCTGATTGATAATCCAGAAACCACAACATTAGATGACTTGCTAAAACACGTGAAAGGACCTGATTTTCCTACAGGCGCCATCGTGTATGGTGGTGCACCGATGAAGCAGGCCTACCAAACTGGTCGCGGTAGTGTAGTGATTCGTGCAGTTGCGAATATTGAAGAGACCAAAAAAGGCCGTAGTCAGATTATTGTGACGGAGATGCCTTTTGCTGTTAATAAGTCAACACTCATTGAGAAAATTGCCGAATTGGTCAAAAATAAGAAGATTACGTCCATTAGTGATTTACGGGATGAGAGTGCAAGAGGATCGGTTCGTATCGTTATTGAGCTAAAAAAGGATGCTTACCCTAAAAAGGTGCTTAACCAGCTCTTTAAATTAACGTCGCTGCAAACAAGCTTCCATTATAATATGCTTGCACTAATTGATGGTATTCAGCCGCGCATTTTGGGTCTGCAGGAAATTCTGACTGAATTTGTAAAACATCGTGAAGTTGTCGTTCGCCGTCGAACGGAATTTGAGCTTCGCAAAGCCAAAGAACGGGCCCACATTCTAGAAGGATACAAAATAGCCTTAGATCATATTGATGAAGTAATCAAAACGATTCGGGCAAGCAGGACAAGTGAAGATGCCGAAGCTGCATTGATTGAAAAGTTCAAACTATCAATAATTCAGGCCAAAGCAATTCTGGCTATGCAATTGCGTCGTTTGACTGGTTTGGAACGAGATGCAATTGAGAATGAGCTAAAAGAATTAATTGAGCTAATTTCAAAACTTGAAGCAATATTGGCCGACAAGCAAGAGATTTTGCGAATTATCAAAGAAGAGCTTTTGGAAATGAAAGAAAAATATGGCGACAAACGTCGAAGCCAGATGATTAATTATGAACTAGGTAAGTTTAGCGACGAAGAGCTGATTCCTGAAGAAGAAAGTGTCATCTTGCTTACTGTAGAGAATTATATTAAGCGAACGCTGGTTAGTGAATATCATCGCCAGCATAGGGGCGGTAAAGGCAAGCGTGGTATGGCCACCAAGGCAGAGGATGTTATTGATCAGTTGGTGCCTGCTAGTACGCATGACTACCTGCTATTCTTTACTAACCGTGGCCGAATTTTTCGTCTAAAGGCATATGAAGTGCCTGCTGCCAGTCTTGCCACTAAGGGAGTTGCAGCTGTTAATTTGTTGCAACTTCAGCCGGAAGAAAAAATTACCTCGATCATTCGTCACGAAAAAAATGCTAGTGATGATGGTTATCTGTTTATGGCAACTACAAAGGGTACGGTTAAAAAGACGCCATTAAAGGAATATGCAAATATACGTACGAATGGGCTTATCGCTATCAAGCTTGACGATGGGGATGAGCTACGCTGGATTCAAAAAACTACAGGTGATAATGATGTGATTATATCAACATCAGCCGGTCAGGCAATTCGATTTAACGAAAAGGATGCTCGTCCAATGGGGCGTACGGCAAGAGGCGTGCGCGGAGTTCGCTTACGTCCAAACGATCAAGTGGTTGGTATGGATATTGTTGACGATGATAGCCGCAAGTTACTAGTAATCAGTGAAAATGGTTATGGTAAATCGACCAAGGTTTCTAATTTCCCATCACATAAGCGTGGCGGAGTAGGTATAAAAGCTGCTGTTGTCACCGTCAAGACTGGGCCGATAATAGCGGTACATACTTTGGAGCCTAATGCCAGCGAAGTGCTACTTATCTCTAATGAAGGGCAGGCTATTCGTGTCGGTTTGAAAGACATCCCAACTCTTGGCCGGACTACTCAGGGCGTACGGATTATGCGCATGCGTGAAGGCGACAAAGTTGCTTCACTCGGTTTGATGCCAGAACAAGATCAAGGTAATGATGAAGATGAGGAGGTATAACCTATGAGACTTGAGATATTTTCGCCGTATCTAATTACGATTTTTGTGGCCTGGTTTGGGGCCCATATCATCAAATATATTGTTGGATTGATAAAAAAAGAGAAATATGGGTTTAGATCGCATTTGTTTATGTCGGGTGGTATGCCAAGTTCGCATAGTACAACAGCAGTGGCATTGATGACGGTTATTGGTCTTCGCGAAGGTGTCGGCACGGGATTATTCGGACTAGCTACATTGTTCGCTTTGATTGTTATGTATGATGCGATGAAGGTTCGTAGGTCGTCCGGTGAGCAAGGAGAAGCAATTCGTGAGTTAATTAAAGAGCAGAAAAGCAAAGTAAAATTACCCCGCGCCGCCAAGGGACATACTCCTCTGGAAGTCGTCATTGGAGCTTTTCTTGGTTTGGTAATTGGGCTAGTTGTCTTTTTCTCAACGATTTAATAAAGATTACTCTTGACTACTGTATAAGTTGTGCGGTATGATTGATAACAATCTGGTCGCTTAGATTTGGCGAAACAACGTGGAGTTGCAACAGATGAAAAGAACTTTGACAATTTAGTTGTGCAAATCATCGTCAGTTTATATTGAGTTATATAAAAGTATCGATTTATCGATACATTTTTTTATGGAGAGTTTGATCCTGGCTCAGGATGAATGCTGGCGGCGTGCCTAACACATGCAAGTCGAGCGGTAACAGGGGTAATTTATTACCTGCTGACGAGCGGCGGACGGCTGAGTAACGCGTGGGAACATACCCCAAAGTGAGGGATAACCGCCCGAAAGGGTGGCTAATACCGCATATGGTCTTCGGATTAAAGGGGGTGTTCATTTGGACTATAGAACCTGTACTAAAAATTGAAAATTTTTGGATACATTTCCTTCTAAACTCGTCAGAGTATACTTATACTCTTTCTCGTTTATCAGAAAATGTTCCTCAATAATTTTCAATTTCGCCAGTATTCGATAGTCCAAATGAACACCATCCGCTTTGGGAATGGCCTGCGTATGATTAGATAGTTGGTGAGGTAAAGGCTCACCAAGTCAACGATCATTAACTGGTCTGAGAGGATGATCAGTCAGACTGGAACTGAGACACGGTCCAGACTCCTACGGGAGGCAGCAGTGAGGAATCTTCCACAATGGGCGAAAGCCTGATGGAGCAACGCCGCGTGCAGGATGAAGGCCTTCGGGTCGTAAACTGCTTTTAAAAGTGAAGAATATGACGGTAGCTTTTGAATAAGCACCGGCTAACTACGTGCCAGCAGCCGCGGTCATACGTAGGGTGCAAGCATTATCCGGAGTGACTGGGCGTAAAGAGTTGCGTAGGTGGTTTATTAAGTGAATGGTGAAATCTGGTGGCTCAACCACACAGACTATTATTCAAACTGGTAAACTCGAGAATAGCAGAGGTAACTGGAATTTCTAGTGTAGGAGTGAAATCCGTAGATATTAGAAGGAACACCAATGGCGTAGGCAGGTTACTGGGCTATTTCTGACACTGAGGCACGAAAGCGTGGGGAGCGAACCGGATTAGATACCCGGGTAGTCCACGCCGTAAACTATGGATACTAGCTGTTGGAGGTATCGACCCCTTCAGTAGCGAAGCTAACGCGTTAAGTATCCCGCCTGTGGAGTACGGTCGCAAGACTAAAACATAAAGGAATTGACGGGGACCCGCACAAGCGGTGGAGCGTGTTCTTTAATTCGATGATAAACGAAGAACCTTACCAGGGTTTGACATCCTTGGAATTTCTGTGAAAGCAGAGAGTACTTTATTGGGCCAAGTGACAGGTGATGCATGGCCGTCGTCAGCTCGTGTCGTGAGATGTTTGGTTAAGTCCATCAACGAGCGCAACCCTTGTGAATAGTTGTATTTTTCTATTCAGACTGCCCCGGTAACGGGGAGGAAGGAGGGGATGATGTCAGGTCAGTATTTCCCTTATACCCTGGGCTAGAAACGCGCTACAATGGCTGGTACAATGCGCAGCGAAGTCGCGAGATGGAGCAAATCGCATCAAAACCAGTCCCAGTTCGGATTGTAGGCTGAAACTCGCCTGCATGAAGTTGGAATCGCTAGTAATCGCAGATCAGCATGCTGCGGTGAATACGTTCCCGGGTCTTGTACACACCGCCCGTCAAACCATGAAAGTCACCAACACCCGAAGTCCGATTCGTCGGCCTAAGGTGGGGGGGATGATTGGGGTTAAGTCGTAACAAGGTATCCGTACCGGAAGGTGCGGATGGATTACCTCCTTTCTAGGGAGAGTTATGCCAGCAATACGAGTAATTTATTGCTGAAGCTAGGTCGGTCTTGTTGTTATGTTGAGCTTACATAATAACGCAGTTCCTAATTTATTAGGAACAAGACAAAGTTCGAAAAAAATCTCGACTTAAACTTGACGATGATTGCACAACTAAATTGTTAATAATAGAGGACCTCTAGCGAAAGCTGGAGGTTTTTTGTGGTTTTGGCTTTTTTGGCGGTTCTTTGGCAATTATAATTTCAACAACCTACTCCGCGCCAAGAATTTCACGTTTTAGCGACGTAAATCCTTGGGCTCTCATGGGTTATTGAAATTACAATTACCAAAACCGCCCTCGCTAACATTGTCATTAACCCTTGCCGTAAAAGGGTCTTTAAGCTAAAATAGGGTAGTTCATACATATGGGGCAATAGCTCAGCTGGTTAGAGTACCTGCTTTGCAAGCAGGGGGTCCAGGGTTCGAATCCCTGTTGCTCCACCAGATTGTGTGCCCGGTTTATCCGGACATGCAATCTGGTGGAAATACCAGTGACCCGAGAACCCTGATTTTTACAGAGTAAAAAAGGGTTCGGTGTAGTGAACGAAACGAAAAAGTGTTTACATTTTTTCGTAAGAGAATGGAAGAGCCGAAGGCGATATCCCTGAAGCGATTAGTACATTTTATATTGGGTAGAACAGGTGAAAGTCTGAACTACTCCACCAAGAACTTTTTATAACTATCGAATAATAACTTGTGGGCGACTAGCTCAGCTGGTTACCGTATCATCCGATACGGCCATGTCGGATGACATGGGAGCGTGGCTACTGCAAACGCCAGCCGATAGTATGAGGCAAATTAACATTTTATTATTTTTTAATCTGTGGGCGACTAGCTCAGCTGGTTAGAGCGCGTCACTGATAATGACGAGGTCGGAGGTTCAAGTCCCTCGTCGCCCACCAGATTTAAAAATAATACTTTAGCTCGTTTTATCAGGTTTGCCTGAGATAATGACGAGGTCGGAGGTGAGCAGTGCAAGTCTGCACTGCACAAGGCCGGAAGCCGGATTGCGAACGCAACCGACTGAGGCGGGGTCGCGAAAAATTTCGGAGAAATTTTATCGTGACCAAGTCCCTCGTCGCCCACCAGATAAAAGATGGCACAATTTAAGCTCAAATACTAGTATTGTTAGTAACACAAGGAGTATAATCATAATCTATGAAAAGACCACTTCACCGTGTAACATGCAAAGTTGCACTTTATGACAGGCCGAAGCAATTGGTGCTTATATTAGAATACAAACCAAATGAATTTGGGCTTCCCGGGGGACACCTGGAACAAGACGAAGAACCAGAATCTACTTTAAAGCGTGAGATTTTTGAAGAACTAGGGATTAAATACAACCAACCACTTATACGTAGGGATTTCTGGATTCACAACGATGGGAAGGTGATTCTTGGCTTTGTTGGTGAATTAGATAGCTCAACAAAATTAACAATAGATACAAATGAGATAAGAAGTGCGAGATGGGTGGCTATTGATGGCATCAAAAATGGTAAGATTAGTGCTGGAACTTACGATAATTTTATTGTAATCAATGGGGTTAGCTCAGTTGGTTAGAGCGCGTCACTGATAATGACGAGGTCGGAGGTTCAAGTCCCTCGTCGCCCACCAGTTATTATTTGATTCAGATTAATGCCCTTTGGGGTATTTTTGTTTTTACTCAGCTGGTTACCGTATCATCCGATACGGCCATGTCGGATGACATGGGAGCAGGCGTCACTGATAATGACGAGGTCGGAGGTGAGCAGTGCAAGTCTGCACTGCGCAAGGAAATCTTTAAGATTACAGGCTGTGCCTGTAGTATTAAAATTTCGGGGTCGCGCTGGCGTGACCAAGTCCCTCCGCGGCATCCGCCACGGCATGCGTCGCCCACCATTCGTAGGTTTTCTGTTTGCTATAATGAACTTATGAAGGATTATGTAAAGATTGTAGTTTTTGTCCCTGAAGAAAATGCCGACGAGCTTCGCTCGGCGATAGGTTCGGCTGGCGGTGGAGTTATTGGAGAGTACTCCTTTTGTAGTTATTCAGTAAAAGGAGTGGGACGTTTTAAGCCAAGCGACAAAGCGAATCCTCATATTGGCTCATCTGGTCAACTAGAGTCTGTCAACGAAGAACGGATTGAAGTTCAGTGCGAGAAAGAACAAGCCCAGAAAATCATTGATATTATTAAAAAAGTTCATCCATACGAAGAAGTAGTTGTTGATGTTTATCAGTTACTGTCTTCGTCATAGTCTTTGATTCGTAGGGTATTTTTGTTTGGTTTTAATATTTAGCGTCCCATTCTTTATAGAACTCATCCAAATAGATTAGTATAAATTGATGCCGCTCTTCAGCTATTTTCTTCGCGGATCTAGTATTGATTAATTCTTTTAGTAATAGTAATTTTTCGTAAAAATGATTAATACTACTGCCCTGATTCTTCTTATACTTTTCAAAGTTCATGTTTTCCTGAAATTTGATTTCGGGATTGTAAATTTCTCTGCCTTTGCTACCGCCGTAAGCGAAGGTTCGAGCAATTCCAACTGCGCCTAAAGCATCAAGTCTATCGGCGTCTTGGACAACTTTACCCTCGATTGTATTGATTTTGTTTTCCTGAACTTCGCCCTTAAAGGACACATTATCGACTATATGACATACGTGGTCGATTGATTCTTTATCAACGCCGTATTTTGTTAAGAGCTCGGTCGCTACTTTTGAACTTGCCTTATCATCACCGCCGGCGAATTTCCAGTCTGCAATATCGTGGAGTAGAGCCGCCAGTTTTACAATAAACAAATCTGCACCTTCTTCTTGTGCTAAATATTTTGCGGTATCCAGAACTCTTTTAGTATGCCACCAATCATGACCGCTTCCTTCACCAGATTGTTTGTCTTTTACGTAGATTGAAATGTTCTCAATAATTTGTTTTTTATCCATAAAGTAAGTATAAACTAACTAATTCGGTTAGGGAATTAAATTGCTGTACCTCACTATTCGTAGGGTATTTTTTAATTTCAAAAATATGGCATATAATGAAGCAATAAATAATGGAGAAAAATATGGCTAATATAGAAGAGATTATGGTAGTGACAACTAATGATATCCCTGGTTATGAAGTGGTGGAGGTATATGGTGAGGTTTTTGGGCTAATTGTTCGCAGCCGTAATATTTTCAGCAATATCGGTTCGAGTTTTCGAACAATTTTTGGTGGTGAATCTGGCGGTTTGACGAAGTTGTTAGTAGATAGCCGAGGTAAAGCTATGGATAGATTGCGTCAAGAAGCTGCTGGCAAAGGGGCTAATGCAATACTAGCTATGAGATATGACACAGGTGACATATATAATATTATGAACGAAGTCGCTGCTTACGGCACGGCCGTCAGAATTCAAAAGAAAAAGTAAGTGTAATACTGCTCAAAAACTCTTGCAAATTCGCATCTATTCGAGTATAGTTATTGGGAGTTAGCGAATGTTCAAATGAACCTCTGGCGATACGCAATAAAAAGTGCATCGTAAGAGGTTCTCTTTATTGCAAAAATAACAACATTTTCCACTTTACAGTATGCGAGACTGAGTGGTACGATAGGAAAACTTGAGTTCAGAAAATGTACATCGTTTGATGTGTGTGAATGTGACCTCAAGGTGTGAGACACAAGTTTTTTAACAATTTGGATGTAAGAAAAAAAATTTTAAGATTGACGGCTAGAAAAATAGTAATAAATGGTTATTGCCAATTACTAGTTAAGTCGATGCATAAAAAGGTACTCAAGAGCACACAATGGATGCCTAGACGTATATTACCGAAGAAAGACGTGGAAGACTGCGAAAAGTCTCGGGGAGCTGTCAACAAGCTTTGATCCGGGAATATCTGAATGGGGAAACCCAATACGAGTTATTTCGTATTATCTGTCTCTGAATATATAGGAGATTTGACGGGAACCGACTGAACTGAAACATCTTAGTAGGTCGAGGAAGAAAAAATAAATAATGATTCCGGGAGTAGTGGCGAGCGAAACTGGATCAGCCCAAACCTTTTTCATTTTTGCCTGGTAATTTATTACTGGGTAAATAAGTTTTCAGACGAATATGAATAAGGGGTTGTGAGATTACACAAGACCAGGTCAGAGAACTAAAGTTTACTTTAGCTGTCTGACTTGCGATAGCGAACTGAAAATAGCTAGTAAAGTAAGAAAATAGAGTTGTTAGCGGAATAGTTTGAATGACTAACCAAAGGACGTGAAAGTCGTGTATGCGAAAACAACTTTGACTTTATCTGTGTTTTCTCGAGTAGGACGGGGCACGAGAAACCTTGTTTGAATCCGGCAGGACCACCTGCCAAGGCTAAATATAATATACGATCGATAGTGAACTAGTACCGTGAGGGAAAGGTGAAAAGAACCCCGGGAGGGGAGTGAAATAGATCCTGAAATTGTGTGCTTACAAGGAGTCGGAGCCTGTATTTATACGGGTGACGGCGTGCTTTTTGTAGAACGATCCAGCGAGTTAATTTCTAGTGCAAGGTTAAGTCAAGTGACGGAGCCACAGTGAAAGCGAGCCTGAATAGGGCGAATAAGTACTAGGAATTAGACCCGAAACCGGGTGACCTAACCATGGGCAGGTTGAAGCGACAGTAACATGTCGTGAAGGACCGAACCGCCGCAAGCAGCAAATTGCTCGGATGACCTGTGGTTAGAGGTGAAATGCCAATCGAACTCGGAGATAGCTGGTTCTCCTCGAAATAGCTTTAGGGCTAGCGTCATGTAATTAGCCAACGGGGGTAGAGCTCTGTAAAGGACTGAGGTTCGCAAGAATACTTACCCTTAACAAACTACGAATACCGTTGGTGGTACCATGGCAGTCAGAACGTCGGGGCTAAGCTCGGCGCTCAAAAGGGAAACAGCCCAGACCATCGTCTAAGGTCCCTAAATATATACTAAGTGGGAAACAAGGTGAGATTTCTTAAACAGCTAGGATGTTGGCTTAGAAGCAGCCATTCATTTAAAGAGTGCGTAACAGCTCACTAGTCAAGAGATTTTGCGTGGAAAATGTAACGGGGCTAAAGTATATTACCGAAGACATGGATGTGATGTAATTTATTACACACGTGGTAGAGGAGCGTTCCTATCAGCGGTGAAGTTCAACTGGAAAGTTGGGTGGAGCGGTAGGAAGTGAGAATGCTGGAATGAGTAACCATAAGACAGGTGAGAATCCTGTCGGCCGTAAGAGCAAGGTTTCCTGGGCCACTGTAATAGTCCCAGGGTTAGTCGGTCCTAAGCCGAGGCGCATAGCGTAGGCGATGGACATCAGGTTAATATTCCTGAACCGGTTATAATTTGTACACTGTTCACGGTGATGTAGTCGAAGCGGATTCATGGTATGTATCCGTCCAACCTAGCGGGAACGCGATGGGAGTGAAAGTCATTCTTCGGAGTGACGATTTTGGCGAGAGCGCTGGCTAGAAAAGCAGTTGTACGCGTGATTATATCCGCCCGTACCGCAAACCAACACAGGTGCTCGAGTCGAGTAGACTCAGGCTTACGAGAGAACCTTCGCTAAGGAACTCGGCAATATAGCGACCGTAACTTCGGGATAAGGTCTGCCCCCACATCATTTGATGTGAGCCGTGTTCAACTAACTTAGTGATAGGTGGTTAGAATATTTGAGTACATAGTATGTCTAGTGATAGATATGCTGTGTCAAAACCTTTTTTAGAACCATTTTTTTACTGAGATAGACAAATCATGATTGATTAAATAATGATTCTTGAGCACGACCTCTCATATCTGATGATGTGGGGGCCGCAGCAAAAGAGCCCACGGAACTGTTTACCAAAAACACAGGTCTCTGCTAATTCGAAAGAAGATGTATAGGGGCTGACTCCTGCCCAGTGCTGGAAGGTTAAGGGGAGCGCTTTACGGTGCGAACTGA
>Ga0209429_10002774_pt1 | contig 10200 bp, 9 predicted proteins | sample BarGraNGADG00212_3_FD_184493 | JGI IMG/M metagenome (GOLD analysis project Ga0209429, IMG submission 184493) | Arctic peat soil microbial communities from Barrow, Alaska - Barrow Graham LP Ref core NGADG0004-212 (SPAdes) (version 2) | ecosystem: Environmental > Terrestrial > Soil > Wetlands >... | reverse complement strand
GAGGAGGCATGTCGGGAATATCTTTTGAAGCTGCATTCCTCGACGATGTCGAGACGCCCCGAATCTGAGTTACCGAGCGATTTGATGGGTTAAAGGGGGGTCGGTGATGAGAGCAGCAATGTGGAAGAAGAAGAATGTCCTGGAAATCGACGATATCCCCGAGCAGGAAGTCGGGCCCGAGGATGTCAAGATCAAGGTCGAGTACACAGCGATATGCGGCTCCGACCCGCACATCATCAGCGGTAAGCTGCCGGTCTCGTACCCGCCCAGGATCATGGGCCACGAGATGTCCGGCACGGTGATCGAGTTGGGCGAGGAGGCCAAGACGAAAGGGTTGAAGGTGGGCGACCGGGTCACCGGCAACCCGGTTCGCTACTGCGGGGTCTGCGATTACTGCCGCAACGGCCAGGAGCACTACTGCCTGAAGCTGGCCGTTTTCTTCCCACCGGGTACCATGGCTGAGTCCGTGGTGTGGCACGAGCAGCAGGTGTTCAAGCTGCCGGACTCAGTTAGCTTTGAGGAGGGCTGCCTGGCCGAGCCGGTCTCGGTCTGCATGCGCGGTATAGACCTCTCGGACATAAGGGAGGGCTCGTCGGTTGCCATCCTCGGGCTGGGCGGGATCGGTCAGATACTCCTCCAGCTCGCGCTGCTGGCCGGCGCGTCGAAAGTAATGGTGGCTGACCCTGTCGAGTCCAAGAGGAACATCGCACTGGAGATGGGGGCCGACCTGGCTTTCGACCCCCTCAGCGAGGATATGTGGGCCACCACCATGAAGGTGACCGGTAACCGTGGATTCGACACGGTCATCGAAGCTTCGGGCAACCTGGACTCGGCCAAGTCGGCCATGGACATGGTGGGCAAAGCGGGTACGATGGTCTACTTCGCGGTGTACCCGATGAACTTCGAGCTGCCCATAAAACCCTTTGACCTCTACTCTCGCGAGATAACCGTGCGCGGTGTGTTCATGTCACCCTACCTGTTTCCGCGGACCATGGCCATCCTCCCGAAGTTGAATCTCAAGCCGCTGATCTCCAGGGTGTTCCCCCTCTCCCAGGTTAAGGACGCCTTCGAGGAGCAGGAAAGGGGACAGGGCATCAAGATACTGGTCAAGAGCAGCGAGGAGTGATGTTATATGCACCAGGACGCGCTGGAACTCCAGAACAAAGCCGTTGACATCAGGAAGAAGATTATAGAGCTCAGCGCCGTCGCGGGCGGCGGCCACCTCGGTGGCTCCCTCTCGATGGCCGACGCGCTGGTCGCCCTTTACTACCACGTCCTCAAGTACGACCCGAAAAACCCCGATTGGCCCGAGCGCGACAGGTTCATCCTGAGCAAAGGCCACGGCGCGCTGGGCCTGTGCCCGGTGCTGTGCGACGCCGGGTATTACGCCGAGGAGATGATGGCCAACTTCAACGACCTCGACAGCCCCTTCGGCATGCACCCGGACATGAACAAGATACCCGGGATCGAGATGTCCACCGGCTCGCTGGGGCACGGGCTCTCGGTCGCCGTCGGCGTGGCCCTTTCCGGCAAGTTGGACAAGGCGGACTGGCGGGTGTTCTGCCTGCTGGGCGACGGGGAGTGCGACGAGGGCATGGTCTGGGAGGCGGCAATGTCCGCGAGCCACTTCAAGCTGGGGAACCTCACCGCCATCGTCGACCGGAACGGCTATTCCCTGGACGGGCCCACCGAGGAGATAATGGCGCTCGAGCCTTTCGCCGAGAAGTGGCGCTCGTTCGGCTGGGACTGCTGTGAGGTCGACGGGCACGACATGGACCAGTTGCTCGAGGCCTTCGACAAGGTCGGCGACGCGGGCGGCGACACCCCGACCTGTATAATCTCCAACACGGTGAAGGGCAAGGGCGTGTCGTTTATGGAGAACGCCAACGAGTGGCACTACGCCGGGTGCGACGATGAGCTGACGGCGCAGGCGCTGGAAGAGCTCGAAGCCTGTCGCCCGGAGAGGGGGTGATGGGCGATGCCGAAAGGATTCACCTGGACCACGCTGGACGTCGACAAGTTCGCCACTCGCGAGATGTATGGCAAGATACTGGCCGAGATCGCCCCGACCGATGACCGCATAGTGGTGCTGACGTCGGACCTGATGATGAGCAACAAGACCGGTGACTTCGCCCGCGCGCACCCTGAGAGGTTCTTCAACTTCGGCATCGCGGAACAGAACATGATGGGGGCGGCCGCGGGCTTCGCCATCAGCGGCAAGATCCCGTTCGCCTCGACGATGGCCGTGTTCGCGTCGCTCCGCTGCGCCGAGCAGCTCCGGACGGACATCGCCTACCCGAACCTCAACGTGCGCATCATCTCGACCCACTCCGGCCTCTCCATGGGGAACGGCGGGACGACACACCACTCCACCGAGGATATCGCGATCACCAGGAGCATGGCCAACATGACGGTCATCGTGCCGGCGGACGCCAACTGCTGCGCGAAGGTGATTGTGGAGTCGCTCGAATACCAGGGCCCCATATACATGCGGCTGGGGCGCGGGGCCGAGCCGATCGTCTACAAGGGCGAGTTCGACTTCGAGATCGGCAAGGCCAACACCGTGCGCGAGGGTGGTGACGTCACCGTTATTGCCTGCGGCATATGCGTGATGGCCGCCATCAAAGCCTCGCGCAAGCTCGAGAAGGAGGGCATCGGTGCGAGGGTCATCGACATGCACACCATCAAGCCGCTCGACACCGAGGCCATCGTCAAGGCAGCCGATGAGACCGGCAAGATAATCACCATGGAGGAGCACAATATCATCGGCGGTCTCGGAAGCGCGGTAGGCGAGACTATCGCCGAGGCCGGGCTGGGGGTTAAGTTCAAGAGGCTCGGAATCCCTGACATATACTCCACGATAGGACAGCCGGATGACCTTTACGAGAGGTACGAACTGGACGCGGACGGCATCTATAACGCGATCAAGGGACTCTTGCAGTAAAGCTGAGCAGAGGAGGTAGCAATGGCGGAGCTCGAGGAAGTCTTGACTGTGTTGCTTCAGACCGCAAACGACGACCCCAAAAGGCAGGAAGGACTGAGCAAGTGCATGGGGCAGACCATCCAGCTCAAGGTCACTGACGGCGATGACCTGGTCATCGTCGCGGACCAGGGGAAGCTCTCACTACAGAAGGGCGCGGTCGACGAACCGACCGCCACGGTCCTCGGGGAAGAGCAGAACTTCGTCGACCTCTTCAACCAGGAGCTGGACCCGATGGGGGCCGTGATGAGCGGCAAGCTGGTGCTGAAGGGTGACGTGGAGCCCTTCATGGAGCTAGAGCTGTTTTAGAGTAATAGAATAGACTCACCCGGGGCGCCGCGAGCGCCCTCGAACTGGTACCTCGAACACGACAGCGGGAGGACGAGATGTCATCCGTGCACGCCCCACGAATCCTCGCGATTGACGCAGGCGGGACCATGACCGACACGTTCATCATCGACGAGAAAGGTGCGTTCGTCGTCGGTAAGGCGCAGACCACCCCCCAGGACGAGTCCGAGGGGTTCCTCAACTCGTCGCGCGACGCCCTGGCATACTGGGACACGTCCGTGGACGAGGCGTTCCCCTCTCTGGTTACGGGTATCTACTCGGGCACCTCCATGCTCAACCGCCTGCTCGAGAGGAAGGGCCGCAAGGTGGGGGTGATCGTGACCAAGGGTGCCGAGGATTACTTCCGCCTGGAGCGCGGCGTCCAGAGCTACCTCGGGTACTCCTACTCCGACCGACTCCACGTCTGCACCCACCAGCACAACGAGCCCCTGGTGCCCAGGCACCTGATCAGGGGGGTCCCCGAACGGATAGACGTCTTCGGCGACGCCGCCATCCCCATCGACGAGGAGGCGGCCCGCCGCGCGGTGGAGGAGCTCCTGGACGCTGGCGTCGAGGCCATCTGCGTGAACTTCTTGTTCTCCTACCGCAACCCCGCCCACGAGCTGCAGGTGAAGGACGTGGCCGCGGAGGTGCTCGCCGAGCGCGGGGTTGACGTGCCAGTAACCATCAGCAGCGACCATTACTCGGTGCGTGGCGACTTCCCCAGGCTGAACACGCTGGTGGTGGAGGCGTTCGCCGCGGAGCCGTCGAGGGTGCACCTGCGCAGCATCGACGCCCGCGTCAAGGAGCACGGCGCCCACTTCGACCTGCGGATAATGGCCAGCCACGGGGGCACCATCTCCATCGAGTCCAGGGAGCTCGCCCGCACCCTGGTCTCGGGGCCCATTGGCGGGGTCATCGGGGCCAAGTGGCTGTGCGACCGCATAGATATCGAGAACGTCGTCTGCACTGACATCGGCGGGACCAGCTTCGACCTGGCCATAATCACGGGCGGCGAGTACGACGTGAAGCCTTACCCCGACATGGCGCGGACGCTTTTTGCCATCCCCCTGGTGGAGATGGACTCGGTGGGTGAGGGCACGGGCTCTTTCGTCCGCATCAACCCGACCTCGGGCCGCATAGAGATAGGCCCCGACTCGGCGGGCTACCGCATTGGCACGTCCTGGCCCGAAGGGGAGATCGACACCGTGACCATCAACGACTGCGACGTGGTCCTCGGGCTTATAAACCCCGACTACTTCCTGGGGGGCGACATAACCCTCGACCGGGAGGAAGCCCTCAAGAACGTTCAGGAGCAGGTGGCGGTGCCGCTGGGTATCGACGTCTACCGCGCGGCCAGCGGGGTGGTGGAGCTGTTCGAGGAGGGACTGAAGAACAACGTGCTCTCGCGCATCATGGGCAAGGGGTACGCGCCCGTAAACTACACCCTGCTGTCCTACGGCGGCGCCGGGCCACTCCACGTGGGAGGCATATCGCAGGGCATGGGGTTCGAGAGGGTGCTGGTACCCGCCTGGGCCGCGGGCTTCAGCGCCTTCGGCTGCTCCTGCTCCGATTTCGAGTACCGCTTTAACGCCTCCCTGGACCTGCCCGTGGCCCCCGACATATCCCCCGACGAGAAGGACGGCCTGGTCGAGATGATCAACGGCCAGTGCGCTTTCTTAAGGGAGAAGACAGTCGAGGAGTTCGCCAAGAGCGGCATCGGCGAGGATGACGTCCGCTTCAGGATATTCGTAAGGATGCAGTACATGGGACAGCTCCGCGACCTCGAGGTGCGCACGGGCTTCGAGTGGCTTGAGGACGCGGGCTCCCTCGACGAGGTCATCGCCGGCTTCGAGGAGCTGTACGCCAAGGTGTACGCGCTGTCGGCACGCTCCCCGGAGCTGGGGTACCTGATAACTCAGGTGGTCCTGTCGGGCACCGTCGAAGTGGAGAAGCCCGCGCTGCCGATGGAGGAGCTGTATGGCGAAGGGCCGCCCACGGATGCCGCCAAGGGTCAGAGGGACGTCTACTGGCGCGGCGAGTGGATGAAGGCCGACATCTGGGAGATGGACCGCCTGAAGACGGGCAACCGCCTCGAGGGTCTTTCCATAGTGGAGAGCCCCGCCACAACGCTGGTGGTGCCGCCAGGGTCCTTTGTCTACCTCGACGAGCACCGGATATTCCACCTGGAGTGGAGAGAGGGGGTGTGAGGGATGTCTGACTTTCTGCCAAAGAGCACGGGGCCGCTCGAGGGCGACTACGAGCCGATCGGCTGGGGCGGGTCTTCGGTCAAGGAGATGCTCGATGAGAGTGAGCGCCTCACCGCCGGGACGGGCTGCTACTGCGGCTTCGAAACGCTGGAGCTCAAGGAGAACGACCCCATCCGCTACGAGAAGATATTCTCCAAGCTGCGCGGCGGCCTGGTGAACGCACGCGAGACGGCCATGAACGTCTCCGCCTCCCCCATCGTGCAGGAGATTGGCGAGCTGTGCTTCGCTCTGTACACCCCCGAGGGGGACTCGGTGGCGATCTCCACGGGCATCATCGTGCACGTCCACACCATGAGCGACGCGCTCAAGTTCATGATCCGCAACGACTACGAACTCAACCCCCGCATCCGCCAGGGGGACCTCTTCTCCAACAACATCCCGAAGATAGGCGACGTCCACAACGCCGACGTCCAGACTTTTGTCCCCATTTTCTGGGAGGGGGAACTGGTCGGCTGGGCGGGCGGCGTGACCCACGTAACAGACATCGGCGCCTCGACCCCGGGGAACGTCCCCGTCGGCCCCATCACCAGCTACGAGGACGGCCTCGACCTGACCGCGAACAAGATCGGCGAGTGCGACATCGTCTTCCGCGACCACGAGATTCGGTGCGAGCAGGGGGTGCGCACCCCCATGTTCTGGAAGCTGGACGAGCGGTGCCGCATCGCGGGGTGCCACATGATCCGCGACGCCGTCGAACGCACCATCCGCGAGGAGGGCATAGGCACCTACAAGCAGTTCATCCGCGAGGCCATTGAGGAAGGCAGACGGACCTTCATCGAGAGGGTGAAGGAGCTGCTCATCCCTGGCAAGTACTTCGCGCCGACATTCAACATGCTGCTCTTCGAGGGCGAGAGGGGGCTGCCCGAGTACGCCGCGTTGGACACCATGTCCCATGCGCCCGTGGAGATGGTCATAGGGGCGGGGGGCGAGTTCCACATTTCCTTCGACGGGGCCAACCGCTGGGGTTACCACTCGTTCAACTGCCCCCCGTCCGCGATGCAGGGCGCCATCTGGGTGCTGCTGACCCAGACCCTCATCCCCAACGACAAAGTGAACGACGGCGCCTACTTCGCCACCTCCAGCGACTTCCCCCCGTACACCATCGCCAACGCCACCGCCAAGGAGGCGTCGACGGGTGCCGCGTGGGGTTACCTGATCCCCGCCTTCACGGGCCTCATCCGCAACATCTCGCGGGGGGTCTTCTCCCGAGGGTACGTGGAGGAGGTGCTCTCCAGCTACGCCATGACCATGAACGCCCTGCAGGGCGGCGGCAAGGACCAGTACGGCAACGAGACGGGGCTGCTCTCCTTCGAGCTCTCCTGCGTGGGGGGCGGAGCACGCGGGGTGTGCGACGGGCTCGACTACGGGGCGGCCATGTGGAACCCCGAGGGCGACATGGGCGACATGGAGGTCTGGGAGCTCATAATGCCACTGTTGTACCTGGGAAGGGGCGTGAAGCCCAGCACCGCGGGGATGGGCAAGTACCGCGGTGGGAGCGGCTTTCAATCCCTGTACGCTATATGGAAGACCCTGGACCTGGTAATGCAGAACGCGGGGGACTCGGGCTGCTTCCCCTCGCCCGGCATCTTCGGCGGCTACCCGTCCGCAGCCGGGTACCGCCACAACGTCCTGGGCACCGACCTGTTGGAGCGGTTCAGGAAGATGGAGCCGTACCCCACGCGGGAGGATGACCCCGTCGACTCCGAGATCTCCGCCCTGTGCGGGGGCGAGCACCTCTTCGACCGCAGGTCGATGAACTACCCGTACAGGATGGTGCACGGGGACATCTACTACTCCTGGTACCGCGGCGGCGGAGGCCTCGGGGACCCCCTCGAGCGCGAGCCCGCCTCCATCGAGGCCGACCTGGACGGCAACTTCCTGCTGCCCCGCTACGCCGACAGTGTCTACGGGGCCGTCGCCAGCCGTGACGAGGACGGCTTCTGGCACGTAGACAAAGAAGTTACGATGAAGCGGCGCGAGGAGATGAGGGCAACGAGGGCGCAGCGGGCTATCCCCGTTTCCGAATACCTCGAGCTGGAGAAGCAGAAGGTCCTGGAAGGCGACCTTTCCAAGGAGACCAGGCGGATGTACAACGAGTCCCTGGAGCTCTCCGTCGGCTGGAGGGAGTGGTTCCTCTCCTTCTGGGACCTGCCGGGCGACTTCCACTTCAGCGAGGGGGGTGAGTAGGATGCCGAGCTACGACCGCGAGACCATCGAGAAGTTGATAGACGGCAAGCTCGCCTGGGGCGAGGTCAAGGGCATCATGAGCTCTTTCAAGGACCCCGAGAGGTTCGACAAGTACGTCGAGATACTCCAGGAAAGGGTCCCATGGGAGGAAAGGATACTGCTGCCGTTGGCCCTCCACCTCTACGTGGTGGAGAAAGCGGACGGCTCGAGGGTGGTCAAGTGCGATTGCGGGCACGAGTTCGGGGACTACCGCGAGAACTGGAAGATGGCCGCGAACGTGTTCGTCAGGGATACCGACGAGAAGCTGCAGGAGTTGTACCCGCCCCTGATGCATTCGGATCCGAGGTGGATAGTGCTGCGGGAGTACTACTGCCCAGGGTGCAACACCATGCTCGAGGTGGAGGCGGTGCCCCACGGGTACCCCGTAATATTCGATTTCCAGCCTGACCTGGAGACTTTCTACAGGGAATGGCTCGGGCGCGAACTGTAGCGCTGTACCAAAAGGAGGCGGGAGGATGAAGGTCTTTTCCAAAGAGTGGATAGACACGCTGGCGGAGACGCTCGCCACCGACGAGGAGTACCAGAAGGCGGCGGTGGGCTTCGACGCCATCTTCCAGTTCATAGTCGAGCCCGAGCCCGACCGCGGCATCCCTGAGCGCAAGGAGGTAGGGATCGTGCTGCCCGCCTGCGACGAGACCTGGGAGGGCATGCGGGACGACGCCAACTACACCATGAGTGGCAAGTACGGGGTGTACGTGGACGTCCTCACGGGCAAGATTGGCGCCACCAAGGCGATTACCATGCGCAAGCTCAAAGTCAAAGGGAACCTCGCAAACCTGCTCAAGCATAAGAGGGCCATCGACCGCTACGTCGAGGTGCTGGGCGAGGTGACCGCTGAGTTTGAAGGCGACTACGCCTGACCCGCGAGCAAGTGTCTGAGCAAAACGATGTCTGACCTGCTCGAGGCGTGCGCTGGCTTTCAGGTGCAGCAACAGCAGGCCCGCTATCAAGATCGCCGTATTCCTTCACATGGGTAAGGAAATAGATCGTAGAAGTAGTCGTTCACCCCCGCGAGCTTCCCGGCCTCCGAGTCCTCGGCGAGGATGTCCTTGAACCGCTGGAACTCTTCGAGTATGACGATGTCCGGCTCGAGGTACTCAAGGGCCTATGAGCTCGGTCCGAAGCTCGCTGCCAGGGTCGGCGGAGGCAGTTAGAATCGATATCTCGTGCGTTAGAAGGGAGTCATGCCGGAAAGAACCTGCGGCGACCTCGACGCTCTCTCGTGGACTCACCCTCGACCTTATGCCAGTCTTCAGGCAATAGCTCCATGACTCTGTCGCGGAGGAAGTCGTTGTCCTCGGGGCGGGCCATTCTGAAAACCCTGCTGGAGCTGGCCTGCTGACGCGCGATCGTCCTGGTTATGAGGTCGATCATTCCAGCGATGAGCTTCATGCCTTTCTTGTCCTGCCCGACGCTCTCACCCCACTGCCTTGCGACCTCGAGCTGCTTAAGAAGCAGCGCCTCCGCTTTGCTCCTGGGTTGACCGGCGTCTTCATCCTCCGGGGGCGACTCCGGCATAAAGAAAGGGTGTCCGATGTTCACCTGGACGCCGTTGTCCTCATCCCTGCGGTACACAGCCACTGGAAGAATCGGCGCTGGAGTTGCCCTTGCGAGGTTAGCGACACCGTACTTGAAGGCGCCGACCTCGCCGGGGGGATAGCGCGTCCCCTCAGGGAACACCATGACAATCCTTTGCTTCTTCAGGAGGTCGAGGCTTCTCTTTATAGCCTTGGGCGCCTCATCATCGGCGCCACGGTCGATAGGGATCTTCCCGAATATGCGCCAGAGAATAAAGCCGATGATCCCTTCTTTGCCTTTCTTAATATCCAGCTTCGCCCAGGGCAGGATTGGACATTTCTTTGCCACCTTTTTCAACGCGATTCCTATCGCGAAGGCATCTACGCTGGTCTGGTGGTTTGAAACTATGATGAACGGCCCGCTGACCGGTGCGCTCTCGGACCCGGACCACTTCAGGCGGTAGATGCTCATCTTGGAGAGCCCGAGGCCGAACGGGCGGAGTACCCTATACCTGAGCCACATGCCTGGATTGACCTTTCCTGTAACCCGACATTTCCTGTATGACATTGCCAGCGCCAACATCTTAGCACGGTTGCGGCCTTCCGGCATGGTTGACTGGCTTTTGCGGCATGCTCGCCGACTGACTCCTGGGGTAGGAGCGGTCGCCTATCTCACGAGCGTTAATGGCGAACAAGTTGAACAATTCGCCCAGGCGTCATCCTATTGGAGACTCAAGTTCAGAGGTAAGCAATAGAAGTTGCTGGATGGCAGGTCTCTACAATAAAGGGGTAGATCTATATAAAAAACTCATCGCCCAGGAATTAATATCCCGTCCCCGAAATGCCAGTTACTGTTCAA
>Ga0209429_10002773_pt1 | contig 10200 bp, 9 predicted proteins | sample BarGraNGADG00212_3_FD_184493 | JGI IMG/M metagenome (GOLD analysis project Ga0209429, IMG submission 184493) | Arctic peat soil microbial communities from Barrow, Alaska - Barrow Graham LP Ref core NGADG0004-212 (SPAdes) (version 2) | ecosystem: Environmental > Terrestrial > Soil > Wetlands >... | reverse complement strand
ACATAGAAGCGGCAGGGCGTGCCGTGTTAGCCTGTGGAGAGACAGCAATGGCTGTCTCGATGAAGCAGAAACCCTCCGAAGCGATTCAGGCGCTTGCCTGAACACAGTAGGAATCCCCTTCCTTCAGGGAGGGGAGGACGACAAGAAAAAGAGGACGGTACAACACCCGTTCAAGAGTTCTTAGACAAGCTGCCTGTAAAGCACCACGCTAAAGCTCTCCGCGACATTGACGTGCTTGAGAAGTATGGAACTACCCTCGTTGAACCACATGTAAAACACCTTAAGGGCAAATTGTGGGAACTGCGTATTAAGTCGGCAAGCGACATATCGAGGATTTTCTATTTCATACCTGTGGGTATGGACATCGTTTTGCTTCACGGTTTTGTGAAAAAGTCGCAAAAGACACCAAATAGGGAAATTGAAATAGCAAATACTTGTTTAGATGACTATCAAAGGAGGAATACATTATGAATTATAAGGAGTATAAAAAGACAGTCCTTGTGAAAAATCCGGAACTAAGCAAGGAATACGAAGCTCTTGCGCCTCAATACGAGATTATTGATGCCGTTATTTCTGCCCGTATTGAAAAGCAAATGACACAGGCAGACCTTGCTGAGCGGGCTGATACAAAGCAAAGCAATATCAGTCGATTTGAAAGTGGAAACTATAACCCGTCCGTGGAGTTTCTGCAAAAGATAGCAGGTGCGCTGGACAAACATCTTGAAATAACACTCAGATAACATTTGGCGGGTCACTGAAAATGGCCCGCTTTTATCAATACAAATGAAACTCACGAGTAATTTGCATACATACCGTGTTACTTTCTATCGCATTTTTTCAGTATTTTCAAAAAATCAGGGACAGTATGACGGTTACTATGCGATTGTAACCATCGAGCGGGGTAAAAGCGATGCCGAGATTATCGAGACTTACTTTGATTTTTAGAAAATTGAGGAGACGTTCAAGCTCGCATGTCTGATTTCTGGACAAGACGATTTACATCTCGCTGGAAGCACACATTGAGGCGATATTAGAAAATTTATCGCTACCATAAAAAACAGGTTACTACACTACAACTTTCACTTCGCGAAGAAAATCCACAAAAGTCTGCAATACAGGCTTTTCGGCTATTCATAACTACTTCCAACTGCAAAAAGTCAGGAGGGGGGATCTTATTCAAAACGTGATAGTACTAATCGGTGCCATTCTAATCATTTTTGCAACGAGCGGTGATTAGAATGATAACAACTGATAAGAATGAATATGAGTTTTAGGTCCTTGAGTGCACAAGTTGATCTAGTTCCTATGCAGCTTTGATAAAATGACTGCCATGTGACTTGTGTTTTCATCCTTGGGTTTACTGCTGATGATATAATGATCAAAAACCCAGGGAGCAAAACATATGTTGTGTGACTGCTGTAAAGCCAATGAAGCAAGAATTAGTATAGCAGGAGAGGGTGATTTCTGTTTTGACTGCCACAATTCAAGAATAGCAAAAACATATAACCTGAAAATCCTGGAGCATTTTGCCCGTGAAATTGTCGTCAGGGATCCTCCAAACCGGCCGCATCACTTCATTATTACGAATCTTGTGATGCCGGACTATTCGGAATGGACGGCTGAGGAAGGCGGTGAGGGTTATAAGTTTTCAGTATTCGTAAAGCCGGAAGATGACCAAGCCGCTGCCCTCATGAGATTGCACCGCAAAGTTATCACCGGTTTGCAGCATCAGACACTACAGCTTCAAGACAGTGAGTTCACAATATCGAATGCTTTGCAGACAGAAGACGGACAGTACTGTATCAATGATACCGGCTGTGGCCGCATAGAGTACGATGAAATAACGGGGGGCCATCATCTGATCATTGATGGGAGACCCGTATCTGGATCAGACTTCCTGCGCATGCTCTCCCAGTATGAAGGAAGAAACCTTTGCTACCAGACAAGAGAGCTGTCAGATGACATTTTGGAAAAAGGCATGATTCTGATACCTGTGCGGATTGATGCCGAAACAATCCTTAACCGCATGGAAGAGTCCTTGAGTTGGTTCCTTGATGGGACATTTCTCAGCTATAAACGCGAGCCGGCTTGCAGCTCCGCCTTGAACGAACGCCTTGATGAATACGAATTGCTTTGTCACTATGGTGATCCTGAAACAGCCAGAACAGTTGGACAGGCTATTATTGACCGCTTGCTGACCATTGATAATGATACGGATGATTTTCCTGATTATCATGTTAATTTTATCAGGCATAGCATGCCAAAATAAAATCCAGGAGGAAATGACTTTGAATATTCAATGTACACAAAAACTGCTTGATAAATTGAAGTTAACTGCGGCTTTGCCGTCTGAACAGAACGATTTCTTTGACTGGCATGCCAGCCATTTGCTGATAGACAGGCACAATACAGTTCTCCTTACAAACAATCTGTGCCGCTATTCTCTCGTTCTATATGGCCTGAAAGCATCAGACTTCAAGAAATTGACCGGCTATTTCCAGCAGGCTTTGTCTGAAGTTTTGCTTGCTGAAGATGTGGACAAAGACACTATTGAGAAGTATTTTGAGCTTGCCGGGCCGATTCATTTTACCAAAACCGGCAATCGATCCATCACCGCCCAAGCCGCCCAAACAGGGCAGGTGATTCCTTATTATGGAGAAGGTTTCGAGGAGGGTCAGATTGTTCAAACGGACTTCAACCTGATGTTTGGATCATACATACAAAAAGTCGGCAAGGATTATATCTACCCGCGTGACCTGCTTCTGGCGGCAATGCTGCGATTCAAACAAACCGGAGAAACGACTTTCCCTTCCGGAGATATCCAGAAAAGCAAACCAGCCGGAGAAAAAGCCTTGGTGCTGAAAGTAGAACTTATTTGTGAAGGTCTATCCATCCGGCGAAAACTGGCTGTACCAGCTACATGTACTTTTGAAAAACTCCACCGGATACTGCAAGCAAGTTTCAACTGGCAAGATGAGCATCTACACCAGTTTCAGGTTATAACCGACAATGGGATTATCGTCGCTCAGTCGAAGTCGTATGATATGGATGATTTTGACAGGGGGCCGGGGCGTGTCATAGATTATTTTTCGGAAAAGAAGCGGATATCCGCGTACTTGCCAGAATATCGATCGATCCGTTATTACTATGATTTTGGTGATGACTGGTCGCATTTGATTGAACTGGAAGAGATAATTGAATCTTATGATGGTAAGCTTCCTTGTTGTCTGGTTGGAGAAGGAACGGCTCCACCCGAAGACGTTGGCGGAGAGTACGGATATTTGGAATTTCTTACAATTATTGAAAATACGGCCAACACGAAAGAAAAAATAGAGATGCTGGAGTGGGCTGAAAGCCTGAACTGGCAGAAGTATGATCTCCAGAAAATTAACGGCCGATTGCGAATAATCTGAGGTAATTTTATATGCCCCGCAAAAAGAGAACTACCCCAAACATCGGTTCCGAGCAATGGACGGAAAAACAATACGAAGAGTATCTGGCGAATTTGTACGGTATGAAATGCATAATCGGCTTCATGGAGAATGACATGACATATGGTATTTTTAATGATGCTCTTGAGAATGATGCCGGAGAAGACGTAGTTGTTCAGTCCGATAAGGACCTGCCGTTTTCTTTCTGAGGAAAGACAGAATAGTTATTAAGGAGAAATAAGAGATGAGCAATTTGAAATTGCAGGATCTTATAGACGCTATGAGTCTTGAATTCGATGATTCAATCATGCAGGCAGAAACCGGTAAATATATTGAAATTCCGACAAAGTGGCAAATTAATGAATACAGAATCATGGGAAAATTTTGCAGCACAATTTCCTCAGAAAGAATTCAAAAAAATAGCATTAGTATGGTGTGCTGCAAATAAAATAGATTTTGATGAATAGACTTGGATGAGCATTTTTTGCTTACATTAATTGGACTGTATAATTTCTTGATCATATCAACATATTGTTTACTCATAAGGAATAAGACATAAGATGTTTTGCAGCAAAAAGATCTACTACTATACAATATCTATGACTGACGTTTTTGACTGACGTTCAACATGTTAATAGAGCGATTTTGCAAAAAAAGTGAAGCAAAACGTGCTATATATGCAAATTTTGGTAATAATTACACATATAAAGTAAGCGTCCGACAACCGACGTATTGACGATAAGAAAAAAGCGGTATCAACCGCTCAATTCGCTTTACACTGCGATTGCATAAATGGACTCCAGGGCATCAGGTTTTGCATGGTTTTCTCATCTGTCCGGAACTTGCTGCCGGGGATAATGAGTAGGAGGCACTGGAGATAATGGAAGGGATCCAGATTATTCGCCTTTGCCGTTTCAACAAGCGAGTAGACGCAAGCGTTGGCGTCAGCACCTTTCGGAGAACCGGCAAACTCCCAATTTTTTCTTCCGACTGCAAATGGACGAACGCTGTTCTCCGCCAAAAATCCTTATATGAGGATTTTTGGCGGAACGTGGAATTCGAGCCTTTAGTATCGGACGTAAAAACTCTCTGTTTTCGGATACCCCCAAGGGAGCTTTTGCCAGCGCCGTCATTTACAGTCTGGTAGAGTCAGCCAAAGAAAATGGACTGAAACCCTATGTATATTTTCAGCATCTTCTTTCCCATATGCCTAACACAGATTTCAAAAACTATCCTGAAAAACTGGAATCCCTGCTTCCGTGGTCAAAAGATCTGCCTGAAGATTGCCGGTTGCCGGCAGATTCAGCGAATAACACGCAAGAAGACTGATCCTTAAGGATTTCTGTCAAGGTGTGTGCGGTTTACCTCTTACAAATCAACTTCAGTCGCCGGTCACTCACGACAGCCACGATATAATAATTTATTTCTGTCTTATGATTGAATATAGAAGCTGATTTGTTACAAACTTAATTACTTTTCAACATTAGAAAATAGTTTTTCGCGGACGTAAATATTTGATATTGTCTCAGATTTAGTTATGTGCTATTTATGCTTTAATCGAGTAAAATGATAGGATCATTGAATAGTCAGGAGGGCACGATGGAGATACCGCGCAAAGAAACGCTTGAAATCGAATTCAAAAGTGACAGCAAGCGGTTTCCGGACAAGGAACTGATTGAAGAAGCAGTTGCATTTTCCAATACAAATGGAGGGTTTCTGTATCTTGGTGTTGAGGATGACGGGACAATCACCGGGCTTCATCCTGCGCATAAGGATATTATTGGTTTATCTGCACTCATTGCTAATAATACAAGACCTACGCTTCGCGTTTCTGTTTCAATTACGGAAGAAAACAACAAAAAAATAGCCATCATAAACATACCGCAATCAAGTCAGCTTGTTTCCACCGTAGATGGGTACTATGCGCGCAGGCAGCTAAAGTTGGACGGATCTCCGGAAAAAGTACCAATGGAACCATCCGATGTTGTTTCACGATTATCCTATATCGGAGTATATGATACAACGGATCAGATAATTATGGGATTGGAGCCGAATTCAGCGCTGAATCCTGTAGAACGAGCTAGACTTCGCGATATTATCCGGCAATACCAAGGTGATTCCATTCTTTTGGAACTGAAGGATTCGGATTTAGATAAAGCCCTTGGCTTTGTAAAATTGGTCGATGGAAAATTGAAGCCAACCATTACAGGAATTCTTATGATTGGCTATGAAGAGGCCATCGCCGAGTATGTACCGACGCATGAAGCGGCTTTTCAGGTAATGTCAGGAACGGATGTTTTGGTTAATGAATTTTTTCGGACCCCAATGCTTAAACTTTTTGAAACACTAATGGTTATGTTTAGAGCCCGGGTTGAAGAAAAAGAATTTATGGCTGGATTAATCCGTGTTCCGGTTCCGAATTATGATGAAAAAGTATTTCGGGAAGCTCTCGTAAATGCATTGATCCATCGCGATTATAATCTCCGAGGCGCAGTTTATATTCGCTTTGAAAAGCAATACCTTAACATTTCAAATCCAGGAGGCTTTGTTGAAGGTGTTACACTCAAGAATCTGTTAGTTACCGAACCCAAACCGCGGAATCGAAGTTTGGCAGATGCTACAAAGAGAATCGGTATTTCTGAAAGAACTGGAAGAGGAATTGACGCCATTTATTATGGACTGGCCCGATTTGGCAGTCCGCTTCCGGATTATTCCCGGTCGGATCGAACCTCTGTCGTTCTTAGAATTCGCAGCAATGCTTTGAACGAAGCATTTATGCAACTCGTTTTCGAGGAACAAAATAAAAGGCAGAAATTATTTGAACTGGATGAGATGATACTTTTATCCAAACTATTCTTTGAGCGCAATCTGAAGATAGATGAATTGTCGGAAATCATTCAGAAAAACATAGCAGAGACCCGTGAAAGTGTAGAAGGCTTGGTTGAGACAGGCCTGGTAAAAGCACATGGACAGGGCAAAGGACGATTCTACACATTAAGCCAGGATTCCTATTCTCAAACAGGGCAGAAAAGCGCATATGTGCGGCAGCAGGGATTTAGCAACATTCAAAGAGAAGAGATGATTAAGAATTTTGTTCTAACATATAAAAAAATAACGCGCGCAGATGTGATTGAACTTTGCCGCGTTACAAAGGATCAGGCATATATTATTCTTTCCAGCATGGTGAAAAAGGAAATTCTAAAGAAAATCGGGGCGGGGAAAGGTACTTTCTACGCTTTGAATGATTGATTTGGAAACGCGTAAAAACGCGTAAAAACGCGTAAAAACGCATAATAAACGCATAATAAACGCGTAAAAAACGCATAAAGTCGTATGGCGTAGCAAACTTCGGTGTCCCCATTAGATCAGATAACGAAAAAGCTAACACAGGAAATATTGTGTAAAACTGGAACAGTAAAAAAATCGCTGCGATTATCACGTTTTGTACGTTGGCCCGTTTTTGTCCCGTTTCATTGTAACCGTAGGGTTAATCGCAGTAACCGTAGGATTAACTTTTCGCCTCAAAAGGCCTGAAAACAGGCTATTTTGCCCTACAAGTAAAGCATCAGGTTAACTTTGGAAGATCCATGGTAAGGATGAGGTCACCAGATAGTTTCTGGTAAAAAACTTATTGCATATGGTGGGTGTTTTTGAGAATTGATATGTAAAATAAAACAGCATTTTTTGCTTACATTAATTGGACTGTATAATTTCTTGATCATATCAACATATTGTTTACTCATAGTGTGACCACATACGAAGAATGAGTATTGTATTTTCTTCTTCAAGTACGGAATATACCAGACGGTGTTTCATGTTAATTCGCCTGCTGTATTTTCCTGCCAGGTTTCCGACCGGTTTCTCATAAGGCGGGGGGGTCTGAAAGGGATTTTGCTTAATGATTTCAACCAGTTCCCTGGCAGCCATTAACAAACCCGCTTGTTTCAAATTAACCAAATCCTTTTGGGATTGTCTGGATAGTTCAACATTATACATGTTCCCAATCCACAGCGTCTGCGTTTACTCGTGTCTCTTTGGGTTCTGCTTCCGCCGCAAGGATGCTGTCTGCCAGTCCCGGAATTGAATTCAAGTACATTGTCTCTTCCATTGCCTTCCAGTCTTCGCTCGAAACTAAAACAGCATCGCCTTCCTTTCCTGTTATTAATACAGGAATATGTGTTTTATTGGCTGCCTTAATTATCTGATACAGGTTTTTACGAGCAGATGTTATATTGATTGTATCCACATGCATCAACTCCTCTCCTGAAAATTATAACGTACATTATAACGTACGCCAATTGTAAGCTAGAATGAAACATAAAACAAACTCGGATAAGGAATAAGACATAAGATGTTTGGCAGCAAAAAGATCTACTACTATACAATATCTATGACTGACGTTTTTGACTGACGTTCAACATGTTAATAGAGCGATTTTGCAAAAAAAGTGAGGCAAAACGTGTTATATAGTTTGCGCGAACTCTGCCTATTTCATTAATTTTGATTTTTAAATGCTACTCTTTTATCCTCTTGCAAGTGTCAGCCAAGTTATAGCTAATTAATAAGGCTTAATAAGTATACTTAAATTCAAATATGTCTCCTGACTTTCCGACGAAAACAACATAAGACCCCTGGCTTACGGATACCTCTTTATCCCCATTCATCAAACTGTCATATTGTACTTTTAAATCAGGAGAGAAGATGACAATTCTCCCGGCATTTGGCAGTGTTCCTTTAAATATACCATCTTTATCAAACAGTCTGCATTCATTTTGATTATCACTGTTAATGCTTATCTTTTCTCCCGTTTGTATCACAGAAGCATCAGCAGTATCCATCAAGGTAAAACCCAAAACTGTCAAAACATTTTTTCCATTTTTCTCTATAATTTTAGGTTCCAATAAATCCCTTGAATAAGGAAGCACCATTTCAGCCGTATTTTCATCTTTAAGCTTATATATTGTATAAGAGCCTTCTAACCAGTAAGAGCCTTCTAAACCAATATAAATATAACCTGGCAGTTCAGAAATTACCCCCGAATTTGCCGTAATTGTACCAAAATCAAAGGAACTTAAATTAATAACTATCCATTGCTTTTCAATAAATTTGCTTGCATCCACAGTATTGTTGAGTGCCTCCAGACTTTCTCCGTCAACAATGCAGCTATCGGTTTTTTGTAAATAAACCACAAATAATTTTTTACCAAAGCTCTCTTTTAAGGCGATTCGCATACCAGACGGCACATAAAAGAAGCCATCTTCTTTATAAGGAAAGGCTCCGGCAGCCACAAATTTTCCATTGTTAAACTTATTGTATATTAGGGTATTATTTTTTTGGTCAAATTCAACTTTAACAATATTCGATGCGGTACCATAGAACCCTGCAAAGCCTAAAATCTCATCTGTTATGGTTGCATTTTTTGGTGGAAGCTTTAATGCTTCATCACTCTTTCTAACAATCCCTTTTCCCTCTAACAATGCTTGTGTAATTTTAGTGGCAACTTTTGCAGTATCCGCAGACCCTGCAATACTTAGCGCAACGGATAAGTTTTCTTTAGGCAAAACATAAAGCTGAGAAGTGAACTCAAGTGTCACTCCACTTTTACATAATACCTTAATTCCTTGTGGTTCAAAATCTGCCACAGAAACCATATCCCAACCTAATCCATAACTCGTTATAGGAGTTCCTGATGGTACTGTTTCACTGGCATATTGAGGACTCGAAAATTCAGCAAATGATTCCTTGCTCATTATTTTATTTGTCAAAAGCGCCTGAGAGAATTTACATAAATCTACTGCTGTTGATGATATTCCGGCAGACCCCATAATATTTACAAATTCCAAAGGATATGCTTTGCCGTCCTCATTGCTGTATTTTTTAGCAACATCATTATTACCTTTTTTAAAGCTGCAGCTAGTGTTTTTCATATCTGCCTTGGAAAAAATGTTTTTATCCAAATAATCCGAATAAGACTGGCCAGAAATTTGTTCAATTAAGGCTTCTGCTAGAGTAAAACCATCATTGCAATAAACGCTTATCTTACCAGGATCACCTTTTAAATTGCTTGCTGCTAAATATTTCATAAAGCCTTCAATATAGGTTGAACCTTTTTCCGATACAGATCCGTTATAAATATAAGTTCCTGGCAATGCCGATGAGTGATTAATCAGCATTTTTACGGTTATGTCCTTATATCGGCTGTCCTGCATAGTAAACTCTGGCATAAAATCAACCACGGGTTTATCCAAATCCAGCTTTTTTGCCTCGCATAGCTGAAGAACCGCAGCGGTCGTAAAGATCTTACTGATGGAACCGATATTAAACTGGGTGCTACTTATAACAGGAAGAGCCTTCTCCCTATCCCTCATGCCAAAGCCTTCTTCATAAACAACTTTTCCATTATCCATAATAGCCACTGTTGCACAAGACGAAGAACCAGCCGATAGTGCATTCCAAATTTCAGTTCTTGCGGTTGCAATCGCTTGCTCATAATTCTTATTCTCAACCTTAGAATTACAGCCCGATAATGGCACCAAAACTAATAGAAAACAAAGACCAATCGTTAGCATTTTTTTAATCATCTTAATTCTCCACGGATAATAATGTATAGATATTTTAAGTGTTCTACCAGACACTTTTAATTTGACGTCCTCCCCTCCCTGAAGGAAGGGGATTCCTACTGTGTTCAGGCAAGCGCCTGAATCGCTTCGGAGGGTTTCTGCTTCATCGAGACAGCCATTGCTGTCTCTCCACAGGCTAACACGGCACG
>Ga0209429_10002772_pt1 | contig 10204 bp, 10 predicted proteins | sample BarGraNGADG00212_3_FD_184493 | JGI IMG/M metagenome (GOLD analysis project Ga0209429, IMG submission 184493) | Arctic peat soil microbial communities from Barrow, Alaska - Barrow Graham LP Ref core NGADG0004-212 (SPAdes) (version 2) | ecosystem: Environmental > Terrestrial > Soil > Wetlands >... | reverse complement strand
TGCAAAAGGCAGGGTGAAAAGGGCATTAAAATCGGCAGGCTTCACAGTTGAAAATCTTCCCGGACCAAAAGGCAAAAGAGAAATTACCAGAGCACTAAAATTTATCTAATAAGCATTGAATCCGGACAACCCCTCCAGATTACTTTTACTGACTATTACATCAATAATTCTGGAACCGGAAGGGCCTTTCTGACACCAGCCCACAAACTCATCAAGCTCTGCCTCGTTTCCTTCTGCTTCAATATAAACACTGCCATCGGGCATGTTTTTCACAAAACCTTCAAGTCCAAGTGTCAATGCCTGTCGTCGTGCATTATAACGAAAACCGACGCCCTGAACACGACCCCTGACAGTAATATTGTAGTGTTTCTTCATATTGGTTGCACTTAAGCTAAAACAATTACTAAATTATAAAGGTAATCGTTTAGAAAACCAATCATTTATATTATTGTACAAATGGGTTGGTGAATACCGGCGCCATGTCACTTCTCTAAACGGGTCTCCCATTGCGATATAATAATCAAGCCGGGCATTTTTGAAATCCTGAATCACCTGATCCCTGAAATTGATAAATGCAATCCAGCCATCTTCAATATCATCAAACCATTCTTCATAATATGCGTCGTCAGAAGAATGGAAGAGCAAAACGTTTTCCCCAATCAGAATGAATTTATTGATATCTTCTCCTTCAAGCGGTTCTATAACATTGCGTTTGAAAAACATGATATCATTGTAAAGACAATCATTCCATTCTCCCAACATCTCAATGATGCAAAAATGTTCTTCATAATTCACAAACAATATCTTGCAATAAAGTGTATCTGATCCAAAATGATCCCATTGAGGATGGATGAGGTAATTATAAATTTGATGCGTAAATTCAAATTCATTGTAATTTCGTTCAAAGAAAGGAGAACGTTCATCTTCGGAAGCAATATAAAGATGTCGCCAATTATAAAAAGGTTCAAGATCGTGCACCAGAAAAAATTTATTATTTGCGGAAATAATTCAGCAAGGTTTGTGAAAAAATGTAACCTGCAAAAACCAAAAAGATACCTCCAATATTGCTAATTGTGAGGTAAGTAATGGCAGTACGGAAATCGCCTCCTCTTATCAGATGAAAATTTTCGAGAGCGAATGATGAGAATGTTGTAAATCCCCCAAATAGTCCTATAAAAAGAAAAGCTTTTGTTTCGGGTTTAATGTCCTCTTTCCCCAATAAACCCCATGATAAACCGATAAGGAAACTTCCAATTAAGTTAACCAGCAATGTTCCAAGGGGGAAGCTACCTAGGTTAAAACGAGATCCAAATTCTACAACTGTATAGCGTAGAAAAGTTCCCAACGCCCCACCGCTTATTAATAGGATTAATTTCATTTGTGGAATTTATTCATAGAAATTATTTTGCAAAATTATGGATTTAACCAATACAACTTTACCTTTAATGACTGAATCAGAAATGGTGAATGATTTTCTGTTTATTCTCAAACAACCGATTATACACAAAAGGAATCATTTTTGGCTCAATCTTTGCTAAAAGTTAGTCCTATTATCCTTATTTTTACAAAAAAAATATTCAAAAATGATCTCAGCAATTCTGCTTCAAGTAACGAATACTGCAACAACTGTCGTAGACAGTGCAAATAGAGTCGCTCAAAATTTGCCTGTTGTAGCTGCACCACCGGCTGTAACTTCTATTTCTGTGTGGGACATGGTTTTAAAGGGTGGACCATTGATGTGGCCATTGGCTCTGATGACTGTAATAGCCGTATATATTTTCATTGAACGCTTTCTGGTAATCCGAAAAGCGTCGAAAGTGGAAGAACATTTCCTGAATAATATTCGAGATAGCATCTATTCAGGGCGCATTGAAGCAGCAATTGAATATTGCAGGCGTTCACATGCCCCGACAGCAAGATTGGTTGAAAAGGGGATTAAGCGTTTGGGCAAGCCACTCAAAGAAATCGAAGATTCGATTGAGATAGTGGGTAAGTTTGAGGTCTATAAGCTCGAAAAAAATATGGCCATCCTCTCTATTATTGCAGGGATTGCCCCAATGTTTGGTTTCGTAGGAACGATTTTAGGTGTAATCAGGATCTTTCACGACATTTCTCTGGCAGGTGATGTCAGCATTACCAGTGTATCTTCGGGTTTATATGTCAAAATGGTCTCAAGTGCAGCCGGTCTGTTAATAGGGATGTTTGCATTTATTTGTTTTCATTGGCTCAATATCATGATCAACCGTCAGGTGCAAAAGATGGAACAGGATACGATGGAGTTTATTGATATGTTACAAGAACCGGTAAAATGAACCTTAGAAAAAAAACCAGGTCTGTAGCAGAGGTAAGCACTTCGGCAATGAATGACATCATGTTTTTCCTGATGTTGTTTTTTCTGATCATCTCAACACTGCTCAACCCTAACGTGATCAAACTTAATTTACCCAACTCAAAAAATAATCAGGCGATCCATCATAAAGAGGTTGTATTGTCCATTACAAAAGAGCTGCAATTTTTTATTGATAATAAGCCCGTTGCATCTGATCAACTGGAATCAACATTGCAGGCGAGTGTCTCCAAAAACGCTGATGCCATCGTGATTATTCGTTGCGACAATAGTCTGACTGTTCAGGATCTGGTAAATGTGCTTCAGATTGGAAACAAGTTGAAGGTGAAAATGATTCTGGCAACAAAAAGTCCAAATGGAACAGCAAGTAAGCAATAATCAGGAAACCCATTTCAAACTCTGGGGAATATTTGGGACACTTTTGTTTCATACGGCACTCTATTTTATCCTCCGATGGATCCTGTTGGTCACGCCAATACCGCCATTTCCTGAAACACCGGGTGGGGGAGGAATGTCTCTTGAAGTGAATCTGGGTAATTCTGATGAGGGCATGGGAAATATACAACCTGACAGGCCTTCTGTTGTAAAAGTAAAGACACCAGCTCGTCCTGTTGAAGTTTCAAAAGAAGTTAAAACGATTCGAACAAAAACCAGTGGTGAACAGATTCTTACAAGCGATAGAGGCGAAGAAACTCAAGTTAAAGTTGCAGAAAAACCTGTAAAAAGAGTTATTGAGACGAAACCTGAGCCTGTTATCAATCCCAATGCGATGTATAGACAACCAACAAAAGTTGGCGCCAGTCAGGGAATAACCGGTAGACCCGGCGATCAGGGAGTAGCAGGTGGAATTACCGGCGGCAGAGTCTATAAAGGAAATCCCGGAACAGGAAATGGTGGCGGTTCAGGAAATGGAACCGGAGGCGGAACCGGAAATGGGAATGGCCCCGGAATCGGATCAGGAACCGGCGCTGGCATCTCTTACGATCTCGGTGGACGATCAGCCCGTAGCCTTCCAAAACCTTCTTACAATTCCGCTGAACAGGGTAGGGTAGTAGTCACGATCTGGGTCAATCAGGCTGGGAAGGTAACACGTGTATTGAGTGGAGCCAAGGGAACTACAGTTACAGATCCGGCGCTGATTCGTCAGGCAGAATCAGCAGCCCGCCAGGCACTCTTCTCTGCAAATCCGACAGGACCCGATGAACAGATAGGTAAAATCATCTATAACTTCCTCAAGTTGAATTAAAAATCTTTCCGGCATTTGACAGCAAAATCATCTGGCCGAAGGCATATTCTTCATTCAGATCAGAATTTTTATATTGGTGTTGAAATCATAATAATACTTTAGAAATTACCACCAGGGGTTTGGAGTAGCTTCTTTAAATTATATTGGGGTCTTATTGGGGTTTGATTCGAATTCTATAATATGAATCAAACCCCAATAAGACCCCAATAAGACCCCAATAAAATAAACCTAACCCCTGGTGGTTTGATTCATGTTTTCATGATTTTTTGGTTGTTGTCAAATAGCTTTCCGGTTAGCGCATATCTATGACTTCAACTTTTGGATAGTTGCTGGCTTTGAATACAAATTCTGTATCAGCGATAGGCTGGTTTGTAGTAAAACTTTCGATATTGTATGTAAATACACCACCGTTTTTATCGAAGACTTGCATGCTTTTTACCTGTTTGGATTCTTTGTCCAGGGTCAGATTGACCTTTTGAAATCTCTTTTTGCCTTTTAAAGGAGACATTTCAATAATCTGAAGACTTCCTTTGTCAGAAACCAGTTTCGATTTATAATTGTTATTGTATGAGGTCATGAATTTAGTGGGTGTAAATGATTCATCATCACCTGTAACCTCACTAATTTGAACCTCGTTGGCATCTTTTTGATAGGTCCATGCAGTTTTGCCATCACAAAAGATCTGTTGATCCTTAATGGTCAGTTTGTACTTATCTCCTTTGGCAAGTAGTGATCCTTTAAAACTTTCGTTGATCTTCTGACTTTTATTGATCATACTATAAGTAAAATCAAGTTTCATCGTTTTATATGCCTTCATCTTTGCCGTAACTTCGTCGAGCAATGAGGTTGCTTTCTTTTCAGCCGACTGCGCCTTTACATAAAAGGGTGATAGAGAAGTAACTGTAATCAGCATTACAACAGTTAGTGATTTTAAAAAATTGATTTTCATTATTGATTTTTTGTTTTAAGTTCAAAAGTTGTTTTCGTGGCGTTTGTTTTCCTTCATGTATAAATCCTTCAAATATTGTTCCAAAGCCATCTCTCCGGCAACTTTTACATCACGGGCTTTCGAACCTTCAAAGGCTCCGACAATTCCAGCAGCTTCCAGCTGGTCGATAATTCGCCCGGCACGGTTGTAGCCGAGTTTTAACTTGCGCTGTAACAGCGATGTAGAACCCTGTTGTGTCTGAACAATAATGCGGGCTGCATCTTCAAACAGTTCATCACGTTCGTTAGGATCCATGTCTGCCATTGGCTCACTGGCCTCATCATAAAATTCGGGCAACAGAAATTCTGTCGGGGCTCTTTGGTCTCCTATGAATGAAGTGATGCGATCTATTTCGGGCAGGTCGATAAAGGCACACTGTAAACGTATGAGGTCGCTACCTGTCGAAAGGAGCATGTCTCCGCGTCCAATTAGCTGATCGGCACCCGATGAGTCGAGAATGGTCCGTGAATCGATTTTAGAAATAACGCGAAATGCGATACGTGCCGGAAAGTTTGCCTTGATAGATCCGGTGATGATATTGACTGAAGGACGTTGTGTAGCGATGATCAGGTGAATTCCGATGGCTCGGGCAAGCTGAGCAAGACGGGTAAGCGGGATCTCGACCTCCTTACCGGCGGTCATAATCAGATCGGCAAACTCATCAATTACTACGACGATATAAGGCAAAAATCTGTGTCCATGAAGAGGATTCAGCTTCCGTGCTTTAAATTTTTCGTTGTATTCTTTAATGTTTCGGACCAGTGCATCCTTCATCAGGTCGTAACGGTTATCCATTTCGATACAAAGCGAATTAAGCGTGCGGACTACAATACGTGTATCTGTTATAATTGCTTCTTCACAATCGGGTAACTTGGCCAGGAAATGACGTTCAATTTTTGAAAAGAGTGTCAACTCAACCTTTTTCGGATCGATCATCACGAATTTAAGTTCGGATGGGTGCTTTTTATAAAGCAATGATGTAATAATTGCATTCAAACCAACAGACTTACCCTGACCGGTAGCGCCTGCCATCAGAATATGCGGCATCCTGGCCAGGTCGGCTATAAAGGCTTCGTTAGCAATGTTTTTACCCATTCCAAAAGGAAGTTCATAATTGGCATTCTGAAAGGCATCCGATTCTATGATTGACTTCATGGATACGATATCCGGTTTCAGATTTGGAACTTCTATTCCAATTGTGCCTTTGCCGGGAATAGGAGCAATGATACGTATGCCCAATGCAGAAAGACTCAATGCTATATCATCTTCAAGGTTTTTGATTTTGGAGATACGTACACCGGGTGCCGGAATGATTTCATAGAGCGTTACAGCAGGACCAACGGTTGCTTTAATCTTATCAATTTCGATAGAGTAGTTGCGAAGTGTATCAACAATACGCTGGCTGTTTGCTTCAATTTCTTCGCGTTGAACCTTGCTTCTTCCACCATATTCGTTCATCAGGTCGATAGGTGGAAACTTATAGTCGAATAATTCGAGGGTAGGATCAAAGGGTTCGTCGATTGTGTAGTGATCTTTTGTGATTGCAGATTTTTTTTGACCTGATTGTGAAGGTTCAACAGCAGGGTTTTCAATCGTCAATTCTACAATATGGTCAGAATTTGTCGGGTGATTTTGTCTTTTATCCTCACTTCCTTGCATATAGGGAATATCATTTGCATTGATTTCAAAATCGGGAGTACGTTGACCCGGGTTGCTTTTTAAGACCGGTGGTTCGTATTCGTCATCAGGAATATCTTCATCACGAAGATCATCATCTTCATCTTTTACAGCGAATTCGTTTGTATTGTATTTATCCTCTTTAGGATTGTATCCGTTTGAACGTCTTGAGTTTGAAACAGAAATAATTTCTCCGGTCTCTTCGTCTATGATTGTATCGTCTTTGTCTTTTCTGTTTTTGTTGAAGTGAATATTTATATTATACACCAGAACCAAAAAACTCATCAGTGCAAAGAAAAGCAGAATTCCCAAACCTGGTTTTCCAAATATTCCCTGTAGCCATATTGCTGTCTGGTAGCCTATAGTGCCTCCAAGTATCAACAATTCGGAAAAAGATTGAAAAACAAAACCTAAAGTTGTAGACGTCCAAAGGAGACCAAAAACAGAGTACCAAAAAGTAGGCATTAAAGGAAGATTCTTGTATTTAAGCAGTTTCAATCCTATCGAGATGGTAAACAAACTAATCAACAATGAAGAAATGCCAAACCATTGTTTGACTAAAACGTCACTTACAAAAGCACCCATTCTACCCATCCAGTTATGGATCTCTTCTGGTGATTTCAGGAGTATTTTTTGAACTGTAGCCTGACTTGTAAACGAATCGTCGGTAGCAAATGTAAAATAGTTAACTACGTAACTAATAATAGCCATTGCAAGATAAACACCAAGAAGCAGAAAGAACATCCCTGCTATCTTACGGAATCTTTCACTTTTAAAAAAATCGAACTTAAAAGCGGGCTTTGATGTTGCTTTAGACCTGGGTTTAGGAGTAGACTTAGGCTGGGCAAGCTCGTTTTTTAAGGTATTTTTTTTTGGAATGCTACTATTGTTGGAATTTGCCATTAACCAAATTATTTTTTAGTACACAAAGGTAATAATTTCTTAAAGAAATCATTGGTATAACTTAAATTGAAAGGGTTTAAAGATATCAAATAACTGATTAAATATTGTTTTTTCTTTTGCCCGTAGGGCATAAATGTCAATAGAATTAATCCCACACCCCTCTTTTTGCCCGTAGGGCATCAACCTTTAATGTTAATCCCCTACGGGGAAAAGAAATATTAAAACGATCTCTCTATTGACATTTATGTCCTACGGACAAATTTAAGCAGCTTTAACAATTCATTAAAAACAAAACAACCTCCCTGTTCAGGAGGTTGTTGATAAAATAAGTTGGTGGGTGTTTTATTGTCCTCCACCTCCGAACATATTGCGGAGTTCCTCTTGTGTAACTTGTTTATAATCCGATGGTACAACAAACTCTGAGGCTGCAATGTTTTCTTTTTTGACACTACGTGCAACCATTTTAAATGCCATTGGTCCGCTTTTCATGGTGTATTCCATAGGAAAACCATTGAGTTCAGGAATTGCATTAGAGAATTTGAAATTTGAAACATCAATATCATCTGTGTAAAAAACTTCCATTGTTATATCTGCACCATCTTTTACCTTTTTAGTGATGACGGCTTTCTTGCAGACATATCCGGCAATAGTTTTAGTGTCGGCCAGGAGTTTAACACCTGATGTTTCTCCCTGAGCCGATCTCTGTTCCTTCATCTGAGCGGCTGTAACTTTCATAACCAGTTTCTGGCCCATTACATTCATCATCGAATTGGATTCCTGGGTTGCAACATCAGAAATGGTTTTCTGTTCCATCATACCGAAATTCATCGACATTGATTGTTTGTCAGGAGATAATTTTAAAGTCATTTCAGTAGGCATCATCGCTTTTGCCTGTTCTGGAATTTCTCCTTCGGCCTTTACATCAAAGACTACAGTTCCGGTAAATGGAGCTTTTTGTGCCTTAGCTAAAGGCATGAGGGTTACCATAGCTATAAAAACCATGGTGAAGCCTGTCAATAATTTTTTCATGATTGTGTTTTTTTTATGTTTCAAATATACATACTATTTTACGCTTCTAAACATTCGGCTCCATCTTATTTTTCCACCCAACAAAGATTTATTTTTATCGAGCGACAACCATACATATGAAGCTTTTCCAACAATATGATCCACAGGAACAAATCCCCAGTAACGTGAATCGGCTGAGTTGTGGCGGTTATCACCCATCATCCAGTAATAGTCCATTTTGAATGTGTAACTCTTTGCCTCTTTGTCGTTGATGAATATCTTATCACCATTGATTACAAGCTTGTTGAGTTCGTAATTGATGATAATGCGTTTGTAGAGACCAATATTTTTAATGTTCAACTGAACAGTCGCACCGGCCTTTGGAATCCAGATCGGGCCATAGTTATCGCGATTCCATTTAAAAGTTGAATCATATGGAAATACTCCGACATCACCTCTTGATTTAGGCGCAACTTCTTTTTCAACCATTTGGACAAAAGGCAGTTGTCTCATCTTTTCTGCCGTACTCTTTGAAAGCGTCAGAAAGAAATTTCCGTCCTCGCCTTCAGGTAAAATGTCTTCAGTGATATCGAGATCGCTGAGAAGCTTATTGTTGAAGCGGCTTCCATCGGTACGAACCCTGTAAGTCGACTGGGCATGAACAGGTGTTTCCATGATTTTCTTATTCAGATAGACCTGTTGATCAATGATCTGAAGTGAGTCACCGGGAAGTCCAATACACCGTTTAATATAATTCTCTCTTTTATCAACAGGACGATACATAATATCTCCAAAGGTTTCAGGTTCGGAGTTTACCCGTTTCCAACCATATTCACGAACAAGCCGGTAGTAACTGTCCTCCTGTACCTTAAGTGCAACAGTATCGCCATCGGGATAATTGAATACAACTACGTCTCCATGTTTTATAGTTTCAAACCCCGGGAAACGATAAAAAGGAAGTTTTATCCATTCAAGAAATGATGGTGTGTATTTTGTAAGTGGCAGTGTATGATGGACAAAAGGAAAAGCAATAGGTGTGTTTGGGACTTTTGGACCATAAGCTATTTTACTTACCAAAAGAAAATCACCTACTAATAATGATTTTTCCATTGAAGAAGTAGGTATTGTATACATTTCGAAAATAAACATGCGGATGATGCTAGCTGCAATTACAGCAAACAAAATAGCATCAATCCATTCTCTTGAAGTGGTCTTTTTTATTTTTGGGCGAACACTTAAAGGGATATACTTTTCTGTAGCTGAAAAACCAAGCCAGGGTAAATAGATAAATGGAAACAGGACAGCCAGAACCTGCTCACCGAGACCATTCTTTCCAAATGTCTTGACCAATTCAACAACCATGAGCATTACCATGAAAACGTTGAAGAATGGGATCAGTAAAAAAATAAACCACCAATTGGGTTTCTCGATAATTTTGAGCCAAATGAAGTAGTTATAAAAAGGAATTGCCGAATTCCATCCCGGATGGCCGGCCTTTTCGTAAATTTTCCATGCTATTACAGGGAAAAAAGTAAAAATGATAATAATAAGAAGGTTTAAGCTCATTGTTTTATTAGGTTCGTTATGGTGTTAGTATAATTATACGCAGAAAGTGTTCATTTTATTGCATTGAATAGATTATTCTTTAATCATAGTTCAGTTTTGAAGTGGTTAAAGATTAAATAAATCCTTCATTGTATAGATTCCTTTTTTTTCTTTGATCCATTCTGCAGCAATCACAGCGCCAAGTGCAAGACCCCGTCGTCCTTTTGCAGTATGCGTAATTTCAATGCTATCGATTGGCGATTCCCAACAGACTGTGTGTATGCCGGGTGTATTCCGGTGACGGATCGGTTTTATATAGAGTTCCTGTTTTTGAGCGGGTAATTCGATGGTCCAGGATGTTTTTAAATTGTTGTTGGCAATAATATCTTCAGCCAGCGTGATCGCAGTTCCACTTGGAGCATCGGCTTTGTAAATATGATGGGTTTCTTCCATCACAACATCATAGTCAGGACGGTTGTTCATTAATTGA
>Ga0209429_10002771_pt1 | contig 10204 bp, 7 predicted proteins | sample BarGraNGADG00212_3_FD_184493 | JGI IMG/M metagenome (GOLD analysis project Ga0209429, IMG submission 184493) | Arctic peat soil microbial communities from Barrow, Alaska - Barrow Graham LP Ref core NGADG0004-212 (SPAdes) (version 2) | ecosystem: Environmental > Terrestrial > Soil > Wetlands >... | reverse complement strand
AAGACCGCGCCGCCGTCGATCTCCTCGAACCGGGAAAGGGTGGTCCCGAGGCCGGGGCCGTAGAAGATGTTGTCGCCGAGGACGAGGGCCGCCGAGTCGCCACCGACGAAGTCCGCCCCGATGACGAACGCCTGGGCAAGGCCGTTCGGCTCGCTCTGGGTGGCGTAGCTGATCGAGATGCCGAACTGCGAGCCGTCGCCGAGGAGCCGGTGGAACTGCTCGGCGTCGTGCGGGGTGGTGATCACCAGCACGTCGCGGATCCCGGCCAGGATCAGCGTCGACAGCGGGTAGTACACCATCGGCTTGTCGTAGACCGGCACGAGCTGCTTGCTGACCCCGATCGTGATCGGGTGCAAACGGGTGCCGGACCCACCGGCCAGGATGATTCCGCGCATGGTCCCCCAGTGTGCCGCAACTCCACCACCGACGAGACACCCATCCACCCCACACCCCACCCCGACCCAACCCGCACAACCTGCCCCGCGCGCGCAGGCTGCCGCGCACGCCGAGGCTGGGTATCGTCACAGGGTGTTCTCCCGTTCTCGAAGATGCGGCGCCGGCATGCGGCGGAGCTGTCGTGACGCCGAGGCTCGGCAGTGACGGCACCCGCGCTGGTCTGGCGGACCGCGACGTGACGAACTCGTCGACGCCGGTCGAGGCACCTGAGCGCGCACGCACAACCACCTGGCGGCTCGTTGCGGGTGTCTGCTTCTTCGCGGTCGCAGCCTGGTACGCGGTCGTCACCTTGCGGTCGCGCTGGTCCGAGGTGGCGGACTCGTTGGCCGGCATCGGCATCGGCCGGGTCGTCGCAGCGACGCTCGTCGCCGCCGCGGCGCTGTACCTGCTGAGCGAGCAGTGGCTCGCGATCCTGCGGGCGCTCGGTTTGCGACCACCGCGCGCGCGGTCCCACCGGCTCTTCCTGGTCAGTCAGCTGGGGAAGTACCTCCCGGGCTCGGGGTGGGCGTATGCCGCACAGGTCGAGCTGTTCCGCGGCGCGCGGCGCTCGACGGCGTTCGTCGCCGTGCTGATCAGCGTGCTGCTCGACGTGCTGGTGGCGATCGGTCTCGGCGGCATGGTCGTGGCTGCCGGTGCTGAGCACGCACTGCCGTCCGCTCTCGCCTGGTCCCTCACGGTCGTCGGTCTTGGTGGTCTCGGTGCGGTCTTCGTGGCACCACGCAGTCTCGGCGCAGCGGTCCGGCTCGTGTCGAGGCTGCTCCGCCGCGCTGCCGGCCCGGACCCGCTGGACCCGGGCGCGGTGCGTGCGGCGATCCTCGTCACGATCGCGTCGTGGTTGCTGTTCGGCGGACACCTGTGGATCCTGCTGGGCGGAGTGCCGACCGGCACCACCGCGCTCCACACCCTGGCCCTCGCCGTGACTGGGTTCGCACTTGCGTGGGTCGTCGGCTTCGTCGTTGTCATCGCACCGGCCGGTCTCGGGGTTCGTGAGGCGGTGCTGGTGGGTGTGCTCGGGTCGGTGCTCAGTGCCGGCGCGGCGCTCGCGTTGGCACTCGTCTCGCGGTTCGCGATGGTCGCGGCGGACGTTCTCCTCGCTGTCGGCGCGCTCTCGGTGGCAGGCATCACAGGTCGACGTGGTAACGTGGCTCCCGTCGAAATGTCGCCCCGGCCAACCACCGGCGCGGGTGCGTGACGGCAACCCGAGCGAACCCGGAGAGCGACCTGCGAAACCTCACTCACGCGCTGCAAGCCGGCTACGTAGCGACCTGGCGGGCAGCCCGGCGCTTCGCACGCACGACCGGGCTCCTAGGTGCGCTGGACCGGCGGTACCGACGCGCGCCGCGTGGGCCCCTCGCGCATGCCCGGACGCTCTTCGCGATCCACGACGCCGAGGACCTCATGGAGCTCGACGTCCCGTGGTGGACGTACCGGGCGACGAGCGAAGTCGAGCGGTTCCTGGCCCGGCTGGGCGGGGGAGCCCGGGTCTTCGAGTTCGGCTCGGGCGCCAGCACCGTCTGGCTCGCCCGCCGTAGCGCGAAGGTCGTCAGCGTCGAGCACCATGCCGGCTTCGCGGCCGTGGTCCGGCGCGAGCTCGCCGCGCGGGACCTCGACTCGAGGGTCGAGCTCCTGCTCGTCGAGCCGGTGCACTCGGAGCGGCCGGCCACGCCCTCGCGTCGCCGGAACGAGCGCGACACCGACTTCACCGACTACGCCGCGACGATCGGACGAGTGGGCGGTGAGTTCGACCTGATCAGCGTTGACGGCCGGGCCCGCGCCGCATGCCTCGCCGCCGCTCTTCCGCACTTGGCCGAGGGCGGCGTCGTCGTGTTCGACGACTCGCAGCGGCCCAGGTACCGAGAGGCGCTCGAGCGGAGTGGGCTCGCGGTGCATCGTCATCGTGGCCTCGCGCCGTCGCTGCCCTACCCGCGAGAGACGTCTGTGCTGTCCGCTCGCTGACCGCGGCCGTCGCGTCGCACCCGGCGAACCTGCACGCGGTGCCGGAGGGCGAGCCCGGCCCGCAGGACCCCTCGAACCGGACCCTGGTACCACGCGCCGTAGCGCTGGGAGAGATAGCGCGCAGCGCTCGCGTGGTGTGCGCCGATAATCGGCTCGGGACGTGCCCGCCAGCTGTGCCCGCCCAGGTGGGTGGCGGTGGCGGACGGGACGTACACGCTCGGGTAGCCGGCCTTGGCGAGCCGGTGGCCGAGGTCGACGTCCTCGAAGAACATGAAGTAGCCCGGGTCGAACCCGTCGATCGCCTCGAATGCCTCGCGGCGGATGGCGAGGCACGAGCCGGACAGCCAGCCGGCGATCCGCTCGTGGCCGTCCGTCTCGCCGCGATAACGCCGTGTCCATGGGTTGGCCGGCCACAGCCTCGCGAAGAGGGCGTGGCCCACGCCGGTGCGTAGCGACGGCAGCGCTCGCGCCGAGGGGTAGACCGTGCCGTCCGGCTCGAGGATGGCCGGGCCGAAGGCGCCGGCCGCCGGCCAGCGATCACCGGCGGCGAGGAGCGCATCGAGCGCGCCTGGGTGCCATTCGATGTCCGGGTTGCAGATGACGAGCCACGGCGACCGCGCGTCGCGGGCTCCGACATTGGCGGCGGCGCCGTAACCGAGGTTGCGGCCGGTCTCGACGAGGCGCCCGAGCCCCGACGCGGCGGCTGCCTGCGGCGCGCCGTCGGTCGAGCCGTTGTCGACCATCACGATCTCGACCGTGGCTCCCGTGGCTCCCGTTGCTGCCGAGAGCGAGGAGAAGAAGGCCGTGAGGGTCTCTCCGGGGTTGTAGGTGACGACGACGACGCGCGCCCCGGTCGGTTGCGCGGGAGCCGCAGCCTGCGGTTCGGGAGGCACGGACATGTGCGCGGTCATGGTGGGGCTCAGCCTAGTCGCGGTGGTGGATAGGCTGGCGGCGGTATCTCGTCGAGAGAGCGGAGCAGACGTGCGCTGGTTGGTCACCGGAGCGGCCGGGATGCTCGGCCAGGACGTGTGCGAGCTGCTGCGACAGCGCGGGCACTCGGTCGTCGAGACGGACCGGGACACCCTCGACATCACCGATCCCGTCGCGGTCGGTTCGGCGCTGGCGGGGGTCGACGTGGTGCTCAACTGCGCGGCCTACACCGCTGTCGACGCCGCCGAGACGGACGAGGCCACCGCGGCCCTGATCAACGCGACGGGAGCAGCGGTACTCGCGGCCGCAACCGCCGAGGCGGGCATCCGGCTGGTCCAGATCTCCACGGACTACGTCTTCGACGGTGCCGCCACCGAGCCGTATCCGGAGGACGCGCCGCTGGCTCCCAGCTCTGCCTATGGCCGGACCAAGGCGGCCGGGGAGCGCGCGGTGCGGGAGTCCGGTGGCGATCACCTCATCGTGCGCACCGCGTGGCTCTACGGCGCGCACGGCCCGTGCTTCCCGAAGACGATGGCGCGGCTCGCGGGGGGGCGGGATGTGCTCACGGTGGTGGACGACCAGGTCGGTCAACCGACCTGGACCGTCGACGTGGCCGATCTCGTCGTCCGCCTCGTCGAGGCCGGGGCGCCCGCCGGGACCTACCACGCGACATCGATGGGTCAGGTCTCCTGGCGCGGGTTCGCGCAAGCGGTCGTCGCGGCGGTCGGCAAGGATCCCGCGATGGTCGAGCCGACGACGAGCGAGGCGTTCGTCCGGCCCGCGCCGCGCCCCGCGTACTCCGTGCTCGGGCACGCAGCGCTCGAGTACGTCGGCATCACGCCGATCGGCGCGTGGGACGAGAGGTGGGCGCTCGCTGCCCCGACCGTGCTCGCGGAGTTCCTCGCCTGATCCGGACGGGCCCGCCGCTGCCCGGAACCGCCGGGGCCCGGTGCGACGTCAGCCGCAGACGGCCGCCGGATCGGCTGCGGTGGATCCGCTCGTCGCGGGTTTGCTCGTCGAGGTTCCGGTCGGCGCCGTGGTGGATGTCGTGCCCGATGTTGCCCGCGCCGTCGGTGACGTCGTCGACGTCGGGCTGCCGGGCTTCCCGTTGACCGGGCGGTCCGCCTTGATGTTCGCCCAGATCGCGTCCGCCGCCGAGGTCCACACGACGTTGGCGCCGTCGCCCCGTGGCGTCCAGGGGACGGTCACGAAGGTCACGTTCTTCGCCTGGAGTCCACGCATGCTGAGGGCGAGCCCGACCAGGTTCCGGATGCTGGCCAGGTGGGGACTCGTGGTGAGCGAGGACGTCGCGGCGTCCAGGAACTTGTAGAGCGCACCCGCGTCGGTGAGCAGGTTCTTCGACTGGGCCTGGCGGATCGTTGCGCTGAGCAGCTGCTGCTGTCGGCTTATCCGGCCGGTGTCGGAGCCGTCGCCCAGACCCGTGCCGGTTCTCGCCCGGGCGTAGGACAGCGCCATCGGACCCTTGAGCGTCTGGTAGCCAGCCGTGACCTTGAGTCCGGACTTCGGCGAGGACATGTCGTTCGGGATGCAGATCGGGACCCCGCCGAGCGCATTGACCATTCCGATGAAGCCGGTGAAGTCGATGACCACGAAGTCGTCGATGAAGACGTGGGTGAGGCTCTCGACCGTCTTGATCGTGCAAGCCGCGGCGTCGGTCACCTTGCCCGACTCGGCGCCGATGGAGAACGCTGCGTTGAACTTGGTGGTTGACGTGCCGCTCGTCGTCCCGTTCGAGCGGAGACACGGGGGAATCGTCACCCAGCTGTCACGCGGGATCGAGACGAGCTCGACCCGGGAGCGATCCGCGGAGATGTGCATCAGGATCGCGGTGTCCGAGCGCATCCCGGAGACGGTTCCGCCGATGGCCCCGTTCTCGCCGTTGCGGACGTCCGAGCCGAGCAGGAGCACGTTGAGCGCCCGGCCCTTGTCCGGGTCGCCCGGGGGTGGCGTCGGTCGATTGCCGAGCAGGCCGGTCACGTCGGCGGACTTGATGTTGCCCTGGATCGTGAAGTACGCCGTCGCCGCCCCGGCGCCGACGAACGCCAGCACGGCCGTCATGCCCAGGGCGAGCACCCGCAGCAAGGTGTGCCGGTGAATCGCGCTCGCATGGCGCGGGTTCCCGGCGCCAAGCGCCACGTGACGAGAGCTCACCGGTCTGGCCCCTCTCCATCTGTGCTGGGCGGCTGATTCGCCGCGAACGGGTCCCTCTTAGCATAAGCGGCCGTCGCTGCCGCATGGAGACCGTCGGTGGTGTGCTCCCGTGCAGAGAATGTGCAGATCAGGCGCTGACCAGGCGTGATGTCCCGCACCTTGCGCCGCGTCACCTCGCCCACCCACGCAAGCCGGCGGGCCGAAACCCGACGATGAGCGCGCGGTCGGGCACTAGGCCCGATCGGTGCCGTGTTCCATCGCGACGAGGGGATCGAGCTCGCCGGCGCGGTCCACGAGCACCGCTGAGCCGTCGGCGGCGAGGCACCCGAGGACGTCCAGCAGGGTGTCCGCGACCGAGCGGCCTGGCCGGCTCAGATCGACGGCGACGCGGGGGAGTGCCGACCAGTGCTCGCCGCGCCGCTGAGCTGTCGTGAGGAGGGTCCCGAACCCGGTCGTGGACGCCCCGGACACGAGGGCCGGGCGTGCGGCGTCGGTCTCGGGGACCCAGCCGAGGCGGTCGCCATAGGTCATCACCGAGGTGGCGGCGTCGATCGCGCCCGCGGGGAGCGCCCCTTCGAATCGGCGCGCGAGGGCCGGGAGGCTCACCGCCACCACGGTCGACGCCGTCGGGTACCTGGCCGGGTCGGTCGAGACGACGACGTCGGCCGGTGCGTGCTCGGCCGAGCCGTCGGTAACGCCGGCAGCGCCCGAGTCGTTCGGGCCCGGCAGGAGAACCGTCGCGCCGCACCGCCAACCGGCGAACGCCCAGACCACCGTCCGCCAGTGCGCCGGCAGATCGAGCAGCACAGTGTGGCCCGGACCGGCGTCGAACTCCTCGACAAGCAGGTTGGCTGTCTTGGCGACCCAGTTGTCGAGCACGTGCCCGGACAGCTCGACCCGCTCGCCGTCGGGCCCGTACCAGGTCAGTCGGGGCCGCCCGGGCTCGGCCGTGATGCGTCGGAGGACCTCGGCGACCGAGGCCGGGGGTGGCAGGGCGGTGCGGGGCATGGGGGAACTCTAGGCCGACCGAGTTGGGAAGCTGTCGGCGTGGCACGGCGTGAGATGCGCGGTTGCGGTGCGAACATCGAAGCGCTGCAACGCGCGGTGGTGCAGGGCCGACGACACCGGTCAGGGCGCGCCGGGGCGCGGCGCATTGATGTTGATTCGCATGGTTTGTCCCGGAATGGAAGGGTTTGGTCCTCTACTCGGGCTGCTGTGCCCTGCCACGGGCTTGACGCGCGCGGATCACAAGCGTGTAATTCCTCTATTGCAGTTCACTCTGCTGGGGACGCCGGAGGCGCACTACATGTGGAACCTTCTCAGTGACGAGAACCACATCCCGTCCGATGCCGCAATAGCCCTGGTCAAGGTCGCGCCCGTCCTGCCGCTGTTCGGCACCCCGAGCGACGAAGTCGAGCTCGGTTGGCAAGAGCGCGCTCTGTGCGCGCAGACCGATCCCGAAGCGTTCTTCCCGGAGAAGGGCGGCTCGACCCGCGAGGCGAAGAAGGTGTGCACCGGCTGCGAGGTCCGCGGCGAGTGCCTCGAGTACGCTCTCGCGCACGACGAGCGGTTCGGGATCTGGGGCGGCCTGTCCGAGCGCGAGCGACGGAAGCTCAAGCGACGTGTCGTCTGAGCCGGACCGGGGTGCGATCAGCTCCGAATGACTGACCGAGCACCGCACCCTCGATCCGGAGCCGCGACGGTCGTTGCCGTCGTGGTGGCCGGTGGGCCGACGGCCTACCTGACCGAGACGCTGCGCAGTCTCGCGCAGCAGTCGCGGATGCCGGCCGACATCCTCCTTGTGGCCACGACTGCTGGCGACTCGCACCCGCCCTCCGCGGCGGAGCTCGGCGCGGCGGACCTGTCCTTCCCGGCTGCTCGCCTGCACCGCGCGTCGGCGCCCGACGCGGCAACCTTCGGCGAGGCCGTGACCGCAGGGCTTGCCACCGTCCCCGAGCTCTCGGCGACCTGGCTGTGGCTGCTCCACGACGACAGTGCGCCGGATCCCGATGCTCTTGCCGCGCTGCTGCGCGCGGTCGAGCTCGCTCCCTCCGTCGTCGTCGCCGGAGTGAAGCAGCGGCAGTGGGCGAATCCGGCTCGCCTCGTCGAGGCCGGGGTCACGACGTCTCGGTTCGGTCGCCGGATGACCGGAGTCGAGCCCGACGAGATCGATCAGGGCCAGCACGACGGCCGCGAGGACGTGCTCGCGGTCGGACTCGCGGGCGCGCTCGTGCGACGGGATGTCTGGACGGAGCTCGGCGGGACGGACCGCGGTTTCGGCAGGTTCGGCGACGGGTACGACTTCTGCCGTCGCGCGCGGCTGGCCGGCCATCGTGTTCTCGTGGTGCCCCAGGCGACCGTCCGGCACGCGCAGCTCTCTCTGCAGGGCTTGCGCGACGTGGTCGAGACAACCACCTTCGGGCCCGATGGCCTCGGCGACCCGAGGCGCAGCTTCCGCGCTCGACGGCAATCGCTGATCTACGGAGAGCTGATCTCCGTCCCGGCGCTCCTCATTCCGGTCATCGCGGTCATCGCGGTCGGTTCCGGACTTGCCCGCTCGCTCGCGCGGTTGTTGACCAAGGAGCCTGGACTCGCGGTCGCCGAGCTCGCCGCGCCGGTCGCGGTCCTGGCCCGCCCCGGTCGGATCGCGCGGGCGCGGGCCGCGGCCCGCGCGACCCGGCGATTGCCGAGGCGGGCACTGCGACCGCTCCAGGTCGGCGCACGTGACGTGTTCCGCGAAGCGCGCGACCGACGTCTCGCGGCAGCGGAGCAACGGCGCACCTCGGTGGCGCGAAGCGAGCTCGAGATGGCGGAGCGGGCGCAGCTCGACAGTCGGCGCCGTGCGGGCCTGGGCCTCCTGCTCGCCGGCGTGATCGCCGGCACCGTCGCGGCACTGGGTCCGCTGATCGGTCACGTCCTGACCGGGCGCTCTCTGGCCGGCGGCGCGCTGCTCCCGTCCACGGCTGGGTTCTCCGACCTGTACCGGGCGGCGACCGCCGGATGGGTGGCGACCGACCTCGGGCATCCCGGGCCGGCCGATCCGCTGCTCGCTGTGCTGCTCCCGTTCACCGCGCTGACGCGGAGCGTCTCGGCCACGTCGGGCTTCCTGATGCTCGGCGCTCTCGTCCTCGCCGGGTGGGGCGGCTGGGCAGCCGCCGGCGCCGCCACCCGATCGAACACGGTGCGGATCTGGGCGGCTCTCGGGTGGGCCGCCGCACCCAGCCTCCTCGTCGCGGTGTCGGCCGGCAGGCTCGGTGCGGTGCTCGCGCACCTCGCTCTCCCGTGGCTGGTACTGGGCGTCGCGCGCGCGCTCGGGCTCGAGCGCCGCGACATCATCGCCCCGGGCGCCGTCGCGACCGATCAGGCGGCGGCGCAGGAGTCGAACCCGGCTCGAGCGGTTCGCGCGTCCGGTTCGCTCGCGGCAGCCGCCGGCGCCGCGATCGCGCTTGCCGTCGCCGCGGCCGGTGCGCCGGTACTGCTGCCGGTGCTGACCGTGCTGATGCTTCTCGTCGCGCTCGTCGTGCCGCATCGCCGGGCCAGGATTGCGATGATCCCGGTTCCGGCGCTCGTCCTGTTCGGTCCGCTGATCGCCGAGGCACTCACCGGACACGGCACCGGCGGATGGCGTGCCCTCGTCGCCGACCCGGGCCTCCCGGTCGACTCGGTGCCCGCGGCCGTGTGGCAGTTCGTGCTGGGCTGGCCGACCGCCAGCACCGCCCCAGCGGGGCTCGCCGCGCCGTTCGCTCGGGTGCTCCCCCTGCTCTCTGGACTCGTGCTGCTCGGCCTGGCGCTCGGCGCGTTGGTCCGCGGGCGTGCTGTCGCGCGTGGTGTCCGGGTCGGGTGGCTCGTCGCCGCGGCCGGGCTCCTGACTGCCGCTCTCTCGGCGCGGGTCGCCGTCGCTCTCGGGACGAACGCCGTTGTGCACGGCTGGCCGGGCGCCGGGCTCTCGCTGATGACCGGTGGCCTGCTCGTCGCCGCGGTGCTGGGTGTGGACGGCGTTCAGGCCCGGGTCGCCAGCCACAGCTTCGGCTGGCGTCAAGCGGCCGGTGGCACCGCAGTGCTGTTGGCGATCCTGGCGCCGCTGGCCGTCGGCGCGTCGTGGGGTTGGCAGCAGCGCAGCCCGGACCCAGCCGCTCCGGGCGATCTGGCACTGCGGTCGGTCGATCCGTCCGTCGTCCCGCTCGTCGGCAGGCAGGGTGAGATGTCCGCGAACCGCCAACGCGTGCTCGAGCTCGACGTGTCAGCGGACGGCACCGTGAGCTATCAGGTCTACCGCGGCGCCGGACCCGAACTCGTCGAGACCTCGATGGTCGTCGCGGCGCGCGACCTCGTGGGTCCGCCGCGGTCGGGCGCACGGTCCGGGCCCGATGACGCCGCGCGGCTGCTCGCGCAGTCGGTCGCCGACCTCTCGGCAGGGGTGAGCGGGGACGTGTCGGAGGTCCTCGGCCAGTTCGGGATCGGCGTCGTGATCGTTCCGCCGGCGCTGACCGGCGGGGCATCGGACCCCTCTGCTCGGTTGGTGGCCGGACTCGACGCGACGCTCGGTCTCGAACGCATTGCGCAGGGTGACGACGGCGTGCTGTGGCGCGTCGCGCCGTTCCGGGTCGGCCAGCCGAACGAGCTGGTCGCCGCCCGGGTCCGGATCCTCGACGGGGTGCCGACCGCCGCAGCGGCGCTCGGCACGCCTCTC
>Ga0209429_10002770_pt1 | contig 10208 bp, 7 predicted proteins | sample BarGraNGADG00212_3_FD_184493 | JGI IMG/M metagenome (GOLD analysis project Ga0209429, IMG submission 184493) | Arctic peat soil microbial communities from Barrow, Alaska - Barrow Graham LP Ref core NGADG0004-212 (SPAdes) (version 2) | ecosystem: Environmental > Terrestrial > Soil > Wetlands >... | reverse complement strand
AAGGCTGGCTATTGCCGGCGCAGAAGTGGGCCGAGCGACAGCGCCAGATGTTGGTGATCGTGCCGGCCAAACTCCTGCAGGTGCCGATTAGCGCGACGCGCCGGGAGAGTGGGGACCTCCGTGGGGCTCTGGTAGGACGGAAAGCCCGGCACTTACCGAGCGCGCGTGTAGTCCGTAGGATCTGCGACTGCGCGGAAGTCGACTTCCGAAAGCAGGTGAGGACGGACACTGGCCCCGCGCACCGAAAGCGAGCGCGGGCGTCCGCCGGGTGCGGCCCAAGCCGCGACTTCGCACGCCGGCGGGTCACCGGGCCGCAACTCGAGCACCGCTTCCAGCGCGGGGACCAGGTCCGTGTCGCTGGAGAACAGGATGCCCACGTCGCATCCGTGGCGGGCGACCATCATGACGAAGTCGACGGCGAGCGCCACGTCGATGCCCTTCTCCTCAGCGGATCGCCTCGGCCAGTCAAGTGGATAGCGCAGGTCGCGCGATATCACCGTGACGCGCCCGTCACCGCGACTGACCTGCCTATCCGTCTGCCGCTGGTGAGCAGCATAGGACCGTGCGTCGCGACGCTGACTGGGACGGCCGCGGTACACGCGCGCACCTGCGAGACAGCCGCCGGGGACACGGCCCGCGAGCAGATCGCTCACGCGAGCCGCTCGAAGGACGCAAAAAGAAGCCCCGCCGGTTCGGGGCGACCCGAACGGCGGGGAGGATTGCTGAAAGTGTACCCCAATGTCGCGGTCGCGCAACCGAACCGCGACCGCACGAGGGTGACGAAGCGCGCGGAAACCGCAAGCCGGTAGCGAGGTAGGCGTGGGTCAGAGTAAGCGGCAAGAGGCAGGTGCCGACTCTGGAGCCTCTGGGGCGGCAGCTCAAGGGCGACGATGGCCCCTCACGGTGGACGTTACGCGGGGCGAGACGGTCTTCCGACCGGTCAGTCGCCGTTACCAGCCGCTCGGCCGGCGGATGCCCGTACCGTCCCGACCCCGGACGACGGCAGGGAACTGATGCCGCGCATATGAGCCGGCGTCGAGGTTGATGGTCCAATCGGCAACGGCACGGAGCTGGGCGTTGGCTCTTTGCGCCGGGAAGGCCACGCCGATGCGCGCCGGCCACGTCGACCGGGCTTCGCTGATTGCCGGCACAAGATCCGTGTCGCCGGACACCACCAGAACGCGTTCGCAAGTGCCGGTAGCGGCCAGCTTCATGAGTCGTACGGCGATGCCGACGTCCGTCTGCTTCTCCTCCCAGCGACCCCGAACCCGACCACAGTGGGGACAGCGCACTTGCCGTCGCTTGAAATGGCCGAGGATGGCCTCGACACCCGTGGCCTGGAGCGCGTCGAGATAGCGCAGGTGTCGCGCGACCGTGCCGGGACGTGCTGCCTCCATGTGGCGCGCCAGGGCGCTGAAGTACACGATGCCAGCCAGCTCGCAGCGCCCCGGCACGGCGTGCAGCAGCGCTGAGCAGAGTGCCCTGAGGTCGAGCCAGCGCAGCGAATGGCCGTGGCCTCGCTCCACTTCGCGCAGCGAGTGGTAGAGGTTGAAGCCGTCCACAAGGTAAACCACACGGTTCACATTGGCCCCAGAAACGAAGAAACCCCCGGGGTCGCAACCCCGGGGGGCCCGCGAGTCCTGCTCGCGGGGGTGACTCACTGAGTATGCGATGCGGTCGTCGCGGGGTCAACAGCGCGTTCCGCGACCGCACGAGGGTGACAAAGCACGTAGAGACTGCATTTCGGTGGCGATGCAGGCGTGAGACAAGGGAAGCGGCAAGAGGCATGTGCCGAGTCTGGAACTTGTGGGGCGGCAGCTCAAGGGCGACGATGGCCCCTTACGGTGGACGTTACGCGGACGAGCGCCCGGGCTGGGCCGGGGCATCAAGGCTCGCCCGTGGTAAGCAGCCCCGGCAGCTCTGGGTCGGCGCCGGCCAGGCGCTCCCCTGCGTGGCCGCCGCCGCCGCGGAGTGCGCCGCCGCTCACGGGCGCCTCCTCCGTCCACCCCAAGTGGTAGGCTTCTAACGCACTCGTACGTGGCACTCCGTCGACCGGGGTTCGCGGTTGTGAGCACGACACTGGGGGTCACCATCGCACGTTGCGCAGCGCAGGCGTTGTGCATGATGTATCGGATGGCGACGTGGCGCCCTCGTGAACCGAACGGCAACGCCCTCCGCTCGTGATCACCGACTTCCACGCCAAGTACTTCGCCTACGAGATCACCAAGCGCTGCTCGTCCGACAGCGTCGAGAAGCTCACCGCCGTTCTCGCCGACGCGCAGGTCGATCTCAACCCTCATCAGATCGAGGCGGCGCTCTTCGCCTTCCGCAGCCCGTTTTCCAAGGGCGCCATCCTCGCCGACGAGGTGGGGCTGGGGAAGACGATCGAGGCTGGGTTGCTGCTGGCGCAGAGGTGGGCCGAGCGCAAGCGCCGGATGCTGGTGATCGTGCCGGCCAACCTGCGCAAGCAGTGGACGCAGGAGCTGGCCGACAAGTTCTACCTGCCGTCCGTCATCCTGGAGGCACGCAGCTTCAACGCGGCCGTCCGTGCGGGCAATCTCAACCCGTTCCAGCAGGACGCGATCATCGTGTGCTCCTACCAGTTCGCGCGCAGTAAGGAGCCCTACCTGCGGCAGACCGCCTGGGACCTCATCGTGATCGACGAAGCGCACCGCTTGCGCAACGTGTACAAGAGCAGCAGCAAGATCGCCCTGGCGATCAAGCAGGCCGTGGCGCCGTTCCCCAAGGTGCTACTCACCGCCACGCCGCTGCAGAACAGCTTGCTGGAGCTCTACGGCTTGGTCAGCATCATCGACGAGTTCGCCTTCGGCGACCTCAAGAGCTACCGGGCACGGTTTGTGCGCCCGAGTCGCGCCGACGACTTCGCCGAGCTCAAGGCGCGCCTGCGGCCCATCTGCAAACGTACACTGCGCCGGCAGGTGCTCGAGTACGTGAAGTACACCAACCGGCACGCGCTGGTGGAGGAGTTCGAACCCTCGCCCGACGAGCAGCGCCTGTACGACCTCGTGTCCGACTACCTGCAGCGCCCCAACCTGTACGCGCTGCCGGCGAGCCAGCGTCAGCTCGTGACGCTCATCCTGCGCAAACTGCTTGCGTCGTCGACCTACGCCATCTCGGGGACGCTGGAGGGCCTAGCGAACCGGCTTGCGGCCCTCGAGGCGGCGGAAGCCGCCGCGACGCCTTCGGCGCCGGCGGCCACGCTGGAGGACGACCTCGCGGCCGACTGGGAAGACATCGACGAACTTGCCGACGAGTGGGACGGCGACCCGGAAGCTCCCACGGAGGACGAGGCGCCGCGCCTCACAGCGGAGCAGCTGGGCGAACTCCGCCGCGAGAAGGAGCAGCTGCAGAAGTTCTGCGCCTTGGCCAAGTCGATCACCACGAACTCCAAAGGCGAGGCGCTCCTCGCCGCCCTGCGCCGCGGTTTCGACGTCGCCGCCGAGGCGCAGCGCAGCCAAGGCGGCGCGACCCTGCAGCAGAAGGCCGTCATTTTCACGGAGTCGCGGCGCACGCAGGACTACCTGTTCCGCGTGCTCGAGCAGACCGAGTTCGCCGGCAAGGTGATGCTCTTCAACGGCACCAACAACGCGCCGCTGGCCAAGAGCATCTTCCAGGGCTGGCTCCAGCAGCACGCCGGCACCGACCGCATCTCGGGCTCGCCCAGCGCCGACATGCGCGCTGCCCTGGTCGAGCACTTCCGCGATCATGCCGCGATCCTCATCGCCACCGAGGCCGCGGCGGAAGGTATCAACCTGCAGTTCTGCAATCTGGTGGTCAACTACGACCTGCCGTGGAACCCGCAGCGGGTAGAGCAGCGCATCGGGCGTTGCCACCGCTACGGTCAGAAGTTCGACGTGGTGGTGGTCAACTTCCTCAACAAGAAGAACGCCGCCGACGTGCGCGTGTACCAGCTCCTCGACGAGAAGTTCCGCCTCTTCGACGGCGTGTTCGGCGCCAGTGACGAAGTGCTGGGCGCGGTGGAATCGGGCGTCGACTTTGAGAAGCGCATCGCCGGCATCTACCAGCAGTGCCGCACGACTGAGCAGATCCAGTTCGAGTTCGACCAGCTCCAGCTCGACCTCGAGGCCCAGATCAGCAGCGGCCAGCGCGACGCCCGCGAGAAGCTCCTCGACAACTTCGACCAGGAGGTCGTCGAGAAGGTGCGTGTGGACAGCAGCGCGATGCTCGACCGCTTCAACGACCAGCTCTGGCGTCTCACGCGGCACGTGCTCGCCGGTCACGCGAGCTTCGCCGATGACGGCTTCGGCTTTGTGCTGCACGCCAATCCCTTCCCCGGGGAGACGATCAACCCGGGGCCCTACCGCATGGCGAAAGGGGTAGAGGACGCCAACACCTACCGCGTGGGTCATCCGCTGGCGCAACGCGTGCTCGCGCGCGCTCGGGAGCTCGAACCAGAGCCGGCGGAGGTGGTGCTCGACTACGCCGGGAGTGGCAAGAACATCGCGATCCTCGAGCCGCTGCGCGGCCGCTCCGGCTGGCTTGCCTGCGCGCACGTGAGCATGAGCGCGCTGGAGAGCGAGGACCAGCTCGTCTTCGCCGGGGTCACCGACGACGGTGAGGCCATGGACCCGGCGCAGTGTCGCCGCCTGTTCGACCTGCCGGCCGAGGCGGGAGCGCCGCGCCGCATCCCCGACGCCGTGGCGGCGGAGCTCGGCCACACGCTGACGGCCCACCGCCAGACGCTGCTCGCCGAGATGACCGCCCGCGACGGCCGCTCGTTCGACACCGAGATGGACAAGCTCGACCGTTGGGCCGAGGATCGCCGCGATTCGCTCAAGGCCGAGCTGGCCGACATGGATGAGGCGCTCAAAGAGGCCAAGAAGCAGGCCCGTTTCGCGCCGACACTCCCCGAGAAGCTCGAACGCCAGCGCGCGGCGCGCAAGCTCGAAGAGAAGCGCGAAGAGGCCTGGCGGGCGTACGACGAGGCCAGCCGCGACATCGACCGGCAGAAGGACGAGCTGCTCGACGAGATCGGCCGGCGGCTGGAGCAGCGCGTCGAGCAGACGCCGCTGTTCGCGATGCGGTGGCGGCTGACGTGAAGAAGAGCAGTCCTCCACGGCTTGAGTCGGCGACAATCGAGCCATCCCGCATACGGCTTCGTCTCTCGCGTCGCGGAAGTTCTTGCGCTGCTGGGCGATGGGGCTCAGGTAGCGCGTCTTGTGCCGGCAGACCTGCCCGACACTCATGTCTTCTTGGACGCCTGCTTTGGCAGCATGAGCTCGATGCCTACCGTGGGGCAGCAAGAGCAGCTCGTCGGACGTGTGCAGACAGAGCCGAGTCCGCCCGATCAGGGTGGTAGCCTCGCGCAATTGCAGGCTCCGTCCACCTGATCCTCACGTGCAGACTGCATGGCGCAAGCGGAGGGAGGCGATCATCCATTCAACCCACTACCGAGTACCGCATGGAGTGGGTGGACGGATAGCGGAACCGGCAGTCGTCAGCGGTCTCGTCCGAAACCGTATTGACGGAGGCTGCGTTCCGACTTGCCGAATCCGCTACGATACTGAACTCTGGACCATCTACCCAGGCGGCAGTTGGGCCCAAAGCATCGAAGGGGCGGTGTTCCCCAGGGAGACCGGCTTGGCGCACAGGACCACGAAGGCCCAGTTGGCGACAAGGGAATGCGAGACCTCGCTTGCTGAGTTCGTTGACGCTCTGGACGCGGTGTTCCCTCCGAAGCAGCGTCACACGGCTGGCTCCCCGGCAACGACGCGCTACTATGCTGGGTTCTCCGAGAGGTTCGTTGAAGACCTTCTGTCGCGGCCCGATGCGCTGCCGTCCGGCACCGTGCTGGATCCATGGATGGGCAGCGGCACGACGGTTCGTGTTGCTCATCAGCTGGGCCATCGAGCCGTCGGGGTGGATTTGAACCCGGCCATGGTGGCAGTCGCCAAGGCCCGTCTATTGAGCAAGGGCGAAGAGGAGTCCGCCACCAAGGCTCTTCAGCTGCTCATGAGAACGCCAACGCCCCGTGCCCGCGTGTCCCCAGAGGACCCACTGCTTCAGTGGTTCGAGGTCGCGACAACTCGCGTGTTGAGAGGAGTAGCCTGCCGTGCTCTCTCGGTGCTTGATGGGATGGGCTTGCCGCCGGGCTCTATGCGCCTGATTGAGTCCCTCAGTGCCATCGACGCACACGTTCTGTCCTCGGTCTTCCTCATGGTGCGGCGTCTCCTCATGCCCTTCATTGGCTCGAATCCAACTTGGGTGAAACACGCGGCGAATGGAAGCCGCCAACAAGCCTCGTGGTCACAGCTTCGAGAGGCCCTGCAGCGGGCGTCTGATGATCTTCTTGGGGAGGCACTGGAACCAATCGCCAGGACCGCTGACGTGGAACTGAGAATAGGGAGTTCCCTTTCGCTGCCGGATGCCGCCAATACGGCGGACTGGGCGGTCTCCTCGCCCCCATATTGCACTCGCATTGACTACGCGGTTGCGTCTCGACCGGAGCTCGCCGTGCTCGGCATGCACTCGGGCGCACAGGACGCCCTGCGCCGCGAGATGCTTGGAACTACGACGGTGCCCAGGACCGTGGCAGTCTCGCCCCGCGAAATCGGCGATGAGGCAGCCAGCGTACTGCATGCTGTGTCTCACCACACAGCCAAGGCGTCTGCGACCTACTACCGCAAATGGATTGCGCAGTACTACGAAGGACTCGCCAGATCACTGGACCAGTTGTCCGCGCTGGACAAACTCGCCATCTTGGTGCTCGTAGTCCAGGACTCGCACTACAAAGAGATACGAATAGACTTGGCCTCGACGATGGTGGAGATGTGCACCATGCGCGGCTGGGCGCTCGCTGCGCGCCGCGACTTCACCGTGTCGAAGACGAAGGCCACAATCAATCCAGGCACGAGGAAGTATCGGAAGACGTTCGATGCCATGGAGAGTGTGCTTGTCCTAGGTAGAGAGCCGTCTCGAAAAGATGGGGGCGCCAAGTGAAGACCAACCATGTGAACATGACAGTCGCTGACTATTGCAGCGCCTTCGAACGGAATGAAGTAGTCATCGACAGGACGTATCAGCGGAGTCCCAATGTGTGGCCCCCACTAGCGCGCAGTTACCTAATCGAGACCATTCTGAAGGACTTCCCGATCCCCAAGCTAGCTCTTCATCAGAAGACGGACCTGAAGAGCAGGAGAACGATCAAGTTCGTCGTCGATGGGCAGCAACGAACCATGGCGATTCGGGATTTCTACGCCGATGAGCTTCGGCTGGGGCGGCGATTGGAGCTAAGTGAAGCCGCGGGGCATACATACTCCGAATTGCCGGAGGAGTTGCGGGAGACCTTCCTATCCTATGTGCTCGTGTTTGATCAGTTTGAAGCTGCGACTGACGAGGATGTGCGAGAGTACTTCCGCCGCATCAATTCCTTCACAGCCCCCCTGAATCCAGAAGAGCAGCGGCATGCTCAATTCCAGGGACCCATGAAATGGTTCGTCTATGGGCTTTCGGAAAGGTGGGGGGAAACCTTGGTTGGCTTGGGAGTATTGACGAGCAAGTCAGTGGTTCGCATGGGTGATGCAAAGCTCATGGCCGAGACTACGCATGCCCTGCTGAACGGGATTAAGACCACAAGCAAGACAACCCTGAACACCATGTACCGTGAATACGACAAGGGGGAGACGTTTGCGGAGGAGGACGCCATCCGTTCTGCCATGGATCAGGCTTTCGGGTCGATTCTGTCAATGCCCGGGATTCACGATACTGCGCTGATGCGTACGCACGTCTTCTACTCACTCGTTCTCGCGGTGATTGCCGTGCAGCACAGTTGGCGGACTCTTCCGAAGGCGGACCGTAGTGCTGGCGTGGGCATTGGCTCCTCCGTCAACGAGACGGCCGTCAACAACTTGCTCACTCTGGCTGCGGCTCTGGAAGAGCCCGAGACCCACAGCGCCTATGCCGAGTTCACGCGTGCTGCCCAAGAGAAGACGAATGTGGAATCACAGCGGACCACCAGAGTCAGATGGCTGATTGACGCGTTGACGCAGCCATCGCTTTGACTAGCCGTGCGTATCCTCTCGGATGACCTCGTCGTTCTCCAGCGGGTAGCGCTTCGCCGCGCCACAAGGTTGCGTCTGGTCGCCGCGCACTGCGTATCACCAGGTCTGGCTGGTCCCGACCGCGAAGCAGGTCTGACCTACTGCATCATTGAGCTTCAAACACTTTGGGAGGGGTTCTCGCGGGCCCTATTCCTGTCCAGCGCTCTGTCCGCGCGCGATTCCACTGGACGACGTGTCTCGGTCGGTGCGAGTCCGAGGCCAAGAACGATCGATGAGGCGCTGACGCACGCGATACGGCGCGTCAAGCCAGGTCTCTACAAACGCAAACAGAACCCCCCTTGGTCGTGGTCGGACGAACCCAAGTGGAGCGGCATCAGGGCTCTCCTTGACTCCATGGATGAGGTGGGATGCTCCAACCGCTCACGAGTTGCCGCGGCTCTGAGCACACAGACTGCCGTCTTCGACCACCTGCGCCTGATGCGAAACTTCTATGCCCATCGGGGCAGGGACACGCGTCAGAAGCTGCATTCCTTGGTGGTCACCTATTCGCTGCCGCCGACCCTGCATCCGTCTGGAGTGCTGCTTCTTCGAGCACGTGTCAGTGGTGTGCTGCGACCCCAGCCGCTCCTTCTGGACTGGATAGACGACGTGATCAATACGGTATCCCTTGTCGTGTAGTCTCTGACTCTCTTCCGGTATCCCGAGTGCGACTTGCTATTGGCTCCTGCTCTGGTGACCAAGCGTTCGTGCCACTTCGAGCCGGCTCGTCTACTATCTCGGCAAACGTGGCGAGGAGCGGGAGGCAGCAGACTAGGAGCCTCCGACCGAAGTCGTGGATTCGTCACTGGCGTCCGATACAATCCGTCTACGATGCGCCGGCGGGTCGCAGGGGACCTGGGTGTCGTGCGAAAGCGTGCACCAAGGGGGGAGACATGACCAGCGACGGACCCAACATGACTGACCAGCCCGACACCGACCAACCCGACAAGCTCGACCTACGCTCCCTCGACTTCGCCGACGAGCGGCAACATGAACTGCTGCGCCTGTTCCCCGAAGTGCGCACCGAGGGCGGCAAGCTCGATTTCGACCGCCTCAAGCTGGCGTTGGGCGAGGCGGTCGACGTGGGCAAGGAACGCTACGGTATGAGCTGGCCGGGCAAGGCCGACTGCTTCCGCACCATCCAGGCGCCCAGCCTCGGCACCCTGCGTCCCTCCCCAGAGGAGAGCGTTGCCTTCGATACCACCGAGAGCCTCATCATCGAGGGCGACAATCTCGAGGTCCTCAAGCTGCTGCAGAAGTCGTACCTCGGCAAAGTCAAGATGATCTACATCGACCCGCCCTACAACACCGGCAACGACTTCATCTACCCCGACAATTACACCGAGAGCCTGCAGACCTACCTCGAGTACACCGGACAGGTCGACGCCGAGGGTCACCGCTTCGGCACCAACACCGACACCGACGGCCGCTTCCACTCCAAGTGGCTGAACATGATGTACCCGCGGCTGTACCTCGCGCGGAATCTGCTGCGCGAGGACGGCGTGATCTTCATCAGCATCGATGACCACGAGGTCGACAACCTGCGGAGGCTGTGCAACGAGGTCTTCGGTGAAGAGAACTTCATCGCTCTCCTCGCCGTGCAGCTGAACCCGCGTGGGCGTCATTTGGACGACTTTGTGGCGCGCACGCACGAATACGTCATGGCTGTCGGAAGGGACGCGGGCAACGAGGACACGATGTTCGGCCTCGAGAAGGAAGGCCGCATGGTGAGCGAATACGACAAGGAGGACGCGGCTGGCCCCTACAGGGAACTGGGCTTGCGGAATCGGAACCAGCTGTTCAACAGGAACACCCGCCCTCGGCTGTTCTACCCACTGTATGTGAATCCTGCCAATGGATGTGTGTCGCTGTCGCGGTCGGACGAGTGCTGCGAGGAAGTGTGGCCAGTAACCACCGAGGGGTTCGAAAGCTGCTGGACCTGGGGGCGCGACAGTAACCGTTCAGGTCCCCCTGGCCATTGGGTGAGCAGGGACCTTCCCGGGTCCGGCGAACACGGGCGCTATGGAACGTGCCGAGGCGGAGGCGATTCTCGACGGCGACCGGGAGACGGCGCTCGCCCTGCTGATGCGAATCGATGAGCTGATCGAGGCGAACCGACGGCTGGAG